>Ga0181521_10008317_pt1 | contig 10672 bp, 10 predicted proteins | sample PEATcosm2014_Bin_32_FD_119764 | JGI IMG/M metagenome (GOLD analysis project Ga0181521, IMG submission 119764) | Peatland microbial communities from MTU Mesocosm Facility, Houghton, MI, USA - PEATcosm2014_Bin02_60_metaG | ecosystem: Environmental > Terrestrial > Soil > Wetlands > Peat | place... | reverse complement strand
CGGGAGATCCGCGACGGCCTTCCGGTACGGGGCGAGATACTTCGGGTCCCCCGTAAGAAGATAACCGCGCTGGCCGGTTTCGGCGTCGGTGATGGATGAAATGAGATCGTCGGTCTGCTTCTGCAATTGCCGGGTTTCATCCACCTGCCGGGCGGCAGCCTGAAATGCCCGCCATTCGACATAGAATAAGACGACGATAACCAGAACAATAGCAATGGCGAGGAATCGCCAGAGGCGATCGATTCTTCCCTGCAGCCGCAGCGCCACTAGTCACATTCTAGCGGGATTGGAAGGGAGCGCGCCGTGATCGAGCGGGACGCGGAATTTCTGGACCGCCTTGTGCACGATCTGCGCGAGCCTTTGCGTTCCATCGGTGTATTTTCCGAGTTGCTGAAGGAAATTGCCGGAGACCGTTTGGGCACGGAAGGCGATCGAGCCCTGAGCGAGATCCTGACGGGCGCGTCGAAGATGGGCGCTCTGCTGGAGGGGCTCGCCGGCTATTCGCTGGCGCTGCGCCAATCCGCCGGGCCGGCTTCCCTTCAATCGGCGCTCAGGATCGCGATCGCGGACCTGGACGATGAGATCCGCGCCACTGATGCGTCCGTAGCCGGCGTCGATCTGCCGAAAGTGAATGTCAGCCTGGAGCGGCTGCTTCAATTGCTGGAGAACCTGATCGGCAACTCGCTGCGGTTCCGGTCCGAAGCGGCGCCGGCGATCCGGATATCGGCTGGGCCGGAAGAGGCCGGGATGTGGACGATTTGCGTGGAAGACAACGGCATCGGGATCGCGCCGGAGGACTGCGAAGCGGTCTTCAAGCCATTCATGCGCGTGGCGGGAAGGAAGTACCCGGGCGCCGGGCTCGGGCTGGCCATATGCAGGAGCATCGTGGAGGCGCATGGCGGAACCATTCGCATGGAATCGGCGCCGGGCCGGGGTTCCATCTGCACGTTCACTCTGCCGGCGGCGTAGGGCGCGGGCAGGCGGGCGTTTTAGCCCGCCCCCCATGTCCATCTCAGTTGGAGGCGCTGCTGGCTCTGCGATTGGTGAGTTGACTCAGCCGGTTGTGCAGCGTCCGGACGCTGATGCCCAAAATGTCGGCCGCCTTCGTTTTGTTGTTGTTCGTTCGCCGCAGCACGAGATTGATGTAAGCGTCTTCGATTTCTTCCATCGTGGCGCCGGGCCGGACACGGATGGAATCGCCGGCTTCGGTGTCGGCCGCGCTTTCGACCGCGTCCTGGCGGGGCTCGGCCGGCGCCGCCATGGGCTCCATCGCAAGATGCTTCGGAAGAATCATGCCTTCACCCGCCATGATGGCGGCACGCTCCAGCACATTCCGCAGCTCACGAACGTTGCCCGGCCATGCGTAATTCTGAAATCTTTCGAGCGTACCGGGGTGTAGGCCGGTGATCCGGCATCCGTGCTTCTTGTTGAGAGTAGCCAGGATGGCTTCCGAAAGCGCGGGGATGTCGTCCTTCCGGTCGCGCAGCGGAGGCAGCATGATCTGAAAAACATTCAGCCGGTAGTACAGGTCCTCGCGAAGCAGCTTTTCCTTAATCGCCTCTTCGGGAATTTTGTTGGTGGCCGCGACCACGCGGACCTCCACCGGCAGGTCGTTCTTTCCCCCCAGCCGGCGGACTTTTCGTTCTTCCAGAACGCGCAGCAATTTCGCCTGGGTACCGATCGGCATGTCGCCGATCTCATCCAGAAACACCGTGCCGTTGTTGGCCTGTTCGAAGCATCCGATGTGGCGCTCCAGGGCTCCGGTGAAAGATCCCTTTTCGTGCCCGAACAGCTCGCTCTCGATCAGCGTCTCTGTCAGCGCGGCGCAGTTGACGGGGACAAAAGGCCCTCCCGCCCGGGGGCTCAGCCGATGGAGCGCGCGCGCCACCAACTCTTTGCCCGTCCCGCTTTCGCCGGTGATCAGGACCGAAGCGGAGGTGGGGGCCACCTGCTGAATCTCGGAAAACACCTTCCGCATGGCGGGCGAGCCGCCGACCAGATCGCCCAGCACGCCGTGAAAAGTCAACTGGCGGTTGAGAACCGCGGTTTCTTCCACCAGCCGGTTTTGGGCGGAGGCGCGTTCCAGCAGCGCCCGCAGGATGTTCGGTTTGACCGGTTTCTCCAGAAACCAAAAGGCCTTCAGATCGTGCACTACCGAGATGGCTTTCTCGATACTGCCGAAGCCCGTGAGAACGATGGTAGGGGTACGGTCGCCCTGCTCCTCGAGTGTACGCAGGAGTTCGAACCCGTCCATGCGCGGCATGATCAGGTCGGTGAGAATCAGATCCGCGGGATGTTCCGCGTGCAATTCCAGCGCTTCGCGCCCATCCGAGGCAGTTACCGCTTCGAAACCCAGCGAGGCGACCATTTCACCCAGTCCCTCGCGTTGGCGCGCATCGTCATCGACGACCAGCACGCGGGTCGCGGTCGTATTGAGCATCAACCTTAATGGTACTTGATCGCGAAGATCGCGCTCAAAGCTTCACGGTAACCGTCTTCACTTCCGTATACTGCTGAAGGCCGTATTCGCCCAACTCCCGTCCGATGCCGGATTGTTTGAAGCCTCCAAACGGCGCCGCCGCATCGAAGACGTCATAGCAATTCACCCAGACCGTGCCCGCCCGAACGGCGTTGGCGATAGCGTGCGCCTTGCCGATATCCTGCGTCCACACACCGGCGGCCAGACCGTACATCGTCCGGTTGGCCCGATCCACCACATCGTCGATGTCCTTGAACTTGATGATGCTCAGCACTGGTCCGAAGATCTCCTCTTCGGCGATCTTCATGTTGTCCTTCACGTCGCAAAAGACCGTGGGCTCGATGAAATATCCCTTGTCGCCCCAGCGATGCCCGCCAGCCACCAGCTTCGCGCCCTGTTGCTTGCCGGATTCGATGAATGACATCACCTTGTCGAACTGAACATCGTCCACCTGCGGACCCTGCTCCGTCTTCGGATCGAACGGATCGCCCACCGTGCGTTTCTTCGCCCGCGCCGCGCTGCGTTCGACGAATTCATCGTAGGCCTTCTCTTCCACGAACAGCCGCGAGCCCGCGCAGCAGCATTGGCCCTGATTGAAGAACAACGCGAAGTGCGACCCTTCAATGGCCTGCTCCATGTTTGCATCGGCGAAGACGATGTTCGGGCTCTTGCCGCCCAGTTCGAGCGTTACGCGCTTCAGGTTGGTCTGCGCCGCCGCTTCCATAATCAGGTGGCCGACCTCGGTCGACCCGGTAAACGCGACTTTATCGACATCCATGTGCCGCGCAATCGCCGCGCCTGCAGTGGGACCATAGCCCGGCAGCATATTCACGACGCCATCCGGGAAACCGGCTTCCATGATCAGCTCGGAAACCCGCAGCGCGGTCAGCGGAGTCTGCTCGGCGGGTTTCATCACGACAGTGTTGCCGGTGGCCAGCGCCGGAGCGAGTTTCCAGGCCTGCATCAGCAGCGGAAAATTCCAGGGGATGATCTGCCCCACCACGCCCACCGGCTCGAGCCGCGTGTAACAGAAATAATCGCCCGCGATCGGGATAGTCCTTCCCTGCACTTTATCGGCCCAGCCCGCGTAGTAGCGGTAGCAGGCGATGGAAAGCGGAATATCCGCCGCTTTCGCAATAGAAAAGGGCTTGCCGTTGTCGAGTGCTTCCAGACGCGCCAATTCGTCGGCGTGCTTTTCCATCAGGTCGGCCAGCCGGTTGAGCAGCTTGCCACGCTCCGAAGCCGACATCCGCCGCCAGGGAGACTTGCCGCTGAATGCGGCCCGCGCTGCCTTTACGGCCAGGTTCACATCCGCCTCGTCCGCTTCGGCGACATCGCAGATCACGTCGCCCGTCGCGGGATTGATGGTTGCGAAGCGTTTTCCGGAAACGCTTTCGACCCATTGGCCGTTGATGAGAAGTTTCGTCGTCGGCATGGCGACGCGTTTTTCAGTGGGGGAAGAAACTACAGTTGCCATAAACTTAAAATCCTTTCGCCTGACTCGGGCTACGAAGAAGAAGATATCATCTTTGGCGGCTTTCGATGCTCCGCTGCGATCCGAAGTTCACGCGAACAACGCGGCGAATGTGCGTGCGGAGACAATTCGAGTATATTTATGCTGTTCGAGAGCAAGCAACCCGCGTTTATCCCCTGTCACCAGATAATCGGCTATGCCAGCTTCACACAAGGCCAGCAGAAAATCGTCGGTGGGATCGGGAGAGCGGCGGACGCGCGGCAACTCGGCGACGCTCTCGGCGAGTTTTTTCATTTCGTTCACCAGGCCGCCAGCCTTCCAGGGCTTGATGCGCTCCGCAATCGCCGGTTTTCGCAGCGTGGCGCGCAGCTCGTCGAGTTGCTCGGCGCAAGTCAGCAGGCTGAACTGTCCTTCCTGCCAGGCGCGATAGATGGCAGCCGGGTTTCCCGTTTGAATCAGGAGGGCGGAAACAAGGATGTTGGTGTCGAGCACCACGCGCATCAGGCTTTGTCAGGCTTTCCTTTGGCATAGCGCTCGGCGCGGACCTCGCTCACAGCCTCGTCGATGATGCGCTGCAACTCGTCCGGATCGGTATCGGCATTGCGCTCCCTGATGTCCTGCACGGTCCGATGAAACACGCGCCACCGGACGGCCTCCTCGATGAATTTCGAGAGGTCTCCCTTCTTGGCGCCCTTAGCGCCCAGAAAGGTGCGCAGAGTGAGGTCGGTCTCTCTCGAGACCTTGATATTCCAGCGAACGGCTTCTTCCATATGGGCCTATGCAGTTAGGCAGATAAACGCTTATACGTCTATTATAGCTCGGAACAAGGCCTTCTCCAATTTGCGTGGGTAATCAAGATATCATCTTCTGTGGCCCCCCGATGCAGCCTGTCCCGGTAAAAACGCACTCGAGCCCGGCAAGAATGTCCCGTCCCACACATGTGCGCTACGCCGTCCTCGGCCTGACGGTGGCAGCCTACATGATCACGTACATGGACCGGCAGGTTCTTGCCGTCGCCAGGCCCGTGATCCGCGACGAGCTCGGCATCTCGCTCGTGATGATGGGATGGATCACATTTTCCTTCCGCATGGCCTACGCATTGTTCCAAATCCCGGGCGGCTGGCTGGGCGACCGCTTCGGCGCGCGGCGGGCGCTCACCCTGGTGGTCACCTGGTGGAGCGCCTTCACTGCCCTGACCGGCCTCGCGTGGAATGCAGTATCCATGCTCACCATCCAGGTTTTCTTCGGCTTGGGCGAAGCGGGCGCGTTTCCCATCGCCACCAGATCGCTGGCCCGCTGGATGCGCCCCACCGAACGCGGGTTCGCGCAGGGAATCACGCACGCCGGTTCGCGGCTGGGCGCGGCCCTGACGCCGCCCATCGTCGTTCTCATCATGGCGAAGTGGGGCTGGCGCGCCGCGTTTCTGGCGTTCGGCATTGTCGGGGTTGTGTGGTCGGCCCTTTGGTATTTCTACTATCGCAACACGCCCGAAGAACATGCGGCAGTCAATCAGGCCGAGCGCGATCTGATCGGCGCCGGCCGCAAGCGATCCTCGCACGTTCCGTGGCGCAAGATCCTTGCGCACGGCAACTTGTGGATCCTCGCCGTAATGTATTTTTGCTATAACTTCAATCTCAACGTCTATCAGGATTGGTTTCCCACCTACCTGCACGATTCGCGCGGTATGACTCTGGCCAAAATGGGCTTCTACGCGAGTCTTCCTCTGTTCGCCGGAGTGCTGGGCGACCTCGCGGGCGGTACGTTCTCCGATTTCGTTCTGAAGCGCACCGGCAATGTGAATCTCGCCCGGCGCTGGGTCGCGATCGCCGGGTTTGCCGTCTCCGCCGCAGCCACCATTCCGGCGGTTTTCGCGCACGATCCCAGAGTTTCCGTGGCTTTCTACTGCGTGGCGTTCTTCGGGCTCGAATGGACCGTCGGCATCTCCTGGGCCGTCCCGCTCGATATCGGCGGCGATTTTGCCGGCTCCGTCTCCGCAGTCATGAACACCTTGGGCAATATCGGTGGAGCGCTCTCGGCCGCCGTCGTCACTTATGCCGCTACGCGCTACGGCTGGAATTCGCCGTTCATAATTACCAGCGCGCTGTGTATCGTCGCCGCGATCCTTTATCTTAGAATCGATTCCAGCAAGCGTATTGCATGAAGATCAATCCCGACAAATGCGTGGCCTGCGGAAATTGCACCTGCGTATGCCCTATGGGAGCCATCTACATCGACCCGGTCATCCGCCGCGCGACGATTAACCGGGCGGAATGCGTCGAATGTTACGCCTGCTTCAACGGCTTGAGCCAGGAGCATTTGAATCCGACGTTTGTCCGAACCGTGCGAAAACTCTTTCAGCTGGCGCGCGTGCGATTCGATCCGGAGCCCGATGTCTGCCCCACCGCCGCTTTCGAGCCGGACAAACTCGAATGGCCGCGCATTGTCCGGCGGGCGTTCTCCGACCCGCGCGTGCCGCATGAATCGACGGGCGTGCACGGGCGCGGTACCGAAGAGGTCAAGACCAACGACGTCTCGGGACGCGTCAAAGCCGGCGAGGCCGGGTTTACCATCGAGTTCGGGCGCCCGGGCGTGGGCGTCTGGTTCCGCGATATCCAGAAGATGTGCTGGGCGCTGGCGCGCGCGGGTGTGGCGTTCGAGAAGAAGAATCCGGTCACATCCCTCATGAGCGACGTCTCGACGGGGACCATCCGCGAAGACATCCTCAACGAGAAAGTCCTCTCCGCTATAGTCGAAATCAAAGTGCCTGTCGAGCGCACGGAGGAAGTGATCCGCCTGGTCTGGGAAATCGAAAAACAACTCGATACGGTGGTCGCACTCGGTGTCGGCGCACGGTGCGACGAAAGCGGCGAGGACAACGTGGTGGCGCCGATTCTGGAGAAGCTCGGCTACAAACTGGAGCGCGCCAAGACGAACATCGGCCTCGGCCGCATTTCGAACGGGCCACCGGCGGACACCCAGCAGGGCGTCGAAGAGGCGATGAACCGCCGATGACTTGCCGCAACCACCTCTGTCGCAATGTGGGGCGGACCCCCCGGTCCGCAGCCGACGCCCGCGTCGGCTTCCCAAGTCCGGATGAAGGTGAGTTCGATCACGATCGGCGGGTTCGGGGGAACCCGCGCGGACCAGAGGGTCCGCCCCACAACTTCTGCAGGGCAAATCCGTGACCAACACTCTCCATCGTTTCGGATCCGCCGAAAGTTTCCACGACGACTACGTGGTCTTCGCCATCGCCAGCAAAGGCAGGAACGACGAAGGCGCGCTCGAGAAACTGCGCCAATTCCTGCGCCTGGCCGTCCCATTCAAACCAGTAAACCTGGGAGACGCCATCCACGGCGGGGCTTTACGGCCATCGCGGAAGGTAACCCCGCTTTCCCACTGGAAGCGCGATGCGACACCCGATTTCGACGCCGTCATTCAGGGCCTCAACGCCCCCACCACCGTAGCCGCCGTTTTCGACAATCGCCCGGCCGCCGAAGATTTCGTCACTGCAATCAGGCAAGCGGATCTCGGCCTCAGCATCAACATCTCCACATCGCTCGACGGCGCGGAGCAATGCTGTTTCGCCGCCGGCATCCCGCGCCACAGCGTCGGCTATTCGCTTGGTTTCGAAGGTGAGACCACCAAACTGCCGGATGCGAAGGTGATGCTGTTGTCGACAATGTGCGGCCACGGCATGGTGAGCCACAACTTGGCGAAGAAGATGATCGACTGGGTAAAGGAAGGCCGCCGCACACCGGAGCAGGCCGCCAGCTATCTCACGCGCTTTTGTTCCTGCGGTGTTTTCAATCCGGCCCGCGCCGCGCGCCTTCTGGAGCAGGCCGCGCGCGGCGAATAGTTGATATAGAATTTTCTTTGATGTTCACCAAAGCGCTTCCGGCCATCTTGTGTGTATCCGCAGCGTTCGCGCAGGACGCCGCTACGGATCCGGCCGGCGGCGGCACCGCTCTGGCCCAGGCCGCTAACCTGAAAGCGCGTCCCGCCGGCCCGACCCCGAAAGCTTCCGACGGCAAACCGGACCTCAGCGGAATCTGGACTCCCGACCGCACTTTCATCTACGACATCACCAGTTCGCTCAAACCCGGCGAGGAGCTGCCGCTCCAGCCCTGGGCTCTCAAGCTGGCGAAGGAGCGCATGTCGAAGGACGATCCCGAAGCCAACTGCCTCCCCGCCGGCGTGCCGCGCATGGCTCCCTATCCCTGGAAGATCGTGCAGACCCCGACCCTCATCGTCTTTCTGTTCGAGGGCAACATTCATACGTATCGCCAGATCTTCCTCGACGGCCGCGATCACCCGAAGGACCCCAATCCTTCCTGGTATGGCGATTCGACCGGCAAATGGGAGGGAGACGCGCTGGTGGTGGATTCCGTCGGCTTCAACGACAAGTTCTGGTTCGATTTCGCCGGCCATCCGCACACCGAAAAACTGCACGTGGTGGAGCGTTATCGCCGCCCCGATTCAGCGCATTTGGACTACGACGTCACCATCGACGACCCCGGCGCCTATACGAAGCCGTTCACCATGCACGGCCACTCGGCAATCGAGACCGGCGAGTTGATGGAATACGTCTGCAACGAGAACAACCAGGACGTCAGCCACATCGTCGGCAAAGACAACCGCAAGTAAGGGGCTCAGGCTGTTCCTGGTCTCCCAATCCGATTTCCATCCAGACGCGGTCGCATTCCACGCGCGGACTATGGAGGCGAATCGAAAACTCCTGGACCGAGGTGGGGCAGACTGGTAGTCTGCGCGGGACTGGCGGTCCCGCTCTGCAGCTATTCTGCTGCGCGCGAACAGCGGGGTTGCCAACCCCGCGCAGGATGCCATCCTGCCCCACAGGCTCCGAAGAATTCAGGTTTGGTAGTCTCTTAGCGGCCCGCGTCGCGTTTGTCGTATCGGGCCTGATAGAAGGCGATCTGCGCTTGAGTTAGTCCCGGACCGGCTTCCACCTTGTCACCCAGCACCAGCCGGTCGTTCTTCTTGTCGCTATAAACAGGCCACGCCGGCAGCCCCTTCCCGTTCGGATCGCCATTGGCCGCGAAGTTGACCCAATACGAGGAAATCGCATCCGCAAGCTGCCGGTCGAGATCCGTCCACGGGCGGGCCCCAAGCAAATTCTCGAAAACATACGCAGCTTCCGCTCCGTGAGTCGCTCCCGATCCAAATCCACCGCGCGGCGACGCCGTCTGTGAAGCGGGCGGCTCATGCGTGAAGTAATACAGATACGCTTTCGATTTGCCGGTCTTCGTCTGCAGGCTGGCCCAGTTGCGCATCACCCAGCCCAATTCATCCCTGAAAGCGGCCAGTTGGGAAGCGTTTGCCTCTTCGTCGGACCCCGCCGGATACAGCTTCAGGAAGGCATCCGCCAAATCCCCATACCGCCGGTGAGCTTGCTCGATGAACTTGGCCGCGGTCGTCGGCTGCATGAAGAACGTGCCTTCGTCTTTGTTCGATCCGAGAAGCACCGGCACATCGTTTTGCTTGCCCTCGGCGAAGACCTTGCCGACATCCTCGGGGAGGAAATAGCCGTCGATTATCGGACCGCCGCCGCGGCCGCCTTTCAGCACGTCGGCGGCGGGTTTGGCGCGCAGGTCCGCCAACGATTGAGCGCCCAGCGTCTCGGCCGTCTTCGTGCCGGCCTGCTCGGCTTCAGTGAGCGTCATCGTGTGTCCTACGGATAGCCCGAGCCATGCGCCGCTTTCCGCGATCGCCCGCTGGAACAATCCTTTCGTCCGCGGAGAGCCCATCAGGTTGCCGATGCTCGCGGCGCCTGCCGAGTCGCCATCGACGGTCACTCGTTTCGGATCGCCGCCGAATCCGGCAATGTTCTTCTGCACCCATTCGAGCGCTGCCGTCTGGTCCATCAGCGCATAATTGCCCGACGCCCGGCGGTCCGATTCTTTCGTCAGCTCCGGATAGGCGAAAAATCCGAGCACGCCGAGCCGATAGTTGATCGTCACCACCACTGCGCCCTTCCTTGCCAGCGCTTCGCCGTCCGTGCCGGGCGAAGAACCGGACCCGCTGGTGTAACCGCCGGGATGTATCCAGAGCAGCACGGGACGGCGCTCGGCAGCGGTCTTTGCCGCAGTCCATACGTTGAGGTAGAGGCAGTCCTCGCTCATTTTCGGCGCGGCGCTTTGCCCACCACCGCCTCGGCCAGCCGCCTGCATGCAGATGGGCCCGAACTCATCGCCTTTGCGAACGCCATCCCAGTGGGCGACGGGCTGCGGCGCGCGCCACCGCAGATTTCCCATCGGGGGCGCGGCAAACGGGATGCCCTTGAAAACGCGGACGTCGGGATTGGCGCCGGCGATCCCGGAAACCATCCCGCTGTCCAGCCGCACCGGGGCGTCAATCGCCGCGTGAAGCGAGACGGCAAGAATAAGCGCTATGGGAAATCGTGCTCGCATGGGAACTCCTGGGCGTTTATCATATCAGCCGGAGGAAAGACTGAGCCTGCGCTTAGGATGGAGTTTATGACCATCGGGCAATCGATGAAAGCGCTGGTGAAGAGCAAACCGGAACCCGGACTTTGGCTCGAAGAAGTGCCCGTCCCTGAAATTGGAATCAACGATGTCCTGATCCGGGTAAAGAAAGCCTCGATCTGCGGTACCGACGTCCACATTCTCAAGTGGGACGATTGGGCGAAGCGCACCATCCCCGTCCCCATGGTGATCGGCCATGAATTCATGGGCGAAATT
>Ga0181521_10008315_pt1 | contig 10673 bp, 18 predicted proteins | sample PEATcosm2014_Bin_32_FD_119764 | JGI IMG/M metagenome (GOLD analysis project Ga0181521, IMG submission 119764) | Peatland microbial communities from MTU Mesocosm Facility, Houghton, MI, USA - PEATcosm2014_Bin02_60_metaG | ecosystem: Environmental > Terrestrial > Soil > Wetlands > Peat | place... | reverse complement strand
CTCTTCTGTAGAGAGACGGGGCTTGCCGCGTCTCTACTAAAGTTTCTCTCCGATCCGGGTGGGGAACGGAACCTCCAACCTCCGTCCCCGCCCGGCTTTTTCCTCCGGCCTTAAAAGTGGAGAAGCCGATGGAACGCGCCGACCTGCTCTACTCTGGATTGATGTTCGCCGCCGGCATGCTGTCCCTCTGGACCGCGCTTTTGATCACTGCCGCCTTCGTTGCTCTCGCACCCTCGCTCGGAAAATCCGCACCCGCCGCTGCTACAATTTCATCTACAGAAGGTCACGATCCGACCCATCGTGCTTCAAAAAATCATGGTGCCGAAGAACCTACGTCCCCTCGTTCCTTATCTGAAGCGCTACCGCAGCGGTCTCGTCTGGGGCGGGCTCTGCGTCTTATTCAATAACGGCATCTGGATTCTCTTCCCGCAAGTTCTCCGCCGCGCGGTCAACGATCTGCACTCCGGAGTGACTCGCCAGAAACTTCTCACTTATTCCCTGCTGATCATCGGCATCGCTCTGATCAAGGGAATCTTCCAGTTTCTGACGCGCTGGGTGGTCATCGGCATATCCCGCGACATCGAATTCGATCTGCGCAACGACCTGTTCGCGCACCTGGAGCGCCTCTCTTACTCCTATTACCAGCGCACCCGCACGGGCGACATTATGGCGCGCGCGACCAACGACCTCAATGCCGTCCGCATGCTGCTCGGCCCCGCCATCATGTATTCGGCTAACACCCTCGTTTTCAGCGCCGGCGCTCTCGGCTTCATGCTTGCCATCAGCCCCAAGCTGACGCTGTATGCCTTTCTGCCGCTGCCCATCGCCAGCATCGTCATCCAATATTTCGGGCGCCGCATTCACGAGCGTTTCGAACGCATTCAGGCCATGTTCTCCGACATTTCAGCGCGCGCCCAGGAGAACTTCTCCGGCGCCCGCGTCATCCGCGCCTATGTGCAGGAGCAAGCCGAGATCGCCGCCTTCGAGCACGCCAACCGGGAATACATCCGCCGCAGCCTCGGCCTCGTGCGCCTGATGGGAATGCTCTGGCCGACGCTGGAACTCATGCTCGGCGCCGCCGTAGTTATCGTGCTCTGGCTCGGCGGACGGCAAGTCCTCATGGGCAAGATGAATGTCGGCGATTTCGTCGCCTTCAACACCTACATGATGCAGCTCACGTGGCCTGTCATCGCCTTGGGATGGGTCATCAACATCTTCCAGCGCGGAACCGCGTCGATGGTGCGGATTCAGGAAATTCTTTCGCAGCAACCCGAGATCGCCGATGATATCGGGTCATCGGGTCATCGGGCCATCGGGTCATCGAAAACCCAGACCCCATCAACGCTCGATGTTGCTTTTCAATCGCCCGATCACCCGATCACCCGATCACCCGATTTCCTTGGCGATATCGAATTCCGCAATCTCAACTTCGCCTACAACGGCACATCTGTTCTCAAAGACATCAACCTGCGCGTCCCCGCCGGCTCCAGCCTGGCCATCGTCGGTCCCACCGGCTCGGGTAAGACCACGCTCGTCAACCTGATCCCGCGCATCTACGATGCCGAGCCCGGCGCCGTCCTCATCGACGGCCTCCCCGTCCGCGAATTCCCTCTCGACTCTCTACGCCGCCACATTGGATTCGTCCCGCAGGAGACTTTCCTGTTCAGCGACACCATCCGCGAAAACATCGCCTTCGGGGTTTCGCATGAAGTTTCGCAGAACGGCGCCGGCGGCGAGCCCTCGCTCGACGACATTAAGGCCGCCGGCGAAGTCGCCAGCATCGCTCACGACATAGAAAGCTTCCCCGAAGGCTACAACACCACCGTCGGCGAGCGCGGCATCACGCTCTCCGGAGGCCAGAAGCAGCGCACCGCCATCGCCCGCGCCCTGCTCCGCAGCCCGCGCATCCTCATCCTCGACGATGCGCTCTCCAGCGTCGACACCCACACCGAAGACAAAATCCTCAACCACCTCCGCGAAGTCATGCGCGGACGCACCACCATCTTCATCTCCCACCGCGTGTCCACCGTTCGCAACGCCGACTCCATAGCCGTCCTGCACCAGGGGCGCATCGTGGAACAGGGCACGCACGACCAGCTAATCGCCCGCAACGGTTATTACACCGATCTCTATAACAAACAGCTTTTAGAAGAAGAACTCTGCGCAACCTCATAATGAAATCACCAGTGTTTATGCGGGTGAGACCGCTAGTTGACGGAGCCCGAACCGGAGTCAGTGTCCGCAGTGAGTGTCCGCTGGGTGTCCGATTGGCTTTCTACAGATATTTTGCTGTCTAGGTTGTGCTCGAAACTGGCCATCGCGTCGCGCACTTCTTGATTGTCGGTGATGATGTAAAACGCCTCGGTCGTGGCCACTTTCGAGTGACGGAGAATCCGTTGAATGACCTTCGACGGAACTCCCATCCGGTAGAGGTTGGAACCGAGCCCGCGCCGTGCTGCGTGCCAGCCGTGCCAGACCGGGATGCGTTCGTCACGTTTGAAATCGTGAGTTTGCTTTAGGTGCGCTTTCCCTTCCTCGCCGCCACAAACCGCGCAACGGTTCAGAGCAGGGAGAATTGAGTTGTGCACCAAGTTGGGAAGGTTCATGCGTTCCTTCAGGTAGTTCTTGAACATCGCGCCGGTTTGCGGGTTGCCACAGCGAAGGCGATGCAGTTCGAGGCGCTCTGCTAGCTGGCGGATGACTGGAACACTCGCCTTAGATTTTCTCGTCTTCGGTTCGTTGGCGATCCCGGACCAGATTGACCGGCACACTCGCAACTCCGAGTCTGCGAAGTCTTCCCAGTTCAGGCCGGTAATTTCACCGATGCGGAGCCCGGTGTAACAGGCGACGGCAAACGCCGTGCCAGCCGGTTCCGGGAGCAGGCTGAGGATCGCTTGCTCTTCCTCAAGTGTGTAGGCGTGCATCTCTGCGGGCTCTGGCGTAGGCGGCAACTCCGCGTCTCGGACGGGGTTTCCGTCCTTGCGATATTGCAGCCGGATCGCTTGCTTGAAGATCCCGGAGAGAGTGCTTTTTATGTGTTGCAGCGAATGCCTGGCCATCTTCTGCTGTGCGATTTTTTCGAGCCATGCTTGGACGGTGAAGGTCTGAATCTCTTTCAGGCTTTTGGTTTCGCGACCAGCAACGGCCTTGAGATGATAGTTCCATGCGTCGCTGTACGCTTTGTACGTACTCGCTCGTTTGTACAGTTTCGCCCACGGCAGAAACACTTCCTCCACAAACTGCTTGAGCGTGATCGAATGTTCCGCCGGAATCGAACTATCGTTGACGGTGTTGACCATGAACTTCCGGCCTTCGTCAACGATATCGGCGGGTGGATGTTTGCCCTTCGTAGTGACCGGGCCTAGGCAGTGAGTTTTTCTCTTGCGAACGAGTACGCCGTTCTCTGGGATCGACTCCCAGTAACGCATGTACCAGCGTTCGCCGATGCGAACGATTGAACCGCGTTGCTGTCTTCGTCTCATGCTTTCTCCTTTTGGTTTTACATCTACACTCGTGAAAAGCCGCGTCTATCAAGTCTTTCGGCGCTTCTTCTTCTTTCGCCGTGCGCGCCATTCCTTGCCGTGCTCTGTCCACCAGTTGCGCATGTGCTGCTTTCTCACTTCGTTGGCGCAATCGCGTTGGCCGCACAGATGTGAATCCTTGCGCGAAGCGATGAAGTACCTGCCACAGCCGGGGCGAGCGCAGACCCTGCGCATAGCTCGGGGCGCAGACACGATGCAGAACTCCAAGAAACGTTTGAGGGAGCCCAATTCGATTCGCGACACTCTGCGATCGCGATCGAAATAAATCATGTCTCCCTCTTTCATCCCTGCTCCCGAACTAGAGCTCTGGCCTAAAGACCACAGCCAGCGCAGACGCGCCTGAAAATCGCGCCAGTCCTTGAGTGATTGCCGGAATGTCGAACCGGCAGGGTCCAGCGGGCGCTCCAAGGGTCCGTACTTCTCGGTGAATTTCAAAATTTGATCGTCGGAGGTGATGTTCACGAAGTTGAGCGGTCCACCGCGTTTTGCCATCCGGTTGCTGATGTATGTCAGTTCTTGCACCGGCTTGAACCGATCTCCGTCTTTCTCGCGTCCGATCTTCTCGCACTTCTCTTGCTTCCACCGGCCAACGATGGAATCACCATCAAGATGCACGTCCTCGACGCCTGCTAAAGTTGTCAGCAATACTCGCCTGCTAAACAAGTCTTTCATGTGGACTAGCATAGCACACCCTATGCTAGATTGGTATAGGAAAGTAAGAAGTTAGCAGGAGGTTCTTGAGATGGCGACCGGAGCAACCGCTAGGAAGCGCTTCTACTCTGTCGAGGAAGTCGCTACGCGCTGGGCAAAGGAACGTCGCACCATCATCCGGGCAATCGAGGCCGGGAAGCTGCGTGCCGTGCGGCTGGCCAATCGCGGCGCGTTCATGATCCCTCGCGGAGAGGTTGAGCGCTGGGAACAGGGGGAGCCCGCTGTCCCCGCTGCGCCTCGCATGGCCGCAGGGGGTGAAGCATGATCCCGAAAAGAGATTCGCGGGATATCTCTAGCGCCCCCGCGATTGAAATCACACGCGCAAAACCGGCTGCTGTCCGGGACATGTCCGCAAATTCGAGTTTTGGCGAGTTGCTGGACGCGGAGCAGCTTGCCGTCCGCTTGAACGTCCCGCCGTCCTGGGTCCGAAGCCGCACGCGGGCGCGCACACCGAAGGACGAGCGAATCCCACACGTCCCACTGGGCCGGTACATCAGATTCTCATGGCCGGAAGTCTCGGCATGGCTCTCCGCTCGGGTGTCGCAATGAAGAGCGGAAACTCGTCTGCAAACTTGCAGCCGGAAAAGCCTCAGCCCACGCCCCGCTATCGCCCGGATGAATCCGACCGACTCCGAAGGGCGAAGGAATGGCTCGCTGTGGCTCGTGGGCGAGCGCAGGAGCCGAAGCAGTGAAGACGAACGGCAAAGCGGCGTCAATGTCCGTGACGGTAAGCCTTGAAGCGGGCAGGCCGCTCCTAGACGAAGGCGCATACCGCGCACGTTGCACCGAAGCGACGATTGCATGGAGCAAGCGCTGGAAGAAGTGGATCGCGGTGCTTCACATGGACCCGCTGAATTATGTCGGTCGTCCCTACAGCGGCGAACTCTGCAAGTTCTTGTCCCTCGGAACCGACCCAAAGAAACCGCGCGCTGGACAAGCGAGCATCTTCCGGAAGCTGTGGGTCGAAGCGAACGGCGCTCAACCCAGCCAGGGCGAAGTTGATTTAGAAATCTTCGTCGGCCACGTTTTTGAAATCGCCGTGCGCACAGTGCGGGCAAAAGCTGACAAAGAGAAAACGCCGATTCCTGAAGAGCATTGGTATTCCGTCGTTGGCGACGTGACTTTTTGCAAAGCTGAGCGGACAACGCGCCAACACCGACAACACCCCAACACCAGCAACACTGACAACACTGACAACACAGCAACACTCACAACACGCCAACCTATTAACACTCTAACCCTTAAAGAAACCCAGCAACACCTCAACACAACAACACACCCGAGGCCAAGCGCGCAGGGGGCAAGCGAGGGAAGAGATCAATCGAATTCAAGTTTGGGTGACACACAGCAAACTCACAACGTTCACCCGGACAATACCGGGACTGAGGGGGCGATTGTCTCGTCAGTCCCGGATGGCCAAGATCGACAGCCGCCGTCTGTGTGGAAGACTCCGACGTTCAGTGAAGACGAACTCGATGAAAAAGTGCGCCGCTCGATGCAAAGCGCGTCCGCGTCCAACTGGCGCGAGATCGCGGGGCACGCATGACAGACGCACGCAGCACGTGCGCAACAGGTAAAGCATTCGGCCCAGCCGGGGTATTGCTTAGCTCTGAAGGCGCAAGCGGAGTGCATGAAGCATGAAATGCAGAGCAAAGCGCAAAGCAGGCGGAAGGTGTACCCGATCTGCGTTGAAAGGCACGCAAAAATGTTTTCTCCATACTCCGGGCCGAGCGGCGCAAGCGGGCCAGCGCGGTGGACTAAGACGAAGAATTTTCGACCCGTCAGAACTGGCGGTGATGGCGACACCGGAGAATGCTATCGAACTCGCGAGGTTTATAGCAGTCACGATGGTCGAGACTCGCGGAGGAAAGATTGATCCGCGAGTATCAAACGCAGTCTCGCAATTGGCAGGATCGTTTCTGCGGGCACTTGAGTTGGGCGAGCTGGAGCGGCGAGTGAGCGAGTTGGAACATAACCGGAAGGGAGTTAGTTCAACATGAGTCTCAGAAACAGAATTGAGGAGTTAGAGCGCGTTGATCCCGGCTTGATCGAACTGACCTTGGATGACGGCAGCACGCGGGCATTCCCCGGACTTTCGGCGAAGGAATTTGTGATCCGAGGCATGGATCAAATCCGCGAGCGCAGTGGTCCGATTTTCGATGCGATAGGCCGCGCGGTTGACGGTCGAAACTGTGGCCGGTTGTGGCAACTGTTGCGCGCAATGTGGTGTGGGCCTGTGGACACTCCAGAGAAAGGGAATTCATGTTGAGCGACGAAGAAGCAAAGCAGTTAGTCGAAGATGCACGAAAGATGGCGCGCGAGTGGTCGAAGATCATTCGCACCGACAAAGACCCGGCCCGGCGCCAGCAGGCGAAGCGCTGGTGGGCCACGATCCTTCGAATACTCGAATACTCGAAGCAGGTGCGCGACATGTACAGGCGGGGACGACGAGGGAAGCTCTTTCGGGACAGCTAGGGGACACAGCTCCGTTTGGGCCAGTGTTCATGCGGGTTTGGAGGGGGAATGAGATTCTGCGGATATCTATTACGCAGGGGGCGGCAATGAAAAGTGAGACGGACGAGGAGCGCCGTTGGCGGGTGGAAAAGGAAATGGTTGCGGGCGAATCGCTCGACTCGCTCAAGGCTTCAGTCGATGCGTTTTTCGGAACGCAATCTCGTGGTCAAGTGGTTGACGAGGCGTACCGCAGGCGCATGCACGCTGCTCTAGATACTTTGTTGGAGCGATTGCGGCAAAGGCGCTCATGTGCCGGAGATCGCCAGCGGGGGCGACGATGAGCGGCCCGCGTTTGTGCGAGGTGAGCGAGGAAATGCGGCCAGCGGTGCTCCGGCTTGGCGAAAGCGGTGACGCTGCGACGGTGCGCCAGTGGGCTTCGCTGAAGTGTCCGAAGGGCGGGCACTGTGATCCATCGGAGAGATGCAGCGGCTTCACGCCTCAAAATCGCCAGACAATTTCAGAGTTGCAGGACCGGCTGTTTGTGGCCGGATTCGTCAGACTGGAGGAAATACGATGAGCAGCAACAAACCAGAACCGTACATCCCCTATCGGAAAGATGATCGGGAAAACAGCAACGACATAACCAGCAATGAACCAGCGCCAGCTTATGTTCCCAACGGCTGGAGCGGCGGCGAGTTCGAAAAAAATGCGTTCGAAAAGGGGCGCAAATGACATCACGAGACGAGAGAGTCAAGAAAATCGCTTTGGGCCACATGGCTGGGAATTTTCCACGCAGCGACGATGACCCAGGAGAATTCCTTCGCCGTGGCGCAGCGGAATCGACCGGCTTTCGTACGGACCAAGGCATGACGGAGGCTCGCGCAGAGCTGGCCCGCAACGGTGGGCCTGAGTCTGTGATCGGGAACGTCATTAAAAAAATCGACCGGCAGATGCGGCAGAGCGACGCCGAAGCAGCTTCGCTCACTCAACAGGCCGCGTTGCTCAAAGACAAATTGCGCAGGGGGGAGCGATGAATTTCCAGCACTCACTACTCGAAAAACTTACGCCGACGCAACAACCACCATTCGACTTGGGATACTCGCAACCTCTTTGGCAACCCGACAAAGAGACGAAGAAACCAGAGCCCGCCGTGGAAGTGACGGAAGCAGATACGCCCGTGGTCACACCGCCAGCTCGGGACATGCACGCGCTCGCTCGCAAACTCCTCGCGCCAGCCTTGCAGGAGTTGGAGAAGTATGTTGACGACGGCCAGGAGCGCAGCGTCATGCAATCCGAACTGTTAACGATGATCGAAAAGCTAGGTGACACGCTGACGCGCGGGCGCGAAAAAAGAATCGCGCGTCTCTCGGCAGAGCAGGTCGCACTAGCTGAGGCGTGTCGCTCGCAAGCGGAAATCTATGCCGAATCCGACAAGGCCGTGACTGCCTACTTGGAAATCAAAAGAGCGCGTCACGCGGCAATGATGAACGCCCGTTCTCAAATATCGAGTTGGGATTCGCAACGCGATAGCCTGGGGCGCTGGCCGACGAGTGCTGCACTTAGGGAATATGACGTAAAGAGAGCAGCCCTAGTGAAAGCAGCGGACGAGGCGCAGTTCGCATGGGAGGCGTGCTTCGCGGAAGAAAGGCGCCTGATCGGGATTCGGACGGCGGAAGAGTCAAAGCTTCGAAAACTCGCGCAAACCGAATCGACACTGGTTCAGCGCTTGTCCGGCAGGGAATGGGTCGATCCAGAGTTGTCCCTTCCCCGCGAGGCCGAACTATGAATTTCAAAGTTTGCCCCCGTTGGCTTCGTCCCTCGGATGGGGGGCTCGCTCAAGTGGGGGGCCTCGAAACGCGACACTGAGCGAGGGCGGCCATCACAGAGCCTTCGGCGTGCTCTGATCCTTGGAAAGCGCCGACCGGCTGGGGTATCCAGTGGCAAAGGGGAAGGGCGGAGTCCCGGTTTAGATACCACGTCCGCCCTTTTCAAAAACTCAAGTGATCGGACACCTTGCGGACTTCAACCGCTTTCAGAGCAACGCAGTGAGCCGCTTAGATGGGGAAGAGATTGCGCAGATATCGCTACTAGCCGAATGTCCGCTCGAACGGACGCGGGGGAATTATGGACTTCAGTTCTCAGTTGCTTCGCGGGGAAAAGGTAGTTTGGAGCGCAGAAATAGAAAAGCGACGCCATGACTCGGAGGTACGGCCAGCGCCGCCGGTCAGTGCAGAACCGATGATGGCCGGAGAGAAAAACAAGCATCATCGGAGCCCGCGTCGCTCGAATCTTGAACGCGACACTTGTGCCGATGTTGGACACTTCAGGCTCGCAGACGAGCAGGTGATCCGAAGCCTTCGGAGAAAATGGGGCATAGGGTGAGCACAGAGAAAAAATTTGACCGCGGCTGGCGATCACTGACGAGCGAGTACATACGCGCCCGGATGGATCGGCTTGACGAACAGATCGCGGACCCGGTTAACAGCCGGAGGCTTGACTACCTTTACGAGCAGAAGCAATGGTGGGAAGCTCAACTCCCATTCGCCTACAGGCGCGAGGGGCTCTTGCAGGAGCGATAGAATTTCCGGCTGGGACGCACTAGGACGGTTTGGGGGTGTCTTGCCCCTCACTCGAAGGCTGAAACGAGCAGGGCGGGCCGTTTCCTCGCTGCTACTGCGGAAACAGTTGAAGTCTAACGTCCGCTCCTTCGGGCGCGACTTGCGCGGGACCGTTTAATCCGCTTCTTAGGCGCTGGCGACGAGTCCCTTTGCTGCACCTGCAACTTATGAGACGGTGCGAAGTACTGGCCATCTTTCAGAATTAATTCTTCTACCGAAAAGGTTTCGATACAACGCTCATCGCGATTGGGGCACGAATTCCATGAGTTCTCGTGGATATCGTGCATCGCTTGCCCGCTTCCTTTGCACTCAGTGCTTTTTTTCATGACACAGCTCCCCCACCCCCGAGCACAATACCACCTTTCGCGGCTTGTAGGACTCCCATTCTGCCGATTGACCGCTCCAACTCAGGAGTGCAGAATTGCGGGCATGGAAAAACATGAGGTTTGCGAACAGCTCGAAGCCCTTCACCGACAACTGTTTCTCATAGGACAAGCGCTAGATGAACTAAAAGAAACGATCCAGGGTGCTCAGAATAGATTGCAGGATAGGTTGCGAGCGTTTCCGGGAAACCCCTTAATGGTCCTCCGGGATCAGGGAAAAGAGTTAATTGCAATCGATGAAAAGTGCAAAGGTCTCGATACACCGCTAGTCATCGCCAAAACAAAGTGCAAGCTGTTACAGGATTCGTTTTCCGGCAATATCGAAGATTCTCCCGACTGTGGCTTGCAGCGATAACGCCTTCAACCCCTCGGAGCGAGGGGCAGCGGCCTGCGCGTAGGGGCCTCACTCGACAGCAGAATTAAGGCTTTCCCAGCGCCCCGGTCTTCGCCGCATCCTTCACCTGGCTCACCGCAACGATGTTCTTTAGCCGTTCTTCACGCTCATGTTTGGCGATGTACCAGTCTTTCACCAGCAACTCGATCAGTCCGATCAGAAGCTGTGCTTCATTCGGCTCGACATCTACGATCACATTGATGTCCTTCTCCATGTGCGCGCCGATGTTGCCGATTTTTCGGACCGCGTCGATAGCGTCCCAAGTTAGAGAGTCGGTTTTATCCCGGATCGCGTCGATTTCGTCCACGAGCCTAGCCTTCGATATGCCCCAAAAGTTTCGGATCATACCCTGCAAGCATCGGCGTGACAGCGTGGCCGAAGCCTTGGGACTGAGATCTCTGATGAGGCACGCTTCGACGTAGTCGTCGCGGATCGGCTTCGGGACGTGTTCCGGGAACACCTTTGCGTCCGACGGCGGGATCAGGTTCCATCCTTGAAGCATTTTTCCAATCTTCCACCCACCGTGAACACCGGAAGATGCTTCCGTGTAGGAATATTCGTACATCCCGAT
>Ga0181521_10008311_pt1 | contig 10676 bp, 10 predicted proteins | sample PEATcosm2014_Bin_32_FD_119764 | JGI IMG/M metagenome (GOLD analysis project Ga0181521, IMG submission 119764) | Peatland microbial communities from MTU Mesocosm Facility, Houghton, MI, USA - PEATcosm2014_Bin02_60_metaG | ecosystem: Environmental > Terrestrial > Soil > Wetlands > Peat | place... | reverse complement strand
GCTCCCCGCCGCCGGTTCTATTTCTAGGGTTGGCTGCGGATCAACGTTCCTGGTTCGCTACGTTTCCGGAGGCTCGCTGTTCCTCAAACCTCTTGGAACCTCTCCCACTATGCTCCTAAGTCCCTTTCCCGTCAATCGATTTTCGGTGCGGGATATCACGATTTCCACAACATTTAACTGACTTGTTTCTAAATGGTTACAGACTTTAACCGTGCATTCGCTGTGGATAAAACGTCAACTCGCAACTCTGTTTTGGCATACTGAACGCGTGCGGAGATTGGCGATCCGTCCCGGCGCAATTGGAGACTTGATCGTCTCCCTACCCGCCCTCCAATCGCTCCGCACCGACTATTTTGAGGTCTGGACGCCAACGCACAATGTGCCGTTGGTGCGTTTCGCCGATCGTGTACGTTCCATCGCCTCCACCGGCCTGGATCTGTTGGCCGTTACCGATCCTCTCTCCGCACTCCTCGAAGAGCTACGATCCTTCGACTCCATCGTTTCCTGGTATGGCTCGAATCGCACGGAATTTCGCGATCTCGTTCACGCGCTCCGCCTGCCGTTCCAGTTCTTACCCGCTTTGCCGCCCGAAAACGCCACCATCCACGCCACCGACTTCTATCTCGACCAGGTCCGCGATCTGTGCGAGCACACTCCCGACACCACCCCGCACATTCCCTGCGCAGTTCCGCGCGGGAATTTCGCTGTGATTCACCCGTTTTCCGGCAGCCCGCGCAAGAACTGGCCGATCGAGAAGTTCCACCGCCTGGCGAGCGGTCTGGAGCGCACCATGCCGGTACACTGGTGCGCCGGCCCGGACGATCCGCCTCTCGATGGCGCGGTCCGCATCGACGACCTGTATGAGTTGGCATGCTGGCTGGCCGGCGCACGCCTGTATGTGGGCAACGATTGCGGCATCACGCATCTCGCGGCAGCCGTCGGAACTCCCGTGCTGGCGCTATTCGGTCCGACCGATCCCGCCATCTGGGCGCCGCGCGGCCCCAACGTCCGCGTGGCTCGCTGGAAAACCCGATATACCAGCGCTGGCGCGCTACAATAAGGGCACCCCTTTTCCATGGCAGCCAGGCTTAATCCGGCCCCTTCGCGCCCTCCCGAGATCGTAGAGTTACGGCGCTTGAACGCGCACGATCTGGAGCCCCTTCTGCAGGAGGAAACTGCGGCGTGGTGGGACACGCTGGAATGGGATTTCGAAAAGTCCGCGGACCTGGTGCGCCGCTTCGTCGATCTCCGGGCGCTCAACGGCTACGTGCTGGTGGAGGATGGCTTGGCGGTCGGGTACGTTTACTACGTGCTCGAAGAAGCCAAGGGCTTGATGGGCGATCTTTACGTGATGCGTGAGCACCGCACCATCGAGCGGGAAAACGTGCTCCTCTCGGCCGCCCTGCACGCCATCGTTGCCCATCCCCAGGTGACCCGCATCGAATCGCAGCTCATGATGCTCGATTTCTCGATCGCCCGGTGCGTTCCCGGATCGGACACCCTGAACACGTTCGACCGCAACTTCATGCGCATCGATCTGCGTCGCGCCGCGCTGCCGGAGGGCCATCCGCGCCGCGCCGTCTCCATCGATCGATGGACCGACCTGCATCAGGAAGCCACCGCGCACCTTATCGCCGCCGCTTATCGCGGCCACGTCGATAGCAGCATCAACGATCAGTACCGCACACTCCCCGGCGCGAGGCGATTCCTCCACAACATCGTGCAATACCCCGGCTGCGGCAGCTTTTTCCGCCCGGCGTCTTTCGCCGCGTTCGAACCCGCGCGAGGCATACTGTGCGGGATCTCGCTGGCGAGCCTGGTGTCGCAGGAATGCGGCCACATTACGCAGATCTGCGTCTCTCCGGATGTGAAAGGCTGCGGCGTCGGCTATGCCCTGTTGCGCCAATCGCTCGCGGTGCTGCGCGATATGGGATGCCGTGCGGCTACCCTCACGGTGACGGCCGCCAATGAAGGCGCCGTGGAGCTTTACGAACGCGTGGGCTTCCAGACGATACGGCGGTTCTCGGCGTACGTGTGGGAGGGATTCCGGGGGTAGAACGGTAGGGTAGCCACGCTTCATGCGGCGGCGCACACGGGTAAGGCATCGCGCACCAATTCGATCTCGGCGCGAACGTTTTCGGCTGACGTTGGAGTTTCCAATATTAACGGAATCCCGGCTGGGATCAAGTGGGCTACTTCGCGAAAGGCCTGAATCGAGGTGTACGACAAAACGTCATGTTTGCCGTTTGTATTCACTGTGCTCACATGTACTTGGGTCAGGCGCTCCCGGAATTTTGTCAGCAGCAAGTAAGCTTCTGTCATGGTGCTGTCGAATTGGCGAGCGTGTCCGATGTCGAAACAAAAAGAGGCACTCGGGAAAACATCGAATGTGTAACTCAGTTCTTCAGCCGAGCGCCCTATCGGCTTCCGTGTATCCATGTTCTCAATACACAGCATTTCCCCTAGCGAACGCCAGAGGGCCGGCTCAAAGATGGCATCGGGATGAACCACAATCGGCCATCTTCGCCCCGCGAGAGGCAGCAGCGTGTCGACAATGCGCCCCTCGTTCTCTCGTTGAAATAGACTCGGGGCATGAATAGAGACGTACTGGAAGGGCGACAGATCTAATGTGTCTATGGCGTTTGCGAGGGGTGCCAATTCAGCTTCGCGCAACGCGGAAAGCTCCAATACCTGGATCTCATGACGGCGGAGTATGTCTAGCGCCTTTCTGAAATCTGCGTAAGCAAGTGCTCCCGTCGAAAATCCGACTGGTCTCATCAAAAGACTCCGTAGATTTTAGTCAATTCGAACAGGCCCGACTGGGCGTCGAAGAACAACTCCAGCACGCCATCCCTGAACTCGTGGCTCAACTGCCGCAACTGCTGATACGTGCTGTCACCCTCCTGGCTTTCAGGTCGCAGACTCTCCAGGTGCCTGCGGCTGCCTGCATCCGCGAGTACACCCAGAAAGCCGTTGTAAGCGTTCAGAACATGTCCCGCCGTCTGAGATAAATGCGGGTAGCGCAGAAACGTGCCGCAGAGGATTTCCAGGGGAGTCCTCCGGAAAGCCGTGCGGAAAAACTCCGTGGCGCGCCGAGGGGCGTCGGGCACAGCGAACAATTGCCCCCGCTCTTGCGCGCTGAGTTCCAGGTGGCAGGCAAAACAAACCAGCAAGCCGGAAACGTAAATCAGCTTGCGGGACATTCGAAGTTTGATGTTTCGGATCGCGCTACCCTCTTCGCCTCGAACCCTCCGCTTGTAGGCGAAATCGACCGCCATGGTCCTCCAGTATCTCGCGAAGTCATTGAGCAGAAACCGGGGCACCCGGTATTTGGGATCGGCTGCGGTGAACCGATGATCTTCCAGGATGTAGCGGTCGAGTATATCTTTGCAGACTCGATCGTATGCTTCGGACCGGCCAAGTGCCGTAGATTCGAGCAGTATCAGGATACGCTGGGTGGTATTCCTGTTGGTGTCGTCCTCCCCGCCAATGAGATGTACTAGCGCGTGGCTCCACGCCATCCTCCCAAACGTGGCTTCCCGCCCTGGTTCTTTCTCGCTATGGCGCTGGACGATCTCTCGAATTTCGCGGACGAGGTTCTGGTGTTGCGGATCGGCATACCCATCGACCAACAATGTCCAATCGACGTCACTGCCATCTGTGAATTCGTCACGGGCCAAAGAGCCGAAGACTACCACGCTCGTTTCGTAAGAATCTTTACCTGCCAAGGCGTCCTTCAACTCCGCTCGCTTTGCCGCGGCTCGCTCCCTGGCGTTGGTGAGGCATGGCCACTTCATGCCAAGCTGGCGCTCCAATGCAAGCAGGGACGACTCGGGCTGATATATCGGGAACTGTTCCATCTAAAGCTGTACCAAACAGAATACCAGTCCGTAGCGCCCCTACTTCACGCCCGACATCAGCCGCACCGTCGGCCGAATCAGCACTGCCAGCCCTGCAGCCGCCGCGATGCTGAAGCCCGCGACCGCCGCGAACAGCGTGGGCGTGGACATCTTCGCCGCCACCGATACTGCGTTTCCCGCCAGCCAGTTGCCGATCGCGATGGAGACGAACCAGATGCCCATCATGAATCCCGCGGCGCGGTCGGGCGCGAGCTTGCTGGTGGCGCTCAAACCGATGGGGCTCAGGCACAGCTCGCCGAACGTCTGCAGCAGATATGTGGTGGTCAGCCACCCCATCCCCGCCTGCACTCCCAATGCGATTCGCGACGCGGGCGGCACCAGGATCAAAAATGCCAGCCCCGCGAAAAGCAGTCCGAGCGAGAATTTCGCCGGGCTCGAGGGCTCTTTCTTGCGCTTGGCCAGCGACAGCCAGATCCAGGCGAATACCGGCGAGAGAAGCACCACGAAAACCGGCTGCACGGTCTGGAACCAGCTCGCTGGAAACTCGTTGAACGGCGCCCGGAACGGCAAAGCGCGGTTGGTATCGCGCTCCGCGAACAGCGTCAGCGTCGACCCGGCTTGCTCGTACGAAGCCCAAAACAAAGAAGACGCGATGAACAGCACCAGAACCGCCGCCGACCGCTTGCGCTCCTCGTGGGTCCATCCTTTGCCCCCAAGCAGCCACGCAAACACCACGATGGTGATCGCCAGCTCGATCCATCCGAGAGCGTCACCCACCTCGGTCGCCTTGATCGGGACCACGCCCGCGTTGCTCAAAATCGCCAACAGCGCCACGATGCCTACGATGCCGCCCACCGCGAGCAACGCGTTGTTGCGCTGCTTGCGGTCGCGCGCCGGATCGCCGGTGCTCGCCGGATGTAGGCCCGCCGTGCCCAGATGCTTGTAGCCGAGTAAGTATTGAATCAATCCCGCCAGCATGCCGAGGCCGGCCACCCCGAACCCCAACCGCCAACTGATCTTCTCGCCCACCCATCCGCAGAAAAGCGGCGAAAGCAGTGCGCCGGTATTGATGCCCATGTAGAAAACCGAGAACCCGGAATCGCGCCGAATATCGGTCTTCGAATAGAGCTGGCCGACGATGGTGCTCACGTTGCCTTTGAGCAGCCCCGTTCCCGCCATCAAAAACACCAGGCCGGCGTAGAAGAAGACTTCGCTCGGCATCATCAGGCAGAATTCGCCCGCCGCGATGAAAATGCCTCCCAGCAGGACGGCGCGGCGCTGCCCGGTAACGCGGTCTGCGATCCATCCGCCGCCCAGGCAGAGCAGGTACACCATGGAAACGTACAGCCCGTAGACCGACCCCGCCTTGGAGTCGCCGAACCCCAGCCCGCCATGCGCCACTTTATCCACCATGTACAGCATGAGGATGGCGCGCATGCCGTAGTAGCTGAAGCGCTCCCACATTTCCGTGAAGAAGAGCGTGGCAAGTCCTCGCGGATGGCCGAAAAAGCTCCGATCGGCCTGGATTGCGTCAAGGGACTGCCGGTCGTCGCTATTTGCCATAGACTGTCAGTATAATCTCGGAATGCTTCGCTGGTGCCTTTTACTCTGCTGCACGCCCCTGCTCTTCGCGCAGACCGACGAGATCCGCGCGATGATGCAACACTCGCAAGATAACTGGAATCGCGGCGACCTGGCCGCTTTTGCCTCGGACTACGAAGACTCGCCCGATACCACTTTCGTCGGCAAAGAGGTCACGCGCGGCGGCACCGCGGCCGTCCTGGCGCGCTATCAGGCGCACTACCCGAACCGCGAGGCCATGGGCAAGCTGACGTACTCGGAGCTTTCCGTCCGCGTTCTCACGCCCGAGTTCGTCCTCGCCACCGGGAAATATTCGCTCGCGCGCACCGCGGCCGGCGGCGGCGATGCCAGCGGCCGCTTCACCCTGGTCATCCACAAAACGCCCAAAGGCTGGAAAATCATCCACGATCACTCGAGCTGACGCGCCCCATAATAGAAGAGCATGGAATATCGCACGTTAGGCAATACCGGACTGCTCGTCTCCGAGCTCTGCTTCGGCGCCATGACCTTCGGCGGCGGCGAAGGCTTCTGGAAAATGATCGGATCCGTCGATCAGGCGGGCGCCGACGAGCTGGTGAAATCGTCCGTCGCTGCCGGCATCAACTTCTTCGACACCGCGGATGTCTATTCCGAAGGCCAAAGCGAAAAAACCCTGGGCCAGGCGTTCAGGAATCTGAACATCGCGCGCAAAGACGTCGTCATCGCGACTAAAGTCTTCGGGCGCTTCGGCCCCGGCCGCAATGACGTGGGCGCCTCGCGCGGCCACATCATGGATTCGGTGGATGGCAGCCTGCGCCGCCTTCAGACCGACCATATCGACCTCTACCAGATCCACGGCAGCGACCCCATCACGCCCGTGGAAGAGACGCTGCGCGCGCTCGACGACCTGGTGCGCCAGGGAAAGGTGCGCTACATCGGCTGTTCCAACTGGGCGGCTTGGAAGATCGCCAAAGCGTTGGCGATCTCGGAATTCAGAGGCCTGGCGCGGTTCGAGACCCTGCAAGCTTATTATTCGATCGCCGGCCGCGATCTGGAACGCGAGATCGTACCGCTGCTCGAAGCCGAAAAGACCGGCCTGCTGGTGTGGAGCCCGCTCGCCGGCGGATTGCTCTCCGGCAAATTCAGCCGCGAGAATCAAAAGCCCGCCGGATCGCGCCGCTCGGAATTCGATTTCCCGATTGTCGATAAAGAGCGCACCTGGAACATCCTCGACGTCATGGCGCCGATTGCGAAAGCGCACGAGTGCAGCGTGGCGCGCGTCGCGCTCGCCTGGCTGCTCTCGAAACCGATCGTCACGTCCGTCATCATCGGCGCCAAGCGGCTCGACCAGCTTCAGGACAATCTTGCCGCGGTCGACCTGCGCCTTACGCCGGACGAGCTGAAGCAACTGGATGACGTCAGCGCTCTGCCCCTGGAATACCCCGGCTGGATGCTGGCGCGCCTCAGCGCCACGCGCTTCTATCCGCCGCCTCGGTCGTAACTATGGACGCCTTTCCGATCGCGGGTGGCGGCGTTTCGGCCGGCGCGGCGTTTCTCGCCTGGGCGGTGCGCGGCAGGTCCGCCGCGGTATTCGGAACGTCGCTATGGCGCGGCAGTCCCGGCCGCCGCACGCTGGCTCTCACTTTCGACGACGGCCCCAGCGAAAGCACGCCCGCGATACTCGATATCCTCGCGCAGTATCGCGTCCGCGCCACGTTTTTCCAGGTGGGCGCGAATGTCGACCGGCTGCCCGAGATCGCGCGTTCCGCGGCCGCGGCCGGTCATGCCATCGGCAACCACAGCTACGCCCACCCGCTGTTCTGTTTCCGCTCACCGGCCTTCATGGAGGCCGATTTGCGGCGCGCGCAGCAGACCATTCGCGCCCACACGGGGGTCGACCCGCGATGGTTTCGCGCGCCCTACGGAGTGCGCTGGTTCGGCATGGGCCGCGCGCAGCGGCGGCTCTCGCTCACCGGCGTCATGTGGAGCGCCATCGGGCGCGATTGGAAGCTAAATTCCGCGCAGGTTTTCGAACGGCTTGCGAAACGTGCATCGAATGGCGGTATTCTGTGTCTTCATGACGGCCGCGGGCTGGAGGCCCGGCCCGACATCACGGTAACGGTGGAGGTAGTGCGGCGCCTGGTTCCCGCGCTGCTGGAACGGGGCTACGAGTTGCAGACCATAGACGAACTGCTATGTCCGAAGAGCTGATTCAAAGAGTCATCAAGGTGATTGCCGCCACCAAGCGGATCCCCATCGAATCCATAACCATAGACAGCGACTTCCTGGCCCTCGGAATCGATTCCATGGACGCCGTGGAGATCCTCTTCGAGCTCGAAAACGAATTCGACGTCAACATTCCCGATGAAGATGCGCGCGAAGTGCGCGGTATTCGCCAGATGTGCCAGGGCGTGGAGCGACTGCTCGCGGCGAAATCCGCCGCCCCTGGCAAGGCCGCCGAGTAGCCCATGCGCCGCGTCGCCATCACCGGTTTGGGCTCCATCTGCGCGATTGGGCGAGATGTCCCGGAGTTCGCGCGCGCCCTGGCGGAGGGCCGCTCGGGCATCGGACCCATCCAATCCACCGACGTCTCGCAAATCCGCTTTCCAAACGGCGCCGAAGTCAAAGGCTACAGCCACGCACCCTACTTCGAAGACCGCCGCGCCGATTTTCTCGACCGCTTCGCGCAATTCGCAGTGATCGCGGCGCGCGAAGCTTTTGCCGATGCAGCGATCGCATGGACTCCCGAACTGTGCGAATCCGCCGCCATCGTCACGGGCTCCTGCGTGGGCGGGCAAAGCACCGAAGATATCGGATTTCGCGATGTCTACAAACTGGGGCAGAATCGCGTCCACCCCCTGACCATTCCGAAAACGATGGCCAATGCCGGCGCCAGCCACATCTCGATGGAATTCGGCATCACCGGCCCCAGTTTCACGATCTCTACGGCATGTTCCTCCGCCGCGCATGCCATCGGGCAGGCATTCTGGATGGTCCGCTCGGGCGCCACCGATCTAGCCATCACCGGCGGCAGCGAAGCACCTTTCAGTTTCGGAATTCTGAAAGCGTGGGAAGCCATGCGCGTGGTCTCGCCCGACACCTGCCGGCCATTTTCCAAGGACCGCCGCGGAATGATTCTGGGCGAGGGCGCCGCCATGCTCGTGCTGGAGCCGCTCGAAGCGGCGCGGGCCCGCGGAGCGCGCATCCACGCCGAAATCGTGGGACTCGGCATGTCGGCCGACGCCGGCCACATCACCCAACCTTCAGCCGACGGTGCGGCGCGCGCCATGCGCGCGGCGCTGCGCGACGCCGCGCTCGCGCCCGAAGCCATCGGATATATCAACGCGCACGGCACCGGCACGCCGGCCAACGATCCCACCGAAACGACCGCCATCCGCGCCGTGTTCGGCGCTCACGCCGGCCGTCTGCCGGTGAGTTCCACGAAATCCATGCACGGCCACGCGCTCGGGGCGTCGGCGGCGCTCGAGTGCCTCGCCACCGTCCTGGCATTGCGCGACGGCATCCTGCCTCCCACCGCGAATTACCGCGAGCCCGACCCCCAATGCGATCTCGACGTCATTCCGAATGAGGCGCGCGCCGCGCGGGTCCAGTATGCGCTCTCGAATTCCTTCGCGTTCGGCGGCTTGAACGCCGTGCTGGCGCTGCGAGCGGCGTAGCCCAACGGCCGGCGCTATCGCCCCGCAGGGCTACCATGTGCGCAACTGAAAAAACTGAAGGGGCTCCAGCAAGGCGGCAATACCTTGCCTCTTTTGGAAGAAGTGTTTGCATCGTGTGTTCGCGGAACTGACTTGGGAAAGAGCACACATCCTAGCTAAGCTAGCTTAGCTAAGCTAGGCCCGCGTAAGGGGATGCGAACCAGCGACGGCCCTGAAGGAAGACGGAGAGCTTTGATTTAAATCACGATCCGCTCAACTTCATCGAGCGAAATCTCGTCGCCGCGCCAGTCGTAAGGGCCGCTCGTTCGGGAGGACTCATGCCCGGGTGTCTGCTGCGTGAGACCAAGGTCAGATTTCGATCTGAGATCATGCACGGTTCACAAGGAGAATCGCCCGGCAAGGCCTCAACCGAACATTGGAAGCTGTTGCTCGAAGCGGACGTGTCCCGTAAGGCATTCGAGCAAGGCGCGTGCCGGCGCGTGCGCGAGTTCGCTCGGCTCCACCTTGTGGAGGCCGCCTCCGTATACGCGACCTTCGGAAACGAGCTCCGCTGGCGTGATCTGTTGCAGCGAACTGAATATGTCCCGCGCAAGTTCGGGTTTCCGTTTTAGCGCGGCTGCCAGCCGAGGCTGCGGATAGAGCATCAGGTACACGTTGTGCGCCGTCGCCTGCGAACGGTTCCAGATGAAGCGGAATGGATGTTTTCCGTCCCGCGTGCGCCCCATGTAAGTACAGAGGAACGGCGCTGGCGGACGCTGTTCCTGCGAATACCAGGGCGTGCGACGGCTCGCGAGGTAGGCCTCGTGGATACGGCGCCCTTTCCCCTGCTCCAGATATTCATGGAAGCGCGGCCAAGTCGTTTTGATTCGCTCCTCCGGTTCGCTGCAATCGATGAGGTAGAGCCGTGGCGAGACGTCCGGCGCACCGTTCGGGAGGGCATCGATGATGTCGGCGGTCAAATGCCGCGGACCGGCAAGGATCGGCTTGAGGAACTGTCGGGGAATTTTCCATTCCGCTATCGCCTCCTCCTTCACCAGGAAAAAATCGTTCGACCCAGTCGCCAGGCCGCGCTTGATCGAGAAGAGGTCCCCGAGTGTCGGTTCGTTGCTCTCTTCCACGGTGTTGCGTCCTGGGAACTGCGTCCATTTCCGGGACCGGCATACCACGTCGAGCGGGATGGCGGCTTCTTCATGAGGGTCTTCGATCGGGCCTCCGAACGAAAACCGGACTGCATGCCCGTCCGGCGCCGGCTCCTTCCGAAAGATCACCACGGCCGATGACACGAGTGCGTCGCTGAATTGGACATCAGTCGGACAGAACCGGTGGATCTGCAGCAGGGTAACGCGATCGGTGAGATAGTCGCGCAACACCCCGCCGTAATTGACATCCATGAACTCCGACGGGATGAGCCACGCCGCGACTCCCCCATCCGCCATCCATGCGTCGCTTAGTAGCACGAAATAGCAGTACAGCCCGGCCAGGCCATTCACCTCAAGACCCAGATCCCGTGCAACGTGCGCCCTTAGCCGTTCCTTGTCCGGAGCCGCCAGGTGATGGTGCCGAACGTACGGCGGGTTGG
>Ga0181521_10008309_pt1 | contig 10678 bp, 9 predicted proteins | sample PEATcosm2014_Bin_32_FD_119764 | JGI IMG/M metagenome (GOLD analysis project Ga0181521, IMG submission 119764) | Peatland microbial communities from MTU Mesocosm Facility, Houghton, MI, USA - PEATcosm2014_Bin02_60_metaG | ecosystem: Environmental > Terrestrial > Soil > Wetlands > Peat | place... | reverse complement strand
GGTTTCCGGTCCGTTGACGAGGCACATGCCGCAACGGGGCGTGCCGCAAACAAGTGCGTGGTACCTCGTCAGCGTCCGTAGGCGTAGCGCGCCGTGGCGCTCGGCCTGATGTCGTTGCTGTGGACCGCCACCGGCTCGGCGCGCAACGATTGCGGTACCCCTTGCCCGGGCCACAGCCAATAGGTGTTGTCGCCGGCGCCATTCACCGCAATGACCTTGTGGTTGCCGCGCGTATCGATCGCATGGATCGTCACGCGGCTGAGCAAACCACCTTGCAGCGCGCGCATGTCCTCGGCGGCTTCGAGCGCCGCATCGGCCACGCTGGCACCGCGCTTCATATAGAGCACGATGGATCGAGCAGTACAGCAGCGGATGGTCATTTCTCCGGCGCCGGTACAGGCTGCCGCACCGTAGCGTGTATCCGCATAGCAGCCGGCGCCAACGATAGGACTGTCGCCTAGCCGGCCTGGATATTTCCAGCCCCAGCCCGATGTGCTGGTACCGCAGCAGATATCGCCGCGCGCATCCTGCGCGAGAAACACCGTGGTATCGCGGCCTACTTCAGGGTCGATCGCGTGCCGGCAGAGCGGCGCCAGCTCCACGTCCGGCCAGGCGCGTTTTTGTTCCGGGGTAAGTTCATTGTCGAACCAGGCCTGCCAGGCCGCCCGTGAATCGTCGATCAGGTTGTCCGTGGCCGCCGCGCCGATCTCACGCGCAAAGCGCGCGGCGCCGGAACCCACCAGCAACTCGTGCGGCAGCCGGTGCATGACCTCGCGCGCGACGCTGACCGGATGCAGAAAACCTTGCAGTGCGCCGACCGCGCCGCTGCGCAGCGTGGTGCCGTCCATCATGCAGGCGTCGAGCTCCAGCTCGCACAGCAGATTCGGCCAGCCGCCACGACCGACAGTGCGAACGGACGGATCCGCCTCGATCAGCCGGATGCCCTCTTCGATCGCGTCGAGCGCGTGCGCACCCTCGGACAACAGCCGTGCCGTGGTGGGCACGCCAAGCGTGCCTTCGTTGTTGGTAAGCAGGATCATCGGAATCTGGGCCTTCCACTCAGGCCAGCGTGAACTTCGCCGACGTCAGATCGTCCGTCATCGCGTCGGACGTTGCCAGCACCGCCGCGCCGCGTTTCGCTTTGTCGCTGTAGCCAACATCGAGCACGGCGCCCTTGTCCTTCAGGTCACGCATCTCGCTCATAGGATGCCCTCCTCCGCGAGCTTCTGGACATCCGCGGTCGTCATGCCCAGCAGGTTGGTCAGCAACCATTCATTGTCTTCGCCGTAGCATGGTGCGCCACGATCGATTGGGCCACCGATATAGGCCGGCGTGCGGCCGAATTTCATCGGCAGCTCGTAGACCGGCCAGGTGCCGATCTTGCTGCCGGTGACTTCGGTCAGCCATTTCAGGTGGCGCAGTTGCGGATCGCGGTCGCAACGGTCTTCCGCGTTCTGACACACGCCGGCCGGCACGCCGGCGCGCTGCAAGCGGTCCATCAGTTCGAACGGCTCGTGCGATACCGTCCAGGATTCCACCGCTGCATCCAGCGCATTCTGATGTGCCAGCCGGTCCGCCAGCGTGGCGAAGCGGCGATCTTCGAGCCATGCCCCCTGCCCCGCCACGTGCGCCAATGCGTGCCATTCCGCATCGGTGAAGCAGGCGATGGCGATCCAGCGATCTGCGCCGGCACAGCGATATGCACCATGCGGCGCCGCCGGCTTGTATGGCGAGCGGTTGCCGTAGCGCCGCCACACCCGATCGTTCGCCGACCAGTCGAGGATCGTTGTGCCGGTCAGGAACAATCCCGATTCGCATTGCGAAGCGTCGATCCACTGCCCCTGCCCCGTGCGCTCGCGATGGTACAGCGCGCCGAGAATCGCCAGAGCGTAGCCATAGGCGCCCATCCAATCGAGATACGAATAACCCCAGCCGACCGGCATCGCCGGATCGGGCAGGCCCGACATGTCACCCTGTCCAGCGAAGGCGGCCGCCACCGGACCGACCGTGCGCATCCGACCGTACACCCCGTGCGAACCCATGCCGGACTGCTGGATGTAGATGATGTCGGGACGTATCGACTTCATCACGTCGTAGCCCAGGCCCAGCCGTTGCAGCACGCCTGGCGAAAACCCCTCGGCCACGACGTCGCAGACGCGCACCAGGTCCTTGGCGATCTGCAAGCCCTTGGGATGGCGGATGTTCAGCGAGATGCCACGCTTGCCGGCATTCTTGTTGTTGAACTGCCCGCCCATGTCATGGTCCTTCACGCCCGGCAGCGGACCGGTCGCGGCATCGCGTGCCGCGCGTCCGCCGATCGGCGCCATCGCCGCCAACCGTGTGTCGGGATTGTCTTTCCATTCCACCTTGAAGCTTTCCGCGCCCATCGCAGCGAGGAACCGCGTGCCGCCGGCGGACGCCAGGAACCAGGCGAAGTCGAGTATCTTCACGCCCTGCAAGGGAAACGGCTTGCCATGCGGCGCCGACACGCGCGGGCTCGCATGACTGCGCAACTGCGCCGGCACGCTCGGGCGCCGCGCCGCGGCACCCAGCACCGTTTCGGTATCCTCGCCCAGCAGTGGCGCACGCCGCCCAACCTGCCAACTCGTCGCCGTGCTAAGCCACTTGCTTGTCGGATAGCGGAAGCTGCGGCCATGTTCCGGATGCAGCACATCGGCAAAGCTCTTGCGCTGCAACCAATGTTCGTCGAGCGCATTCTCATGCGGCTTGCGCAGCGGCGCCCACAACAAGCCGGCGTCCTGTGCCTCCCGCCACGGCATATCGGCATAGGTCCAGGCGCGGATGAACCGCTGCACCACGTCGAGCATGTGCGCCCGCGCCTCGTCGCCCGCCTGCGAGCCGGGCACCTGCCGCGCTTTCAAATCGGCATCCGGCGGCGGCGGTTGCAGATCCGCCTGCATGCCGTATTTCGACAGCAGCGGCACCAGGTTCTTCAGGTCGCGCGCGCCCATGCCGTGCGACATGAACCAGCGCCCGTCCTTGGTGTGGCTGATGCTGGGCGAATGGTTCGGCGTCTCCCCCGCATGCCGATTGGTCAGGCGCCACAACGGCACGCGCCGCATCACCCAATGCATGATGTCGAGCTCGGGGTTCTTCGACACCGCCTCGTGCACCGCAACCGAAACGTCCTGGCCTTCGCCGGTGCGATGCCGATGGATCAGCGCCGCAATGATCCCGGTCGCCAACTGCTCTCCCGCGATATGATAGGCGTGCCAGATCTGCGGCGCGATCGGCGGGGTGTCGTATTCCAGCTTCGGATCCGGGTCGTAGCCGCAGTTCATCATCACCCCGCCGAGCGCCAGATGAATCAGGTCCGAGCCTTTGAACTGCGCCCACGGCCCATCATCGCCGAACGGCGTCATGCGTGCCGTTACCAGGGCCGGAAAGCGCGCGTTCAACGCCGTGCGATCCAGACCGATCACCTGGTTCAACGCGCCGCACGACGAATCCAGCAGCACGTCGGCGCCTTCCAGCAAACGCAACAACCGCTCACGCGCCGGCAGCTCACGCAGATCGAGCACAACGGACTGCTTGCCGCGGTTGTAGTTCCAGAAGAATAACGAACGTTCCAGCCCGGGCTGGTCGTCCAGGAACGGCCCGATCCGGCGCGTCGCGTTGCCTTCCGGCGGTTCGATCTTCACCACCTCCGCACCGAGCCCGGACAACAGCAGCCCGGTATATTCCGCACGCTCGTCGGCGATCTCGATGACGCGCAGCCCGGACAGCATGCCCGGGCCGGCGTTGCCCATCATCTCGCCCGGTCCGCGTTCGATCGCGCTGACATCAGACATGACGCTCCCTCCTTATGGCCGGGTCCGCCGCAGCATCTCCAGCAGCATGGCATTCACCTGTTCCGGCGCCTCATACGCCACCCAATGCCCGGCACCCGGGATCATGCGCACATCCGCATCCGGCCGCCGCGCGTGCATGACCGCGACGCGCTCGGCCGCGCGCGGGTTGGCGGGCGCGTCCTTGTCGCCCCAGATGCCATTGATCGGCACATGCACCTTGTCGAGCGCACGCCACAACGCGCCACTGCTCGACAGGATCGGCGTCTTCACCCGCGAGTGCATCGTGTTCCAGTCCTGGATCGCCAGCGCCAGCGCGTCGATCTTCGCCGGATCGGCGATCATCAGCCGGTTGAGGTTGATGCGATGGGCCTCCATCCGATCCTGGCCGGTCAGATGTCGTACCTTCAGCAGCTCGATCCCGCTGTTAGACGGTCCGACGCCGCCCGAACCGATGATGGTGAGCGAGCGCACGCGCCCGCCATGGATCGCGGCGACGCAGCTCGCCATGGTGCCGCCGAAGGAAAATCCAGCCAGGTCATAGGTGGTTTCACGCCCCAGTACCGTGTCGATGCCGGCAGCCACCACCTCGGCGATCGCTTCCGCGGTACCGATATTGGACGGGGATGCAGATTCGCCGAGGCCCGGCAGATCCGGCACCAGCAGGCGATAATGCTGCGACAGCACGGGAATGTTATGCGCCCAGTGCCGCCATGATCCGGCACCGCCGTGGAACAGCACCAGCACCGGCGCGGTGCCGCCGGACGCGTCCCAGATGTGCCACACCATGCTGCCATCACCGCATGCCGTCTCGCGCCGAACCGACTGCTGTTCAAGCCGGTCCAGGATTGCTTGCGGGTCTTCCGTCACTTGGTCGTTCATGGCCGTTGCGTCCACCTCCGCGCCGCGTCGCTCGAGATCGCTGGTATCAGGGTGAGGCGGCTCTGTCGAACCCGCCGAAATTCAGCGCCGGGCGCCCCCTGTCATTGCGAGGAGCACAGCGACGCAGCAATCTCCCGCTCGGGGACCCGCCGCTCGTCAGGCAGGGGATCGCTTCCCCGGGTCAAGCCCGGGGACCGCTGCGCTCCTCGCAATGACGGCGGCTGGAGTCGATCGTCACACGCGCGCAATCCCCGACACACGCAGAATCACCCCGCTGCTGTCGGTATTGCTCGGAATCTGCTCCAGATGCATCGTCCACGCCTTGGCCGCCTCGGCAATCTCCGCGTCGACGCCGCGGCTTTTCAAAAACAGACACTCGCCATCCGGCGTCAGCAGATTCTCCGCATAGCCCAACAGCCGGGACAGCGGCGCCAGTCCGCGCGCGGTAACCAGCGGCGCGCGTGGCACCGCCGCATCCTCGATCTTCGACGCGATCACGGTTACCGGTGCCCCCGTCACGCGCGCGGCTTCGCGCAGGAATGCCGCCTTCCCCTGATCCCGCTCCACCAGATCGAAATGCACGCCAAATTGGATCGCCAGCACCAACCCCGGAAACCCGCCGCCCGAGCCCAGATCGATCGCTCGTTCCGGTCGCCGGCTCCACAACGCACCCAGTTGCAGGCTGTCCGCGATGTGGCGCGTCCACAACACCGACAGATCGCGCGCGCTGACAAGGTTGATCGATCGGTTCCATCGTCGCAGCAGCTCTACATAGCGCTGCAAGGCCGGCGACGCATCCAGCGGCACGGGTGCCTGGTCCATCCCGCCGCTATACGCCAACACGCCGGCCGGCCGAAGCGCAAAACGCATCGCTTGAGGCAACAGCGCCGAGCAGGTATGACTGCCCCACGTCATGGCCGGGCTTGACCAGGCGATCCACGCACCGGCGGCGGGGGTGGATGGCCAGGTCAAGCCCGGCCATGACGATAAAGGGAGGCGAACGGAACCGGTGGACTTCGAAGTTCTCATCGAGAACGTGCTGAACGCGCTCGCCGCGGGCATTACCATCGGCTGCATCTACGGCCTGATGTGCACTGGCCTCGGCTTGATCTTCGGTGTCATGAAGATCGTCAATTTCGCCCAGGGTGAACTGCTGATGCTGGGCATGTTCGCCAGCCTCTACCTGGTCACCGGAGGCGGCGTGCTGGCGTTCCTTGGCCCCTATATCGGGCCGTTCGTCGGCGCGCTATGCGCCGGCCCGATCGTGTTCATCGGCGGCGCGCTGCTGCACAAGTTCCTCATCAGCCGGGTGTCGGGCCTGCGCACCACCGGCACGCTGGACGAAGGCCATTTCGGCCAGCTCGTCATCACGCTGGGCATTTCGCTGATCCTGCAGAATGGCGGCCTGATCCTGTTCGGCTCGACGCCGCAAACGGTGCGCACGCCGCTGGCCTCGCGCGCCTTCGAGATCGGGCCGATCTACGGCGACGCCACGGTGTTTCTCAACAAGGCGCGGCTGATCGCCTGCGGTGTCGCCATCACCGTCGCGATCGGCCTGTACCTCCTGCTGGAATACACGCGGCTGGGCAAGGCATTGCGCGCGGCGGCCGACAATCCCACCGCGGCGACCTATATGGGCATCAACGTCGACCGCGCGTACCGGATTGCCTTCGGCATCGGCAGCGGCATTACCGCCATCGCCGGCGGGCTGATGGCCACGTACCTGTCATTCGGCCCGTTTGTCGGTTTCGACTACGTTATTATCATGTATTCCGGCGTCGTGCTGGGCGGCATGGGCAGCATCCTTGGCGCCTTCTGGGGCGGACTGACGGTCGGTTTCGTGCAGCAATGCTCGGCCCTGGTGCTGCCGCCGCAATTGCAGAACGCCGCCATCTTCGTGGTGTTTCTGCTTATCGTCATGCTGCGCCCGCAGGGCCTGTTCGGCCGCTCGGCGGAACGCGCGTGAGGAGGCCGGCATGAGGCAGGGAGCCAGCATCAGGCTGCGACACGACCTGATCGCGCTGGCCGTGATCGCGGCCGCTTATCTCGGCGCCTCGGCGTTCGTCAGCAACAGCTATTACCAGCTTATCCTCACGATGGTGCCGATCTGGGCGGTGTTCGGCGTGTCATGGAACATCCTGTCCGGCTATGGCGGCCAACTTTCGTTCGGCCATGCGTCGTTCTTCGGCATCGGCGCCTACACGGTGACGCTCGCGCTGGTCTACTGGAATCTGACGCCCTGGCTCGGGATCCCGCTGGGAATGCTGGTTGCCGCGGTGGCGGCGGTGCTGATCGGCCTACCCACCTTCCGCCTACGCGGCCACTACTTCGCGCTGGCGATGCTCGCCTATCCGCTTGCCATCCTCTACGTGCTGCAATACCTGGGCTTCCAGGAAATGTCGCTGCCGATGCATCGAGAACACCCGATGGCGTACCTCGCATTCACTAATCCGCATTGGTACACCGTGACGGCGGTCGGACTGCTGATCGCCGGCACGATTGCCTGCATGCTGGTGGAAAACTCGCGCTTCGGCCTCGCCTTGCTGGCGATCCGGCAGAACGAGCTTGCCGCCGAGGCCGCCGGCCTCAATTCCCGCCTATGGAAGATGCGCGCGCTGGTCGTGTCCGGCATGATCGCCGCGGCAGCCGGCGGGCTGTATGCCTGCGTGTTGCTGGTGATCACGCCGGACTCGGTGTTCGGTATGCTGGTCTCCGCGCAGGCCGTGGTGGTCACGCTGTTCGGCGGCGTTGCCGCGGTATGGGGGCCGATCATCGGCGCCGCGATCCTGGTGCCGCTGGCGGAATCATTGAACGCCGAGTTGGGGAATTACCTGCCGGGTATCCAAGGCGTGGTGTACGGCGCGGCGATGATCATCATCATGCTGGCGGCGCCGGAGGGATTGTACTGGACGATCCGCGACCACTGGTTCCGTCGCGCTTTGCCACCACCCGTCCCGCTGGCTGCCGCGACACCAGCGCCGCGTGTGACCAGCCTGCACAGCGTCGGTCCGCTGCTCGAAGTGACCGGGCTGTCGCGTTCGTTCGGCGGATTGCGGGCCGTCAGCGAAGTGAGTTTTTCTGTCACGGAGGGCGAGATCCTCGGCATCATCGGCCCCAATGGCGCCGGCAAGACCACGCTGTTCAACGTGCTGAACGGCGTGCTGACCGCGGATACCGGTGGTGCGACGCTCGCAGGCGAGTCGTTGCTGGGGCGTAAGGTGCATCAGGTTTGCCGCATGGGTGTCGCCCGCACCTTTCAGGTGGTGCGCAGCTTTCCCAGACTGCCGCTGCTGGATAATGTGATTGTGGGTGCCTATGGCGCCGGGCTGCCGGATCATGCGGCGGTGGATGCGGCCGTCGGCGCGCTGGCGCGCGTCGGACTGCATCGCCAGGCCGGCACTCTGGCCGGGCAACTCACCAACAAGCAGTTACGGCTGATGGAACTGGCGCGGGGATTGGCCGGGCGCCCGCGGCTGTTGCTGCTGGACGAAACGCTGGCCGGACTCGGGCGCGACGAGTGCGACGAGGTGCTGGATGTGCTGGCGCGGCTGCGCGATGACGGCATGACCGTGGTGATCATCGAACATACCATGCACGCGATGATGCGGATCGCCGATCGATTCCTTGTGCTGGATCACGGCAGGGTGCTGGCAAGCGGCCTGCCGCGGGATGTGGTGGAGAACCATTCGGTGATCGAGGCATATCTGGGGAAGAAGTGGCTGGCGAGGCAGAATGCGTAGTCGCGACCAACAGAGTCTCCCCCTCCCCTTGAGGGAGGGGGTTGGGGGGAGGGGTGCGTACAGCGACGAACCGTGGCTGCATGCACCCCTCCCCCCAACCCCCTCCCACAAGGGGACGGGGAGTCTCCCCAATTCCCATGCTTGAAGTCCGCAACCTATCGGTCGCCTATGGCGGACTGCGCGCGCTCACCGATGTGTCGCTCAGCGTCGCGGAGGGCCAGTTTGTTACCGTGGTCGGGCCGAACGGCGCCGGCAAATCCACGCTGTTCAAGACCATCTGCGGCATTGTTCCGCCGGTACAAGGCAGCATTAGTTTTAATGGCAACGATCTGGGTAGCCGCGCCGCGTCGGAACGCGCGCATCTTGGCATCGCGCATGTCCCTGAAGGCCGCCAGGTGTTCAAGACGCTGACCGTGCGCGAGAACCTTGAGATGGGCGCTTATACCAAGGCCGGTCATGCGCAGTGGCGGCATACGCTGGAGCGCATCCACGCGCTGTTTCCCATCCTGTACGAACGCGCCCAACAGCTCGCCGGCACGCTCTCGGGGGGAGAGCAGCAGATGCTGGCGGTGGGACGCGGGCTGGCTTCGGCGCCAAAATTGCTGATGCTGGATGAACCGTCGATGGGGCTGGCTCCGGCCGTTGCCGACATGATCTTCGAACGCATTTCGCAAATCCATCGCGAGGACGGTGTGACCATCCTGCTGGTCGAGCAACGCGTTGCCGAGGCGTTGGAACTGTCGGACCATGGCTATGTCCTGGAGACCGGGCGCATGGTGCTGGACGGACCATACGAGACATTGCTCGCTGACGATCGCGTCCGCCGCTCCTATCTCGGGCTGACCGACGCGTAGGATAAACGAAGCATAGGGAGACGTTATATGACGCTGACATCCTCCATTGGCCGCCGCACCGCGCTGGGGCTCGGACTTGCCGGCAGCGCCGCAGTGCTGACGCCGCGCCGGCTGCGCGCGCAGCCGAAGGACGTGAAGATCGCCATGCTGGTGCCGCTGTCCGGCCCCTGGGCGCGCCAGGGCATCCTGGAACAGATGGGCGCGCGGATGGCGGTGGACGACATCAACAACGCCGGCGGCATCAAGGCATTGGGGGGCGCCAAGCTGCGCCTGATGGAATACGACACCGGTGATTCGGCAGAGAAGGCGAAGGATGCGGCGCAGCGCATGATAGCGCAGGAACCGGATCTGGTCGGCGGGTTCGGCTGCTGGTTGTCCACCTTTACGCTGGCCGCCACCGAAGTCACCGAACGCGCCGAGCTGCCCTGGCTCACGCTGTCCTATTCCGATCTGATCACCGGCCGTGGCTACAAGTATGTCTTCCAGTCCTCGCCGACCGCCGAACACCAGGCGGAGGACATCGTGCCGATGGTTCTCGACATGGCGACGAAGGCCACCGGCAAGCGGCCGACCAAGGTGGGTCTGGTCGGCGACAACACCGCATCGAGCGTCAGCTTCTTCAAGCCGATCCGCGATCACGTGCTGAAAAACGAGAACCTGACCGCGGTGGTGGATGAGATCTACACGCCGCCGTTGTCGGACGCGACGACGCTGATCCAGCGCATCCGCTCCGGCCGGCCGGATTTCGTCCTGTTGCAATCCACCAACGTGCCGGACGACAAGCTGCTGATCGACAAGTTCGCCGAGTACGGGCTGACCGCCAACAAGCTGCCGCTGATCGGCGGCGGCGGCCACTGGGCCGTGCCGGAAATTCTGCAAGTGGCCGGCGCCGAGAATTTGGAAGGCGTGCTTGTCGGGCTCGCGAACTGGCCTGGCAAGGCGGTGGAAGATGTGGCGCGGCGCTTCGTCGAACGCACCAAGGAGCCGTGGTTCGGTCACGACTCAATCTTTGCCTACGTGCATGTGCTGATCCTCAAAGAGGCGGTGGAACGCGCGGGTGTGGCCGAGCGACAAAAGGTGATGCAGGGGATCCGTGCCCTGGACATGAAGGATGGGCCGGCACTGTTCTTCCCCGATGGCCATCTGAAATATGACGAGGCGGGTCGGCGCGTCGGTGCCAAGTTGTGCATCGTGCAATGGCAGAAGGGACGGCCGGTGCCGGTGCATCCCGCGGAGATCGCGATCAGCAACGCGCTGTGGCCGAAGACGTCGTGATGGCAGGAGGACCATCGATGGCCGCCCTGGCGCCCTACGAAGTCTATGCGATTCGCTACGCGCACAATCCAAATGCGCGGCGGGCGAACAACTTCATCGGTGGCGATCCGCATGACGG
>Ga0181521_10008308_pt1 | contig 10678 bp, 12 predicted proteins | sample PEATcosm2014_Bin_32_FD_119764 | JGI IMG/M metagenome (GOLD analysis project Ga0181521, IMG submission 119764) | Peatland microbial communities from MTU Mesocosm Facility, Houghton, MI, USA - PEATcosm2014_Bin02_60_metaG | ecosystem: Environmental > Terrestrial > Soil > Wetlands > Peat | place... | reverse complement strand
TTCAGTTCGGCCCCATGCAGATCGGCGATGCGCTCGATCTCGTCGCCGTTCATCGTGAGGCTCGCCATCGCCGCGGGATAGTCGCGGACGCCGAGCCGGAATCCGCGAATGTAGATCGCGATCGCGCCGGGGGTTTGGGAATACTCGCCCGGATTCGCGACCCGCTCGACGCGGGTGTAGCTCAGATGGTCGAGGCGGTCGATCAGACGGAGACGCGTTACGTTCTCACCGGCGTGAAGCTCGAGCGGCGCCGAATAGATCGCCGAGCTGAGCGCGGCGCGGCGCTGCTCGATCAGGGCCGAAATCGCGGTGTAGAGGCCCGCCAGGTAAAACCCGGCGGCGAAGCACACGATCAGAAAGCCGCCGGCGACCGCACGGCGCCATCCTACGGCGCGCCAGATGCGGCGCGCGCGCCCGAGCTTGCGCTTTCGACGCGCCATCCCATCCTCCCGGCCACAGTATACCGCGCCGGAAGCTGCGCGCCTTGCCTTTAATTAAAGCGGAGCGGGCCGGCACAAGCCCGGCCCGTGATTCAAACAGCGTCAGCGCAAAGTCTACTTCAGGCTGCCGACCTTCTGCTGCGAGGGCCGGCTGACACATTTCTGGAACCACTTCTGCACGGCCGGAGTGCCCGACAGATCGAAGCCGACGAAGGTCGAGAGCGTCAGCACCGAAGCGACGTTCAGATCGGCGATCGTGAAGTCCTTGCCGAGCAGATACTCCTGCGACTTCAGGCGATCGTCCAGCACTTTGAGCGGCGCCGCCAGCGCGGTAGTCGCGTTCTTCACCGCGGCCTCGCTGCGCTGCTCGGCCGGCAGGAACAGCTTGTTGATCAGAATCGCGATCAGATGCGGCTCGAGCTCGGTCATCCCGAAGAAGCTCCACTGGTAGGTGCCGGCATGTCCCTCGACGGTCGCCGGCCAGAACGGAGCCTTGCCGTATTTCTCGGCCAGATACAGGTTGATCGCCATCGACTCCCATACGATCAAGCCATTGTCGTCGAGCGACGGGATATGCCCGTTCGGATTGATTTTCAGATACTCGGGCTTGCGCGTGTCGCCCTGAAACGAGATCGGCACATGCTCGTACTTGAGCCCCAGCTCTTCGAGAGCCCACGCGGGGCGCCCTGCCCGCGACATCACCGTACCGTACAATTTGATCATTGCGTCACCCTCCGGCCAACTTGAGAATTCACTGAGAATTCCCCTCTATCTAGACCAGCGCTGCGCGCGAGACAAACTGGCAGCATCAACAGGATCCCGGACCGGGATTCCTCGCGCGCCAGACAAACCAGACGCGCGGGAATGACAACACTTGGCTTGCCGGCGTCGGCGGGTCACTGCTTGTAGCCGAACCGGCGCAGCATCGCATGGCGCTCGGCGCGCTCATCCTCTCCCTCGATGCCCTTGGGAGACTCACCATCGATAACGCCGATCACGCCGCGTCCGGTTCCTTCGCCAGCCACAATCACGCGCACCGCATTCGCGGTCGCACAAAAGATCGTGCAGACCTCCGCGACCGATTTGATTTGATTGAGCACGTTGACCGGAAACGCGTTGCCGAGCATCACCACGAACACATGGCCGGCGCCGATTGCATTCGCGCATTCGACCGCGGCCTTTTCCAGGTCTGGCGCGGTGCCGGTATGGCGTATCAGGCACGGTCCCGAGGCCTCGCAGAACGCCGCGCCGAACTTGATTCCCGGCACCGCCTGCACCAGCGCCTCGTAAAGATCCTCGACCGTCTTGATAAAGTGGGCCTGGCCGATGATCACATTGACGCCGTCGGGCATACTTACCTCGATCGTGCTCAGTTCCATTGTTGATTGCTCTCCTGATCGCCCCGGAAATGATATGAAAGAGGATGCATGAGTGACAGACCTCTCCCGCGGCTGCGATTTGATCGCAGCCGCAAGCCGGGAGAGGTCGGCGCGCGACATTCATGTCGCGCGGCGGGTGAGGGCGCAGGCGGTGAGGGAGCAGACTTCGACAAAGCCCGAGCGCGAAGCCGCCGAAAAGCGGATGCCGGCTTATTTCTACCGGCTGACGGCGGCGCGTCAGCGGACTTATCTCAAGAGCGATTCGATCGAGCGGCTGCCGTTCGTGCCCGATGCAGGCACCTTCGATTCGGCGCGCAACCTGATGCGCGCGCTCGAAACCGGCACGCGCCTCGCGGTGAACGACGCAACCCGGATTCTGGTGGCCGATCTATGCCGGCGATTCGCCGTCCCGGCGGTGCGAATCGAGGTGCGCGAGGTGCGGCCACGCAACGCGCGCGGCGAGCTGCACGGGATCTTCTTCGTGCGTCCGCCTTCGATCGTGCTCTGGATGCGCACGGCGCAGCGCCACGACGTGGTCAAGCCCAGGACCTTCCTGCGCACCCTGCTGCACGAGGTCGGCCATTACCTGGACTATGCGCTGCTGAAGCTCGACGATTCATTCCACACCAGTGGCTTCTTCAAGCGCGAATCGTTCCTGGTCCGCGCGCTCTATCCTTCGGAGCGGACTCCGCCTGCTTCCCGGCGGGCTTCCGACGCGCAGCCGCCTTCCTTGCCTTGGGGCGTGCAAAGCTGACAGACTTTCGCACTTGATCGAACCTGCTAGTGTTTGATTACTGAGGGCAGATGGGATTTCTCGACTTCTTTCGCGAATCGCCGTCGCCGCGTGATGCGCTGCTCGCCGAGCTGGCCGATATTGCGGGCCGCAAGGAGTCGCTGATCGAGCGGCTCGAGCGCCACGCCGCAATGTGCTCGTACTCGAATATCAAAGCCGGGCTCGAACAACTCGCGGCGAGGGAAGCGGCGCACTTGAAGGCGCTCAAGGCGACTCTGACCGACCATGGGATGTGGCCGCGACCGCCTGAGCCGCCCGCTCACGACGGCTCCAGCAACTGGGAGCGCCTGAGGGGCGACCTCGAGCTGGCGTCCGAGTTGAGCAAAATGATCAACCGGCAGTCCGTGATGTGGGAAGCGACCGACCCCGCGATGGCGAAGCGGTTCGCCGCGATGTACGCCGAGGACTACGACAACACCAGCTTCCTGCGCGACCTGACGCTGAAGTGCGACCCGCAGGCGTTCGACTGAGAGGTGTCGACTTTCGTGACGCGTAAATGATCGCGCCGCGAAAGCTCAGGCTACCCTCACCCGCGCTCGCGATGCTCGCGCGACCTCTCCCTGGTCAGGGAGAGGTGAAGACGCGGCGCTCGACTCTTAGTCCCTCTCCCTGACCAGGAGCCTGTCCTGAGCCTGCCGAAGGAAGAGGGCAAGCGGCGCGGCGTTTGCTCTTTTCTTGCAAACGCCGTGACGCGCGGGTGAGGTCGCCCGGCTCACAGATATCGCTCCAGCCCGCGGCGCTTGAGCTCGTCGGTGACCAGGCGCAGTTCCTGAGAGCGCGATCGGCGCGCGATCAGAATCGCGTCGCCCGAATCGACTACCACCAGATCATCGACACCCATCAGGACCATCAGGCGACCGTGTGCGTGCGCGAAGACGCGCTTTGCTTCGAGCGCGATCGCGTTACCCGTCACGACATTCTGATCGTCCTCGTGCACACGGGCATAGCCGCGCATCGCCTCCCATAGCCCCTCCCAGCTCCCAACGTCGTGCCACCGAAATCGCGCGCGCACAGCGAGCACGCGGCTGCTCTTTTCGACGATCTCGCGATCGAACGCGTCGAAATCGAGCCGCCGATAGAGGGCTGCGCATTTCTGTGGGGCCGCGACGATTTTCTCCATCGCCGCCGCGAGTGCCGGGCAATGCGCGCGCAACTCGTCGTCGAGCGTCCGCGTGCCGATCACGAATATCCCGGCATTCCAGAGGAACTGGCGCGATCGCACCATCTTCGCTGCGATAGCCGGGGGTGGCTTTTCCACGAAGCGCTCCACCTCGAAACCGGCGCCGGCCCTGCGTCCCATCTTGATATGCCCGAAGCCGGGCTCGACGCGGGTCGGCTCGACGCCGACTATCACCAGCGCGCCGCGAGCTCTCGCCAGCGCGATCGCGCCCTTGAGCGTGCGTTCAAACGCCGCGGCGGGCGAGATCAGATGGTCGGCGGGCATCACCGCGATAGTCGCCGCGCCAAGCCGTCGCTCGATAAGCGCCGCGCCGTATGCGATCGCGACGGTCGTACCGCGCGCCTGGGGTTCCACCAGGATGTTGCGCGCCGGAATCAGACCGCGAAGCGCCGCGCGAAACGCGCGCTCTTGACCGCTCGCGATCAGGACGAAGACTCGCTCGCGATCGGTGAGCGTTCGAGCCCGTGCCACAGTCTCGCTGAGCAGCGAAGTCTTGCCGTCGAGCGAGAACAGCGGCTTGGGGCGATTTCCGCGGCTGAGAGGCCAGAACCGCGTGCCGCGGCCGCCCGCGATTATGAGTACGGCGGCATCGTTGGCCGGCGGGCGCTGGCCGGACTTGATCCGGGCGGTCAAATCGCGCCGAGCTCCTTGAGCTTGCCCTCGAAGAGCGCGCGGATTTCGTTAAGGCGCGTCGCGCTGGAGGCCTCGAAGCGCATCACCAGCGCCGGCTGTGTGTTCGACGCGCGAACGAGCCCCCATCCGTCGGGAAAGTTCACGCGCACGCCGTCGATATCGATCACGTCGTAGTGCGCGCGGAAATACTCGGCGGCGCGGCGGACGATATCGAACTTGCGATCGTCGGGACAATCGAGCCGAATCTCCGGCGTGCTGTGGGTCTTCGGAAGGTCGGACAGAATCGCGGCGAGCCCGCGCTTCTCGCGGCTCAGAATTTCGAGCAATCGAAAAGACGCGTAGATCGCGTCGTCGAAGCCGTAGTAGCGGTCGGCGAAAAACATGTGACCGCTCATCTCGCCGGCCAGCGCCGCGTTTTCCGCCTTGAGCTTGCTCTTGATCAGCGAATGGCCGGTCTTCCACATGATCGGCCGCCCGCCGTGACGCGCGATATCGTCGTACATCCGCTTGGAGCATTTGACGTCGCCGATAATCGCGGCGCCGGGGCGCTCTTTCAGGATCGAGCGCGAGAACACGACCATCAGCTCGTCACCCCATACGATCCGGCCGTGCTCGTCGATCGCTCCGATTCGATCGGCGTCGCCGTCGTACGCGATACCGACCTGGGCGTGGTTCTTGGTCACCGCCGACGCGAGGTCGCGCATGTTCTCCTCGACCGTGGGGTCCGGATGATGGTTCGGGAAGCGGCCGTCCATCTCGATGAACAGCTCGAAGGTCTGCACGCCCATCTCGCGCATCAGCGGCGCGGCGACCACGCCGCCGCATCCGTTGCCGCCGTCGACCGCGACCTTCATCCCCGGGGCGAGCTTGAACTCGCGCTTGATGAAGTCCCGATAATCGGGGAGTACGGGACGATCGGTCAGCGTGCCTTTTGAGCCGGAGCGGACGAAATCGCGCGCCTCGATAAGCTTGCGGACCTGCTGAATCTCGTCGCCGAACAGCGTCGTCGGCCCCACCCCGAGCTTGAAGCCGTTGTACTCGGCGGCGTTGTGGCTGCCGGTGATCATCGCGCCGCCGTCCATCTTCCAATGCAGCACCGAAAAGTAGAGCAGCGGCGTCGGCACGATTCCGACGTCAACCACGTTGATCCCGCTTTCGAGCACCCCTTCCAGCAGCCGATCGTGAAGATGCGGCGACGACAGCCGGCAATCGCGCCCCAGCGTGACGGTCTTCTTGCCCGCGCGATGGAGCGTCGTCGCCCATGCGCGGCCCAGATCGGTGACGAAGCCGTCGTCGAAGTCATTCTCCACCACGCCCCGGATGTCGTATTCGCGGAAGACTTGCGGGTTCATGCGGTCTCCATTGCTTTGTCCTCTACAGCTATCGATGCACGAGCGATGCGAATCGTAGCATGACCGCTTATTATGGGAACTCGCCGGGCGCTTGCCAAACGCCCGGCGGCCCGCTACGTGCCCGATCAGGATGCAAGATCGGCAAGCTCAGAAAGTCGCACAGAAAGTCGCGCTGGTGACCGGCGCGGGACGCGGCATTGGCCGCGCCGTGGCGATCGAGCTCGCGCGCGCGGGCTTCGCGCTCTGCCTCGCCGCGCGGACACTCGATCAACTCGAGGAAACGCGCCGGCTCACCGGACTCGCACCGGAGCACGCGCTGATCGTGCTGATCGATCTTACCGCGGAAGACAGCCCCGAGACGCTTTTCACCACTTTGATCGATCATTTCGGACGCCTCGACGTGCTGGTCAACAACGCCGGATGGGGCGCCGCACGCACGGCGCTTCACAAGACCAGCATGCCAGATCTGGATCGGATGCTCGCGCTCAACCTGCGCGCGCCAATCGCGCTGGCGCGGCTCGCGGCCGCCACGATGGTCGCGCAAGGAAGCGGCGCGATCGTCAATATTGCTTCGGCGGCGGGACGCGCGGCTCCGCCCTCCGAGGCGATTTACGCGGCGACCAAGGCGGGCCTGATCGCATTCAGCCGCGCATCCTTCGCCGAGTTGCGCCATAGCGGAGTCAAAGTCTCGGTAGTGATTCCCGGCCTGGTCGACACGGCGCTGATACCACCGAACAAACGGCTGGATCGCGCGCGCATGATTTCGCCCGGTCAGGTCGCGGCAGCGGTGATGCAAGTCGTCAACTCGCCCGCCGCGGTGTGCCCGGTCGAAATCGTGCTCGAACCGCAGCTCGATCCCGAACGCGCGCGCTAGACCGCCGAGCGGCGCGGTGTTGATCGGCGAGGCTTGCGCGCGAGGGCGCGGGTCTGTAACCGTCTGGCGCGATGTCCTTCAGCGCCAGATTCGCGCTCGTGTTCGCGGCCGGTGTTGCCGCTGCGATCGTATTGTCGCCGTTGGCCGCGGCCGCAGTCGGATCGGCCGGATTTCAGTTTCCGTTCCCGCGAATTTTCGATCGCACCGTGATGGGCACGCTGCTGATCGCGATCCTGTTGAGCGCGCGCGCCTTCCAACTCGGCGAACGCCTGATGAACGGCTTCGCGCGGCCGGCGAAGAACGCGCCGCGCGCGCTCGGCGGCTTCGCGGTCGCGATCGCCGCGATCGCAGTGCTGGTGGTGCTCGCGGTAATTGTCGAAGGCCCCGGCACGCTGATGGTTGCCGCCCTCGCGGATCGGGCCGTCCGATACGTTCCGGCCGCGATCCTGATCGCGATCATCGAAGAGGGATTCTTTCGCGCTTTTCTGCTCGATGGGATGAAGAGCGACTTCGGCCGGCGCGGCGCGATCATCGCCAGCTCGGCGGTCTACGCACTCGCGCATCTGGTGCGCTCGCCGGCTCATCTCTATGTGAGCGGACTGCAACCGGCGGCCGGCGCGCGCAACGTGATCGCGGTTCTCGCGCAACTCGCCGACCCGCGTCTGATAATTCCGCCGCTGATTGGGCTATTCCTGATCGGCCTGGTGCTCGGCGCAGCGTTCGTGCTTACCGGCACCGTCTACTTCTCGATCGGGATTCACGCCGGGCTGATCGTGGGGCTCAAGTCGTGGCCGGCGATCGCGCCCGATCGCTCGGCGCTCCCCGGATGGCTCTTCGGCTCGGGACGATTCCCGCTGGTTAGCGGCGCCGCAGCGTGGGCGATCGCGATCCTGCTGCTCGCGATGATTCGTCCGCCGGCGCGCCCGCGGCGTGAATGAGGCTTCCGAGGCCGCGCCTTCGCGCACCCTTAATCTCAATGCATCCGCGCGCGGCGGCCGTCTGCGATCGTGCGCGCGAGCCGTGGCAGCACTTCGGCCGCGCCGCCGCGCAGGCTTACGTCGCAGACTCGGGTGAGCTCGGATTCGTAGAGATTTACTTCGATCATCACGCCGCCGCGCTGCTTCACTTCGATCGCGAATCCCGCCGCCGGATAGACCGTCGCCGACGTTCCGGCCACGATCACCAGGTCGGCGCGCGAGGCCTGCGTGGCGCACACGCCCAGCACGTCGGGCGGAATCGGCTCGCCGAACGAGACCGTGTCGCTCTTCAGCAGCCCGGCGCATCGCGGGCAACTCGGCGGGAGCGTTTCGAGGCTGACTTCCTCGGGGCGGAAACGGGCGCCGCATTCGAGGCATCGAATCAGCTTCCAGTTGCCGTGAATCTCGGCCAGCGCCTTCTGACCGGCCTGACGATGGAGGTCGTCGATATTCTGCGTGATCACAAAGCGCAGCACGCCAATCGTTTCAAGTTCCGCGAGCGCGAGATGTCCGGGGTTGGGCTTCGCCTTCTGAAGCGGCGCGAAGAGCTCGTCGTTGCGCCGGCTGAGGCGCTGTTGCCAGGCCTTCTTGGGATCGGACAGGAAAATCTCGAACCCGTTCATCGGCGGTTCGCCGTACTTGGTCCACAGCCCGCCCGGGCCGCGAAACGGCGGGATGCCGCTCTCGACCGACATCCCGGCGCCGGTCAGCGCAATCGCGTATTCAGCCTCGAGAATGACCTGCGCCGCCGCTTCGATTTCACGATCGGTTGCGCGTTGCGATTCGTCCGCCATATCGATGAACTCCGCTGTCGGCCCGTCGCGTTCGGAGGTACGATTCCTCAATAGTGCCAAGGGCCACTGTAATCAAGGCGGCTAGCTCGGGCGAGTTAGCCGAGGTGTACGCGATCCGCCGCCGCGTTTTTATCGAGGAGCAAGCCGTGCCCGCAGCGATCGAGCTGGACTCGGACGACGCCGATGCGTTGCACGTGCTCGCGCGCGAAGATGGCCGCGCGATCGGATGCGGCCGGATGGTCGCGCACGGCACCGAGATCAAGATCGGACGGATGGCGGTGCTGCCCGATCGCCGCCGGCACGGAATCGGCGCCCTCATTCTCAAGTTTCTGGTCGAAGCGGCGCGCGCGCGCGGCTATCGCAAGGCAGTGCTGCACGCGCAGCTCCATGCGGAGGGCTTCTACCTCAAGTATGGTTTCGCGCCGGTCGGTGAGATCTTCGAGGAAGCCGGGATCGCGCACCGCCGAATGGAACGCGAACTGTAGACGTTGGCCTGCTTTCCGCTCCGGTGCGGCTACAGCGATTCCACGAACCGTTGGACTATCTCCGCCAGTGCGTCGGGACGCTCGAGCAGCAGGTGATGATGCGCGCCCGCGATCACTTCCAGCCGTGCCTGTGGATTCGATTCGAGCGCGTGCCGCGCGCCTTCGGCGGTCATAATCTTGCTCAATCCGCCCCGGATCAGAAGCAGCGGTACGCGTGCGGAGCGAATCGCGTCGAGCACTTCGATGCCGTCGCTGCCGAAAAAGCTCTCGCGATCGAACTTCAACGTGTAGCGTCCGTCGTCGGTTCGCCCCAGGCTCTGCTCCGCAATTCGGTTCAGGATCGCCGGCGCGATCGCGCCCTCGGACGGCATCAGGCGAAACCGCGCCTTCGCGGTCGCGAGGTCAGCGTAGGCGACGGTCGGCAAAGCTCGCAGGCGCCGCAGGAAGCGATCGCGGCCCCGGCTCGAAGTCACCGCGACATCGATCGCGACCGCGGCCCGCGCGCGCTCCGGATAGCGCTCGAGGAACGCGAGCACCGACACGCCGCCCATGCTGTGACCGATTACTACCGGGCGCTTAAGTCCGCGCTCCGCGATGAACCGGGCCAGGTCGTCCGCGTAGCCGGCCGGCGAATAGGCCGGGGGCCGGACCCATTCGCTGTCGCCGTGGCCGCGCTGATCGATCGCGACGATATGGAACCGCGGCGGCATCAGCGCCACCAGGGGCTCCCACCACCACACGTTGGCCGAGTTGCCGTGGAGCAGAATCAGCGTCTCGGCGCCGCGCGGGTTCCACTCCAGGTAATGAAGCCGCGGCGATCCCTCCAGAAAGCGCTGCCTGGGAGGAGAATGCGGCGCGCCGGAAAAATTCGAGGCGGGTTCGCTCACCTGAGACCCCGGAGAAAATCCTCGAGCGCCGCGATCAGCTCGCTCGGGTTGTCGAGCATCACGTGATGGAACGAATTGCCGATCTCGATCACGCGGCCGTCGCGCATCTTCTCGGCCATCCGGCGTGCCGTGCCGAGCTCGAGCAGCGGGCTCTCGCTGAGCTTGATGATCAGCGTGGGGCATTTGATTTCCGCCAGCAGTTCCCACACCTCGAGCGGCTCGCGAATCATCGTGCGGCGATCGACCTTGTGAGTCCACTTGCCGTCTCCGTTCTGGCGGAAACTGGATCGGGCAATATGGCGCAGGATCTCAGGCGTGGCCCTGGTCTCGCGCGGCAGCAGCCGGAAATTGGCGCAGGCTTCGTCGAGCGAATCGAAAACTCGCGGAGGACGATCGGCAAAGCCGCGCAGAAAATCCACCGCGCGCTGCGGATAGTCCGGCGGGCTGTCAATCACGACCAGCGCGCGGATCGCGGCGGCCTGCGAGGCCGCATAGAGAATCGCGTTGTGCCCGCCCATCGAATGGCCCACCACGATCGGCGCTCCCAGACCCCATCCGGAGATCACCGCTTCGAGGTCGGCCACGTAATGGCGAGAACCGTAACCCCAGTCCTGAGTCCAGCCGCTGTCGCCGTGTCCGCGTTGATCGAGCGCGAGCGCGTGATATTCGCCGGCGAACGACGGCGCCGCGAAATCCCACCAATGGGCGTGCGCCGAGCCGCCGTGCAGAAATAGAATCGGCGGCTTGCCCTCCGTGCCGTAATCGACACAGTTCAACTCGACGCCGGCGGCCTTCACTCTGCGCGTCTTCACGATGCTTTCAGGCCTTGGCTTTCAGGCTTTGGCAGGTCGGCTTTGCATACCGGGGCTTTCGTGCCAGCATCT
>Ga0181521_10008306_pt1 | contig 10681 bp, 6 predicted proteins | sample PEATcosm2014_Bin_32_FD_119764 | JGI IMG/M metagenome (GOLD analysis project Ga0181521, IMG submission 119764) | Peatland microbial communities from MTU Mesocosm Facility, Houghton, MI, USA - PEATcosm2014_Bin02_60_metaG | ecosystem: Environmental > Terrestrial > Soil > Wetlands > Peat | place... | reverse complement strand
TTCCATGCGGAGTCCGACCGCATCGATTCGGACGAGATTCTTGTGCGGCTTCTCGAGCACATGCCGCCTCCGAAAGGGGCTTGATCGTGCAACGCTTTCTCGATCCGGATGTCCTGGCTGAAATTTCGGGTCTCGATCTCATCGCCAAGACCGTCGTCGACGGATTTGTGGCAGGCCTCCATCGGTCGCCGGACTTCGGCTTCAGCCAGGAGTTCGCCGAATACCGCGCCTATTCTCCCGGCGACGATCTCCGGCATGTGGACTGGAACGTTTTTGCGCGTACCGAGCGGGCCTACCTGAAAAGGTATCGCGGGGAGACCAACAGCCTGCTTACCATCCTCCTCGATGCCAGCAAGTCGATGAATTATGCCTCGCACAAAGTGAGCAAGATGGACTACGCGCGTTTTGCGGCGGCCTCACTGTTCTACCTGGCGATCCACAATCAGCGCGACGCCGCGGGCTTGATCGTCTTCGACGACGAAGTCCGCAACTATATTCGTCCTTCCACGCGGCAAGGGCAGGTCAACCGCCTGCTGCACGGGCTCGAACTCGCCGAGCCGCGCGCTCGGACCGATTTCGCAAAACCGATGAATCACTTTCAGGAATTCCTGCGACGACGTGGTCTCGTTCTCGTGATTTCCGACTTCTACGAGAAGCCGGAGCGGATTATTCGAACAATCGAGCCTTTGCGTTTTCATGGAAATGAAGTCGTCCTATTCCATGTCCTCGACCCTCGCGAGATTCGCCCTGACCTCGGTGAGCCTGCGATTCTCGTGGACCTCGAGACGCGCGAACACATGGAAGTCACTCCCGAATACGCTCGCGATGAGTACCGGGGGAAGATTGAGGGGCACATCGCGGCTTTGCGCGACTCCGCTCGCAGCGCCGGGATGGATTACCACCTGCTCGTAACCGACCAGCCGCTCGACAACGCCCTGAGGCAATATCTCGCGATTCGGCAAAAGAGAAACTGATGGGCTTCCTTGCTCCTTGGTTCCTGATTGGCGCGGCTGCGGTGGGTCTGCCGCTTTATCTCCACTTGCTTCGCCGCCACACGACAACGCCACATCCGTTCAGCTCGCTGATGTTTTTCGAGCAGCGCACGCAGAGTTCCATCCGGCATCGCCGCCTGCGCTATCTGCTGTTGCTTTCGGCTCGCCTCGCACTTCTATTGTTGCTGGCGCTCGCTTTTGCGAATCCGTACATCAAGCGCACGACGGCCGGCGCATCGGGGAGCAAGCTGATGTTTCTTGTGATCGACAATTCTTTCAGTATGCGAGCCGGGTCCCGACTGGCCGATGCGAAGCGAGAGGCGCTTGCCGTGTTGAACGCGCGAAGCCCGGCGGACCGCGCTCAGGTTGCGGCGTTGGGCTCGCAGCTTCACGTCCTGACCCAACCGATTCAAGATGTGTCCTCGTTGCGCGCGGCCGTCGAGAGCATCGAACCCGGCGATTCTCGCGGGAGCTTTGGCGAACTGGCGCGCGCGATTCGCTCGCTCGCCGAGAGCGCGCACGGCCCCGTCGAAGTCCAGCTATTCAGCGACATGCAAAAATCCGACATGCCCGCGAGCTTTGCGGAGCTGGCCCTGCCACGCGGTGTCACCCTTGTCCTTGACCCCGTTGTGAAAAGCACCCAACCGAATTGGGCGGTTGAAAGCGTTCATGCACCGAGCCGGGTCTGGGATCCCAAGAAGGCGCGGGTCGATGCGGTAATCGCTGGATACCAGACGCAAGCTGCCATGCGTACCGCTTCACTCGTCGTCAATGGGAAAACGGTCGCCAGCCGGAGCGTCGAAGTGCCCGCCGGAGGGCGCGCCAGCGTGGAATTTCAATCCCTCGATGTGCCGTACGGCTTCAGCCGGTGCGAGGTGCGGATCGATTCCGCCGATGTTCTGCCCGCCGATGACGCGTATCTGTTTGCGGTCGAGCGATCGGATCCTCAGCACGTTCTTTTCGTTCATGAATCCTCGGATTCTCGCTCCCCTCTGTTTTTCGGTGCAGCCCTCGGCTCGGCTGCCGAGTCGTCTTTCTCCTTCGATCCCGTCACGGTTGAACGCGTGGCGGGCATCGAGCCGTCAAAATATGGTTTTGTGGTCCTTTCCGATGTCGTATCGCTCCCGTCTCAGTTTGAAAACGACCTGCTGCGATATGTCCGCGGCGGTGGGGGTGTTTTGATCGCGACCGGAACATCCGCGGGCCATCGTTCGCATGTGCCGGTGTTCGGCGACAACATTCTCGCGACCCACGATTACTCGCGCGATGGTGCGCGATTCCTCACGGTGGGTGAGACCGATTCTTCTCATCCGTCGATGCAGGACGGTGGGCGCTGGACCGGCGTCAAATTCTACTATGCGGTTTCGGTCGATCCTTCAAGCTCGCGTGTCGTGGCGAGGCTTACGGACCAGACTCCAGTGCTGCTCGACAAAAAGGTCGGCGAAGGCCATGCGCTTCTGCTTGCGTCGGGTCTCGACGATCTGACGAACGATTTCCCGGTTCAACCGATCTTTGTGCCTTTCGTCAGGCAAACGGCGCTTTATCTTTCAGGGACCGCGGATCGCAGCGGCTCCCTGTTAGTGGATTCCTTGCTGGAGCTGCGAACGACGAAAGAACAAGCGGTCAGCGTCGAGATCGTTGACCCCGCCGGACGCCGGCCCCTGTCGCTGAAAGAGGCCACATCGGCCGAGTCTTACCAATTGACGAGCGCGGGCTTTTACGAAGTTCGTTTGGCCAACGGCCGCCAGGAAGTGGTGGGAGTGAACTCGGACCGCCGGGAGTCCAATCTCGAAGTGATTCCGGACGATGAGCTCTCGCTTTGGCGCGGAAGCGGTGGCACTGGATCGGGGCAAGCCTCCGGCCCGGGCGAGGGACCCGAGCCGGCGAAGCCTCGGAGCCTTTGGTGGTACGCTATGCTTTTGGTGCTGGCGGCCGCGCTGCTGGAATCGTTGCTGGCGGCGCGGTACCTGGCGACGCAGAGGGAAGAATCATGACGGCGCGCCAACAACTCGATACGTATATTGAGCAACTGCAGCGGCGCTTGCGCCTTCGTGCCTTTCTGCGCGGAGCGGCCATCCTGGCCTTGTCAGCGCTCGTGACCACGGTCGTTCTGGTGCTCATTACCAACGCTCTCGCATTTTCCAGAGCAAGCCTCACCAGCGCCCGGATCATCCTGTTCTTCGTCATCGCCGGCTGCATCGTGTTCGCATGCGCTCTTCCCTTCTTGCGACTCAACCGCCGCCGGACCGCCTGGGAAGCCGAAGCGGCTGTGCCCGGTTTTGAGCAACGCCTGGTTACCCTGGCGGAGCGAGATCCCGAAGATCGGGAGCCGTTTGCGGAGTTGCTCGCCGCCGACACTTTGGCAATCGCGCGCGAGGCCGAAGCCACGAGAGTGGTTCCCAACAAGAAGCTTCTGATCTCGCTCGGCACCGCGCTGGCGTCGCTTGGAGTCTTGATCTGGATGATCCTTGCGGGTCCCGGCTATCTCGGCTATGGGGCCGCGCTCTTGTGGGCCGGCGATGCCGGAGCCGGTCCTCTCTACGATCTTCGCGTCAGTCCCGGCGACGCGACGGTGCGGCGCAATTCCGACCAGCTGATCAGCGTGCAGCCTCGCGGTATCCAGACAGGCGGCGTCCGCCTCTACGCGCGCTACGAAAGCGCCTCGAAATGGGAACAGCTCCCGATGCAGCCGCAGCCGGGAACCTCGAGCTTCCAGTTTCTGTTCGCGGGACTTCCCGAAGGGGTCGAATACTACGTCGAAGCCGGGCCGCTGCGTTCCCGTCATTTCAACCTTCGCGTGACCGATTTGCCTTCGGTAAAACAGATTCGCGTCACGTATCATTTCCCGTCATGGACAGGCGTGCAGCCGGTCGTGGAAGAGCACGGCGGAGATCTGCGTGCCATCGAAGGCACGGACGCGAACCTCGAAATAGGGGTGGATCGGCCCTTGCACGACGGTGTTCTCGTCCTCGACGATGACCGCCAGATTCCGCTGTCCGGCGGTGGCGGGAATTCATACAAGGGCGCAATTCGACTGGATAAGGATGGGACGTATCACGTCGCCGTTCTTGATCGAGGTCAGCCTGTCCGTATCTCCGAGGATTTCTTTATCGAGGCGAGCAAGGCAAGTCCTCCGGATGTCGTCATCTCCCGGCCGGGCGGCGACTATCGCGCGAGCCCCATCGAGGAAATCACCGTTGCGGCGAAGGCGGACGATCCTTTCGGTCTGGATGATTTCAGTCTGCACTATTCGGTCAACGGGGGACCCGAGCAGACCGTTAACTTGCTCAAGCAGAAAGGCGGGAAAACGGCCGACGGCTCGACCACCCTTTCCTTGGAAGACTTCAAGCTCGTGCCGGGCGACATCGTGAGCGTCTACGCGGCAGCAAAGGACGCGCACGCGGAATCCAAGACGGACATGTTTTTCATTCAGGCCGAGCCTTTCGAGCGCGAGTATTCCCAGTCGCAGCAATCGGGCGGCGGTGGCGGAGGAGGCGGTGGCAACGCGCCGGATGAGATTTCACAGCGTCAGAAGGAAATTATCGGCGCGACCTGGAAGCAGCTCGGTGACAAGAACGCCTCCGCGGAGAAAACCGCCGAGAACGCAAAATTCCTGTCCGGCGTGCAGTCCAAGCTGCGGGATCAAGCCGTGTCGCTCGCGAACCGCCTGCAGATGCGCGGATTGGTCGCCCAGAATGACGAGTTTATTGCGTTCCAGAAGGACATGAACGCTGCCGCGGAAGCCATGGGCCCGGCCTCGCAGAAGCTGCAAGGGCAGAAATGGAAGGATGCGCTTCCGGAGGAGCAGAAGGCGCTCCAATATTTGCTTCGCGCCGAGGCGACCTTCAGGCAGATTCAGGTAGCCTTCGGCAATGCCGGCAGCGCCAACGGTGGCGGGGCCGGAACCGCAGGGCGCGACCTCGCGAGCCTGTTCGACCTCGAGCTCGACACGCAAAAGAATCAATACGAGACCGCCCAGACGGCGCAATCGGCCAACCAACGGAGCGAGGAAATCGACGAGGCGCTCCGCAAGCTCGACGAGCTGGCACGTCGCGAAGAACAGCTTGCCTCGCAGAACAGCAGTCAATCGCCCGAACAGCGGTGGCAGCAGGAGATGCTGCGCCGGGAAGTCGAGGAGTTGCAGCGCCAGATCGACCAGCTTTCGCGGAACGGTCAATCGCCGACCGGGTCATCGAGCGGGCAGGCTTCAGGACAGCAGTCGCAAGGGAGCCAGGGCGCATCCGACCCGCGCATCCAGCAAGCGCTCAATCAACTTCGGCAAGCCAACGACGACATGAGGCGCGCTTCCTCGCAGGGGCAAGGTCAGGCCGACGCCCGGCGTGCCGCCGAGAGGCTTCGCGAGGCAACGAATCTCCTGGGTGGAACTCAGCGTCAACAGAACTCCGGACGCCTCGATACTCTGGCTGGAGAGGCGGATCGCCTTGCGAATGAACAACGCAATCAATCGGACCGAATTCGTGATTTGTCGCGCGCGTATGCCAACGGCACGGGGACGAGTTCCACGCAGGACACGCCGCAGACGCTGGCCGACGATCGCCAGCGTTTGGCGGACGATCTGGGGCGCCTTGAAAAGGGGATGCGAGACGCCGTCCGCGATCTTTCTTCCGGGGACCGCGCCACAGCCTCGAAGATTCGCGACGCTTTGCGGGAGCTCGACCAGTCCGATCTCGACACGCGCATTCAGAGAAGCGCGGACATGCTCCGGCGCGGCATGAATCCCGATCGGAACGGGAGCGAATCGCAGATCGCGTCCGATTTGCAAAAGCTCAGCCAGGAGGCGCGCGACGCGCGCCAAGCGCTCGGCAGCGGACAGCAACCGGGAGATTCACAAAGCGCGCTCGACCAGGTTCAGAACCTTCGTAATCGGCTCGAAGCTCTCGACCGAAACTTCAGCGGCCGGAACGCTCCCAGCGGGCGTCAAGCAGGGCCCGGCGGCACGACTGGAGGGGTTGGAGATTTCGTGAATCGGGGCGGGGGTGCGTACAACGGGCCCGTTTACGGCGGGATGAATGCAGGCAACAATCTCGGCCAACTCCCGTCACCCGCTTCTCCCGACACTTATCCTGTCCCGCCCGAGCGTGCTTATCGAGAAGGCGTGGCCGAGCTCGATCGGCTTCGTCAGACGGTAAAAGACGATCCCGAGGCGCTTCGCCAGGTTCAGGAATTGATTCGAGAAATGCAGCGCCTGGATCCCAGCCGCTTCCCCGGCAATCCGGCACTCGTAGAGCAGCTACACGATCAAGTGCTCGGCGATGTGGATAAACTCGAACTGCAGTTGCAGCGCACGCTGGACCGCAAGCAGGCCGGCCAGGTGCGGAGTACCGACTCTCTCACCGTGCCAGCCGGCTACGAGGATGCCGTTGCCGACTACTTCCGGCGTCTGAGCAAGACGCCCTAGGATAACGGTCCCTCTCGGTTTTTCATCCACACTGCCACGAATAATTCTGTTATATGTGTGGGCGCAATTTTGGGGTGAGTCTGCGCGCGGGGGACACCGATGTCGAGCAGCCACGACGTCATCGCAATTGGATCCGGCCATAACGGGCTGGTTGCCGCGGCATATCTGGCTGCCGCCGGCAAGAACGTTCTCGTGCTTGAGCGCAACGCCTGGTTCGGCGGGGGCGTTGTCACGGCGGAGCTCACCGGGCCGGGCTTTCTGCACGATCGGTTCAGCACAGGACACATTTTCATCCAGGGCAATCCGCTGATAAAGAACGATGAGCTCAAGTTGCTTTCGCGCTACGGGCTCAAATACGTCTATCCGGAAATTCCGTTCATGACTGTCTTCGACGACGGCTCGTCGATCGGCCTGTATCGTGACCGCAACAAGAACTACCAGGAAATCGCCAGGTTCTCCAAAAGGGACGCAGACACGTTCCTGAAGTTCGCCGAGACCTCGATGAAGTATCTTCCCATGATCTCGGCGTCGTTCTACACACCACCGCCGCCGATGGGCGCCATGCTCGCGATGCTCGACCAAAGTGTGGAAGGCCGCGAGCTGTTCGCGCTGATGCAGAAGAGTCCTTACGACATCATCCTGGAGAATTTCGAGAACGAGAAGGTGCGTCTGTTTTTCGTGCGCATGGTGTCCGAAAATCTTACGGGCCCAGAGGAGAAAGGGACCGGCATCGGCATCTTCGTTTTCCTCGGCTTCATGGAACAGTACGGCATCGGCGTCGCGGTGGGTGGCAGTGGCGCTCTCACGGCGTCGCTCATCCGCTGCATCGAGGCGCACGGCGGTACGGTTCTGAACAACACTTCCGTGGAGCAAGTTTTGGTGAAGGGTGGCCGCGCCGTGGGCGTTCGCACCGCGGCCGGCGCCGAATACGCCGCGAAGGACGGCGTCATCGGTTCGATCCATCCCCATTTTCTCGGGCGATACGTCCCTGGACTCGACGCCAGGGTCACGCGTGATGCGGAGCGTGTCGAGCTTTCGGCGAACTCGTGCTTCACGGTTCACGGCGCGCTGAACGAGCCGCTGCGCTTCAAAGCCGGGCCGCATGTCAGCAAGTCCTATTTCACCGATCTCGTGCCTTCGAGCATGACCGTGCTGCGACAGTACTTCGACGCCCTGCGATACGGTCGCATTCCGGACACCGCGCTGCTCGGCATTGCGTGCCCTTCGAATTTCGACGCCACGCGCTGCCCTCCCGGCAAAGCCACCTTTCACATTTGGGACTACGTCCCCTATTCGCACCCCGATGGAGGGCCGCAGCATTGGGACAAGGTGAAGGATGCATTCGCCGGAACGATGATCGACCGTACGGCGAAGTTCTGCGAAAATCTGACACCACAAAACATCATTTCCTATGTTTGCGACAGCCCGTTGGATCTCGAACGCTGTTCCGAGAGCTTTCAGAGGGGCGATCTGCACGGCGCAGCGCCGTACCTCTATCAGTCCGGCTCTCACCGGCCGACTCCAGACCTCGGCCAGAACACCGTGCCGGGCGTAGAGCGCCTGTACCTGGTCGGGCCGTTTCAGCATCCGGGCGGCGGTGTCTTTGGGGCGGGCCGCGCCACCGCTATGAGGGTGTGCGAGGACTTGAAGATCAATTTCGACAAGATCGGGCAGCAGCGATGATGAAAATCTACGGGCAGGACAACAGCGAGCTGATGCAGGTCACCTCGCTCGAGCGAGATGGGAATTCGCTGGTGATGAGGGGGAAAGTCTTCGGCTCGATGCCGATGACCGCCAAGCTCAATCCGCAAGAGGGGCGGAACGCCCTCAAGCTCCTGAACTTCAGGCTCGCGGCGTTTCTCTTGACGTTCTTATTCCGGAAATAGCGCAGTCGCAAATCGCAATGTCCCCTGAATATCAGGCGCAATCGAATCGTGCCGGTCCGTGCATGCGGCTTGCGCTGGGGTGCGGATGCGTGATACATGGGGACCACGGTAACACTCCGATGGTCAAGGAGCAGGCTGATGGATCCAATACCAGAGACAGGCGCCGCTCGGCATGCGGCTGGCGCAGCCTTGGTTCATGACTACAAGAGGGGCGAGTCGCGAATCAGGCGCTGGAATGTCGGCGACGTCAAAATCACCAGCATCATGGAATCGGCGGAGCGGATTCCCTGGGCGCCTCTATTCCCCGCGGAAACTTCGGAACACTACAAGAAATATGATTGGCTGGTGCCGCGCTTCATCACGCCCGAGGGACAGATCATACTGGCGGTGCAGGCGTTTGTGGTTTCCGTGGGCGGCCGGCGAATCGTCGTCGACACCTGCGTCGGGAACGACAAGCCGCGCGAAATCCCGCACTGCACCGATCTGCAGACAGCGTTCCTCGAGGATTTGACGGCAGCCGGTTTTCCACCCGAGACCATTGATACCGTCCTGTGCACGCACCTGCATTTCGACCACGTCGGCTGGAACACGCAGCTTGTGAACGGGCGGTGGGTGCCCACCTTTCCGAAGGCGCGATACCTGTTCGGGCGCCGCGAATGGGAATTCTGCCAAACCCTTTTGCGGGGAAAAACGGTCGACGTGCGACATATCCTGGATTCCGTTCAGCCGATTCTGGATGCGGGCCTGGCCGACCTCGTGGAAACCGATCATCGCTTGACGGACGAAGTGTGGCTGGAGCCTACACACGGACATACACCGGGACACGTCAGCGTGCATATTGCCTCGCAAGGGCAGGAAGCGGTCATCACAGGCGACGTCTTTCATAACCCCATCCAGTTCGCCGAGCCTGAGATATGTTCGGTGGGCTGTGTGGACAAAGACATGTCGCGCAAGACGCGGCGGGAGTTCCTGTCACGTTACGAGAATAAGCCGGTTCGCCTTTTCGCCGTTCACTTCAACGATCCGGTGGGGCGGATTGTGCGTGATACGCGCAATTGGCGCTTCTCCACTGACTAAAGCTTGGCTGGTTCGAATCGTTCGCGGGGGATTGGATTGCGGCGGAGGCTTGGCAATGCCGGAGGGCACGCCTGATTTTCGAAGCTTTGACTTCATCGTCGTCGGGGGCGGAACCGCCGCCTGCGTCCTTGCCAACCGCCTAACGGAGGACCCTGCTGTCCGCGTCCTGATGCTCGAGGCCGGGCCTGAGCCAACGAGCATGTGGATCAAAATGCCGCTGGCCATGGGGAAGCTCTTCATCCATCCCACGCTGAATTGGGGTCTTTATACCGAGCCTGAAGCAAAACTCAACAATCGGTCGATTTTTTGGCCGCGCGGGAAAGTTCTGGGCGGATGCAGCTCCATCAATGGCAGCGCTTACGTTCGCGGTCATGCCGAGGACTACGATGGCTGGCGGCGGCTCGGCAACGCGGGCTGGGGTTGGTCCGACGTGCTGCCCTACTTCGAGAAGATGGAGCGGCGCGAATACCTACGCGGCGAGTCCCGCAACGGCACGGGTCTGCTTTCAGTGAACTATCCCACGTACGTCCATCCTATTACGCGGGCCTTTATCGAGGCTGGCGTCCGTGCCGGTTTGCCCGCGAGCGACGATTTGAACGGGGCCGTTTCCGAGGGCATCAGCCTCATGCCCAACTCGGTGCGTAAGGGCGTGCGCCAATCCTCGGTGGAGGCATTCCTTCGCCCGGTACGCAACCGGCCGAATCTCGTGGTCGAGACTTCGGCCTTTGTGCGCCGCATTCTAATGCAAGGGCGCAAGGCAACTGGGGTTGAATACGAACGGAATGGCGCGATTCAAAAAGTGCTCGCGGCACGCGAGGTTATTCTCGCGGCCGGTTCGATCGGCTCCCCGCAGCTCCTCATGCTTTCCGGCATAGGCCCGGGCAAGCATTTGCGGGAGCATGGAATCGCGGTCGTGGCGGACTTGCCCGGGGTCGGAGAAAACCTGCACGATCACGTGTATGCCAACTGTACTTACCGCACTTCGCCGGAGAACTCGCTCAACCGGCAATTGGGCGGGCTTCGAGTGGTTTGGCACGCCATCACCTACTATCTCGCGAAGCAAGGGCCGCTCACCAACGGCGCGTCCCAGGCGACTGCCTTGGCGCGTGGTCTGCCGGACGCTCCTTGTCCCGACTTGCAAATCGTTTTCCGTCCGATGAGCTATGTCTATGACAGCAGTTCGAGGATCGCCCCGGATCCCCTACCCAGAGTGACCGCTGGCGTTGCTTACGTGCGCCCCAAATCGCGAGGACGGCTATTGCTGAAATCCACCGATCCGCGCCAGGCGCCGGCGATGTACGCGAATT
>Ga0181521_10008305_pt1 | contig 10683 bp, 10 predicted proteins | sample PEATcosm2014_Bin_32_FD_119764 | JGI IMG/M metagenome (GOLD analysis project Ga0181521, IMG submission 119764) | Peatland microbial communities from MTU Mesocosm Facility, Houghton, MI, USA - PEATcosm2014_Bin02_60_metaG | ecosystem: Environmental > Terrestrial > Soil > Wetlands > Peat | place... | reverse complement strand
CGAGCGTGCAAGTCACATCCTATAATTCTCATCTCGGCCTCCTTCGGTCCGAGCACTGTTGGGGTGAACACCGAACAGTTTACTCAGACCGTCGCGAGGCCGACGTCGTTATGACATCAACCGAACATGTGGAATCGCGCCGACTACCCGCTCAAACGCGGCCAGCTGCCACCCTCCCTTGTTGCATCATTCCCTTCTGCACTAAAATGCGCCCCGGTCTCATCGGACGACAAGGAGGGGGGAACGGTGACAACTCAGCAATCGATTAGGCGCGCAATCACTTTGGCGGTTGCTTTGGGTTTCGGGTTAGCAGCTCTCTCAGAAGACGCAAACGCTCAAGAACATTGGGTAGCCACGTGGGCTGCCTCTCCGCAGACGCCGCGTTTTGCTTTTCCTAGGCTCCCCGCGCCGATCCCATCTTCTCCCGCGCCCCAACCCGGACAGCCCAGCCAGGGTAACCCGCCTCCACCTCCGTTCTTTCCTGCCCCACCCACAATCAATAATCAGACCGTGCGCATGATTGTCCACACTAGCATCGGCGGACACCGCGCCCGCGTCCAACTCTCGAACGCTTATAGCACGAGCGCGCTGCAAGTGGGGTCCGCGCACATTGCGTTGCGCGACAAGGAATCGGCGATCGTTCCTGCCAGCGACCGTCCGCTCACATTTAGCGGAAAGGCTTCCGTCAGCATTCCGCCCGCAGCAGAGATCCTGAGCGATCCGGTGGACCTCGAAGTGCCGCCGCTGGGTGACTTGGTTATCAGCTTGTACGTTCCTGTCGAGGCGGCCTCTGCGACCATTCACCTCACCGGCCTGCACACCACGTACATCTCGAAGCCTGGAGACTTCACCGCTGCGTCTGTCATCACCGACACTTCGGCCAAGGTGCCTCTGTGGTATTGGATTTCTGCGGTGGATGTGGTCGCACCTCCCAAAGCGGGCCTCATTGTGGCGTTCGGCGATTCCATCACCGATGGCGCAACGTCCACCCCCGATGCTGACCGCAGCTGGCCGAGTCAATTGGCGCAGCGTCTGTCGGCAAATAAAGCTACGGCCAACCTTGCCATTGTCAACGAGGGCATCTCCGGTAACCGGCTTCTCAACGACGGCGCGGGAGTTTCCGCTTTGGCTCGCTTCGACAGGGACGTTCTCAGCCAGCCGGGAGTGAAATGGCTGATCGTATTAGAAGGAATCAACGATATTGGCATCGGCGGCCTTCCGGGCGGTCAACCGTCGGACGCGGTGACAGCTGACGACCTGATTGCCGCGCACAAGCAAATCATCGAAAGGGCTCATCTGCACGGGATCAAGGTGATCGGCGCCACTTTGACGCCTTACGTCGGTGCAGCGTATGCCACCGATCAGGGGGAAGCAATCCGCGAAGCCGTCAACCAATGGATTCGCTCGAGGGGCGCATACGATGCAGTCGTTGATTTTGACGCGGCCACACGAGACCCGGCGAACCCGAAACAGATTCGTCCGTCGTACAACATCCGCGACCGCCTGCATCCCAACGACGAGGGCTACAAGGCCATGGCCGCAGCCGTCGATCTCTCGATCTTCACTCGCAAATCCAAATAAGCCCATCACGGCACACTGGGAAACGGTCCACTTCCCGGCATGTTGCGGTTACCGGAGAAGTTGGTACCGGAACGAAGATGTCCGGTAATCCGACTGTATCCGATAGGGTGTGACCATTTGCGAGTAAAACCGGTGGGTCGTGATTTCCAGCTGTTTCAGCCGCTCGTCAGTGAGGTGATAAGCGCCCATTGCATGCGGGTGTTTCCTACGGCCAGCAGGCCTCCCGTAGCTACGGCAAGACGTCCGAGCTCATTAGCAGCTTCCTTTTAGAGAAAGCACGAGCTGAGCGTAATGCTTTTTCGCAGCATCAACGTGTACCTGTACTTTTTGAAGTGAACCGGGCAGTTCTTCATTTACTTCTGCGAGTGAAAGGATGCCTTTCTTTTGCAGGGCAGTAATCATCGCGTCTTGCTTGACAGACAAATCGATCAGCAAAGCGAACAGCGCAACAGTGTCCATATCCATTGTTGTCTCCTCTCTGAACAAGAAAGTCCGCTAGTACACATCCGATTTCGGGCCACGAACAGAACTTTGTGCAGCCTCGGATCGCCTGGTTTCTTCACGCGCCGTATTTCTTGCCAGTTTCGATGAGCGCGTGCAAATTCTCCGGTTTGGCATCGTACATCGGCGCGCTGGTCGAGAGGATGTAACCGCCGTCCCGCCCCACATCGTCGATCAAGCGCTGGACGTGGGTCTTGACGTCTTCGGGCCCGCTAGACTGGAGCATGGAGACGGGCACGTTGCCGCCGATGCAGGCCCAGCCGGCAAAACGCTTCTTCACTTCCCGGAGGTCGGTGCGGTCGAACGTCCACAGCGTCTTGCCGGCCGGAATATCAGGGTCTGCGACAATGTCGAGCCGTTTGTCGTAACTGCCCTCCACAAAAAGAAACGGAACGAGGCCCTCTTGAATCATCCCAAGGATCACGGCTTTCAACGTCGGCCAGTAGAAGGTCTGGAAATCCGCATTTGACATGAAGGCATCCGCGCCCTTGTGGAGAGGGATGAAAACGAGCGGGTTTCGGCCCTTGGCCGCGGAGCGCACAGCGCAATCGATGGCGATTGGCACGAGCCTCTCCACGGCGGCTTGCAGCTTCTTGGGCTGGCGGAACTTGTCGAGCATGATCGCCCGTGTGCCACGCAGCGTGTCGCCGATCGTGTCAAACGGCGCTTTCGAAAAGCCGCCTGAAAACCCGGGAAGGCCGAGGTTCGCCATCGTAGCGCGGTCGATAGCGACGCACGTCTGAAGCCACTCGCGCGCAGCCCGGCCGGCTTCCAGAAGTCGCTTGCAGGCTTCCTCCATCTCCGGCGAACCGAAGGGAACCAAGGTCGGACCCGTGTAGGGCAACTCCTGAATGTCCGTGAGCGTGTCCAGCGTCTGCCAGGGGCCGAGTGTGGCAAATATGCGCGGGAGGTAGCGGCGCAGGAAAAAGTCGGTCGGGTCGTTGTTCAGGAGATCGTACTCGTCGGCCCGCATGTATTCGTCTTCCACGCATTGGTAGTGAGACGTGGGCGGCAGGCCATGGCCCGGCCAGCGATACAGCTTGTAATCGAGTATCTCAAAAGCTTTGCCGGGACCGTAGAGGAGCGCGCTGCCCCTGACGTCCGGCATAAAATCGGTGTGGTATTTCTTGAGGGCATAGCCGAGTTTCTCGTAATCGTACATCGCCTCCCGAGCCGTGACGCCGGCGTAAGCAAACGGATAGAAGCCTGCCGAGGGGCATACGGGAATGCGCTCCGGCTTTCGGAGCTGGACGGCATCGAGAATCATCTGCACGCGGTTCTGGTAGGCGAGCTCGACGTCCGGGCTGGCAAACTGTAGCCCTTCCGGAAACTTCCACTGTCGCGCTCGCTCTTGGAACTTCTCTTCAGGCGTCAGCTTGTTCCACTGCTTTTCCATTGTTACGTTCGCACTTTGACTTCCGGAATCTCGCATCACGGGCTTTGCCGCTTGCCTGCCGCCGGCCCCGGAACCCGCAACACCGTTCTACAATCCCCTGCGGAATGGCTTTCAAATCGGCTGGATGCGGATTGTCCTCCGATTGGTGAGCATCAGTTTGGACCCGCCGGATTTTCGAGCAGCATGGCGATGCCCTGCCCCCCGCCGATGCATGCCGAAGCGATGCCGTATCTCAGTTTTGAGTGGCGCAATTGGCGCGCGACGGTTATGGCAAGGCGCACTCCGGTCGCCGCAAGCGGATGCCCTATGGCGATCGCGCCCCCGTTCACATTCAGCTTCGCGCGATCGAGCTTCAGTTCACGTTCGACGCCGATCGTCTGGGCGGCGAATGCCTCGTTGATTTCAAACCGATCAATCTGATCGAGCGTCATTCCGGCGCCCTTCAGCAACCTGCGGATCGCAGGGACCGGCCCGATGCTCATGACCTCGGGAGGCACTCCGACCGCTGCCACACAGGCGACCCGAGCGAGCGGCTGGAATCCGCGTGAGCGGGCGTAGTCACCGGAGCTCACCAGCGCGGCGGCGGCGCCGTCAACGATCCCAGAGCTGTTGCCTCCAGTTTGAACGCCGCCGAATGCCGGCCGGATTTTCGCGAGCCCCTCGTAGGACGACGGTCGAATGTGCGTGTCATCAGCCAGTTGATCGACTCCCTTCGGCAACTGGATTCCACGCGGTTTGTAACCCTGCAGCTCAAACTTCTCGCTGATCACGGGCACGATTTCTCCCGCCAGGAACCCGCACTTCTGGGCGGCCAATGCCCGCGCGAAGCTAGTTTCGGCGAAGCGATCAGCGTCCTCACGCGTAATGTTGTAGGTCACCGCGACCTTTTCCGCCGTCTCCCCCATCGTCACATCGGGGGCCGTGTCGCGCAGCGCCTCCCAAAGGACGTCTTTAAATTCCACCTGCCCCATCCGAAATCCTCCGCGGTGTGTGTACGCCGCGATGGGGTTACGGCTCATCGATTCCGCCCCGGCGCATAGGGCCAGGGAGATCTTTCGAAGAGTAATCGCGTCGGCGGCTTGGCTGATGGCTTCGATCCCCGTGCCGCAGACACGCTGCACCATCAGTGCCGGGCGGTCCACCGGAACGCCGGAGTACAAGCCGATATGCCGGGCCAGGAAGAAACCATCGAAACTCGTCTGCGCAACGCTGCCACCGATCACCGAGTCCACATCCTTCGGGGCGATCTGAGTCCGCGCAAACAGCGAGCGGGCAACTTTGATTCCTAGATCAATCGGCGAAACCAGACCTAACGCAGTGTTGTATTCGACAAACGGAGTCCGTACTCCGTCCAACAGCCAAACATCCTGATACGCAACGAAAGTGCCTCCTTCGTTTGCCATGCTTTCCCCCTAGTCTGATCCACAAAATGAAACAGACGATTTATCCCGGCGCCGAAGTGCCTCCCCCTAAAGGAGATCGCAAGGAACCCGCGGCCGGACACAACATTTCGCCAGCCCAGCGCGGACGTCCGCCCCACAGTCAGCAGAATGACGATTACAGATTCCCTCGTCTGTGACGATGATCACTGTCGAATGTGATGCATGTTAGCCGTTGGAACCCCGACTGATCTCGCTGGGGGGCCTCCTCTGGTGGCAAATCCGTTGTGTCGAAGGCAGATGAAGCGTAGGATGCGTGAGGTCCAAATCGGAAATTCCGGAACGCTCGATTGACGAAGCGCTCCGGTCGAAAATCTGCTGGACGCGAAATAAGGGAGGAATCTGATGGCTGTAGCCCGCGTCACCAAGATCACCGCTGCATCCTCTAAGGGCTTCAAAGAGGCGGTCGATGAGGGTATGAATCGTGCCACAAAGACCTTGCGAGGCATCACCGGTTTCGAGGTGCTGTCCCTGAAAGGGAAAGTCGAGAAGGGCAAGGTCGTCGAATACCGCGTGACTATGGAAGTCACCTTCATTCTCGACTAGCCGCGCCCCCAAGGGAGGGCGGAAGCTTTCTCCCGCTCAGCGAATTTCTGATCGTGGGTTCTCGCTTAGTTCGGCGACTGTCGAGCTGAGGTCGCCGAGTGCCCTCGTTGCGCCTGGGCCTCTTCAAAAGGAGATTTCATGCCGCCACTTATGGTCGAGACACCGCGTTCCCTGAACGATTTCCTGGGACGCGAGATCGCGGTGACGGATTGGTTCAGGGTAACGCAGGACCGCATTTGGCAGTTTGCCGAAGCCATTGAAGACCGGCAATGGATTCATGTGGACCGCGAACGTGCGCAAAGAGAATCGCCCTACGGCACGACGATCGCGCATGGTTTCTTGATACTGTCGCTGGTGAGCCACTTCATGAGACAGGCGATCCAGATCCAAAGCGGCGTCCGGATGGGCATCAACTACGGTTTGAATCGAGTCCGCTTTCCTTCTCCTGTACGCGCCGACTCGCAGATTCGCGCCCGCGTGAGTCTCCATTCCGTGAAGGAACTTCCGGACGCCATTGAGGCCGTCTTTGGGATATCGGTGGAGGGTCAGGACAACGAGAAACCTCATTGCGTGGCGGAATGGATTGTCCGTTACTACGCATGAGAAAACGCGCGCGCGCGGAACCGGGGAGTGCGGCATTCGTATGCGTCCTTCGCGATTTCCTTGCCCTCGCAGGCTGCCTGGCTAGCGGCCATCCCCGACCAAGGGACGATACTCGCCAGTGATCAGCGTCACAGACGACCGAATCCGTAATCGTCATCCTGAATAAGGTCGGCTGGAGCGGCCTACGTCACCGGCATCTGCGGCGCCGCAGGGCAAAGGCCACGGGTAGATGGCACAGGTTTATTCCATCGACGGAATTGTTCCGGTCATCGATCCCGCTGCTTTTGTGCACCCAACGGCAGTGCTCATCGGCGATGTCATTGTTGGGCCGCGCTGTTATGTGGGGCCGTGCGCCTGTCTGCGTGGAGATTTCGGACGCCTCATTATGGAAGCGGGAAGCAACCTGCAGGACACCTGCGTGATGCACAGTTTTCCCGGCGCCGACACGGTCATCGAAATCGATGGTCACATCGGCCACGGCGCAGTCCTTCACGGCTGCCGCATCGGCAGGAACTGCCTGGTAGGTATGAACGCCGTCGTTACCGACGGAGTCATCGTGGGTGAGTCCAGCTTTATCGGGGCAGCCGCCTACGTGAAAGCGGGCACGGTAATCCCGCCACGCAGCCTCGTGGTTGGCGTGCCGGCGAAGGTGGTACGTGAGCTGAGCGACCAGGAAATCGCGTGGAAGAAGGAGGCTACGGCCGCTTACCAAGCCCTTGCGCTGCGGAGCATCGAGAGTCTGAGGGAAGCCAAAGCTCTCACGACGGTCGAGCCAGATCGCAAGCGACTTCCCAAGCTGCCTCTCGATCCGCTCCATCGATCGAAACAGGGATGAAGTTGGCCGAGAAAAGCCGCGCCAAGAATCACCCGGGGTGACAGGTTACGATGACAAGCGTGCGAGGGGCACATGGATTCCAACTCACGGCTCCGCGAGCTGCTTTGCAGCCTTGCGATCTCCCCACGCTCGATCCCCGCTCGGATGAGGTGGTTGTACAGGTCGCAGGCTGCGGCGTCTGTCACACGGATATCGCCTTCGCTTACGGCGATGTTCCCACGCGTCACCCGCTTCCCCTCGTTCTGGGACACGAAATCTCCGGCCGGGTCGTCGCCGCAGGCGAGAATGGGGGTGCCTGGCTGGGGCGATCCGTGATTGTTCCAGCTGTGATTCCGTGCGGAGTGTGCCCGGCCTGCCAAGCGGGCCGAGCGACGATCTGTCGCCAGCAATTCATGCCGGGCAACGATGGCAATGGTGGTTTTGCCACGCACGTGCTCGTGCCTTCCCGCGGCCTATGTGCCGTGCCCGAACCTCTCCCGTCAGGTCTCACGCTCGAGATGCTTTCGGTCGTCGCTGATGCGGTGACCACACCCTACGAAGCGCTTCGAAGGTCGCAAGTCGGGGCGGAAGACGTGGTTGTAATCGTAGGCGCCGGCGGCGTCGGCGGATTCGGAGTGCAGATTGCGGCCGCGCTGGGCGCGGCAGTCGTTGCAATAGACATAGACCGTGAGCGACTCGATCTGGCCGCGCGGTATGGTGCCGGGCTGGTGCTCGATGCTGCATCGACGGACTTGAAGGGCTTGAAGGCGGCCGTACGAACTTTTGTCAAGGAATCCGGGCGGAAAGGCATTGGCTTGAAAATCTTCGAAATGAGCGGCACAGCGGCCGGCCAGGCCATTGCCTTCGGGCTGCTGGACTACGGGGCGTATCTGGGAATTGTCGGGTTCACATCGAAGCCGATTGAGATTCGCCTGTCGAACCTGATGGCTCTGGATGCAACCGCCCGCGGCAACTGGGGTTGCCCACCGGACCAGTATCCCGCCGCGCTGGGGATGATCCTGGCGGGCAAGATTGTTCTCACTCCCTATATTGAAGTGCATGCGCTGGAGGAAGCCCCGGCGATTCTTGAGGCGGTCGCCAATCACTCTCTGCGCCGCCGGTCGATCTTGCAGCCAAACCAGAACAAGGAAAAACAGAGACGGGAGATGGCACGGTGAAAAATCACAACCTCGTTGAGACCTTTTCTCCGCGGGAGATACTCGTTGAACGGAGACCTGTGCGCGACCGCCTGGGCAAACCTGTCGAGGGTCTCCACAACCTCTGGATCACACTCAACAACCCGAACGAGCTTAATAGCTATACCACTTCTATAGCTAAGGAAGTCATTTTGGCCCTGCGCGAGGCGAGCAACGACCGCGCAGCGGTCGCGGTGGTTCTGACGGGGGCAGGGACGCGTGCTTTTTGCAGCGGCGGAAACACACGCGAATACGCAGAGTACTACGCCGGTGCGCCGGCTGAATACCGTCAGTACATGCGCATTTTCAACGACATGGTTTCAACCATTCTGCAGTGCGACAAACCAGTGATTTGCCGCGTGAATGGCATCCGCGTGGGCGGCGGCCAGGAAATCGGGATGGCGTGCGATTTCTCGATCGCAAGTGATCTCGCTCTTTTCAGTCAGGCCGGACCCAAACACGGCTCTGCTCCGGACGGCGGCACTACTGATTTTCTTCCCGTCTATGTAGGGGTCGAGCGTGCCATGTATAGCGGAACCCTCTGCGAGACTTGGAGCGCCCACCGTTTCTACTGGTTGGGCGGGCTCACTCAGATCGTTCCCGCCTTGAAGGTCGACGGCCGGTGGACGGCAAATCCCCTGGTCGTGACAGACCGCGTTCTGGACGAGTACGGACGTTTGGTGCTCGGTGAATGGAAGACAGGACAGGCTCGCGAGGACGGCAAGTCGCTGCTGGCCAAGGGCACCATCGATCTTTCCTTGCTCGACGAGACCGTCGAGCAGATGTGCACCAAACTCCTCTATACCATGCCCGACTGCCTGATAAAGACGATTGAGAGTCTCCGCAAGCACAAGCTTGTGAACTGGGACAAGAACCGCGAAAGTAATCGCGCCTGGCTCGCGCTGAACATGATGACGGAAGCCAACGCCGGCTTCCGCGCGTTTCATTACGGAACCAAAGATGAACGCGAAGTGGATTTCGTCCGTCTCCGTCAGCGGCTTGCTCAGGGTGCGCGCTGGAGCGAGGAACTCATCCGCGAGATCGCTCCGTGGGTCGTACAGCCTGCGAAGACTACCGAGTAATTCCGGATTCTGCCGGCGGGCCGTGGGTTGAGAAAATAGCCGAACAGCCGAAGTGACCGTCGCATCGGGCGCCATCGCCCTGCGGTCATCAAGGTGCAGAACTGAAATTCATTCGAAATTGCGAGGATTGCCCCATGCCAGGTGAGAATCGAAGCATCATTTGCGCGATTGAAAGCGGAGTGGCGAGGATTACTCTGAATCAGCCACCTCTAAATATCATCGACATCCCGATGCTCGCAGAGATGCACAGCGCTCTCACGCGAATCCATTCGGAGAATGAAGCGAAGGTTCTCGTCATCGACCATCAAGGAAAAGCCTTTTCGGCCGGGGTCTCAATCCGAGACCACACGCCGGACAAAGTGTCGGAAATGATCGAGAAGTTTCATGGAATGTTCCGCCTTCTCAATTCCCTTGCTTTACCCACTCTGGCGTTGGTCGACGGGATGGCTCTCGGTGGTGGGTGCGAACTGGCTACTTTCTGCGATATGGTCATCGCTTCGGAGCGGGCCACTTTCGGTCAGCCGGAAATCAAGGTGGGCGTTTTTCCACCCGTGGCCGCGGTCGTTTTTCCGCATCTTGTCGGCAGGAACCGCGCGCTGGAGTTGCTCCTGACCGGAAACGTCATCGACGCTGCCGAAGCCAAGACAATCGGCCTCATCAACAGGGTCTTCCCCACCCAGGACTTTCACCAGAAGGCAGACGAATTCATCGGCAAGCTCACATCGTTGAGCGCCCCTGTACTGAGGCTGACAAAGCGAGCCGTGGACCGTGGCCTGTACACAAGCATGAGCGAGGGCATCACGTCCGTAGAGGAACTCTATCTCGGCGAACTGATGCAGACGGAAGATGCCCACGAGGGTCTGAATGCCTATCTGGAAAAGCGCAAGCCGAATTGGAAGAACAAGTAGGTAGCGCGCTTCACACACTACACTGGCTCTAATGCGGATGCACCGGGAGCTGCCGAAGCTTGAATCGCTGAAGCTTTCCCGTCGAGGTCTTGGGGAGTTCGGCCGTGAATTCGATCCACTTGGGACGTTTGTAGCCGCCAATGCTCTGCGCGACCCAATCTTTGAGCTCCCGAGCCAGTTCGTCACTCGGAAGGAAATCCGGGTTCAGAACCACGTAGGCCGCCGGTTTGGTGAGTCCGATCTCATCCTCACGAGGAACGACAGCAGCTTCCCGGACGGCCGAATGCGCGGCGAGCGCGCTTTCAACCTCAGGCGGACTGAGCCACCGACCGTTGACCTTAAATACGTCGTCGGCGCGCCCGGCATGCCAGAAGTAGCCGTCTCGATCTTGGTAGCACTTATCTCCCGTGCGGAACCAGGGACCCTCAAAAGCTTCTTTGGTTTTCTCGGGTTGGTTCCAATAGCCGGAACAGATCGAGTCCCCTCTGATCATTAGGTTGCCAATCTCGCCCGGAGCGACGGTGCACCCGCTTTCATCGACGATCTTAGCCTCGTACCCGGGCACGATCTTGCCGATGGAGCCGGGCCTCGCTTCGCCGGGGCGGTTCGAGATCATT
>Ga0181521_10008304_pt1 | contig 10685 bp, 10 predicted proteins | sample PEATcosm2014_Bin_32_FD_119764 | JGI IMG/M metagenome (GOLD analysis project Ga0181521, IMG submission 119764) | Peatland microbial communities from MTU Mesocosm Facility, Houghton, MI, USA - PEATcosm2014_Bin02_60_metaG | ecosystem: Environmental > Terrestrial > Soil > Wetlands > Peat | place... | reverse complement strand
GATATACTTCACGCCGTTCATTTGGGGCGCTCCTTTGTAGTGGGTTCGAGCCGAACACTCAAAACCTACTCCAAAACGGGCGCCCCTTTATATCGCGTCGGATCACATACGACGAATACGTGGACCGTGGATCGGGCGCAGTCGACTCCCGGCTAGAACTCACGAATTTGCTCCCAGTGCAGGCGCCAGCGAGACCAGCGGGATTCCGACGGCTCTTGCGGCTGATTGGATCAATACCGATCTGCGGAGAGCCCGCCAGTCGTCTCTTCGCTTTCCCGAATGGCCGCTGCAGCTTGGCCGTCATTGGCGACGGTTCAACAACGCGACATCTGGTATAAGATGCGCCCCGGTGGAGGAGGAACCCACATGCCCGCAGGAAACTACGTGAAGGCTTCGCGCAATTTGATCAGACTGCTCGCGATCGTCGGCGCCGTGGTGGCGTTCATGGGATACGCCGGCGCCCAACAACAATTCGTGCAGTTCGTGGGCGCGCCCTGCGTCGCGCCGCCCGTGCTGCACTGTCCCGACAACGGCTGCACCGCGGATCGCGAGATCAACCAGGGACCCGTCGTTGAGATGAAGACTCGCCGCACCTACTTCCTCGACTATCCGTGCGATCTGAAGCCGGGCGAGAAGGTCACCTTCATCCTCAGCATTCACGGCGCAGGGTCGTACGGCAACTGGCAGCGCCACTATTTCCCGCTGCTCGACTACGTGGACAAATACCGCCTCGTCGTCGCCACGCCGAACTCCCCGACGCACATTTGGTCCGCGGCCGACGACGAGTATCTGCAGAATATTGTCAACTCCATCGTGGACCAGATCGGCAAGCAGAACATCAAGGCTTTCTGGCTGGTCGGCCACTCGCAGGGCGGCATGACCTCCAACCGGCTCCTCCGCACGGATTTCTTTGCGAGCAGAGTTGACGGCTGGCTCAGCCTTTCCGGTGGCCGGTTGGGACCGACCCCGCCGATTCCAGCCAGCTTTTTCAACGCCGCCCGTCCCGCTGGCGCACCTGCCGCTGCGGCTCCTGGCACGCCTCCGCCTCCGAGTGCCGCCAGTCTTGCTGCGGCGATGGCGCCCCTGCGCGACCCTCCGGCCGCCGATTTCTCATTCATCTTCGAGACCGGCGAGCTTGAACTCGGTGGCCAGCCTTTGCCGGACGCCTCGCCCTGGGCCGCGAAATACGGGTGCAGCGCGCGCGTTCGCCTCGCGGATATCACCGATACCAAAGCCGGCTACGTGTACGACCCATCCCGCCAGAATCCCGGCTCCGATGCGTGGGGACATTTGCCGAGGCCGGGCACAGCTGAGGTCATGCAGTATCCGGACTGCAAGGACGGCCGCATCGTCGCCGACGTCATCCGCGCCGGCAAGGGCCACACCGAAGGCCTCGAGCCGAAAATCAGCGAAGAGCTCGTGCAGCTGATGGTCTTGGCCAAAGGCGGCAAAATCCAGCAAGCCCAGTAGTTCGCATTTGATTTCGTAGCGGCCACATTTAGGCGGTGCCGTCGCTCAAAATCGAGTCCCTGAGCCGTTGGCTCCAAGCGCCTTAATCCACTCGGGAACTAGCCAAGGCGACGACTCACTTGTGACGCCGCTGTGACGGGAATGGGCACAGAATGGGGGATGAAGAGAGTACTGCCAAGCAATGCAATCCCTCAGAACCCGCGTCGGAAGCACTCAGACGCAATTCGGGGATATGCAGAGGAATTTATTCCCTCCGCTCATAATCCGTTGGTCCTAGGTTCGAATCCTGGCGGGCCCACCAACTGAAGAATCTTGGACGAACTGCCATGCACATCTCGCCGCGTTTTCCACCTCCGGCCCGACCCGCTCGTGCCACAACGCGGGTGACTTCATGCCGGGCGCGGGTTATTCTTTCGCGTGTCCTTGAGCCATCCGATTTTTCTATTTTTTGCCGCATTCGTGGGAGGAGCGCTGAACTCCGTGGCCGGAGGCGGTAGCTTCATTTCGTTCCCCGCACTGCTCTTCACCGGCGTCGCGCCAATCGCGGCAAACGCCACCAACACCGCTGCCCTTTGGCCCGGCACGATGGCCAGCACGTTCGCCTATCGAAAGGAATTTGGCGCCGGGGAGCGTCGCCTTCTGCCTCCGCTGATCGTCACCGGCATGCTTGGGGGCGTGTTGGGAGCGTGGATTCTGCTGCGCACGCCCCAGGCCACTTTCCTGCGGCTCGTTCCGTGGCTGCTCTTGGCCGCCACACTGCTGTTCGTCTTCAGCGGCCGCATGACGGCATGGGTCCGCCGCCGCGCCGGTCATCAGAAAGGGTCGCGCATCCTGATGGCCGGCGTGCTGTTTCTCGAGTTCCTCGTCGCCATATACGTCGGCTATTTCGGCGCGGGTGTGGGTATTCTGGTGCTGGCGCTGCTGGCGTTGCTCGGGATGGAAAATATCCACGCGATGAATGGCGTGAAAACTCTTCTCGTGAGCATCGTAAATGGCGTGGCGCTAATTACGTTCATCTGGGCCCACATTGTGGTGTGGCCTCAGGCGCTGCTGATGCTGGTCGGCGCTTCCGTCGGCGGCTATGGTGGCGCCTACTTGGCGCAAAAAATGAATCCCCAACACGTCCGCTGGGTCGTGATCGCCGTGGGATTCGGAATGTCCGCGTACTTTTTCATCCGCCGCTGAGGCCTCGGGCAATCGCAATAAGACCCTTGCAAGCCGCATCCCTCGCTGCTAGAATTAAACCGTACTGGATTAGTGCTATATGGTCCAGACAGGGGATGGGCATGGTAAGGCTAGGAAAATTAACGGATTACGGGCTAGTCCTGATGACCTGCATTGCCGGCGGCCAGGGGCTGCCGCTCCGCACGGCGCGCGACTTGGCGGCGGAATCCCGTCTGCCTCTTTCTACTGTGAGCAAACTCCTGAAGCAACTCCTGCAAAGCGGTCTGTTGGTTTCTCACCGCGGCATCAAGGGCGGCTACATTCTTGCGAAGGAACCTCGCGAGATTTCGGTCATCGAGATCATTGCGGCGATCGAAGGTCCCATGGCTCTCACCGAGTGCAGCACGGACGTCACGGGGCTGTGCAATCGCGAGTCGTTCTGCTCCATCAAAACCAATCAGCAGATCATCAACCAGGCGGTGCGAGGCGTCCTCGAGAAAATCACGCTGTCTGATCTGATGCAGCCTCTGCAGCTCACAAGCATCAGGGACGCGCGCGGCAGGATTGTGCCGATGGTCGCATCCGGGAGAATTCAATGAGCTCAAACACCGACGCCATTCGCGAACTGGCGCAGCAGGAATACAAATGGGGCTTCGTCACGGACATCGGCGAGGACCGCGCCCCGAAGGGTCTGAACGAAGGCATCATTCGCTTCATCTCCGCGAAGAAGAACGAGCCCGAATTCATGCTCGAATGGAGGCTCAAGGCGTATCGTCACTGGGAATCGCTCGAAAAATCTCAGGCGGAGCCGAAGTGGGCCAATATCAAGTACGGCCCGATCAATTATCAGGACATCGTCTACTACTCGGCGCCAAAGCAGAAGCCGAACCTCAAGAGCCTCGACGAAATCGATCCGGAAATCCTGCGCACGTATGAAAAGCTCGGCATTCCGCTCGCGGAGCAGAAGATGCTCGCGGGCGTCGCGGTGGACGCCGTGTTCGACAGCGTTTCGGTTGCCACGACTTTCAAGGAGAAGCTGGCCGAGGCAGGCGTCATCTTCTGTTCGTTTTCGGAAGCGGTGAAGAATCATTCCGATCTTGTGAAGAAGTATCTCGGCACGGTGGTCCCTTACACCGACAATTTCTTCGCGGCCCTCAATGCCGCTGTCTTCACCGACGGCTCGTTCGTCTACGTGCCCAAGGGCGTTCGCTGTCCGATGGAGCTTTCGACCTATTTCCGCATCAATGCGGCCGAGACCGGGCAATTCGAGCGCACGCTGATCGTTGCCGAAGAAGGCGCCTCCGTCAGCTATCTCGAGGGATGCACGGCGCCGATTCGCGACGAAAATCAGCTACACGCCGCCGTGGTCGAGTTGATCGCACTCGACAATGCGCAGATCAAGTACTCGACGGTGCAGAATTGGTATCCCGGAGATAAGAACGGCAAGGGCGGCATCTACAATTTCGTCACCAAGCGTGGCGCGTGTCGCGGCAAGAACTCCAAGATTTCCTGGACGCAGGTCGAGACCGGCTCGGCCATTACCTGGAAATACCCGAGCTGCATCTTGCAGGGCGAGAATTCCGTCGGCGAGTTCTACTCCGTCGCGCTCACCAACAACTACCAGCAGGCGGACACCGGCACGAAGATGATCCACATCGGCAAGAACACGCGCAGCACCATCGTGTCGAAGGGCATCTCCGCCGGCCACGGCCAGAACACCTACCGCGGCCAGGTGAAAATCATGAAGGACGCCGCCGGCGCGCGAAATTACACGCAGTGCGATTCACTGCTGATCGGCGACAAGTGCGGCGCGCATACGTTCCCGTACATCGAAGTGAAAAATTCGACGGCGCAGATGGAGCACGAGGCTTCGACCTCAAAGATCGGCGAGGACCAGCTTTTCTATCTGCGCCAGCGCGGGCTGAAAGCCGAAGACGCCGTCTCGATGATCGTCAACGGCTTCTGCAAGCGCGTGTTCCGCGAGCTGCCCATGGAGTTCGCGGTCGAAGCGCAAAAGCTTCTGAGCGTCAGCCTCGAAGGCAGCGTCGGGTGAAGCAGGTTTTCGGCGACTTTCTACCCGTCACTGCTGTCGAGTAGAAATCGCTGCAAATCATTGAAAACAAAGAATGGGCGTGCCTGCTACCCGTCACCGAAACCGGGGGTATGGCGAGTGCGAAAAGGACAAACGGAATGAGTTTGCTGGAGATCAAGAATCTGAAGGTGAGGGTCGAAGACCGCGAAATCCTCAAGGGCATCAACCTTGAGCTGAATGCCGGCGAAGTCCACTCGATCATGGGCCCGAACGGCTCGGGCAAGAGCACTCTGGCGCAGGTGCTGGCCCGCCGCGAGACGTACCAAATCACCGGCGGCGAGGTGCTGTTTAACGGCAAGGATCTGCTCGCGATGAAGCCGGAAGAGGCCGCGTGCGAGGGGCTTTTCCTGGCGTTTCAGTATCCGGTCGAAATTCCGGGGATCAGCAATGCCTACTTCCTGCGCTCAGCGCTCAACGCAATCCGCAAATATCGCGGCCAGGACGAAATGGACGCGATGGATTTTCTACCGATGCTTCGAGAAAAACTGAAGCTGCTCGAAATGGACGAGAAGCTCCTGAACCGTTCCGTGAACGAAGCCTTTTCCGGCGGCGAAAAGAAGCGAAACGAAATTCTGCAAATGGCTGTGCTCGAACCGACGCTCGCCATTCTGGACGAAACGGATTCTGGCCTCGATATCGACGCGTTGAAGATCGTGGCGAAGGGTGTCAACGCCATGCGCAGCCCCGACCGGGCGATTCTGATCGTGACGCACTATCAGCGGCTACTGGATTACATCGTGCCGGATCGCGTTCACGTTCTGGTGGACGGGCGCATCGTGAAGTCCGGAGGACCCGAACTCGCTTTGCAGCTCGAGGAACAGGGCTACGCCACGACGGAATCCGCCGCGCGCGGCGCCTGATATAGGGCAAATGGGGCACCTCAAAGTGGCAACGGCAACTCAGGGAATTCAAAACTACGCGGAAAGCTTCAGCGGACTCGAAAAATCCGCGGCGAGCCGCGAACTGCCCTGGCTGCGGAAGATTCGCCAGGATGGCTTCGCCCGTTTCGGCGAGACCGGCTTCCCTACCCTGCGCGACGAGGATTGGCGCTTCACCAATCTCTCTGCGATCGCGCAGACTCCGTTCCGGCTCGCCCGCAACGGACACCCCTTGCCATCCCGCAAGGACATCGAGCCGTATCGAGTCGCCGGGGCCGCATGCGAGCTCGTTTTCGTTGACGGCCGCCTCGCACCCGAGATTTCGTATCTGGGCGAATTGCCCGCTCGCGTGAAAGTCGCGAATCTCGCCGCGGAACTGGCCCGCGATCCCGGGGCCGTCGAAGCGCACCTCGGCCGCTATCTCGATATCCGGCGCGACGCGTTTTCGGCATTGAACACGGCGTTCATCGAAGACGGCGCTTACATCCACATTGGCAAGGGCGTCGTGCTGGAAGCACCCGTCCACCTGCTCTTCATCTCTGTGGCACACGGCGCCCCAACGGTGAACCATCCGCGCAATCTGATTATCGCGGAGGAAAACAGCCAGGCCACGTTCATCGAGGACTACATGTCGCTGGGCCGCGGCGAAAAGGCGCTCTGCAACACCGTAACGGAACTGATCGCCGGCGACCACAGCGTGATTTCGCACTATATGATCGAGCGCGAGCACGAGCAGGCGTTCAACGTTTCGACGCTTCGCATCCAACAGGGCCGGTCTGCCAACGTCTCGTCGCATTCGGTTCTCGTAGGCGGCGCGATCGTCCGCAACAACGTCCATCCGGTTCTCGCGGGCGAAGGCAGTGAATGCCTGATCAACGGGTTGTTCGTCGGCAGCGACCGGCAGCATCTCGACAACTACATGCTCGTCGAGCACGCCAGCCCGCATTGCGCCAGCCGGCAGTTTTACAACGGGATCCTCGACGGCCACGCGCACGGCGTCTTTCACGGCCGCATCATCGTTCATAAGGACGCGCAAAAGACCGACGCGAAACAGACGAACCGCAACCTACTGCTCTCCGATACCGCGCAGATCGACACGAAGCCACAGCTTGAAATCTACGCCGACGACGTGAAGTGCACGCACGGCGCGACGATCGGCCAGATCGAGGAAAACTCGCTTTTCTATCTGCGCTCTCGCGGAATCGACGAAGCCTCGGCGCGCCGCCTTCTGCTGATGGCGTTTGCGAGCGAATGCCTGGACCGCATGAAGGAAGGCCCGGCGCGGACGCACGTCGAAGGCCTGATTCATCGGGATATGGGGCGCCTCGCCCACGCCTCGCTGAAAGGAGGACAGCCGGCATGAGCATCGCCGCCAAACCCGTATCGCCCGCGTCGAAGCAGCGTTTCGACATCGAGCGCGTGCGCGCCGATTTTCCGATCCTTCAGCAGAAAGTCCGTGGCAAGCCGCTCGTCTATCTCGATAATGCCGCCACGTCGCAAAAGCCGCGCGCGGTGATCGAGGCAATCTCCCGCTATTACGAGGGAACAAACGCCAACATCCATCGCGGCGTGCACTTCCTGTCCGAGCATGCAACCGAGGAATACGAAGCGGTGCGTGGAATCGCGCAGAAATTCCTGAATGCCGCGGAATCGCGCGAGATCATTTTCGTCCGCGGCACCACCGAAGGCATCAACCTCGTCGCCCAAAGCTATGGCCGTGCGCACGTTCAGGCGGGCGATGAAATCCTCATCACCGATATGGAGCACCACTCGAATATCGTGCCGTGGCAGATCCTGTGCGACGAACGCGGCGCAAAGCTGCGCGTCGCCCCGATCAACGATGCAGGCGAGCTGATTCTCGATGAATTCGCGAATCTGCTCGGGCCGAAAACGAAACTCGTCGCGATCACGCACGTTTCGAACGCCCTCGGCACGATCAATCCGATTCGCCGGATCGTCGAGATGGCCCACAGCCGCAACGTGCCCGTGCTGGTCGATGGCGCGCAGGCCGTGCCTCACCTGAAAGTGGACGTTCAGGCGCTCGGCTGCGACTTCTACGCGTTCTCCGGTCACAAGGTCTACGGGCCGACGGGAATCGGCGTCCTCTACGGCAAAGCCGCCCTGCTCGAGGCGATGCCGCCGTATCAGGGCGGGGGCGACATGATCGCCTCGGTCTCTTTCGAAAAGACGATCTACAACAAGCTGCCGTACAAATTCGAAGCGGGCACACCGGACATCGCCGGAGTCATCGGCCTCGGCGCCGCACTCGAGTACGTCAACGGCCTTGGAATCGAAAACATCGGCGCCTATGAAAACGACGTCCTCGCCTACGCCACGGCCGCGGTCTCCGCGATTCCGGGCGTCCGCCTGATCGGCACCGCCAAGGAAAAGGCCGGCGTCCTTTCCTTCGTGCTCGACAACATCCATCCGCACGACATCGGCACCATCCTCGACCAGGAAGGAATCGCGATCCGCACGGGACATCACTGTTCGCAGCCGGTGATGAAGCGATTCGGCATCGCCGCTACGGCGAGGGCGTCGTTCGCGCTCTACAACACAAAGGAAGAAGCCGACGCGCTCGCCCGCGGGATCGAGAAAGTGCGGGAGGTATTCGCCTGATGTCCGACCTGCGCGATCTCTATCAGGACGTGATCCTCGAGCACAGCAAGGCTCCGCGCAACTACCGCGAGCTTGCCGCAGCGAATCACAAAGCCGAAGGGTACAACCCACTCTGCGGCGACCGATTCACGGTGTACGTCGATATGGAAGGTGATTCGATCCGCGACATCAGCTTTCAAGGGTCCGGCTGCGCGATTTCGAAAGCGTCGGCGTCGATGATGACGCAGATCGTCAAGGGAAAGACGAAGGCGGAGGCGGAGCAGCTTTTCGACCGGTTCCACAAACTTGTCACCGGCCACGCGCCGGCAAACGGCGAGGCGGAATTGGGCAAGCTTGCGGTTTTCTCGGGAGTCTCCGAGTTTCCCGTGCGCGTGAAGTGCGCCACGCTCGCCTGGCACACGCTGCACGCCGCGCTCGAAGGGAAACAAGAGGCCATCTCGACGGAGTAACGTCACGGAAGGGGACCCATGCCCATCGTTGGTGGACACATCACGCTAAGCCGCGAGTGCGACGCAATCGAAGTCCCAAGCGGCGTTCATACGAAGATCCCCGCTGGCGCGGGCGTGCGGGTGATGCAGTTCCTGGGCAGCAGCTACACGGTGGCAGGCGAACACGGGATGTTTCGCATCGACGCGAAAGATGCCGATGCGTTGGGCATGACGCCGCCCGCTTCGCAGGCTACCGCGCTCGAACAGGAGGAGTTCAGCGAGAAGATGGTCTGGGACCAACTGAAGACCGTCTACGACCCGGAGATTCCCGTCAATATTGCCGACCTGGGCCTGATCTATTCCTGCGTTACGTCGCCGCTCGAGCAGGGAGGCCGCCGCATCGACGTCAAGATGTCGGTGACGGCTCCCGGCTGTGGCATGGGCGACGTTCTAAAGGCGGACGTGGAAGGCAAGCTCGCGCGACTGCCGGACGTGAAGGAAGTCAACGTTGAACTCGTGCTCGACCCGCCGTGGAATCCCAGCCGCATGTCCGAAGCCGCCAGGCTTCAGCTCGGCTTCGATCTCTAGACCGCGCTAGTAGGAATTTTCAGTTCGCCTTGGCCGGGGCGCTCGCGTTGGATTCCGCCGAGGGAGGGGCCGGCACGGTCGCCGGGCTGGCCGACTGCCTGGCGATCAGGTTGCGCGAGCCGCTCCAAACCAACTGCAATCCGGCGAAGATCGCGATCATGGCGATGACGAGTTTCAGTTTGCGCTTGGGCACGCGGCGGGCAAAAAGGCACCCGACGATCACGCCGGGGATTCCGCCAGCGAGAAGCTGGGTCAGCACGTGGCTGTTGATCGCGCCGAATTTCCACTGGAACAGGCTGCCAATCAAGGCCAAGACCAGTCCAAACAGAATGTCGGTGCCCACGACTTCCGGCGGAGTCATTTCCGAATAGTTGAGCAGCAGCACCGTGCCGAGCGCGCCGGCGCCGGCGGAAGAGAATCCGGCTTCGGCTCCGATCGGAAGAGCAAGCCAAGGAAGCCATCGCGAATTCTTCTGCGCGAAGCCGCGGTTTTGGACGCGCGGAATAAAGGTCACGCTGGACGACGCGGTCAGAATGATCCCAAGCAAAACGACGACGAGCGGGCTGCCTCCCGAACTGCTCAGCAAGCGCAAGAAATAGGTGCCGATCAACAGGCCCGGAACCGCTCCTTGCAGGAGCAGCCACAAATAGCGCCAGTGCATGTGCCTTCCGGCCAAATAGAACGGCGCGGCCAGGAGGCGCAGCACTCCGGCAAACACGAATGCCGTGCCGACCGACGACGCGGCCGGCAGCCCGACGATCAGCACGAGCGCGGGCACCGTGAAGCTGCCGCCGCCGATGCCGGTGAGTCCCACCGCGAGCGCAATCAAAAATCCGATGAGAGCGTTCATTCCGTCTGCTTTGACTCGGTGTGGATGCCGCACTCGAGCTTTCGCCCGCCCCAACGGCCCGAGCGCGCATCTGCTCCCGCGACCGGGATCGCCGTGCAGGGCTCGCAACCGATGCTGAGGTATCCGAAATCATAAAGCGGTAAGTGGTCGATCTTGTTGTCGGCGGTGTACTGCCAGACCTGATCCCAGGTCCACGCCGCAAGCGGGCTCACCTTCAAAAGCGTTTTGCCGCTAGGAAGCGCGTGATGCTCGACGATTTTCAGATTCTTGCGCGTGGGCGATTGTTCGCGGCGCAGCCCGGTGAACCAGACGTCAAAGTTTTCAAGCGCCGCAAACAGCGGCTCCACTTTTCGCAGATGACAGCAACGGCCGGGATCAGTGCGATTGAGAATTCCGAATTGCGCTTCCTGTTCCGCGACGGATTGCTTGGCCGCGAGATTCTGCAAGTTCAAATCCCAACTTTGCGTCATGCGATCGCGGTAGGCATAGGTCTCGGAGAAATGGTAGCCGGTGTCCAGAAAAAGCACGGGAATCTTCGGGCGCCGCTTGCGCAGCAGATCCAGGACGATCATGTCTTCCGCCTGGAAGCTGCACGT
>Ga0181521_10008303_pt1 | contig 10686 bp, 10 predicted proteins | sample PEATcosm2014_Bin_32_FD_119764 | JGI IMG/M metagenome (GOLD analysis project Ga0181521, IMG submission 119764) | Peatland microbial communities from MTU Mesocosm Facility, Houghton, MI, USA - PEATcosm2014_Bin02_60_metaG | ecosystem: Environmental > Terrestrial > Soil > Wetlands > Peat | place... | reverse complement strand
TGGCGCGCGTGCGGGCGCTGCTGCGGCGCGGCCAGCCGGCGCCGGAAAAGTTGCAGGTGGCCGACCTCGCGCTCGATTGCATCCGCCGCAAAGTGACGCGCGGTTCGGAAACCATCGACCTGGCGCCCAAGGAGTTCGGCATCCTGGAATACATGCTACGGAACAAGGGCCGCCCGCTGAGCCGCACCATGATCGTCGAGCACGTTTGGGACATGGATTACGACGGCCTCACCAACATCGTGGACGTCTATATCCGCCACCTGCGCAGCAAGATCGACGACCGCTTCCAGCAGAAGCTGATCCAGACCGTGCGCGGGATCGGTTACATGATCGAAGCTCCCGACAAGCCGGCGGAACGGACCCCCGAGCAGGCGTCCGATCGGCAGGTGTGACGTGCCCCGCAATCGCGATCTGCGCCGCCTCTCCCGCGGGCTGCGTTTCCGCCTGACGGCCAGCTACGCGCTGTTCTTCGCCGTGCTGCTGATGGCCGTGGCGGGCCTCTTTCGCCAGCGCCTCTCGAGCGAGCTCGACACCCAGATTCGGGACGACCTCAACCAGCGATGGGCGGCCATGAAGGGCTACCTGCGCATCGAAAAGGATCCGGAGCTCGGGAAGTACGCGTCTAACTGGTATTACGACGACGAGGACCTGGATGAATCGGCCATCGTGCTCGACCTGCGGAAAATCTGCCTGGTCGCGGACGCCGATGGAAACCCGATCCCCAACGCCAAGACCAAGGATCCCGAAGTTTCCACGGCTTATGAGGACATCGGCATCGATCGCCCGGCGGAAATCCAGGCCATGGTGCGCGCCGCGTTGGCATCGAGCACGCCGAAGATCTTCTGGACGGAGCGGCGGAACGCCACGGGCGAGCGCTTTCTGATCCGCTCCGGCATCGTGTATAGCGAGGGGCACGTGGCGCCGTACTACGTGGCGATCGGATTGCCTCTCGCCCAAAACAATAAGATCCTGCGTCAGTTCACCCTGATCTACGCGGCGGTGTTTCCGGCGGCGCTCATTCTGGGCTCGTTCCTGGGCTGGTTCATGGCCGGACGCGCCCTGACGCCCGTGCTGGCGGTGGCCCAGGCCGCCCAGCGGATTTCCGGTTCCAATCTCAGCCTGCGCATCCCCACACGGCAGGCCGGCGATGAACTGGACTACCTGATTCTCACCTTCAACCGCATGATCGAGCGCCTGGAATCTTCCTTCCAGCAGATGAAGCAGTTTTCCGCGAATGTGTCGCACGAGCTGCGCACGCCCATCACCGCCATCCGCGGCCAGCTCGAAGTGGCCCTGTTCACCGCCAAGACCACCGAGCAGTACCGCGAAGCCATGTTCAACGCCCTGCAGGATATCGACCGCCTCTCCCAGATCGTGCGCGCCTTGCTGCTGCTCTCGCAGGCCGAGTCGGGCCAACTGGTTCTGCAGAAATCGCGGCTGAATCTGGGCGAAGTGGTCCAGGACCTGGTGGAGCAGTTCCAGATCCCCGCTGAAGCCGCCGGAGTTCGTCTGACGGCCGATGTGCCCCCCGAGTGTCCCGCGCTGGTGGACCGCGTGCAGATCGAGCGCATGATCAACAACCTGCTTTCCAACGCCATCAAGTTCACGCCCGAAGGCGGCCAGGTCCGCATGTTCCTCAAACCTTCGCCGGAACACATCGAAATGGTAGTGGAGGATACCGGCTGCGGCATCGCGCCAGAATACCTGTCGCACATCTTCGACCGCTTCTATCGCGTGCCGGGGTCCCGCGCTAAGTCCGGCGCCGAGCAGGGCCTGGGACTCGGCTTGAGCTTCGTGGCGTGGATCGTGAAAGCGCACCGCGGAAAGATCGAGGTCGAGAGCACTCCAGGCACTGGGACACGCTTCACCATTATGCTGCCCGGCGATGGCGCCGGCGCCGACACCCTGGAGCTGGCCGGCGAGCCCGCCAGCTTCTCATGATCCGATTTCCACCAACTCGTTGAAGAAGCCCACCAAGTACTTCCAGACGAGGTAATAACCAGCCATCACCATGGCGACGCCAAATGGGAAGATGGCAGCCACCAACGGCGGGAAGTCGAAGCCGGACGTCCGTATAATCGCAAACCCGAGCGGCATGACGAACAGGGGAATAACGGCGCCATGCAGGCCGAGCGGGAGGTATCTGTGCCGGCGTAGCGCTACGTAAAGCATGTTCCAGAGACCCCAGATAGGCGGGACCAACGCCAAGGGAAACACCATGGCGCGCTCGATTGGAAGCGGGAAATGGTAGCCGAAGCGCACCACCCAAAAGCAGGCCAGGGCGAACACCATGAGCACACTCGGCACGGTGACACCGGCCATGTAAGCGCGAAGATAAATGTGTTTGGACACAGGACCTCTCCTTTCAGAATTGATAAAGCACCGCCGGGATGGCGGCGGGAAACAGAATGAAACCCAAGATAATGGCAGCCACCAGCGCCCAATCCCACCAGGGCATGTGAATCGCGGGCCGGTCGAGCCGCGCCCGCATACGGGGCCACAGGTCCCGCTTCAACCCGGCATCGGCCACCGGGCCGAGCGCGCGCTTCACCAGATCTGGTACTCGTTCGTCGGATGGATTCATGGCTCGACTCCCATACGCTGCAAATCCCCGCGCAGCAGGCGGACGGCGCGAAACACGCGCGACTTGACGGTGCCGGTGGAGATACCCAGCGCATCGGCGATATCGCCGTAGGGTGTCTCCTCGATCATGGCCAGGGTTGCGGTTGCCCGAAGCTTGACGGGCAACCGGCCGAAGGCGGCCGCCACCTTCTCGCGCACATCGGCGCCGATGGCGGGGTCCGGTGGCGAACACGGCGGCTGGAAGCCGTCCTCCAGGCTGGTCTCGTTGCGCCGGGTGCTCAGGTGGTCCAGCGCCAGGTTGGTCGCGATGCGCCGCGCCCAAGGGCCGAAACCGCGCCGGGGATCGAATCGCGAACGCGCCCGGTAAACGCGCCAGAAGGTCTCAACGGTCAAGTCCTCTGCGGCGCCCGGGTCGCGCACAATCCGTACGATCCAGCCGTAGACCTCGCCCTGGAATTGACGGAACAGCGCTTCAAAGGCTTCCGAATCGCCCCGCGCGAACTGTTCGAGCAGCTCCACATTCGCTCCTGCTGCTAACCTTACTGCCGGAGCGCGCGAAAGGTTTCAGGAAGCTTACTTCGGCATCTCCACCACCTTGGGCTGCAATCCCGCCTTCGCCAGCAGTGCATACACTACGAACCCGGTGAGGAAGCTGTAAAGCACCGCCGGCTGCACATAGGTCTTAACCTCCGCGGACAAGGGCAGGAACGGCAAAATCCCAACCACGAACCCGACCGCCCAGGCGATGTACCCGGCGAAATTGATGCCCGCGCGCGGCCCCGCCCAGCGCTTGCCTGAAAGCAGGTAATCCGCCGCCATGGCCCCGCAGATCGGCCCGAAAGAGGCGCCCACGATGTTGAAAAACGGAATCAGGTTCGCCGCCACTCCCGTGACTGCCAGCACGATTCCGACCGCCGCTCCCGCCATGGTGGAGGCCACCCGCGGCACGCCCGGGATCATAGTCGAAAAACTGTTGCCCGCGATAAACGCGCAGAAGCACGTCGGCGGGATGGAGGCGATAGCGAAGAGGAAGAACATGGCGGTCCCGATCACGCCGCCGATGGAGTGGATGACGTCGGCGTAATCGAAGCCCTGGCTGAGCCCCGAGCCGTGTGCACCCGCGATGGCCGCCAGCGACAGCCCGCCCGCCACCAGCACCGCCAGCGCGATGCCCACCATCCCGCCCCATCTGACGTCCTTTGCGTTCCGCGCGTTGATGCCGAAATCCGCGCCGGCCGCGCCCGCCGTGGCGAAAAAGCCGATCACAATGGCGAGCGTCATGGTGAACGCCACAAAGGGATTGTCCTCTGCCGCCGGCACATGGTATCGCCCGACGCCGCCGGCCGTCTGGAAGAAAACGATCAATAGCATGAGCAGCGGAATGGCGTTCAGGAGCAGTGAGACTTTCGCCACGTACTGAATGCCTTTGGCGCCCACCCAGGCCATGACGCAGCCCCACATCACTCCCGTCGCGATGAACGGCCCTCCGCCGGGAGCGGAGTTCATGCCCAGGCCCTTCAGTATGAATTCGCTGGCGACGGACGTGGCCACGGCGAACCAGCCGATCTGCAACAGCCCCATGAGCAGCCCCGGCATGAGGTAGCCGCCCTGCGCGCCAAACGTCGAGCTTCCCACCACGTACAACGGGAAGCCGGTCTTCATCCCCAGCATGGCGGGCGCCAGATAGTAGAGGAAATAGCACAGCAGCCCGGCGGCCACGAGGCCAGCCAGGCACACAGCCAGACTGCCGTGCTTGAGCGTGTCCCCGGCCATCAAACGGTAGAACGCGATCCACAGAAAAATCCCGGCGTAGCTCGGTGCGGTATTGGCATACCACGGAGCGCGCTTCCCCATCGGGTTGGGCGCGGCTTTCGCAAGATAGTCCGGCAACATAGCAGCGGCCAGTATACTACAACGCACCGTCCGACTCCCGCCCCGCGAAACTGCTACAATCCGTTTTCATATTTCAGTTGCTGCCATGGCGCCACCGTGATCCAAAGGGTCTTCAAGGCTTTTCATTACCGGGATTTCCGGCTGATGTGGATCGGCGCCTTCACCTCCGCCATCGGCACCTGGATGCAGATGCTGACGCAGAGCTGGCTGATTTGGAAGATCAGCCACAGCCCCTTCCTGCTGTCCTTGGACCCCATCCTGCAGGCGACTCCCATCTTTCTCTTCTCGCTGGTGGGCGGCGTGTTTGCCGACCGCATCGAACGCCGCCACTTGCTCATGTTTTCCCAATTCGTCCAGATGTCGTGCGCGCTGGTGCTGACTTTCCTGGTCGGCTTCCACGTGGTGAAGGTCTGGCACTTCTTGACCTGCTCCTTCGTGGCGGGTTTCGCGCAGGCGTTCGGCGGCCCGGCCTATACGGCGCTCATCCCCACTCTCGTCAGCAAGGAGGATATGCCCAACGCCATCGCCCTGAACTCCATCCAGTTCAATGGGGCGGTGATGATCGGGCCGGCGTTGGGCGGATTGGCTCTGGCCAGGCTCGGCGCCACGTGGTGCTTTGCGCTGAACACGCTGTCATTTCTGGCTCCGGTCGTCGCACTGACGATGCTGACGGTTCGCTTCCTGCCCGAGAAAACCACGGAAAGCATTCTTGGCAGCATGAAAGAAGGCATCCGATTCGTTCGCCAACAGGGCGCCATGGAGGGGCTCATCGTGCTGGCGTTCTCGATGACGGCCCTGACGCTGCCGATGAGGACCCTTCTTCCGGTGTTCGCCACGGACATCCTGCACAGAGATTCCGGCACGTTTGCGCTCTTCCTGTCCGTATCGGGCACGGGCTCGGTGGTGGGCGCGCTGGCCGTGGCCGGGTTGGGCAACGTCCGCAACAAGGGCCGCATTGCTCTCGCCATGATGATCTGCCTGGGGGCTACCATTTCGGGTTTTGGCCTCTCCCGCTCCGTCGGGTTAAGCTGCGCCATGCTGTTCTTCTCCGGTGCCGCCATGATGGGCGTCTTTGCCATGGTGAGTTCCCTGGTGCAGCTCATCGTGACCAACCAGATGCGGGGCCGCGTCATGAGCGTGTATAACTTTGCCTTCCGCAGCGGGATGCCCATCGGAAACCTGTTGGCTGGATGGCTCGTCCCAGTATTCACGGCCCCTGCCGTGCTTGCGGTGAACGGAGCGCTGCTGATTGCTCTGGGCCTGTACTTCCTCCTGGTGCAACGCAGGGTCGCCGCACTTTGAGGTAAAAGGACGAAAACATGATTTTGGGACTGGTAATGGCGGGTTTCATGGCTGCCGCTCCTTCCGCGCTCGAAACAGCGCGCGACCAGCAGGATCGCGCCGCGCTCGAAAAGATGGTCGCCGAGTACTCCGCCGCCGCGGCCAAGGCCCCCAACAACGCCGACGCGCAATACCGTGTGGCGCTGGCTGCTTCCTACGTGGCGGAGGTCTCCATCGAGCAGCACGACCGGAAGCAGGGACGCCAGGCGGCCGAACAGGGAATCAAGGCCGCCGAGAAGGCCATCTCGCTCAAGCCCGAGGTCGCCGAGTACTACCGCGTGCTGGCCACTCTCTGCGGCCAGGCGATCACCGACGTCCTCAGCGGCCTCAGTTACGGCCCGCGCGCCAGGGATGCCGTCGACAGGGCCGTCGAAAAAGCGCCTAAGTCATCGTCGGTCTACGTGGCTCGCGGAGTCGGCAGTTATTATCTGCCTTCGCAGTTGGGCGGCGGCGCGAAACAGGCCATCGCCGATTTCCAGAAGGCCATCGAGCTCGATCCCAAGAATGCAGAAGCATACTTGTGGCTGGCGCTCAGCCTCCGCAAGGAAAACCGGAACGCGGAGGCGCGCCAGGCCTTCGCCAAGTCGCTCGATCTGAATCCCAACCGCATCTGGGCCAAGGAGCAGTTGGACAAGACGCCGGTCAAATGAAGGGTCTGGCGATCGCCGCGCTCGCGCTTCTGACATTCGTTCAATTCCCGGGCCACACCTGGCTGCAGCAGGATTCCCAGATTTATGCGCCATTGCTCGAGCACCAGCGCGACCCCTCGGTGCTGCGCAACGATATTCTGGTGAAGCAGTCGCTCCTCGCGTACACTCTTTACGACGAAGCGGCGCTGGCTCTGCGTGGTCTCACGGGCCTCGGTTTCCGCGAGGTGCTGGCATTCGAGCAGGTGCTCGCCCGCGCCCTCGGCATCTGGGGCCTGTACCTGATGGCCGAGGCGCTGGGACTTTCGATGGGCCCGGCGCTGCTGGTCGCGGCCATCTGTTCGCTGGGTGCGACCATTGCCGGCCCCGCGGTTCTCTCGATCGAGTACGAGCCGACGCCGCGCGCTTTCGCCGTGCCTCTGCTGATCTGCGCCGTGGGCCTGGCGGCTCATCGCCGGTATCTCGGCGCCGGCATCGCAGCCGCTGGCGCGTTTGTCTACCATGCCCCCACCACGCTTCCGTTCCTGGGATTCGCGCCTTTGCTGGCAGCGCCCGTGTTCGCGCATCTCACACCGCTTCAGGAACAACTCCAGCGCCTGCGCGCGCCATACGTCTGGATTTCCACCTGGCCGGCCGCGGTGATTGTCCATCATCTGATCCTGTTTGCGATCCTGCTCATGGCATTCGCTCGCATCCGGCGCGAAATTCCGCTGGGGCTGCGGGTCCTGGTGCTCGGCCTGGGTACTCTGGGCGTGGCCAGCATGCCCATCTCCTGGCTTCTGCTGGAACATTGGCGATGGGCGCTGGTGCCGCAGCTCCAACCGATGCGCGCGCTGCTCTACGTCGCGCTCATGGTGCAGTTTTTGACCGCCGCGGCCGGCGTAAAGGCCCGCCGTCCTTTCGAAGCTGTCGCCTGGTTTGCGTTAGCCTACCTGGTACCGCTTCAGCCTCTTGCATGGAACCGCGTGGCTCTGGCTGTGGCGCTTGCCGCCCTGACGGCTCTGGCCGTTTGGCGAACGCCGCGATTCGCGCCCGTGGCGGCACTCGCGGCATTCTTCGCGATTCCCACGTTGGGTGGAGTCGTCAACTATCCCCACCTGCACACGCCCGAGCTGGCGCAACTCTCCGCGTGGGCGCGCGCCTCCACTCCCCCGGACGCCGTTTTCCTTTTTCCCGATGCGGCCCGCGGCCTCGATCCCGGCATCTTCCGCACCGAGGCCCTGCGCGCGGTTTATGTCGATTGGAAGTCCGGCGGCCAGGTAAATTACTTGCATGAGTTCGGCGGCGAGTGGTGGTCCCGCTGGCAGCAGACCATGGCCCGCGGCTTCAGCCCCGCGGACATGTCGAAGTACGAGGGCCTGGGGATCGGCTACGTAGTGTTGCAGGCAAAGAACCGGCTGCCGCGACCAGCGGTATTCGAGAACGCCACGTACGCGGCGTATGCGGTCCACTGAAAAAGGGGTCAGACGCACGTATCAAAGCTGATCCGGTCGCGCAGCCTCGCTCAATCCCCGCGTCGTGCTCAACCCGACTCCGGAACTCGAATCGGTTTACCTGTAGCGAGGCTGTACAAAACGTCCGGACAGAAGTCTACTCCGTTAGGCCAGACGATTGTCCCAGCCTCAGGGTCCACCTGAACCTGCTTGAGGAATTCTATGCCTTCCAACTGACGGAACACTCCCCCTCGGCCGACGATCCGCTGCCGGAAATCGAGTTCCGCCGTCACGCCATCGGTGAAACTCAACTCCAGGCGATACCCGCATATGTGCCGGACGCGCGTAACTCTCGGAAACATCCCCCGCCCCCCCTACACCCCCACCCCCACCCTCCACAGCAGATATCCCACGGCCTGCTTAACGTAATTCCAGCGGTCGCGCACGGGTTCCGGCTTTTGCTCCTTGCGCGGCGAACCGTACGCCTTTAAGCCGCGGGATTCGAGTATCTTCTTCACGCGATAAATGTGGTACCCGTCGCTTACCACGATGGCGGAATTGAGGCCCATGCGGCGCATGATTTCGCACGCCAGGGTGGTGGAATGCACCGTGCTCTCGCCCTCGGTTTCCACAATGATGGCCTCGGGCGGCACGCCGCGGCCGATCAGGTAGGAGCGGCCCACGCCGCCTTCCGTAAACACCGGCTCGCCGCCCGCGCCGCCAGTGGTCATGATCTGGGGCGCCAGCTTGCGGTGGTACAGTTCCAGCGCGTGGTCCAGCCGCGCGCGAAATACTTGTGAGGGCCGTCCCCGATACTCGGCTGCGCCCAGCACCAGGATCACATCCGCCGGTTGCGCTTCCTCGCGCGTGGATTGCCGCCCAATCCGCACGGAAAGGTAACCGACCCAGATCATCAGCCCCGCCAATGCGGCCGCCGTCACAACCCATGCGGCCCGCCTTACGTGCGGTATTCTGAACATACGGAAACCTTATTGTAAATCGGATGGCGAAGTCTGAGACCATTACGAGCGCCGCCAATCCGCTGCTCAAGGACGTGCGGCGCGCCATCGCGCGCGGCACGCTCACCGAGCAGGGTTGGTCGGTGGCGGAGACCTTTCACCTGCTGGAAGAGGCGCTGCGCAGCGATTGCGAAGTGAAGACCGTGCTGGTGGCCGAATCCGTGCGCTCGGCCGCCGAGGCGCACGTTCGGCGCCTGGCGGGCGTCAAGGTGGTGGTCTTGCCGGACGCGCTGCTCCAGAGCATCTCCGGAACCGAGACCAGCCAGGGCGTGATGGCCCTGGTCAAACCGCCGGTCTGGAAGCTGGAGCAACTGTTCCGCGGCTGCCCGCTGGTGGTGGTGCTCGATGGCTTGCAGGACCCCGGCAACACCGGCGCCATCGCGCGCGCCGCCGAGGCCTTCGGCTCTACCGGCATCCTGTTTCTCAAAGGCAGCGTAAGCCCGTATAATCCCAAAACGCTGCGCGCTTCCGCCGGCTCGCTGTTTCGCATCCCGTTTCTACACGGCGTGGACCCCGCCCTGGCGCGCGCGGCCCTCCGCCAGAACAAGGTGGCGTTGTATGCCGGGGTTCCGGCGCGCGCCGGCGCCGCGGTGCGCTCGCTGGCGGATGCCGATTTCTCGGGACCCTGCGGCTTGGTCATCGGCAACGAGGCGCGCGGCGTTGGCGCTGCGCTGCGCTCGGCCGCGCTCGATATCTCCATCCCCACGGTGGGCGTGGAATCGCTCAACGCCGCCGTGGCCGCCGGCATCCTGCTCTACGAAGCGCGGCGGCAGAGAGCGCTGCGGCCGTGAGCCTGTTCGACTCTCCATCCCCCGAACCCGAAACGCACGGCAAGCGCCCCCTGGCCGAGCGCATGCGTCCGGAGCGCCTCGAGGATTTCATTGGGCAGGAGCACATCCTCGGGCCGGAGAAGCCTCTGCGCCGCCAGATCGAGCGCGATGAGCTGGCCTCCATCATCCTCTGGGGACCGCCCGGCACCGGCAAGACCACGCTCGCCAAGCTCATCGCCCGCATCACGCGCTGTGAGTTCATTCCCTTCAGCGCCGTCCTCAGCGGCATCAAGGAAATCAAGGCGGTGATGGTCGACGCCGAGCGGTTGCGGCGCGTGGGCCGCCGCACCATCCTTTTCATCGATGAGATCCACCGCTTCAACAAGGCGCAGCAGGACGCTTTTCTGCCCTATGTCGAGCGCGGCGACATTATCCTCATCGGCGCCACCACCGAGAACCCTTCCTTTGAAGTGATCTCGGCGCTGCTCTCCCGCTCACGCGTCTACGCGCTGCGCGCGCTCACCGTGCCGGAAATCGTGACGCTCCTCAAACGCGCTCTGCCGGTGGTGGGTCTACAGGCGCCCGAGGAACTCCTCGAGCAGATCGCCATCTACTCCAACGGCGACGCGCGCCAGGCGTACAACACCCTGGAAGCGGCGGCCGCCTCGGCGCCCTCTGGGCCCGGAAGCGAGCTGACCTCCGCCGCCGTTGAAGACGCCATGAACCGCAAGACGCTGCTCTACGATAAGGGCGGCGAAGAGCACTACAACGTGATCTCCGCGCTGCACAAGTCGGTGCGCTCGAGCGACGTGGACGCCGCGCTCTACTGGCTCACCCGCATGCTCGAAGGCGGCGAGGACCGCCTGTACATCGCGCGCCGCTTGATCCGCATGGCCATCGAAGACATCAGCCTGGCCGACCCGCGCGCTTTGGAGCAGGCTGTGGCGGCCATGCAGGCGGTCCACTTCCTCGGCATTCCCGAAGGCGACCTCGCGCTGGC
>Ga0181521_10008299_pt1 | contig 10691 bp, 10 predicted proteins | sample PEATcosm2014_Bin_32_FD_119764 | JGI IMG/M metagenome (GOLD analysis project Ga0181521, IMG submission 119764) | Peatland microbial communities from MTU Mesocosm Facility, Houghton, MI, USA - PEATcosm2014_Bin02_60_metaG | ecosystem: Environmental > Terrestrial > Soil > Wetlands > Peat | place... | reverse complement strand
TCCGCCTGCCGCCCGTCCGCCATGCGCACGCCCAGCGACGTCCCGAACAACGCCGATTCAATATCGTGCACCCCCAGCGCATTGCCGCTCAACACGGCATCCACCCAGTGTCCGCGGATCAGCCTCGAAAGACCGGCCACGCCGCCAGTGTGAACAACCACGGGCCCCGCTACGGCCACAATGGTTTTTCCCAGTTCCTTCGTTTGTCTCGCCAGCGCGGCCGTCTGCCGAACCGCGGTTTCGACCTGCCTCTCGGAGGAGATCTCGTTCGACATGAATGCGAAGGCGAGCCGATCGCGCTCCTTCGCTTCCGGCGTCACCCGAATGCCCCGCATGCCCGTGACCACCATGTCACCTGCCTTAAGGTCCCGAAGCCGCCGGCACGTGGCTTCAGGAGCGGCGGTATCCCGGCCCATCGCCACGTTGGTAACCACGTTGGTAACAACGATCATCGCGTCCATGCGCTGGTTGCGCACTTCGACGAACTCGCCGTTGACGCGCACGGACGTGTGGTGGTTGCTGGTCGAGTAGAAATCTTCCGGCGCGCAACGATCGCGTTCCACCAGTCCCAGCGCGGCATCCCCCGTCTCGGCGGGCGAACAACCGATGGCCAGCAACTGCGCCAGAACGTGTTCCATCTGCTGCCGGGTGGGAGTTTCCACGCGCAGCCGGAGAAAGGACGGATCGCCGTTGGTGCGGCCGATACGGAACTGCTCGACTTCGAACCGGCCGTTCGATTCGACCACCTTATCGAAGATCTGCTCCATGACGTGCGAATCGATCAGGTGGCCTTCGGCCTCGACAACTTCCTCAAAAGGCATGAAACTACAGTCTACTTTGTCGACTACCGCACATTTTTCCGGCGCGGCGCAGGCGATTTTGCCGTCGGCGAATCGACTCCGCGGCGCGAAAAACTGAAAAACATCGAAAACAGGGCATTTTGGCGTTTTTTTGCTTTACATCGTTTGCCCGGTTCCGTATGATTGTAACGACTCGCGAACAAACACATGCTTCGGAACCCTATAAATACAGGGTCTCCGCGCATTTGTGAGTTCGCGCAACAGTTCAACAGGAGGTTTGATGGCCACTCAGAGAATGACGCAGACCCAGTTGGTTCGTGGGTTGGCGGAAGCAGGCGAAGTCACGAATAAGCAATCGCGCACGATTCTGGATACACTTTCCAGTCTCGCGATCAGCGAGGTAAAGAAGAACGGGGTCTTCGTGCTGCCGGGTATCGGCAGGCTCGTGCGCGTGGATCGAAAGGCTCGTTTGGGCCGTAATCCCGCAACCGGCGAAACGATCAAGATTCCGGCCAAAAAGGTGGTCAAATTCCGGGTCGCGAAAGCGGCGAAGGATGCAATCGTGCCGCCGAAGGTGAAAAAAGCGTAGAAGTCCCGCAGCAGAGCATCGTCTGACACAGCACCGGGTGTAAATGAAAACCCCGCAAATGCCGGCGCGGCGTTTGCGGGGTTTTCATTTTTTGGAACTCGCCGCACAGCTTGCCCTGCGCAGCTTTTCCGGGACTGTTTCGAAGCCGTTGCCGCCGAACTTGCTGGCAGCTTGTGAAGCCTACGCCTGCTTCTATTTCTTGACTTCTTCCTCTTCCTTTTTGCCGGCTGGAGTATCGTCGTCAGTTTTGATTGCTTGTTTGAAGTTCTTGATGCCTTCGCCCAAGCCCTTGGCGACTTCCGGAATCTTCTTGCCGCCGAATAGCAGCACCGCAACTCCCAGCACTACCAAAAGCTCCGTTCCGGAAAGGCCACCAAGACCAGCAGTCTGAAAGCTTTGCGCAAACATTACGGCCACCTTTCGACTTCTATTGTACGGACGCCAGTATAGCAGCGTCAACCGGCAGGCGCACAGTGGTCTCAAAGCTGCGGGTTTCGAGAGAAAGAATGCTCTCCTGAGTGGCGACAACGGGGCTGGTCAAAAGCATGAGGCCATCCAACCGCCGACCGTAGTACTGATCGATCGCGAACTCGGTCCTCAGCCAGATCGCCACCGCCGTGGGAGTATCCGGCACATCGCCAAGAATCCGGTCGTAAATGGATTCGTGATACGCGAGGGCATGGGAACAAGTCATCCGACGCGGCACTTCGAGATACGTGCAGCCTTCGGCCTTCTCGTACGTTTTTCCCCAGGCGCAACCGCCCAGGAACAGCATGCCCCAACTCCGCCCACGCAGTTCGGCCACGCTTCGGCCAAGGGCGTCGAGCGTGTCCGGAGCGAAAATCACGTCGTCCTCGAACACCAGCACGTTTCGCAATCCGTATTTCCTGGCTTCGGCGATGACGGAGCGGTGAGAAAGAGCGCATCCGATGTGATGGTTCGAGGGTGTTTCAATGGCCGGAAAGCGGCGCACGCGCTCGGCGATTCCGAGTTCCTGGAACCGCTTCATCACGGATTTCCACCGTTCTGTTTCGCCCTCGACATTGATGCAATAGATGGCATCGAAAAAATGGAACGGGCCGGCAATCTCACGCCGGACGTTCTCCACGATACGGCCGGCCGTTTCGGCGCCCAGCAGTTCTTCGAAGTGCCGCACTACAGGCGACTGATCGAGCCCCAGTTCTTCAAACAGAGTCAGATAGTTGCGGATGCGGTCCTCCCACAGTCCGGGATACGCGATGCCGCGGGGACGATCGAATCGATGGAGCCAGCGGAGAAACGGCAGGCAAAGCGTCTTCGCGCCCGCCCGCCGGAATTTTTCGTGAATGCAGCCTTCTTCGCCCCCGAAGCCCCGCAGCCGCGGATTGAAGCCTTGCCATGCCTCGCGCCGGCAGGCGAATACGCCCAGCCCGTGCATGGGGATCTCGAAGGGAGGCGAGCAGGGGTCGATTCCACGCTCGTCCCGCGCCCAGACTCCCCACATACCATGGGACCAGACAGGCTCGAAGTGCGTCGAGATCCCGGTCAGATCATCGGCGATGAGCGGACCCTGAAGCAGATCGTTGGAGTCCGGGTTGGCGTCCACGTAGTCCAGCAGGGCCCGGAGCGATCCCGGAGCAAAGAGGACATGAGAGTCCATCGCGAGCACGAAATCGCCCGCGGCTTCCCGGAATATCGATTCGCGGACAGACGTACCATTGATGCGAGTCATCGGAATGTACCGGCATGCCTCGACGGATTGGGCCAGTCTCCTGAGCGCCGCGGCTGAAGGTCCTTCCGGCTGGTTGTCCACTATGACGATTTCGGTCCGCCCGGTGACTTCGGGGTGGAACAGCCGGATGGCCTGGACCGAGAAGTATACGCCGTCGTAGTCGTCGTATGTGGCCATTCCGATGGTCAAAGTTTTTCTCGCAGCGGGATGGCCGACCTCCGGATTCCGGAAGCCTCCCCGCACCAGCGTGTCATCCAGCAGCGCGGAAGCATGCGCGAAAAAGGGAGAGGAGCGATCCGCTTGTGCCAGGATGTCGAGGAGCTGGTCCGCTGTAAGAGTTGTCATTCCGGGGTTAATAACTGGTTCCATGCAGCTGGTCGCGATGCGGGAATATCTCAACGAACCAACAAGGACATGACAGAGTTTATCCAAATTGGATTCGACTTTGAAAGTCGGGGCAGCGGGATTGGAAACGAAACGTGACGGTTAGTTGGCCCTGCCCATCCGCTGCAGGAGTGTGCCGGGACCAGGCATGACCACAGCCGCAGCCTTCCCGGCCGGCGCTGCCGCCTTTCTCATGTGCTCTTCGTATTTTGCGGCAACCAATTGCTCGAGCGAGTCCTCAAGAGCGCCAATGGCTTTATTCAGTGTCCGAAGTTCGGTTTTGAGATGACGGGTCGCCGTCCGGATATCCACATGAATCAGTCTGCAGCAGGACTGTTTAAAACGTAAATGCCCCCGATTGTTAACACGGTACCAAAACAAGTACCAGTACCACGCTCCCCGGGAGGCAGATTGTCAACTGCGGCGGGGTTGGCACCCGGCTCAAATGGCTTCAATCCCGGAACATTTGCCCGGTCGATACCGTACATCCATGATGGAGACACCCAATGTACTGCACGAAATGCGGTATCGAACTCCGCAGCGATGACCGGTTCTGTTCACGCTGCGGCAACCGGATTGCGGCCGGCACGGCGCCGGACGCCGTACCGAACATGCCACGGGCGCCAATGCTGGAAAAGCGTAACAAAAAGATTGCCGGGGTCTGCGCCGGCTTCGCAACATACCTTGGGGTCGATGTCGTTCTGGTACGGGTTCTGTGGCTTGGCATCTCGCTCTGCACCGGCGTGGGATTCTTCGTGTATTTGGCGGCCTGGATTGTAGTACCGAGCGATGCCGGTATTGAGACGTGCGGCGTGAGGACGCACCTCCCTCAAACGACCTGAGTCGTCTGCCCGGACTACCCGGCCACATCATTTTTTGTAAATATCGCGGCTTAACTCCGTAGTGAGCACGCGCGCGGCATCCGGAACGGCCACTCCGCCCCGGATAATCTCCCGATTACTCCACGGCCTTCCGTAAAGGCGCATTGCTTCGGCCCGGTCTCTCTCGACGACCGTGCCGTTTAGCGCCACTCCCGCGAAGGCGCCCCGCGATTGCGACCAGGCAAGAATCTCGGCGTGCATCAGCGCATCGGTGTCTGCATTCGCGTCCCTGCCGACCGGGCCGGCGGCCACGTTGACATCCACTCCCATCGCAAACTTGTCCGAGAGCAGCCTTTCCAATCCACGCTCATTCATGACGAGCAGAATAATATCCGTGGTATCCGCGCCCAGTTGCATGCCAAAACTGCCGCCGGCGAGGCGGACAGGCGCCGGCGCGCTCCAGCTTCCTGGAATCCGGCACGAAGCGAAGCCCCGGCCGTATTCCCCGCCGACCAGGAATGCGGCCTTCTTCATACCCGGCACGATCACAATGCAGCGGGCTTTTGCGAGGAGCTTCAATGGAATGCCGCTGTCCCGGCTCGTTGCGGCCTCCCGGAGGGTCTCCGCGCTTCGCTGCAGGCGCTTGTCCGGCGTTTCTTCCTGCGCCAGAACCACCGGCGTCACGAGCATCGAAATCGAAACGATTACCGCGCCGGCGTATCGGGCGGCGCGGCATGAGCGAGCTGAAGATCCGAACGCGGTCTGCCGACGAACGTGTTCCATCGTGATACATCGCATTGTACCGAGCCGAAAGTCGTGTGCGGACAGTCAGGAAGGCTTCCCGCCGGTTCCGGGCTTCTTCGAAAGCGGTTTCCAGGACCAGCGAGCGCGAACAGCGCCGTGATTCAAAGGAAATATTTCATCGAGGCTACTGATTCAACAGCGGAATATCCTTGACTGGCTTTGGCGGCGGAATCGTTGCCAGATAAGCCCGGACATCGGCGAGTTCGGCATCCGTCAGCTGATTGGTATAAGGCGGCATCTGTCCCGATGGCTTCCGCACGTATTGGATAAACGCGGGCGCAGCCAGGGGATTCGGCGTCAGCCGCCGGCCGGCGCCGCCCTGCCCATCGGTGCCGTGACAGCGGAAGCAGCCCTGCTTCATGAAGATCTGCTTGCCGTTTGCTGCGTTGCCGCCGGAGGGCGCCTGTGCCATCAGCGCCCAAGTCCCGCCCGCAAGCAGGAGCGCGGTTCCAAGCTTTTTCATCATTGTCCTCACCTGCCCTGCGTTACGACGTCGATGAGATATGGCGAGCCGCGCTTGATGGCCGCGATCCCGCGCGCGATCGCCGGACCCAGATCCTTCGGATCCGTAATCGGCCCTTCCGCTTCCACTCCCATGCCCTGCGCCATCTTCGCGTAATCGATGTTGGGATCGGTGATGGCCGTTCCGATGGTGCAGCGGTCGATCGGACGCTTGTGCTCGCCGGCCATGCGCGACACCAGCATGACCTCCTGGTTGTAGGCGCGATTGTTGTGCATGACCGTCAGCAGCGGAATCTTGTGATGAGCCGCCGTCCACATCGCACCGGGGCAATACATGAAATCGCCGTCGCCCTGAATGTTTACCGAGAGCCTGCCGAATTTCTTGTTGGCCAGCGCCGCTCCCACCGCCGCCGGAGGTCCGTAGCCCAGACCTTCCCCGCCGCGCCCGCCGATGAAGTTATAGTGCTTGTTCATCTCCCAGAGACGCAGCGGCCAATTCTGCATGAAGACCGTGTCGTTGACAAGTGAAAAGTCCTCGTTCTTCAGCTGTCCCCAGAGCTCCATCGACAGACGCGCGGTACTGACCGGGCTCGAGTCCCAGCCATATGAAGCGTTCACACGGTCCTGATCGAAAGCTTTCGGCCACGCCGCCTTGTGCATCGCGCCGCGCGCCTCGACGGACCGCTTGCGATCCGGCGTCATTTCGCGCTTCACCGCTTCCACCAGGAACGGCAGCGTGGCTTGCGCATCGGCCGCAATCGCCATGTCGGCATCCTCATAGCGCTGGAAGTTCTCGTAGACGCTCTTGGTGAACAGGTCGATTGCGGTGATGCTCACGACCTTCGCGCCGGGCTTGGTAATCGCCCGCGGATTCGTATCCTCTTCCCGCCCGAAGGCATGCACGACAGACCAGAAGTCCTGCACCTCGAGTCCCACAATCACGTCTGCCGCGGAGACCACCGGCCGGGTTCGGTATGAGTAGTTGAGGTGATGGCGCGTGGGGAAATTCAGCCGGAAATGCTGATCGATGACCGGCGCCTGCAGAAGTTCGGCGAGTTCCACCAGCGACTGCATCCCCGCGGGCGTGCGCGCGCAGCGCGACGCCACAAAGACCGGGCTCTCCGCCGCCACCAGCATTTTGGCGAGCTGTGCGATCGTGTTGGGATCCGCCGTAGGGTAAGAGATCGAGGACAGCTTGGGAATGCGCCGGTCAAAATCGTGCGGGATCGACTTTTCCTGCAGCGTCTCATCGCAGACCAGCGCCACCGGCATCATGGGCGGGGTGACCGCCATCTTGTAGGCGCGCACCATGGATTCGCCGAAGTGCGACAGGGACACCGGGGCGTCGTCCCACTTGGTGTACTCGCGCAGGATGGCCGCCACATCCTGGGAGCTGTGCAGCCAGTCCACGTAGCCGCGGCGCTGTCCGGCATCCAGAATGTTGCCCATCACCACGATCACGGGCGCCTGGTCGCAGTAGGCGTTGTACACCGCCATGGCGGCATGTTGCGAACCGACGGTCCCGTGCAACCCGGCCATAGTAGGCTTGCCCGCGATCTTGAAGTAGCCGTTCCCGAGCGCTACCGACGCTTCTTCGTGCGTGCACTCAATAAATTCGGGAGCGGTGTTGCCGCCATAATTAATGATGGATTCGTGGAGGCTCTTCAGCGTCGATGCGGGATTGGCCGCGAAGTAGTCGATGCCGAGCGACTTGATGACGTCCACCATGTAGTCGGAGCCGGGGGTTTGGGTAGCTTCCACCGCAACCGCCGACGGCGGGCCGGTTTCCGCCGCGCGCTGCGCCGCCGTGGGCGGAGACGCAGCCGGCCGCCCCGCGGCGGCCGGCTGTTGCGCGCGCACCCCGCTTTGAGACCCCATCAATGCCGCCGCGCCAGCGGCTGCGCCCTTCAAGAATCCGCGACGGGCAGTGCCGTTCCGTTTTGCCATTTGCGCTCCTCGATTCCTATCGAAACGAGTATAGAACGAATTGGCTTCAACTGGAACCCGACTACAGGGGGTTGTACGTGGCGAGCCGGCGCGGAAGCAGACTCCGGAGTGAAACTCAGACGCGCTGCGGCGCGCCCGACTGCCGCTTGCGGCGGTAAAGCGCTATCAGCGCGAATCCAGCCATACCGATCGCGATCAGGATCGATGACCGGGGTTCCGGTGTGCCGAAGCCGGGTTTAGCGGCAAGAACGAAACTTCCATCCGGGACTGTGAAATCCCAGCCCGACGCCCCAAAGGAATCCGGCACAAAGAAGGCGGCAGCGGCGGTGTCGGGTGCGGGCGCGTCGAAATCGGAAACCGTCTCTGCCACTACCGGGTCCGAGTCGGAGGATTCATCATCGAACCCTTGAAAATCGTCCAGCCCCGCAAAATAGTCCCAGTTGAACCTTGGTGGAGAAACCCAAGTCACGAATTGACTAAATCCGCTGTCGGCCTCCGGGCCGGAAACCAAGGTGGACAGGTTCCGGATGCGAGTGAAGTCGGGGATTGTGCGGACGGGGATGTCGGGGCCGGAAGAAGGAATCGCCAGGAATAGAACAGCGCCCAGGAACAAGCCCCGCAGGGATAACCGCGCGCCAATCCGCAGCGCCCGGGCCACGGGCGACGAATGAAAGTCGCGCATCACGTAAGTTTCCGAGAGTTTGACCTGTTTCGCCATCGTTAAATCTCAAGCGTTGCCATTAGTTTACACCCACGGGGCTGCGTTTCGGGCGGTATTTCTGAATTGGAGTACCAGGACTCCCAGAAATCGGGCTGGATGGCGAAGCGGACGCTTCCCGAGGTCGGATCCTACTAACTGCGGCTACGGCGCAAACGGGCGAATAGCAGGCCACTCAAGCAGAGCGCTACGGTTCCGTAGAAGCTCGGCTCCGGCGTAAGCGTCGCCTTGAAGATTATCTGCGTGCCGCCGTAACTCGGCCCGGACGTGTCGGGAACATCCTCGCCGTAGGAAAATTCGTACGTGTTGCCGTCGCCGAAGAGGTTGATTGGGCTGGTCGGATACCCGGTGACTCCGTTGACTGCCGCCACGTCAAACAGCAGACCGTTGCTGCTGAATGGGTCCGGGCCACCCGGCATAAACGCGTTGTCGTAATCGAAGTAGTCTGGCTGGTTGTTCATTGTGGGGGGGCCCACATAGCAACAAGTCAAATAACCGCTGTTGGGGTCGATTCCCGTGCCAGGCGAAGTTTCGAGGCCTGTGATCGCGCCAGCCTCCGTAATACCGGCTATCGATATAATCGGTACCCAGCCGTCACCGTATGGTGTCCCCGTTGTGAAGGTTCCCGACCCGTACACGCCGGGATCGCCAACGCCCGTGTAGGTGAAATCATAGATGTCTGCCTGCGCGCCCGCAACACCCAGCAGTAAGGCAGGTATAGCCAGCAACATCACTTGCCTGATCATCGATAGCACCCTCCGGCTCCATCCACGTCGAGCCTCCTATAATCCTAGCCCAATTCTGGTCGCGGTGTTCACTTTATTTGTGAAGTATCGATCCTTCCGAACCTCGCGTTGAATCGCACATTGGGTACTGTAAGTACCAACCCTCGTTCACTTCGCGCGCCGCCAGGACGGATTATGGAATCCGTGTCGCCGAGGCCGACGGTCTCGGGGGCGCTATCAGTTCGCACGGGCGGGGATCCCACTTGGATCCGTCGGGTTCCCGCCTGAAGTGGTTGCTCGTAACCCAAGGCACGTCGAGATATTGCGGATCGTCCACGATCTGCGTAATCACCAGGTATTCGGCGTCCTGACGCCGATGAACGTCGTAGTATTCCGTCAGCACGGTATTCCCGCTGTACGGCACGCCGTTGTTTCGCAGATAGCCGGGACGCAGGTTGGTTGTCACAACTTTCAACGTGCCGCCCAGCTTCCTTGTGTCCGGCGTTTGCGACCGCGCATTGCCGATTCCGGGAAACCCCGGTGTGTTGGGATCCTGCGCGGATAATTTGGACGTGTAGCTGCGTGTAAGCTGGGGGCTCTGCCACTGAGCCAGCGAAATCCCCTGCATGGTGGGTGCGGCGGGCGCGGGCCGGATGGCGCTGAACGAGAAAAGTCGCGTCTGCTTTCCGGCGTCGGTATCAATCCTGAGAACGGCGTCGTTCTCCCAGGTAATGTGGAGCCGCTCCGGTACACGCATGATGCCGGGCGCACCGTAACTCATGCACTGTTTTCCCGCCGCGGTGTCTTTGGCCAGATCCCAGGTATCGGCCACTTTTCGGCCTTCCGCATTCAGCGGAATGCTGTAGTAGTCCCCCTTTGGCGCCGTCAGCATGCGGGTGCGCCAGTCCTCGGTGATCAGCGAAACCCAGTACCCGGTCAGGTCGATCGGCGCGGCGGCTTTGGGCGTGGGTGCGGTCTGTGCGTGCAGTAACAGCGAACAGGCCAGACCGGCGACCGCAATACACCTTGAGCCGAAATTCATTTCAAGCTCCTGTAGACGGCCTCGACCAGCATGTCCCCGGTCCAGGAACTTGTGCTGTAACGGCGGTCGTAGTCCCGCGTCGGCTTCTTGGCCCTCACTTCTTCCAGCGTTTTACCTTTTGCGATCCCGTCGGCAATGCGGTCGCGAATGATGGTCATCATGTCCCGGTAGTCGGCGACATCGGCCTGATCGCACAGGCGTCCATGACCCGGAATCACCATAGTGCCGCCTTCCTGCATGGCATGCGGTACTGTCAGTTCGAGGATGTGGTTCAGAGCCCTGAGTTCGCCCTGGATGCTTCCGCCGCGTTTCAAATCGATCACCGGGTAGCCGGTGGTGAGAAAGATATCTCCCGCGCTGAGCACGTTGGATCCGCGGAACAATACGATGCTGTCGCCATCCGTATGCGCGCCTTTCTCGGAAAAGATCTCCACAGTCTCTCCATTAAAGTCGAGCGCTTTTCGATCGTCGAACGTTATGGTGGGCCACGCGCCAGTGGCCACTCCGGACCCCCGCTCGCTCATACGGGCCAAGACGTTGGCTTGCGCGAAAACAGCCACGGCTCCCGGTGTGCCAAACGGGTGGGCGTCGGGTTTGGCGATGGCCTCATTGCCGCCGGTATGGTCCGCATCGGCGCTCGTGTTAACAATGAAACGAACGGGCTCGGGGGACAGCTTGCGGATTTCGG
>Ga0181521_10008292_pt1 | contig 10700 bp, 8 predicted proteins | sample PEATcosm2014_Bin_32_FD_119764 | JGI IMG/M metagenome (GOLD analysis project Ga0181521, IMG submission 119764) | Peatland microbial communities from MTU Mesocosm Facility, Houghton, MI, USA - PEATcosm2014_Bin02_60_metaG | ecosystem: Environmental > Terrestrial > Soil > Wetlands > Peat | place... | reverse complement strand
TGTAGACGGCCGGATGCGAGTAGAACCAGAACATGTGCTGGAACAGCACGGGATCGCCGCCGTAAGCCGGATCGAAGAATCCGATGTGGAATCCGCGCTCGAGCACCAGCAGGAAGAGCGTAACGGCGATGACAGGTGTTCCCAGAACCTGAATCACGCTGGTGGCGTAATGCGCCCACACGAACAGCGGTAAACGGAACCAGGTCAATCCGGGCGCGCGCATCCGGTGAATGGTCACGATGAAGTTGAGCCCCGTCAGAATCGACGAAAAGCCGGCGATGAAAATTCCCAGGCCGGCCGCGATCACATACCCGTTTGAGTATGACGAGCTGAAAGGCGTATAGAACGTCCAGCCCGTATCCACGCCTCCGGCCAGCAGCACATAAAGAATGAAGCAGCCGCCGATCATATAGATGTACCAGCTCAGCAGGTTAATTCTCGGGAACGCAACGTCTTTGGCGCCGATCATCAGTGGTATGAGGAAATTCCCCAGCACGGCCGGAATCGATGGAATCAGGAAAAGAAACACCATCAGGACCCCGTGCATGGTGAAGAACTTGTTATAGGTATTCGATTCCACCAGATCGCCCGCCGGAGTCGCGAGCTCCAGCCGGATGAGCACCGCGAATATCCCGCCGAGAGCGAAGAAGAACGTCACTCCCATCAGGTACAAAAGACAGATCCGCTTGTGATCGTGAGTCAGGAGCCAGCTCTTGATCCCCTGAGTCGCGTTCATGTAGTTCTTGGGTGTTTCTACTTGAGGAGGTGCCGTAATCATACGAATAGTCCTGGCAACTTACTGATTCCCCCGCGCCGCCGCTGCGCCCCGGCCCTGCTGGCCAGGCGGTACGGACGTGCCCGTTGTCTGTGTTGGCGCCGGAGGAGCCGGCGTCTGCGTTCCGTTCGGCGGTCCGATGGATTTTACATATTCCACCAGCTTCAAAAGTCCGTCCTCGGTCACCAGACCTTTGAACGTAGGCATGATGTCGTCATACCCCGCCACGATCTTCGCCTGCGGAAAGAGTACCGATTCGCGAATGTAAGATTCATCCGCCTTAACTCTCGATCCGTCCTTCAGGTCTACCGTCGTTCCAAAAAGACCCGCCAGATTCGGGCATCGTCCGTTCTGCTTGTTCAGCGCGCTCGGATGGCAGGTGCCGCAGCCGAGCTGATTGAACAGAGATTCGCCCTGTTCCGCCATCGACCCTTCGCCGCTTCCCTCGCCGAGCCAGTTATTGTAATCGGCTTCGTTCATCACGTAGACGGTGCCGATCATTCCCGAATGCTTGGTGCCGCAGTATTCCGCGCAGAAGATGTGATACGCGCCCACCTTCGTCGGACGGAACCATTCGGTCGTGTATTTGCCCGGCAGCACGTCCGTCTTGGTGCGGAACGCCGGAACGTAAAAATCGTGGATCACGTCTTCGGACGTGAGCGTCAGCCGGATGTCGCGATTCACAGGCACGTGCAGCTCGTTGATTTCCCGCGCGCCTTCGAGGTGCTGAATCTTCCACATCCACTGCTTGCCCGTGACGTAGATTTCCATCGAATCCGCCGGCGGACGCGATTCGGTAAAGAAGATGCTGGCTCCCCACGCGAACATGATCATCGAGAGACCGAGCGGAATCACCGACCATACGATCTCCAGCACCATGCCGCCGATGCTGTGTTCGTCCATCGGCGCGGGAATTTCCTCGCTCCGCTTCCGGTACTTGATCGCGAAAAACACCATCAGAAACGCGATGAGCAGCGAGAAGAACGCGCTGACTAATACCAGATACGCGTAGAGCGCGTCTACCTGACCGGCGATGGATGACGCCGCTTCCGGAAAAAGATGGAAACTTTGATCTATCTGCATAGTCGGTTATACGGCTCGCAGTCCCTTCTGCCTTTCTCGTCGCAGCATCACAAACACAAATCCCCCCAGCCCCAGCACCGTGGCCGCTCCCGCCACGCGCAGCAGATCGAGCGCGATGAATGTGTACTTCGCCGTTGTCGGATCGAAGTGATAGCAGAACAGAAGAATCTGATCCACCGCGCTGCCGATCTTGTTCTTCGAAGCCTCCACCAGGCCCAGCCGCATGTCCTTTGGCGAATATTCGATTCCGTAAAAATACTTCGAAAGCTTTCCCTCGGGCGTCAGCACATAGATCGCGCTCGCATGCGCGAATGTCGCCGTATGCGCGTCCCACTTGTAGCGGAATCCCACCGCGTCCGTCACGCGTTTGATCGAATCCACGTCGCCGGTCAGAAAATGCCATCCTGCGGCTGTTTCCGCATGGCCGTAATCCTTCATATAGACCGCCTTCTTCGCGGCAGCCTCTTTCGGCGTCTCTCTGGCGTCGAAGCTGATCGCCACCACGTCGTAATCCTTGCCCGGCGTGAACGTGAGAATTTTCGCCGCGCGCACCATTCCGTTGAGAATCTGCGTGCACAGCATCGGGCACTCGTAATAAACCAGGGCCAGCACGACTGGCCGCTTCCCGAAATAGGTTCCCAGCGCCACGTCCTTGCCGTGCTCGTCCCGGAACATCGCATCGAGAGGCAGCTGCGAATTCAGTTTCTGCTCGATCGTGACATCCTTAAGCGGCGTGGGCCGGTCAACCCCTTTCATATTCAGGAGGTCCGGAACAGGCAGTTTATCCGGGCCATTGAGCGTGGGGCCGGGCTCCGTACTGGCATTTGAAGGCGCCGCCGGCTGCTGCGCCAGGAGCGGCGCGGCCACAAAAAATGCCGTCAGCAGAAATCCCGGAATGTACCGCCGTATCTTCATTGCGAAATCTTTTCCAGCGTCCTGCCGCTGCTCGAATCCTCGGGAATCATCCGGTAACCCTCATTGTCCAACCCAGCCGGGCTGGGCTTCGAGGGAAGACCCTTTTGCGCTACGATATCCATCGCCTGACCGATCGGTATCCGCACAATCCCTTTGCTCGGATCGATCCAGCCATAGCCGTTGAGAATCGCCTCCTCATCGGAGCGCAGATCCTTTAATTCAATCTTCGGAGTGGCCTGCAGACGCGGCTCCGGAGGAAGTTTCTGCCGCTCTTTCATCATCGAGGCTGCCGGATTGTCGGCGTTCTTATCGTCCTCGCGGTGCGCCAGAAAGTCGAACATCGCCCACATCGCGAACACAACCACGATGCACGACAACATCAGCCCGATGCCGAACGCCGTGATCTGAAAGACGTTGACGTCTCTCCGCTCATGCGATACGCCCGGATTCTGCTCTTCCGGCACGTGGCCGTGACCGTGCGGTTCGTTAGTGTTCTCTGCCATGACTCAATACCTTCTTCAGATCCGGAGCGCCCAGCGGCATCAGATTCTGCTGCGGAAGATTCCGGAAAAACAAAGCCAGCCACAATCCGCCGAAGCCCAGCGGCGCCACCACGTCCAGCCATGACATCGAAAAATGAACGTTTTTCACGTCGGCGAAGTTGGGCTCCACGAGCGAAAATACGTCCACAACGCGAATGCAAATCAAAAAGACCGCGATGCCGAAGATCGTGCGCGGATTCTTCTTGAGCGACTGCGAAAGTAACAGCAGGAACGGGAGGCAGAAATGCAGCAGCAACAGACTCAGTGCAATCCATCCCCATCCGCCGTTCCAGCGCTTGATGTACCAGACGACTTCGTCCGGCAGATTGGCCGACCACGTGATCAGCAACTGCGCGAAATTCAGGTACGCCCAAAGCATAACCAGCGCCAGCAGCAATTTACCCAGGTCGTGCAGATGCTTCTTGGTTACGGCGTGATCCATCGGCGGGTATTTGGCCACTACCACCAGGATCGCCACCATGAATGCCATCGCCGAAAGAGCCTGCCCGATCACGATCATGAACCCGTAAACTGTCGAGTACCAGTGCGGTTCGAGCGTCATGATGTAATCGACAGCGCAGAAGGTCATCGTGAGAAAATACAGAATCACGCCAGGCGCGCTGAGTGTTTCGAGTTTCTTCGAGTAATCAGTCGATTTCGTCTCTTCTTCCAGCCGTGACCATTTGTTGAGCAAGTAAGTCAAGGTCATCCACACCAAGCCGTAGATGACCCAGCGCACCCACAAAAACGGCAGATTCAGATAAAGGTGTTTGGACTGAATGACCTTGTCGGCCAATCCTGCCGGAGTCGACCACCAGTACAGGGTATGGACGCCAAGTAACAGCGGAAGAAATCCCCAGAACATGACGAAGATCGTCTTCGATCCCGCTTCCAGCGGACGCCGGATCATCATGCCCCATGCGCCGCCGGTCAGATACTGCGTCATCAGCAGCAGGAGGCATCCCGCGCTCATGCCGAACCAGAACCAGAATCCCACCAGATAAGAGCGCAAAAACTGCTGCGGGCTGACAAGAAAATAGCCAGCCACCAGCAGCGCGAGGAAGACCAAGCCGACAAACGCGGACGTGTTCTGATACCGCTTGAGCTTGTCGCCCAGCTGCGGAGTGATCGCGTAACTCTGTTCCGTCGTGGTCATTGTCTCTCTGGCTGATTGGATGGCGCCGCTCCCGCGCCGTGTGCGCCGGGAACACCCTTCGGGGTCGCCGGCACCGCCGGGAAGTTTTCGAAATCCGAGTCCGCAGGCGCCAGCGGCTCATTCGATTCGGCCGCCGACGGCGGTTGCCCGGCTGCCGGGATTCGTGCCCGCGCTTCGGTTGGCAGATCGTTGATGTTCGCGTTCTGACTGTATTGCAGCGCGCGGATGTAAGCGACGATCGCCCAGCGGTCGCGCGGCTGCACCTGCGAGGCGTAGTTCAGCATCGCCCCATAGCCGTTCGCGATCACATCGTACAGATGTCCCACCGGGGCCTGCCGCAAGCGGTCGATGTGATACGAAGGCGGCTGTTTGAATCCGCGCCGGACGATCATACCCAGACCGTTCCCGATCCTTCCGTGGCAGGGCGCGCAGTAAATATCGAACCGGTTCTGGCCGCGCTCGATCACGGCTTTATTCACCGCTATCGGAAAGGTATCGATGTCGTTCCCGCTCGCGTCCTTGCCGTCATAGAACGCCGTATCCTCGTTCAGCGCGCCGCGCGCGATGGTTCCTTCGACTGGTTGCCGCTCGCTGCGCCCGTCGGCGAAAAAGTCGCTCGGACGCTGCGGCTTATATTTCGGCTGATCCTGCATGTCCAGCCGGGAACAACCCACCGCCACAAGGCTCGCTCCCGCCAACGTCAGCGCCGCGATTCGCGAAATCTTCATCGGGGCACTTCCGCTATTTCTTCCGGCTTCAGACTCTCGAGAAAGCTGACCGTGTCGCCATGGTCGAACTTCGGGTCGTCGGATTCGATGCACAGGAAAAATTTGTTTCGCGAAGCTGAGGCAAAACGCTCCACGTTGAATACCGGATGATAAGGCGACGGCAAACCGTTGAGCAGCAGCATGCTGATCGCGGCCGTCAATCCGCCGATCAGAATCGTCAGCTCGAAGGTGATCGGAATGAACATGGGCATGCTGTTCAGCGGACGCCCGCCGATGTTCAGCGGCAGTGCCACGGCCTCCACCCACCATGCCAGCGTGTATCCGCCGGCGCAGCCGCACAGTCCGCCGATCAGCGTAAACAGTGAAACGCGATTGTCGTGAAGATCCATCGCGTCGTCCAGCTCGTGGATCGGATAGGGCGTATAGGCGTCGAACTTACGGAAGCCGGCCTCGCGCGTGCGCCGCGCCGCCGCCACCAGCTCGCCCGGAGTTTCAAACTCGGCCATCAAACCGTAAAGAGGATGCAGCCCCTCTGTCCTTTCAACGCTCATTGCGCCACAGGCTCCTTACTAACGCGCGCCCCCGGCAGCAGCATGCGCAATTCGAAGATGGTGATCATCGGCAGCACGCGGACAAAAAGGAAGATACAGAACAGGAAGAACCCGATCGTGCCGATCAGCACGGCCCAGTCCCAGAACGTCGGCCAGTAAGTTCCCCAGCTCGATGGCAGAAAGTCCCTGTGCAGACTCAGCACCACGATGACAAACCGTTCCAGCCACATACCGATGTTGACGATCAGCGAGATCATCCACAACGCCAAAACGTTGGTGCGGATTTTCTTGGACCACAGGAACTGCGGCGTGATGATGTTACACAGGATCAGGCAGTAGTAAAACACCGCATATGGGCCCGTCAACCGGTTCCACATGCCGAATCTTTCGTAAATATCGCCGCTGAAGTAACCGAAGAACAGCTCCATCATGTAGCCGTAGCCTACGATCAGACCCGTGGCCAGCGTGACCTTCGCCATGTTGTTCAGGTGCCGCATGGTGATGATGTCTTCCAGACCGTAAAACTTGCGGGCCGGAATCATCAGCGTAAGCACCATGGCGAAACCCGAGTAAATGGCGCCTGCCACGAAGTAGGGAGGGAAAATCGTCGTGTGCCAGCCCGGTATCATCGAAACCGCGAAGTCGAAGCTGACCACCGTGTGGACTGAAACCACCAGCGGCGTCGCGAGTCCCGCAAGCAGGAGCGAAGCCTTCTCGTATCGCTGCCAGTGGCGCGCCGAACTGCGCCAGCCCATCGACAGCATCCCGTAGGTCATCTGCTGCCAGCGCTTTTTCGATGTGTCGCGCAACGTCGCCAGATCGGGAAGAAGGCCGACGTACCAGAAAACCAGCGAGATCGTGAAGTAAGTCGAAACCGCGAACACGTCCCACAGCAGCGGGCTGCGGAACTGCGGCCAGAGATCCATCGTATTCGGATAAGGGAAAAGCCAGTAAGCCAGCCACGGACGGCCCGTATGCAGCACGGGGAACATGCCAGCGCACATGACCGCGAAAAGCGTCATGGCTTCGGCGAAGCGGTTGATCGCATTGCGCCACGATTGATTCAGCAGCAACAAAATCGCCGAGATCAGCGTGCCTGCGTGGCCGATACCGATCCACCAGACGAAATTGACGATCGCGAATCCCCATCCGATCGGAATGTTGATGCCCCAGACGCCGACGCCTTTTATAAAGAGCCACGTCGCGGCCGCCAGCAGAAGCTGCATCAGCCCGAAAGCGATTAACAGACCGAGGATCCACCCCAGCGTCGTTTTGCGCTTGAGAACAATTCCGCCGATTTTGTCCGAAACCGACGCGAGACTGTGCCCCTCGTCGATTACCGGCCCTATGTGGACTTCATCTGGCAGCTCTACCGGCTGTAGCATGTTAGCTTTCCTTCAGCTCCGGGTTGGGGTTGCGGATGTCCGTCAGATAAGTGGTTCGCGGACGAGTATTCAGTTCACCCAGCAGCGAGTAATTCAGAGTCTCGCGCTTCCATTGGGACACGCGGCTGTTCGGGTCGTTCAAATCTCCGAACATAATCGCCTGCGACGGACACGTCGCCGCACACGCGGGCACAATCTCGCCGTCGCGCACCTTGCGATCGTCCTTCTCCGCGGTGATCTTGGCGTAGTTGATGCGCTGCACGCAGTAACTGCACTTCTCCATGACGCCGCGGCTTCGAACGGTGACATCGGGGTTGCGCTGCAGCTTCAGGCTCTCCGTGTCCCAGTCCGTGAACAGCATGAAGTTGAAGCGCCGCACCTTATACGGACAGTTGTTCGAACAGTAGCGGGTGCCGACGCAACGGTTGTAAACCATGTTGTTCAGCCCCTCGGCGTCGGTTTCCGTCGCCGCCACCGGGCAGACAATTTCGCAGGGTGCGTCTTCGCACTGAACGCACGCCACAGGCTGGAAGTAGGTTTCCGGCGCTTCCGGCGGGCCGTTGTAATAACGGTCGATGCGGATCCAGTGCATTTCGCGGGTCTTCAGAACTTGCTCTTTGCCGACGACCGCGATGTTATTCTCCGCCTGACAGGCGACCACGCAGGCGTTACAACCAGTGCATGACGTCAGGTCGATCGCCATGCCCCACGCATAACCCTGGTATTTGAATGTCTCCGGAAAAATGGTCAGACCCTTGGGCGGAATCTCGCTCTGCTTCTGCGAGAAATACGGGTCCTGTTTCAACTCATCGAGAGATCCGGTATGAACAGGCCTGCGGCCTTCCATCGTGAAGTGAGTCTGGACCGCCGCCAGCTCGAACTTCTCACCCAGATTGCGTACTTTCGCACCCTGTCCGAAGTATGGATTCGCAGCGGCGCGCAGCGGGTAGACATCGAAGCCCGCCCCATTTCCGGCGCGTCCCGAACGGCGACGCCCATAGCCGAGACTTAATGCGATGGAGCCATCCGGCTGACCAGGCACGCGCCAGATTGCGCCCCATGCCGAGTGCCCGTTGAAATCGATCGCTACGCGGTCTTTGTCGCTCACCCCAAGCTGTTCAGCTGTCTTCGGACTCACGATGACCGCGTTGTCCCACGTCAAACGCGAAATCGGACGCGGCAGTTCCTGCAGCCAGGCGTTGTTCGCAAAGCGTCCGTCGAGGATATACGGATCGGCGTGGAAAGAAATTTCGTATCCCGAAGTGTCCGCCGCCGCGGCTGGCAGCGGGTCGATCAGTTTTGCCGTCGCGCTGACCGCGGGGGATGCCGAATCTTTAACGAATCCGTCGTGCACCGCATGACGCCACCAGGTTTCGAAGTCCGCCCCCGTGTGCTTCGACTGCCAATACTGGCGAACCGCCTGGTAACTCGATATTTCCGGTGTCTCGGTAAAGACGGCGAAAATTTCGTGCAGCGATTTGCCACCATACAGCGGAGCAATCAGCGGCTGGATAATCGACATCGTGCCGTCATAGGCGGGCGCATCGCTCCAGGCTTCGAACGTGTGCGCTTCCGGAATATTCCATTGGCAAACTTCCGTGGTCTCGTCCTCATTGGAGGTGAGATGCACGCGCATTTTCGCCATCTGGATGGCGCCGCGAACGTTCATTTCCGGCGGCGTGGTGAACGCCGGATTGCCGCCGAGCACCAGCAGCAAATCAACCTGGCCGGACTGAAGATCCTGCACCAGCGCCCGCAGGTCGGCCCATTGATCGACCGGCTTTTGCTCAAGCGATGCGGTCAACATCACCGTCGTCCCGTTGTTACCGAGCACCTGGTTGATGTAGTGAACGACCGCGTGCACTTCCGGCGATTGATCTTCGCCCGCGATCACGATCGACTTGCCGCGATTCGCCTGCAGGTCTTTTACGACGGCCTGGAAAAACTTTGAAGTATTCCCCGCGGGAGCGCCGCCACCCAGCGCGGCCGCCAGCGAACGTACGAAGGGAACCACTTCCGAGGGCTTCAGCGCCTGCCGGTGATCGGACTTCGCGCCCGTCGATGTCGGCGTGGTTTCGACTGCGTAAAAACGGCTTTGCTCCCGGACTCCGTTTCGAACAACACGTCTCGAAGCAAAATCCCGCGCGTAGCGCACGCCGCCTGGCCCGTTGGCGAGGAAGTTGGCGTCGATGGAGAGAACAACCGCAGCCTGGTCGAACTTATAGACGGGGTTCAGGAACTGCCCGAAGGCCATCTGCGCGCCCATGCGGCGTCCATGTCCCGTGGGTTCCCATTGCACCCATTTTGCGCCCGGATACAGTTTTTGCATGTCCTGAATCTGGGCGTAGAGCGAAGGCGATGTCACCGTTTCGGTGAGAATGCGAATCCCCGAGCCGTTCTTTGCTTTCTGCTTCTCCAGCGCCGCGATGAAACTTTCCAGGAACGACGGGTAGGACCGGACTTCGCCAATGTAGTTGACCGTCTGCAAACGGTCCGGATCGTACAGGCCAAGGATAGAAGCCTGCGTCGGAACGTCGGTCGAGCCCTGGCTGGCCGGATGATCCGGATTTCCCTCCACTTTTGTGGGACGGAATTCGTGCGTTTCCACCAAAATCGGGTTTGCAATCCCGCTGACAGGAAACGCCGTGGCATAAAAGAGCGGCTTGCCCGGAACCAGCTGCTCCGGCGCTTCCACATACGGCATGGTGTACTCGGTCGGCTGGCGTGTACACGCGGAAAGCCCTGCCAGCGCCAGCGAGGCGCCCATGATCTTGAGGAAATTGCGGCGGCCTTCGTCGTCGATCCACTCCGAAGCCTGCCGGGGAAATTCGCGATGCAGGAATTCCTTGAAGCCCTCGGCCGACGTCAGTTCATCGAGACTGCGCCAGTAGCCGGCTCCTTTCGCCTGCTCCAGCTTCGTCCGGATGGACGCCAAATTCAAAGAATCGCTTTGTTCATTCATCGGTGGCAGGTCCAGCAGGTCTCCAGCTTCTGAACGTTGTATTCCTTGACGAGACGCGCGCCGAGAACCTCCTGCGGTTCCGAAGGCTCGTAGCCCATCTTCGTGATCTGATCGCGCGGCCGCAGGTATTTCTCGGGATTCCGGTGACAGTCCAGGCACCAGCGCATTTGCAGCGACGGATTCTGGTACGTCAGACCCATCTCGTCGATTCGTCCGTGGCATGTCTCGCAGCCCACGCCTTTTTTGACGTGAATGCTGTGATTGAAATAAACGTAATCGGGCAGATCGTAAACTTTCGTCCACCGGATCGATTCATTGGTCCGGAAACTCGCGCGCACGGGTTCGAGCGTCGAGCTGTTGATCCAAATCTGCGAATGACAATTCATGCAGGTCTTGGTAGGCGGCACGACGGAGTAGTCGGAATTCTCGACCGAGGTATGGCAGTAACGGCAGTCGATGCCCATCGATCCCACGTGATGCGCATGACTGAACGGAATGGGTTGCTCACGCGCATCGCCCTGGCGCGTCGCATAACCGGAATTGGCAATCAACTGGAAAAGCACTCCCCCGGCGCCCGCGACGAACACGAGAGCAATGACGATG
>Ga0181521_10008289_pt1 | contig 10704 bp, 14 predicted proteins | sample PEATcosm2014_Bin_32_FD_119764 | JGI IMG/M metagenome (GOLD analysis project Ga0181521, IMG submission 119764) | Peatland microbial communities from MTU Mesocosm Facility, Houghton, MI, USA - PEATcosm2014_Bin02_60_metaG | ecosystem: Environmental > Terrestrial > Soil > Wetlands > Peat | place... | reverse complement strand
TGACACCCATACGGACGCCAATTCCCGTGCCCCCAAGCGTAACGGTCGTGATCGGTCCAATGGCCAGGGTCGCGGCCCATGGGGTGATGTTCGACCGCGCGGGCCGGCGGACCCCCGTGGCCAAGCGGCCCATGGCCGACCTGCGGTCCCGACCCCGTCGGGCCCTTCTGCTGGACGGCCGGTGCTTTTGGGGCCGGCTTCTTCGGGGGTGATTCTTCCGCCATTGCCGAGAGCGATAGCGCGGCGAAGATCGACACCAAAGGTACAAAAACCGTAATGCGCCGGGACCTGCTCATGCCTGAAACTCCCATCCGATGTGGCGGATTCCTAACAACGGAATCACGCCGAATATGCGGCGAATAGACTAATCCATTTGCGAGTGCGAGGCGTTTAGCAGTGGGCGACGCTCATGGCCAGCCAAGCTCCAACAGAAGGCCATCATGACTTCGTCGGCGCCCTTTGCTATCAACTCCGCTTACCTTGGACACAAATCGGTACCTGACTGGCACCGAGAAAATGCTAAGTCATCGAAAGGCCGGGTTAGCTCAGCGGTAGAGCAGCGGTTTTGTAAACCGTTGGTCGGGAGTTCAATCCTCTCACCCGGCACCAATAAAAACAAGCACTTAGCCTAAGTCATCGTAAGGTAGAAGTGTCAAAGGTCACGCCTCAGGTCACATTTTGAAAGCATCCCAACGTTCATGCTCCGAATCATCTCCATCACGTTACTAATTCTGATGAGCCTTCCGGCGAGCGCGGAAACTTCGGTTCTGCGGTCGCTCCCATCCGCGGTCCAGAAGAAGACCGGGGAGATACGTAACAATTGCCCTGGCGACGAGAAGAATACGTCGGGCGATGAGGGGTTGCAGACATTCACCGTATCCGGCGCACAAGCGGTCCTTGTCGATGAACTTAACTTCTGCGGTGGACAACTAACGTGCCTCCACGGCATAAACTGCGCGACCGGATACTCCCATCAGGTCGAAATCTATATCCGACGCGGGAACGTGTGGACGAAGTCCTTCTCCGTTCAGGCTACCGAACCCATTTTATTGATTGTCGACTGGGGCGCGGCGTCACCAAGCGAAAACCCTAAGTTCAGGGCGCTGGTCCTGAGCGTACACGGTGGAGACGATATGGGCTGTCCCATATGGGCAACTTTTCCTCGTTGATCGAAGCTGAGTTGCAGATCATACACAGCTTGCGTCGCTGGACTCATACCTTCGACTTTCGGAGCCGGATGTTTCTCACGATATGGACCCATGTAACTTTCCACACATCGCCCGAATGCATACTTGCCTTCACCGGCGGCATGCAAGCTTGTTTCAAAGGCCGCATCTCCACCACACAATTTATTCGCCTTCCAAGCCGCACAACTCAAATCATCACCCCAGGCACGTTGTTCCGGCGTCATAAAAAGTTCTTCCGTTGACTTTTTATTTTCCTCTGCCTCCCACCGCTTACACTCGCGCTCCTCTTCTGTGGTGCGTATCAGCCATGCAACAGCCTCTTCCGGAGTCATCGGTGCCGTCGGTGCTGCCTCAGCCTGCTTAAAATTGTGCTGGGGATTTGATGGTTCCGAGCCCGGAGGAACTGTGGGTTGTTTATCTCTTTCGACGGCTTGTCGAAGGTCAACGGTATTGTGACATACAACTGGAGGCGTCGCCATTTTCGGGGGTCGACCATCAGTGAATCTTTGGTTTTCGGTGTACATCCAGACACCCTCATTTTGCCAAAGATGACCAGTCATGATGACATTCGGGTCTTTGAGCATGAAGCCTTCCCAAAAATAACTATTGGGCGCAGGTTGAGTGATGCTCGTGACCCTGTATTGAACTTGTCGATTGTAGAGTTGTCTGCTGATTGTGTGGACAACATCAAAACCTTGGGCAGTTCCATATGTGATGGCAACAAAGACGCCATCATGGTTCGGGTTGATTGCCGGATCAGACTGATTGGTGCAGAAAAAGCGATAGTTGGTTGCGTGTGCGCTTGACAGACAAGCGACACTCATTGCCGCAGCAAGTAGAAACCTTTTCACGTTTAACGTCGGAGCCACACCCCAAAGTTTCGTTTTCATCACGAGGCACCGCACGCTGTCGAACTGGCGGACTTTCAGTTTTCAGTCAGGCGTCATCGCCGAAGGCTGTCCCACCTGCAGCAGCATTTGATCTGGCCGGGCCTCGATCTACCTCGCTCTCGCCAATGGTGTGAGTGCAATGAGGTGCATCAATCAGTCAGTGGCACTGACCTAACGCATGGCCTACGGTTTGCGCAGCAGCTCAGGCAGCTTGGCGAAGTTCGCCGCCATGCGGCGGGCCTCGTCCACTCTGGACCACGCTTCAATGACTACGGTGCGGGTCGACGTGGCGGTGTTGCTGATGCGCCGAATCTCTGACTTGCGCTTCCGTGGTCATAACGGTTTGGCAATTCTGACACACGAAGGTCCGCAGCTCCGGAAGCCCGCCCTGCTTCCGAATTAATTGCATGAACTGCATAGGCTTCCCGCAGTGCGGGCAGCGCAGCGTGGCGTGGTTTGTGTTCATGCTTGCTTGGCCCGGGCATGAAGCCGAAGGCATTGCGTCGGTCAATATAGCGCCGAGGGGGTTATCAAAATCTTGCGGCGGGGGGCGGGCATACCGTGCTGCGCGTCCCGTCCAATGTGGTGCGTGCTCGCAAGCGGCTTCGCGACTAAGAACTGCGCCGGGACTTTGAGGGCGAAATAACCCTAGGCCGCCGCAGCCGCTCGAGCAGCTTCGCGAAGTTCACCGCCATCCGTCTCGCCTCGTCCCTGGTCAGCAGCTTGGCTGCCGAGCGCCGACCGGGCTCTTCCTCAAAATAAAAATAGGCGAGCGCCTGCCCGGCGGCGTCCTTCACGATGAAGCACGTATTTTTATGCTCCTCGACGCCAAGGCGGTGGGAAACGGCGCAGGGCTAATGTTAAAGACACAGCCCCGCCAAAGTGCGGGGTTTTTTTAGCGGACCTCCAACCCGATCACGCGGCGTGCTTCTGAAAGACCGCGCCCTGGTCAATAAATCACTACCATCGGGTTTCTTTCCGGGAATCCCCCGGTAACTGTGAGTGCTGCGTTCGCTGGGGCCCGGCGGCGCTCCCGCATTCCTCCGGGCCCTGCGCACGGGAGTTAAAGGCTATGGCTACTTACGTCACACTCTATAATTTCACCGACCAAGGGTTTAAGAATATCAAGGATACCGTCAAAAGAGTGGAGGCGGCCACGAAGGCTGGGTCGGCGATTGGACTAAAACTAAAGGAATTCCTTTGGACTCAAGGACAATATGACATGGTCGCAATCGCTGAAGCTTCGGACGAAATCGTGGCTACCGCGTTCGGCTTAAGTAACCTTAAGCTCGGCAATGTCCGCACACAAACCTTGCGTGCCTTCACGATGGCCGAGATGGAGAAGATTTTAGCGAAGGTTGCCTAGCTCGAATAATGTCGGCCCCGTCGCGGAAGAGTGGCGGGGCCGATTGGGCTCGCTCGCCTTTTAGGCCCCTGTGGTGCTTGAGTTTGTCAGGGTCCACCATGATAGGCCGTGGGAGAGCTGGCTCATCCTCGAAATAGAAATAGCCGAGCGCCTGCCCGGCGGCGTCCTTCACGATGAAGCACGCATCGTTATGCTTCCTCGATCATTCAAGGCGGCGGGAAGCGGTGTGGGGCTGGCTGTTGCGGGAGACTTAAAAAATGTCCCCGCTAGGCCGTGAGCCTGGTATTGGTCGTCCATCCTTTAACCACCCCTTCCCACGGGCTATACTCAGACTGTCGCTTGCGACGGGGGGACCGTGATGATGAAGTGGTTTCTGTTCGTTGGCGGCTTGATCCTAGGGGCGGTTGGGGCGTTTGCGGCAACAATTTACACGCAGACGAGAAATACGTTTGATGATCAGATTCTTTTTCCCGCTAAAAGCTTCTACGACAGCGGCGACGATGGTTCGTTCCCCATCATTGTTGTTACGGGTACACTCACCGGCGATGATCTAGGCTATCCAAACAACACCTTCGTCATCGCATGCCATCTGCATGAGAAAGAATGCCTTGTAACGTCAGCACAACAAATCGGACACAACCAGATCGGTAGCCTGGACGCGCCCTTCTCCTATCCAATAGTGAAGTGGAATGCATACGAGGTCATCGCACAAGACGAGGCCGCCAGCCCTGTTTTGTGTGCCACGCAAACAATCACCATCGAGCGGAAACAAAAAAGCTTCTTATGGGTACAGGAGCCAATAAATCAGACGACGCCCTTCTGCAAGAATGCCGATACAAAAATACACAAATACACCATCGAGGACTCGCCCGGCTGGAAGCAGATGGAAGAGGATTTACATCGCCACGCGCCGACGTTGCGCTAGGGCACTGGGCGTCGTAGTCGCTTCGCCTCGCGCACCAACTCCGGCAGCTTGGCGAAGTTCGCCGCCATCCGGCGGGCCTCATCCTTGGTGAGCAGCTTGGCCGCCGAGCGGCGACCGGGCTCGTCCTCGAAATAGAAATACCCAAGCGCATGACCGTTCTTGTCGCGGACAATGAAGCACACATTGTTGTGCTCCTCGACGATCCAAGGCGGCGGGAAGCGGCGTGCGGAGGACATTGGGTGATGATAGCGCCATTTCCGCTTTGCGCCGAAAGCGACGCTCAGCCATCCTGAGGGAGCACGTCGCTATGGGCCAGGAGGAGACTCATGCACTGCACAAAACGCGGAGAAATCTCGACTCATCCAAGCTCAACAACGGTGTCTATCGCGCCGGATTTGCAACCACCCAGCAAGCCTATGAGGAAATTTTCCACGATGTCTTCAGTGTGCTCGATCTACTCGAGGCGCATCTCGCAATCCGTCGGCTGCTGGTTCGAGAGCGCTTGACGGAAGCGGATATCAGGTTGTTCGTGACCCTGATCCGCTTCGATGTCGCGTATTACGGCCTTTTCAAGTGCAACCTCCGACGCATCGCAGATTACCCGGCGCTGAGCGCTTATTTGCGCCGCATGCTCGAAATTCCGGGCGTTCGTGAAACGGTCAATATCGATCACATCAAACGCGGATATTACTCGATCAAGGCCCTCAATCCGAACGGCATCGTGCCGCTTGGGCCTGACTTGCGATCAACCGGGCTTGCTTAAGCTCGGCGAGCGGACAATGGACCTGCCAGAATTGCCCAGCCTGCGTGGCGCCTCTCGCTGCGGCCCGGCGAAGCTCTCGCGGACGCGGTTCAGCAGGGCCGTCAAGCGTGTCAAATCGGCCGACGAGAGAGAGGCGAACAGCTTGTGAAATCGGGCTATATTGACGCCAAACGCCTTCTTGATGACCGCCTCACCCCGAGGCGTCAAGCGCGCGATCAGTTTCCGACGATCGTCCCGATCCACGGTAGATTTGACGAAGCCTTCGCGTTCGAGGGCTGCCATGAGGCCGGAAACAGTGGCGCGCGTGACGCCCATCGCTTCCACGATGTCCTTGTGCGGAATTCCATCCCCTTTGGTCGCCCACAACGCCATCAGAATCTGGTAACGCGCGACCGATCCCACCGTCCCCGCCATCCATTCGCTGACCACGTTGTCAGCCTGTTGCGCGGTGGCGCGCAGCGTAAACAGCGCTTCCATCCCCTGCACCTCTCGTGCCGAGAGGCGCTTGCGAATCTCCTCCATCACCGCCGGCGGCGGTCCCGGAGCGCGTTTGGGTAGTTGCCGGCTGTCCATTGTTATCTCCTGCCAATAAGTTTGGTGCCTAACAGTGTGATTGTCAATGTATTTGTTGCCTCGGCGCGGCGCACGATCACATTGCCGCGAGCGCGATTGACATTGTTAGGTGGCTAACGTATTTTGTCAGTCGCCTAATGAAAGCCCGCGCCGTTCAGGAGGAGAATGCAACATGAATACCGAAATCATCGTCCACCCAAAGCTGCAGCACTATGGCCTGACGACCGCCAACTTGGACGTCATGATCGACTGGTATCGGAAGGTTCTGGGTATGACGGTCAACCATCGCGCATCTTTGCCGCCCATGGCTCAAGGCCGGGCGCCATTTTCCTCGTTTGCCTTCGTCGGCAACGACGAGGTGCATCATCGTATTGTATTTTTCGAAACACCAGATGCGATGGTCGATCCCGATAAACTCCGCCACGTTCGCGTGCAGCACGTCGCCTTCGAATATCAGACCCTCGACGATTTGCTCGGCACCTACGCGCGTCTCAAGGGCTTGGGCATTCTGCCGGTGATGGCGGTCGATGAGGGCCTGCAGATGGCAATTTATTACACCGATCCCGAGCAGAACAGCGTTGAACTCAATGTCAATAACTACGGCAACGAATGGACGGCAACGGAACATATGCGGAGTGCGCCGCCGATTGGCGAACGTCCGAGGCGCTCGCAGATTGACCTCGACAAGATGATTGCGGCACGCAAGGCAGGCGCTTCGCCCTGGGAGCTGCACGAGCGTGCGTCCGCTCGGCAATTTGCCCCCGACAAACCCTACGATCCGCGTAGTCTTACTTGAGTCGATCCATGCTGCTTATTGGGAGTATCGCCCTCATGGCAATCGGTCGCTACGTGTATCGTTTACAAGGAGCGGTCTCGGCGTTTCGCAAGGCCGTGAAAGCATGGCGAACATCATTGAAGTCGAAGATCTGAAAAAGAGCTTCGCCGGCATGCAAGCCGTGAGGGGCATTTCGTTTGCAGTCCAGCAAGGATCAACCTTCGGGTTCCTTGGCCCCAACGGCGCAGGCAAATCGACTACCATCAAAATGTTGACGGCGTTGCTACGACCAACGTCGGGAGCGATCCTTATCGACGGGTACGACCCTACAAAAGAGCCGCACGCTGTTCGCCGCGCATTCGGCATCGTCTTTCAAGATCCGTCTCTCGACGACGACCTAACTGCGTGGGAGAACATGGAGTTGCACGGCGTTCTGTACGGCGTCCCCCGCGGCACGCGCTATGCGCGCATTAACGAGATGCTCAAGTTCGTTGAACTCGACGACCGCCGTCACAGCTATGTGAGAGAATTCTCTGGTGGCATGAAACGGCGCCTTGAGATCGCACGCGGGCTTTTGCACCATCCTAAGATCATCTTTCTCGACGAACCGACGCTTGGTCTCGATCCGCAGACGCGCAATCATATGTGGGAATACCTCGGCAGGTTGAATGAGCGGGAGGGGATCACAGTTTTCTTCACGACTCATTACATGGACGAAGCCGACCGCAACGCGGACACGATCGCAATCATTGACCACGGTTCCATTATCGTTTCCGGTACGGGCGAAGAACTGAAACGGCAAACTCGCAAAGACTCGCTCGAGGACGCGTTTCTTGAATTGACTGGACACGATATTCGAGAAGAGAGCGCGTCGGCGCTTGAGCACCTGCGTGTGATGCGCCGAGCGCGCGGAAGATAGCTTTATGCTGCAGACCATCTACATCATGTGGCTTCGCGAGCTCAAAAAATTCTGGCGGTCACCCTCGCGCATAATCGGGGCGCTTGGCCAGCCAATACTTTTCCTGCTCGCACTCGGCTACGGGTTTGGCAGCATGTTCCAGGCCGCCGGGCAAGGGAGCTATTTCCAGTTCCTAGTCCCGGGCATCATCGGAATGGCGATCATTTTCGCCTCGATATTCAATGGCATGCAGATCATTTGGGACCGCCAGTTCGGTTTTTTGAAGGAGACCCTAGTCGCCCCGGTTTCGCGCATCGCCATCATGCTCGGCCGCACGTTCGGAGGAGCGACCGTGGCCACCGTGCAAGGTTGCATCGTCTTCGCGCTGACGCTGCTTTTCGGGTTTCACCCGTACAGTTGGGCCCTGGTTGTTCCGGCGATCATCGTCATGTTTTCGATCGCATCGTTGTTTTCGGCGCTTGGCATCACGGTGGCTTCGTTTGTCAAGGACATGCAGGGCTTTCAGCTGGTCATGAACTTCCTGGTGATGCCGATGTTCTTCCTGTCTGGTGCGCTGTTCCCGCTCACGAACATTCCTCTCCTTCTCCGGGCGCTGGCGACAATCGATCCGCTGTCTTACGGCGTCGACGGCATACGTGCGCTCCTCATCAACGTTTCGCACTTTGGCATCGCGACCGACGCGACAGTGCTATTGGTGATGGCGAGCGTGTTTCTCGGCTTAGGAAGCTATTGCTTTACAAAGCTTGAAGTCTGACGGATCGGCCGCGTATGGCCGGGATCTTGCCGGGCCGCTTCTTTGCCGGCCTACCTGAAGCGCCTAGACGGCCTACTCGGTCCTCCCCTGGGGCCTATACCCTACCACATCGCGAAGCTCATTGTGCATCACAGCAAATTTTCACACATAGGATGGCAGAGATGGGTCATTGACGACCGACCCATTCCGCGCCGGTGTCGATCAATGTCCGTTGTTGCCCGGTGGTCTCAACCGGTCGACGCAACACTTGGAGCAGCTGGCAATAAATAACGATGACGGCTTGCCAAACCGCTCGCCCAAATGCTTTCAGCGGGTCCCCCCCCCCGGGGTCAAGCTCGAGGATGGCTGCGCTCCCGCGGGGCTCGACAAGATCCGCGATTGGTTGAGGTGACGCTAAGGTTACACGTGAACTGGCGCTGCGGGAGCGGTTCAGGTTAGGTCCTTAGCAACACTCCGATAGCCAAGACCGGAAGCACCTATCGAGCGGTCGCCCCAGCGCGCTACGGGCCTTCAGCCGCGGGCTCCTTTGATTGCAACAGAGCCGGAGGCTTAGCTATTCGGCGTTCCCGCCGCCGGTTTGAGAGTGAGCTGTTTTATACAGTTTAGAAAAGCGCATGGCCTTAAAGTTACAAATGCTGGGCGCCCCCCGCACCCCCCCGACCCCCAGGCGCTCGTGTGTAAAGACATGCGTACAAGACCCCAGCCGTGGCCACATAGCTGGGGTCTTTCTTCATCACCACCCAGTCAAAGGATGAGTCCCATGAGCGAATACGATAAGAGTAGGAAGATCGCCAACGAGACCCTTGAAAAAGGCAAAGCGGCAGCAGAGCAAACGGCGCGCTCGGTTGAACAAAGCTATTCGGTCACGGTCGATAACATCCGTGACTTTAACGTCAAAATGATCGACATGGCGCAGGCTAACGCCGAGGCAGTATTCGAGTTTGCTCGCCAACTCGCGGCCGTGAAGCAGCCGTCCGACATGGTCCAGCTATGGACGGCGCACGCCAAAAAGCAGTTCGAGACGCTAACCGAACAGACCAAGGAACTGTCAGCGCTCGGACAAAAGATTGCGGGCGAAAGCGCCGAGCCGATCACGCGCGGCGTCAACCAAGCTTTCAAAAAAGCCTCTTGATCGCTCTGTCGGTCGAAGGCGGCCACATCTCCCCGGTGTATTCACACTGGGGAGATCAATTCTACTTTTGCAAAAAGGTACACTGCAAAGACCACGCCTCACGGCGTGGCGCTTTCCTCTGGTAGTGCGCGACACACCTCATCATGGGTCGCGCGGCGTGCTCGCTGCAGGGTCGCGGTAGACCAGGATTGCTGGTTGCACATCGCAAAATTCAACAATTGTCTCGGCTGCTGCGTTGCACACTCCACTTCCGCAACGGGTCAAAGGTGACGCTTCGGACGCGCGCCAGGAATGTCCGCTGTTCCCCCCGAGAGCCGACATCCGATTGCGCTGCAATATCTGTCGAAAGGTGCCCAGAAACCGACATCGCGCCGGATGCCGCCGTCTGCTATCGTTTATCGTCCACGCCGTTCCAAAGCGCATCGATTAAGTGTCGGTTGACACTACAATGGGAAAACTTGTTTCGCAGTAGAGGTAGATATATGTCCAGCGACTTTACGACGCCCAAGGAGGACGCGTTGGAGGCGGAAAACACTGGTCTCCGCCAAATGTTGGCACAAGCAGGCATAGACGCTTCGCAATTGCTGGCAAAAGCCGGAATTGCTGCCACGGAACATGAGGCTGCCGCGCGTTTGCAGCGCCTGCTGCTGGAGGAGTTGCATCATCGCGTGAAGAATACGCTTGCGACGGTAATGGCGATTACCTCGCAAAGCCTGAAGAACGCGACAAGCATGGAACAAGGACGGGAAGCCATTGCACACCGGCTAATTGCATTGGGCCGGGCACATGATTTGCTCCTGCAAACAAGCTGGACCGGTGCGAGCCTTCCCGCAATCGTGCGCGCCGCCATCGGACCCTTTGATACGCCCGGCGTAGAACGATTTACCCTTCAAGTGGCTGAGATGGATGTTGGCCCGGCAGCGGTTCTGTCACTCGCCCTGGCGCTCAATGAACTATGCACGAACGCGGTAAAGTTCGGTGCGCTGTCCAATGCTGAGGGTCACGTCGAAATTACATCGGTGCTTGATGAAAAGGAGCAGCGTTTCAAAGTGATCTGGACCGAGAAGGGTGGCCCCGCCGTCAAAGAGCCGACCGAACGTGGTTTTGGGACGCAGCTCGTCGAGCGCAGCCTTGCCCGACTACTCCATGGTGATGCTCGATTGCGGTTCGATCCCTCAGGCGTCACATGCGAGTTCGATTTTCCTCTCGCCGCGTTGCGGTCCCGCTAGCGGCGGTTCCCAAGAAGCCATAAGCGGTCGCTCTACCGGCGAATGCTTCGCCTTATCCCCGACCGGGCGTGGGTACTTCCACTAAAGAGACATCGATTGTTACAGGTACCGTACAGAACGAAATAAGTTTCGCTGTTATGCTTACCCACCCGCCCGGTGCTGTCCGAATTAGGACACTCGGCTATGGAACT
>Ga0181521_10008287_pt1 | contig 10708 bp, 10 predicted proteins | sample PEATcosm2014_Bin_32_FD_119764 | JGI IMG/M metagenome (GOLD analysis project Ga0181521, IMG submission 119764) | Peatland microbial communities from MTU Mesocosm Facility, Houghton, MI, USA - PEATcosm2014_Bin02_60_metaG | ecosystem: Environmental > Terrestrial > Soil > Wetlands > Peat | place... | reverse complement strand
TGCGCCGATTGGTCATGATTTCGGAGCTGTGGAATAATCTCGCAGCCGCGATACTACATTCACGTCTCCCTGTAGACAAAGTGCCGATCGATCGTGGACACCGTTATGCAGGTAGTTCCAAAATGAGCTTTGTTTCGCTGGTTGTGCATGGTTTGAGCGGCATTTCGGTCTATGCGAACGAGATTTTTGCGCGTATGCTGCTGCTGACAATCTTCATGGTCTCGCTCACAACTATTTCGATTGCAACAGTCCTCTTCCTCAGAATTTTCTACCCTCAGTATGCAACCCCAGGGTGGGCGACGACAGTTAGTTTTGGGATGATCATTATCTTGATGCAGGTCTTCTTTACAACCCTCTCGTCGATTCTGGTATTGTTGAACAGCAGAATGCAGCGATTGGTTTTGCCACTTATGGAATATCGATCCTATATTGCGTCCCAACGACTCCTTGTGGGGCGGATGCCTATCTCAGATGGAAGCAAACAATTTGAGGCTTGAGACCAGACTTTAAAGTTCAGATACAGCCGCAATGCAGTGTGGCAGGTCACATCCTTCAACGACGCGATAAAGCGGGAAAGTTAATGATGTAGATCGTGGTGGTGTGGGGCGGCAAGCCGTGCGTGATAAGTCACTGGGGGAAAAGCCAGCCTATCCTTTACACTGTGCGGGATCAAGCGACTGAGGATAAAAAAGATCGCAATGTTTACACTCAACCCTACAGTCCATCACAGACAGACGCCTCCGAACAGGTGCGTTTGCTCGGACGCTCACGGTTGAAGTAATGGGCCTCAAGAGTGATTACGGCGAGCTTCCATATTGCCTTTTTCTTGCAGATCCTCATCAGTGCTCAAAGGTCCGTCCAGATCCGACGACCAACCTTCATGGCGAAAGTCTGAGTATGCCATTGGCCCATCAGTGTGAACGCACTCCGGGGCACGTTGTAGCAGCAGGAGAGGAAATAATTGTGATCGATTGGGCGACCGCCGCACCAGAGGCCCGGCAGGGAAGCAGCACAAAGAGCGGATTGGGGTTAAGGGGATTTTGCGTATCATTCCCGTCCAGGTCACCGCCGGGAACAATGCCGACGATGGGGTAATGCTGTAGCCAGTCCGCGGGTAGCCAAAAATCGCGAATGACTTCCACCTGTGGCGGGTGGTCGATCACGATGGCCTCCAGTTCTTCCTCTTGGATTGCCTGATGGATTTCATGCAACAGCGGGACGTTGATGGCAGACCTAGCGGGCGACATCACGTCCACGGTCTCAAATTCGTCGGGGTGGCCTGGTTTTCCGACCATAACGGAGTCATAGGGATGGGCGACGACAAAGACATCGCCGGGAACGGAGCGGAGCCAGTCCTCAAACTGCTGTTGCGAAGCACGCACGGCAGGTGATGGGATGGGGGGTAGGTTCGGCCGTCCGTGGCAGACAAACTGAGCGCAGGCGGCCAACAATAGGAGCGTAAGTCCTGCCTGCGACTGCGCGGCAGGCAGGCCATGAAGCCAGTGAATAAGGCGTGCCAGTGCGATGCCGAAGGCAACGGCCAACAAGGCGTATGCAGGCATCGCAACATTTACGCAAGATCCGGCGTGGCAGGCGAGAAACCAACCAAGCAGGACAAGAACTCCACCCACCCACAGGTAAAAACGTGCTCCTGGACTACCCCAATGTACGCCGGTCAACAGTAGCGCTCCGACTACTACTACCAATGCCACGCTGAAGGGTTCCAGCAGGCCGAGGGCCAAGTGCGGATGAAAGCTTACGCTGGCACTGGGCACAGTGAAAACGTAATAGTGGAACCAGCCATGCGTAGCGTGATCCAACCATGCCGTACTGCCTAAACTGGCGAGGAGAAATGTTCCTAAGCCCACCAGCACGCGCCGGGGACGCTTCCAATCCAGGCACAACGCCACCACGGCGACGGGAATGATGGACTTGGCTAAAGCAGCCAACGTCCAAGCCAGTGCAGCAAAGACAGGATGTAGCCATCGTGTAGCCACTAGGGCCAGCAGCACCAGAAAAACATACAGCGAGTCCACGCGGCCCACATCAAACCAGTATAGGCAAACGGGATAGGCGGAGGCATAAAGTCCTGCCCCGACAAGTGCTGCAAGACGATTTCTGGTTTCAAGAAAGACCAACAACGCGATGAGTACAAAACAGCCTATAGTGCTGAGGATGGAGACCAACCGCATCGGGAGCAGACCAATGCCCAAGAGCTTTGCTACCCATCCGCAAACATAAAAATAAGCCGGAGGATACATATACGGGATAAAGTGGAAATTCGGCGACAGGTAGAGCGGGAGTCCGTTGGCGACACGGGCGACCTCCAGTGCCAAGGAGCCTTCTATTTGATCCAGTGGGAAGGGATATGTGAGCCGTCGTAGACTGGCGATGGCAAAAAACGCAATCATCCCCGAAGCGAGCAGTACGAGAAGAACCGTGAGGACCTGCACAGCACGCTGCATGCCGGAAGCATGATCTGCATGGCCTGGATTAGCCTGCATTTGAGTCTCTCCTATGAACATCCTTACTTTGGAATTTCCATTTTTTGTTCACGACGCGAGCGAGGATATGAGCAGTTGCCCCCGCCGTCAGTTTTGTTGCATCCGCTTCCATCCCGAAGGCTCGGACTGACCAGAAAGGCCCGCTGCTGGGAAATGACGACGTAATTACCTACAGCCCAGATTTCCAACTTCCACTGTCAGTAAGGGTAAGACTCAACATGATCGCCGGCCAATTTGCCGATCCTCAGTAGTGCGCCCTGCTAGAACCGGACACGCGATTCATCCATTATACTCAACAGATGCAGGCTTTCCTGTTGCTGCGAGCTCTAATACACAGCTTTGGAAGATCGACATCACTGCCTATTTTCTGCCCCTTATATACGTGCTTATTATTTAGAAAGTGGAGTACTTCCTCTCCCAGTCCGAAATGGTTACGAAAAAAGTTTTTCCGGGTGGGTTATCCAACTATAAGTGGCTCTACGGAAGAAATTTTATCGAGTGGAACCACTAGGTAGTCGTTAGTCGGCTCTAATCCATCCTTGCCAAATTCTCGAAGTCGACCGGGCGACTCAATCCGATATGACTTGAAACGATTTTTGGGAAAAGATTCCAGGATGTCTAAAAATCCGTAGCCACCGAATTGCGCGGCATTTGCTGCAGTATATTCAATCATGAAGATTGGAGGATTGTCGTTCGACAATGTTTCATTGGCCCCTCTTACCGCCAGGAGTTCTGCCCCTTCAACATCAATCTTGACGATGTCCGGCATACCGTACTCTTTAGGGCGTGTTCACACTAACGCAGCGTTTCGATGATGAGGGCGAAGTTGAGGAAGCCGAGGAAGAGGACATCGAGTTTCTCGAAGCGGGAGAAGATTCTGCGGAAGCCCTTGAGCCGGCGGAAGAGCCGCTCGATCTCGTTGCGCTTCTTGTAGAGGGCGCGGTCGTATTCCCACGGCTCGATGCGGTTGGACTTGGGTGGAACCACCGGGATCATGCCGAGGCTGAGCACCAACTGTCTGGTTTCATTGCCCTCGTAGGCCCGATCCATCAGCATTGGCAGGCCCTCCGGCATGGGACCAAGTTCAGTCAGCAGGGCGCGTCCTTCGGGTGCGTCGTGGGCGTTGCCGGGAGACAACGCGAAGGTTATAGCCGTTCGAGCATTCGCGGCAACCAGATGAACCTTGGTGTTCCATCCACCGCGCGACTTGCCGATAGCCTGAGGCCCGTTTTTTTTAGAGCACCCGTGCCATCCGGATGCACCTTGATCGAGGTCGAGTCGAGGGCGAACGCCTCGATCTTGATGCGAACGATCTGCTCGGCCTGCAACTTCTCGAACACGCGATCCAGAACGCCGTTCTTCGACCAGCGATTCATCCGCATATAGATCGTGTGCCAGCGCCCGAAACGCTTCGGCAGACCGCGCCATTTACAGCCCTGCTCAGCGACGTACAGCACCGCATTCAGCACCTGCAGGTTGTTCAAACGCACGTTGCCGCGCTGCACCGGCAACGCATCCTTGATCCGCTCATACTGCGCTTCCGTGATCTCCATACACACACATTAACACAGATTGACCGTAGTGTGAACACGCCCTAGTTGAAGCATGCGTCGAAAGGCACATAATGGCCACAAGTCATATTGAGTCGCAGATTCACCGCTATACGCCAAAATCTCATGTCTCCTCTTCTTCTTGATAACGGCATAAGTGAGCCACTTTATAGTTTCGCAGCTAACTTTTATCCTGAAGCCCACCATTACAGTCTTCCCTTAAGCGTTTTTATACCCAGATAATTCAGCCTATTAGAGGCGTGGATTTCGTACAACAGAACAAGTCGACTCCAATGAAATCTCTTCAATGTATAGGTGTCCGGATAATAATCGGGACGGAGTTCCCTGACGTAGATTACTGGTTCCGGAACATAGCCCACCTGTGACACGACAGAAAGTCTCATCCACAGATCCACATCCGCAATTAGATTGAATTCCTCACGCATTCCTCCTACCCGATCCCACATCGTCTTCTTGGAGCCGCGTCAGATAGCGATAGAGCGTGGTGTAATCCGGCACCCGAGGGCAGCTGGAGCGCGGACCGCAACTCGGAGTGCTCGCGCAACCGGTTCTCAGCTTCGCGAAAGGTTCAGTCCTCGTAACGCATCAGACATAGCACCGACAGCAACTGCGGCTGCGTGTACTGTCGCTTGCTGAACTTGGTGCGCTGAGCAGGTAACACGGATTGGCTGACTTCCAACGCCAGCCGCGCAAATGCCACCAGTCCAATCTCAGCCATAGCACACTGCGAGGAACCCAGAGCAGATTCAGCTTAACCCGATTTCCCCATCCACAAACTCCCCCGTATCGAGCATGTCAACAGAGCCAGCCGGCCTTTATAAGCACTCCAATCTGCTAGTATCAAAAAATGCAGAACGTAGTGATCACAGGTGCGTCGGGATTCCTTGGTAAAGCGTGTTGCGCGGCCTTTACATCAGCGGGCTGTTCGGTGCGCGCGCTCGTTCGCGATGTAGGTGCGCAAGAAGATCTTCAACCCGTCGCACAGGGAGGCATCTTCCGTGCCAACCTGCCGGACTGTATCGACGAGGCAGCTTTCCAGGGAGAGGTGCGTGCTGTAATTCACTGCGCCTACACCACGACAGGCAGCAGCAAGCAGACTACCCGCGAGACAAACCTTACCGGAACGAGACGGTTGCGGGAGCTTGCACAAAGGCATAATGTTCGTCAGTTCGTCTTCATCTCTTCCATGGCTGCGCACCTGGGCGCCAGATCCATGTATGGGCTAACAAAGTGGCAATTGGAGCAGGAGATGACTGCGCCTTCGGATAGTATCGTCAAACCTGGAACGATTATTGGCCAGGGCGGCATCTTTGAGCGTACGCTGAGATGGTGGACAATCTGCACAAGGACTGACAGCACCATGCATGACGCATTGATTGGATACTCGGGGTTTGTGGGTTCGACCTTAATGAAACAAACGAGATTTTCGGCATTGTATCGCTCTACTAACATCGCTGAGATCAATGGGGTGAGCTTCGACACTGCCGTCTGTAGCGCTGCTCCGGCCCAGAAGTGGATTGCCAACAAAGACCCGTCAGCGGATCGTAATACGATTGACTCGCTCATCGCCCATCTTGCCACAGTTCACTGCGAGACATTCGTCCTCATCAGCACGGTGGATGTTTTCGCCAATCCTAGGGGCGTGGACGAGGATAGCGTGGTGGACAAGACCGGACTACACGCTTACGGATTGAACCGACGACGGCTGGAAGAATTCGTCGAGCAGCACTTCGCCCACCATATTATTGTTAGACTTCCGGGTTTGGTCGGTCCCGGATTGAGAAAAAACATCATCTTCGATTTTCATAACAACAACCTGCAGGCCATTGAAAGTCGGGCGAGTTACCAGTTTTATCCGATGGTGAATCTCTGGTACGACATACAGACGGCGCTACGGTGCGGGTTACGCCTTGTGCATCTCACTACTGAGCCGCTCAGAGCCGACGAGGTGGCAACGCTGTGCTTTGGCCTCGAACGATTTGATAATGCGCTGACAGGCCCGCCGGCGGATTACGATTTCCAGTCAAAGCACGCTGCCCTGTACAACCGGCCGGGCCGGTACCAATACGGTAGAAATGACGCCATGCTCGCTATCCGCGCTTATGCACAATCCGAGCCACTCACAATCAAGCCCTAGAATGGTGCCAAATTGAAACTTGCCATCTCAAATCTAGCGTGGGAGACCGTCCAGGATCAGCAGATCTCAGATCTGCTGCAGGCGCACGGAGTATCCGCGATTGACGTTGCCCCCGGCAAGTATTTTCAGAACATTGCACACACCAATGCACGTGAAGTCGAGGCGGTGCGCCGGTGGTGGAATGACCGCGGCATCGAGATCATCGGCATGCAGGCCTTGCTCTATGGAACGAGCGGACTGAATGTCTTTGGCGATGCAGATGTGCAGCAAAAGCTGCTCTCGCACCTCGATGCCGTCTGCCGGGTTGGCAAAACACTGGGTGCCACACGACTGGTCTTCGGATCACCCAGAAATCGCGACCGTTCCTCCCTCTCCGAGGAAATCACTCGGGCGGTGGCCACTTCCTTCTTCCATCGCCTTGGAGATATTGCGGCTGGCCACGGTGTCAACATCTGTCTGGAACCGAACCCATCCTGCTATGGCGCCAACTTCATGACCAACAGCCTGGAAACGGCAGCAGTCGTGCGATCCGTTGCCCATCCAGCCATACAAATGCAATTCGATACCGGATCTCTCACCATCAACGGTGAGGATGCGAACCAGACACTACAGCAATGCGCGAAGCTGGTTGGGCACATCCACCTGAGTGAGCCCAACCTGCTACCTTTGGGAGATACTGACACCAATCATGCCGCCATCGCAGAAACTCTGATCCGACATCTCCCCAGCCATGTTGCAACCATCGAGATGCTGGCCACCGTCGGGGAGGCGCATGAAATATCCATCACTCGTGCGCTGAGAACAGCCCTGCGTTATTACAGTGGGCGAACATGAATAATTCCGTTTGCGCCAACGGCAGCGGCTCGTTCAAGACTCCGAGAGATTGAAATCTATCAGATGAATTGCGAGAAATCATCGTGGAAGAATTATTCACAATTGACTCGGAAAAGCGCGGCGGCTGGCAGGTTCCATCCTTTGAGACAGTGTTCTGGAAGGGACGCCATCACGACTACTGCGTCGTCATACCCGTCATCAACGAAGGCCGGAGAATAATCAATCTGCTGTTGCGCATGACGTCTCTCAAGATCGACACTATGGCCGACATCCTGCTGATCGACGGTGGAAGCGTGGACGTCTCCCTACAGAAAGATTGGCTGATACGCAAGGGTGTCTCAGGTCTGTTGCTCAAAACAGGTCCAGGCAAACTCAGTTCACAACTGCGCTGCGCCTATGCCTTTGCCCTCGATCAGGGCTATAAGGGGATCGTCACCATCGACGGCAACAACAAAGATGACCCGAAGGCGATTCCCAGCTTTCTGGATGCCCTGCGCAAAGGGGTTGATTTTGTTCAGGCCTCACGCTTCATCGCCGGAGGAGAGGCGGAGAACACGCCGTTGTCTCGAAACTTGGCAATACGCCTGATCCATGCTCCGATTTTGAGTTTTTTTTCCGGCTTCAAGTGGACGGATACAACCCAAGGATTTCGCGCCTATAGCCAAAAAATGCTCCTGGATGAACGCGTAGCTCCATTCCGCAATATTTTTCTCACGTATGAATTGCTGGCCTATCTTTCGTACAGAGCGCCGAGACTGGGATACAAGTGCATCGAGCTGCCCACCTTCCGCCGCTACCCCAAAGGCAAGACGCCCACGAAGATCAGCAGCTTCAAGGGGAATCTCTCCGTTCTTTCGGTGCTCTTACTTGCCTGTCTGGGAGCATACAACCCGAAGATGCAGCCCTGTTAGTTCCGGCATGGATGAACGGCACTGAAGGCGGCGGGGGGGCTTTCAATGGACACGCCGCCGGGGAGATCTACCGGTCGCGGCCGGTCTGCACGCGATTGCTGTCAGAACTGACGGAGGCGTCCAGAACATTGATGCGGTCTTGATTCACCATTACCAGACTGTTCTTCTCGAAGACCACTGAATAATCGTCTCGGCCGCTGCTCTCATCGAGAAGACGCGCAAGGTACTCACCGAAAAACGACATCATGAAGAACTGCAGCATGAAGAGGGTGGACATAAAGAGAATCGTGGTCGTCCATCCTTCAATCACGTGGCTTCGGGCAAGATGAATCAGGATGCTGTAGAGTGAGATCAGAAATGCCAGAATACTGCCGATCAACCCTACCTCGGAGATCCAGCGAAGCGGTCGTGGCGAGTTAAAGACCAGCAGATGCATTAGTCGCCGTAAGTCGTCCAACAGGTGATATGAGGTTCGACTCGACCGACCAAGCAACTTGTAGTGGTAAGCCGTCTGGGGGTAGCCCGTCTTCTGGATGCGCATGATCAGCTGATGATGCAGCAGCCCCGTCTGGGTCACCGAATTTACCGCACGGCGACTTAGGCAACGAAGCGGCGTGGCATTGCGGGGAAGGCAGTACTCTATAGAGCGCAGTATGCGGTCCGATAGACTGCGACATGCTTTGTAGATCATAGAGTGCCCCTGATCGGCCACACCCACGACTACGTCGTAACCCGATTTGCAGGCGGCTACCGTCTCGTGAATGACCTGTACCGGATCGGCCCCCTGGGAGAAGAGGACCACGAAATCGCCGATTACATTTTCGAGCGCCGCCGCCCACGCCACATCCTCGTGAATCGAAGACGTCAGTTGTATGTAACGAATGCCCGAAGTATGCAGCAGCACCTCGCTATCGGCAACGGTAAACGGTATATTCATGCCTCGACCAATAACGAGGATCTCATAATCGGTGTAATGCTCATCTAACTCGTGCTGAATATCCTGTAGATTGACGGCGATGGCCGACAACGGTTGCTGCAGCACAAGCGCAACGGAGACAAAAGATGCACTTTTCATTTTGTTCCCTCATTTGAATATCTACACCAGGCCACAGGAGGTCACAGCCTCCACAACGTCGTAAACATTGTCAATCTTGCCGCCCATCACGCAATGGAAACCCCTGAACCCATAGTTGGGCAGAAACAGAATCGGGCGCGAGTCGTCTGATTCGCTACGCGGAAGCACGGTCTTCACCTCCCAGATAGAACCGCGATACTCGCACTCGGCAAGAATCGGCATGTAACGGGCGGCATCCTTCTGCATATAGTTCCACGCACTGTTCCGCTGTGCGGTATCATAGATTGCATGGGAGTCCACAAACGTCTTGTCCCGGCCGTCCGACCACTCATAGTGAGGCGTGTAGCGGACATGGCTAAAGGAATGGAGCGTGGCTGAAGGAAATGGCATTACGGAAAAAAAAGGACCGCACATGACAGTGATCCCTACCTTCTTCAGTACATCGGGCACATCCACCAGACACATCTCCGTCATCTCATGATTAAGCGGAACCAGTTGAATTCCGGAAGAGTTGAGAATCTGATTGATGCGTGAGTAGGTACAGTTGACGACATGGTCCGCGCACACGATCTCCGTACTCTCACCGGTACGAAGCTCAACCCGCAGCCTGTTGCCCTCCTGCCCCACGGACAGTGCCTCAGTATTCAAGCTACAGACCACGCCGGAGGCATTCAGCCTTTGCTTCATCACCTCGCACAATTTGACTGAATCAAACGCATACTCTACAACAGAAAAACAGTCCTCAATCAGCGTCGGATTGGTAAACTTCCTGATCCATTCAGGTGCCGGTTCGCAACTTGCGCCGATACGACTGCAAAACTGCACGAACTGTTTGGCGGAAACCTTCCCTAGAGGCCGGCCAATCAAATAGTACTTCTCAAAGTCCGAATCCACACACTCCTTAAATTCCTGCACAAAACGCGGAAATGACATGCGGGAACGCAAAGCCGTCAAAATGCTGCGGGGATAGTGATACCCATTGTGAATCCTGGCCTGATTGGCATACGAGGCCCGAGACATGAAGCGGTCTCCCTTCTCAACCAATCGAACCGAGCAGCCTAAGCGAGCAAAATGATCAGCCAGATACATCCCGAAAAAGCCGCCACCTATTACAAGAAATTTCTTCACGATTGCACAATTGTAAACCGCGTTCAAAGTCTAAAGGAGGTTGGACCCAGACTGGATTGGTGGTATGTCTGGACATGAATCTAGGGCGTGTTTGCACTAACGAAGCGCTCGACGTGCACTCCACTCGGGCCGGAACCGATAATGAGAACATCAAAATTGGGGGCAGAATTTGTCATAGTTGATTCGCTTGTCGCTCTAGGCTGATTTTACGATGAGTCCCTTTATCCCGCGCCATACTATGCAGACCACTATGGCGCAGCAAAGAGGCGCAAGAGCCGCAATGGCGAAGAGAGGTCCCTTCACGATGGGCGCAAACTCTCTGCCATGTTCAAGGCTCGCCTCGCGGCGCGCGATCTCGAGGATTGGGTCGGCTTTATGCGCCGGTGCCAAAGATGGAGGGACTATAGATGTGTTTTTCATTTCAGGTTAGAGCGTGTTTCATAAACACTTGCGCAGGGTAATCCAGAAGCAGGCGAGATAGAAGAAGGCTCTATAGGTAGCGATCAGATGCTCATGGCGAACCAGCAACCGACGGAACTGACCGAACC
>Ga0181521_10008286_pt1 | contig 10710 bp, 10 predicted proteins | sample PEATcosm2014_Bin_32_FD_119764 | JGI IMG/M metagenome (GOLD analysis project Ga0181521, IMG submission 119764) | Peatland microbial communities from MTU Mesocosm Facility, Houghton, MI, USA - PEATcosm2014_Bin02_60_metaG | ecosystem: Environmental > Terrestrial > Soil > Wetlands > Peat | place... | reverse complement strand
TTTGCCCGACGAGCTGAACGGTGCGAAGGACCGGCGCGTTCTTCTCCAACGATAGATGAGTCCGCACTTCATTATAATAGGCGGCATACGCTCGAACGATGCGACGCAGCGTATCGATCGTTCCAGAAACTAGAAACTTGAAACGGCGCGGTCCTGAAGCGCGGTTGATTCGGGCGGAAACTAGCCAGCGTTTCACGGCGCATAACCAAAGCCCAGACAACACCGGTTTTCGCAAAATGCATCCGCAATTCGTGCCAGCGATCGGGCGTGCATTTCCGCTATATCGGCTACATGGCGCGGATCGCGCCACCCGCGGTGGTGCGGAAGGGATCAAAGGCTCGCGATCGGGCCCCAGTTCTGTTCCTCGGTGCTCCTCGCAGTCCCTCCGAGACATGGCACGCTCTGAGCTAATACTGATGTTGAATTTTGCGGCTGAGGCGCGGAGACCGCGGATCTTCAAGCAGAAATGGCACGCCGGAGTTTGATAGCGACAGGTTTGGCAACTGCACTCCTAGCGAGCGTGGCGTTCGCCGCCATTGAGAGCCAGTTTTCCCCGTTCGCTCTATTTGGCGGCGGGAACCGAGATACGACCGTACTGGTCTCCGGAAATATCGAGGCGCACGAGAGCGTGCTCAGCTTCAAGGCGGTGCAATCGCGAATCGTGGAGTTGCCGTTCGACGAAGGGCAATGGGTCCGAAAGGGCGACCTGATCGCGCGTCTGGACGACTCCGACTATCGCCAGAATGTAGCGATGGCGCGCGCGGCCCTCGATCAGAGCGAGCAGCAGGTCCCCGTCGCGCAGGCAAATGTCGAGGCCGACAGGAAGGGCGTGCTGAACGACGAAGCCGATCTGCAGGAAAAATCGAGCGACTTCCGCCGCTACCAGGATATGTGGCAGAAGGGGGCCACCTCCACGCAGACCCGCGATCTGGCCGAGACCGTTTTCAAGCAATCGGGTGCCGTCACCCTGCGCGACAAGGCTTTGGTGACCGCGGCGGAAAAAACCGTCGGCGCGTCGGTGGCCGCGGTTCGCAATGCACGCGAAACATTGAAACTCAACGAGATCATTTTGGGCTACACGGTACTGCGCGCGCCATTCGACGGCGTCATGCTGACGCGTCAGGCCGAGATCGGCGAAGTAATGCTGCCCGGCGCGCCGGTCGCCACCATCGCGGATCTCGATCACGTCTGGGTGCGCGCCTACATAAACGAAACCGACATCGGAAAGGTTCGATTCGGACAGGCCGCAACTATCACCACTGATTCCTACCCCGGAAAGATCTACGAGGGCCGGATCTCGGCGATCGCGTCGCAGGCCGAGTTCACACCCAAAAGCGTCGAGACCCACACCGAGCGCGTGACGCTGGTCTATCGAATCAAGATCGACGTCTTCAACGCTACCCATGAACTCGTTCCTGGAATGCCCGCCGATGCGACCATCGATCTCACGGTCGCAGCCAATGGGAATCGCTGAGGCAAGCGCGCCCGCGGTCAGGGCGGAAGGGCTGCTGAAGCGTTTTCCGGGCGTCACTGCGGTTGATCACCTGAACCTCGAGGTTCACCCAGGCGAGATTTTCGGTCTGGTTGGCCCCGACGGCGCTGGAAAGACCACCACCATGCGGATGCTCGCCGGAGTTCTTTCTCCCGATGAAGGTTCGGCGACGGTCGCCGGATTCGACGTCGTACGCGATCCCGAAGGAGTCAAGAATCACATCAGCTACATGTCGCAGCGCTTCGGGCTCTACGAGGATCTCACCGTCGATGAAAACATCCGCTTCTATGCTGACCTGTTTGGGCTCGGCAGGCGCGAACGCGAAGAGCACGCCGCGCGACTGTTGAAAGCCGCCGGGATGGCGGAGTTTCGCGATCGTATCGCGGGCAAGCTCTCGGGCGGTATGAAACAGAAACTCGGCCTGACCTGCGCGCTTATTCACCATCCGCGGGTTCTGCTGCTGGACGAGCCGACCACCGGCGTCGATCCGGTATCGCGCCGCGATTTCTGGCAAATCCTCTATTCGCTGCTGCGCGAGAACGTCACGATTCTGATCTCGACCGCGTACCTCGATGAAGCTGAGCGATGCAGCCGGCTCGCGCTGCTTTTCAAAGGCCGCGTGATGCTGTGTGACTCGCCCGACGAATTGAAGCGTCGCATGCGTGGTACGGTGTTGATCGTTCCCTCGACCCGGGCGCGCGAAGTCCACGAAGTGCTGGCTAACGCCGAGGGAGTATCGAGCAGCGTGCTGGTCGGCGACGGGGTTCATTTGGTGGTGGATGACGCGCCGCGGCGCATTGCGCAATTCCGAAAGCAACTCGAAGCCGCATCGATTCCCTTCGATTCCATCGGCGCGAGCGAACCTTCGATAGAGGATTTGTTCGTGGCTTACGTGCAGGCGCAGCATTGAAATGACGGCCGAAGAAACGCCCGCGATATCCGTTGAAGTGCGCGACCTGGTGAAGCGCTTCGGTGCATTCACCGCGGTCGACCGGATCAGCTTCTCGGCCAGCCGCGGCGAGATCATGGGATTTCTCGGGCCCAACGGCGCCGGCAAATCCACCGCCATAAGAATTCTGTGCGGCCTGCTGCGGCCGACCTCCGGGAGCGTCCGCGTCGCCGGATACGATGTCGCGACGGATGCGGACGCGGTACGCCAGCATATCGGTTACATGTCGCAGAAGTTCTCCCTCTACAACGACCTTCAAGTTGCCGAGAACCTGCGCTTCTTCGGCGGGCTTTACAGCGTACCGCGCAACATCATCGACGAGCGCATCGAAGCGGCGATTCAGATGGCGGGCCTCGCGGGCCACGAGCACGACATGACCGGCACGCTGGCCGGTGGATGGAAACAGCGGCTCGCGCTGGGCTGCGCACTGCTGCACCGCCCTTCGATCCTTTTTCTCGACGAACCGACTTCGGGCGTCGATCCTATCTCGCGCCGGACGTTCTGGGATTTGATTCATGATCTCGCCGCGAGCGGCGTCACCGTGATCGTCTCGACTCACTACATGGACGAAGCGGAATACTGTAATCAGCTCGCGCTGATCAATCGCGGGCGGATCGTCGCGCTCGGCAGTCCCGCTGAGCTCAAGACCCATCTGCGCAGGGGCGCTCTCCTATTGGTCAAATGCCAGCCACTCGGCCCCGCACTCGAAGCGCTGGAGCAAAATCCGGACGTACTCGATGCGGCGGTCTTCGGAAATGCGCTGCATTTGACGGTTCGCGATGCGGACCGCGCCATCGCATCGATCCCGCAATTTCTCGCCGACCACCACGTTCAATCGATCGAGCTGAAGGAGATCCCGCCATCGCTCGAAGATGTTTTTGTCGAGCTCGCCAGTGCTCCGCCGGCTGCGAATGAGGCGCGCGCGCCATGAATTGGAGCCGCCTCATCGCGATGGCACGCAAGGAGCTGATCCAGATTCGGCGCGATCCGCGCAGCCTGCTCATCGCGCTGCTGATGCCGATCATGCAGATGGTAATGCTCGGATACGGTGTGAGCCTGGATGCCAAGCACATTCCGGTTTACGCATACGACCAGGAAGGCAGTCCGGACAGCCAGGCGCTGCTGAAGCATTTTCAGGCGTCGCAATATTTCGATCTGGTTAAAACGGTGCCCAACTATCGTCAGCTCACCCGCGCGATCGATTCCGACCGGTGCAGGCTCGGCGTCGTCATTCCCTATGATTTCTCGAAAACCCTGCGCGACCGCGGAACCGCGAGTGTGCAAGTGATCGTGGACGGCACCGACGACAACACCGCGAACCTCGCGGTGGAATACGCCCGCGCGGTGATCAGCGCCTACTCCGGCGCGGTTCAACTGGACTGGATGGGCCGCCAGGGCCTCGCGACGCTGGCCGGTAGCCAGCCGATATCGATCGAGGCGCGCACCTGGTTCAACGAGGATCTCGAAAGCCGCAACTTCATCATCCCGGGAATCATCGCACTGGTGATGGCGCTGGTTGGCGCGCTGCTGACTTCGCTCACCATCGCGCGCGAATGGGAACGCGGCACGATGGAGCAGCTCATTTCGACGCCGGTCACGGCACGGGAAGTGATGCTGGGCAAGTTGGTGCCGTACTTCGGAATCGGAATGGCGGATGCAGTGCTGTGTTTCGTAATGGGCGTATGGTGGTTCGGAGTTCCGTTCCGCGGCACCATACTCGCGCTTTTCATCACCACCACGCTCTTCCTGATCGTCATCCTTGGAATCGGTTTCATGATCTCGGTCGCGATCAAAAACCAGCTCGGCGCAAGCATCATTGCACTGCTCGTTACGCTGCTGCCAACTTCGATGCTGTCGGGCTACACGTTTCCCATCGACCAGATGCCGGCGCCCGTCCGTGCGATCACTTACCTGGTTTATTCGCGCTACTACGTGACCGCCCTAAAAGCGATCTTTCTGAAAGGCGTCGGCATCGAAGCGCTTGCGGAGCCGATGATCGCGCTGACGCTCTACGCCGGCGTGGTCGGGTTTTTCGCGATGCGCGCATTCAAGAAGAGTCTGGACTGATACTCATGTTTGGCCGAATTCTTCACATGCTGATCAAGGAGTTCCTGCAGCTCCGGCGCGACCGCTACGCGTTAATCCGGCTGATCGTTCCGCCGCTCATCCAACTGTTAATCTTCGGCTATGCCGCGACGTTCGAGGTCTACCATGTGTCGACCGCCATCGTGGATTTCGATCACTCGCAGGAGAGCCGCGAGCTGATCGCTCGCTTCACCGGCAGCGGACGCTTCGATCTCGTCGAACAGCCTTCCAATCGCCATCGCATCCGCGACCTGATCGATCGCAGCGAGGCTGCCGTCGCGATTCAAATCAATCCTCAATTCGCCGAGAACCTGCGCAAGGGCCAAACGGCGTCAGTGCAGGTCATTGTGGACGGGACCAATTCGAACACCGCGTTGATCGCACTCGGTTATATAGATCAAATCGCGGCCCAGTTTGCGGAGGATTACCAAAACGATCACCTCAATCGCATGGTGCCGCAGTACCGGCTGCTGATGCCGAGCGTCCAGATGGTCGAACGTCCATGGTACAACCCCGACCTCAACAGCAAATGGTTTTTCGTTCCGGGAATCATCGGCAGCCTGACCCTGATGACAATCGTGAACCTGACCGCCTTCGCGATCGTGAGAGAGCGCGAGATTGGGACCCTCGAGCAGATCATGGTGACGCCGATCCGGCCGGTCGAGTTCATCCTGGGCAAGACCGTGCCGTTTTTCCTCATCGGACTCATCCAGGTGGCGTTGATTGGTTTGGTCGGAACGCTGTGGTTTCAGGTGCCGTTTCGCGGCAGCGTGTTTGTCATGCTGCTCGGGACCTCGCTCTTCCTGGTCAGCACGCTGGCGGTGGGACTGCTGATTTCAACGCTATGCTCGACTCAGCAGCAAGCCTTCGCGTCGAGTTTCTTTTTCCTGACGCCCGCATTCACTCTGTCGGGATTCGCGTTTCCGATCGCAAGCATGCCGCCGGCGATGCAGTGGCTGACCTATCTCAATCCGTTGCGCTACTACCTGGTCGTTTTGCGCGGAACATTTCTCAAAGGCACAGGACTCTCGATCCTGTGGCCACAGATGCTCGCGATGACCGCGCTGGGAGCCGCATTGCTCGCCTTCAGCGTTATGCGATTCCGAAAGTCGCTGGACTAGAGATCCACGGTCTTCACCGATCAGCTCGAACCGGTCATTCGCAACGCTGGCCAGCCTCTATACTAAACGGGCTCCCGGCGGTGGCGGGCTCTGCCACACTCTCAACCCTCGCGCTGGTAATAAAGAATACGGCGACGATCGCGACTCCTATCGCACCGACTTCCTGGCGGCTGACCGCTTCGCCCGCGAACAAGGCGCCGACCAGGACCGCCACAACCGGGTTAACGTAGGCGTGACTCAGCGCAAGCGCGGGGCGGGTGTGACGGATCAGGTAGGTAAAGGCGCTGAAGCCGAGCAACGAACTGAAGATCGCGAGATAGACCCAAGCCGCGATCGATTTCAACGCCGGGATTTCATGCATATGCTCTCCGGTCGCCGCGCCCCATCAACAGGACGCTGCCGCCACAGATCATAAGCGTGGCGCTCGCCATCAAGCCCGCGGGCAGCTCCATGTGCCGGCTCAGTACGTAGGTCGGCAGCAGCGGTCAGCGCGGGCTTGGCAGCAGCCGCCCAAGTGCGCTCCCGAATACCTGAGTCTGCGGCGGGCTCTGCGATCCCGGCTTCAGGGAACTTCCCGGTAAAGCTCGTCGTGCGTGCACGTTCAGGCAATCATGTGTTGAGCGGCGAGTCTATGAAAGTCGCGACGGTAGGTAGTTTTGCGAGGGCCGTAGCGGTGAGGCAGGTCGTCCCCGGACCGGCAGCGGTGTTATACGTCCGGCGTGCCGAACCGGCCGAGAGATTGCGCGCGTCTGACAGCCTCTGGAACTGCCAAGTACGATAGGCCGTCGTCGAGAAAAAGGCCCTGCCGCTCGAGCGGCTAGCCAGGAACGCGGAAGCCGACTCGCGTACCGATGGCCTCATATGTCACATTGACGGGAGAGCGATATAGCCGCGAGGATTTCGTCTGCCGCGCGTGCCGTGCCACTTTGAAGCCGAGCCGATCCTGCTAGTCGTCAATTATTTGCACGGCTCCGAGTGTCTGAACCAGGCCGGTGCCGGCGTTTGACAAGCGTTTCCGCCGAGCAATACAAGTCAGTCCTGACTGACAACCGCAGAGCATCAAGTCACCGACGAGCAGGAGCGCCATGGGCCATCTGAGAAACTTGAAGGCGGAATACCGCGAGCTGCTTACCCGCCTGGACGCAGGTCCAGGGGTGAGCATGCCCGAGCCCAAGGAACCGCGAGCGCGCGAGGGCTGGCAGGAAATCCTCGAAATCCTGTTCAGTCCCGAGGAAGCGGCATTGGCGGCACGTCTGCCGCTTATGCCGGCGACCCTGGAGACGATTGCGGACCGGGTGCAACTTGCCCCGGACGATCTGAAGGCGCGCCTGGAGGTCATGGCGGACAAGGGCATCGTGATGGATCTCGTGCACCCCCAGAGCGGCGAGACGAGCTATCTTCTGTCGCCCCCGATGGTCGGCTTCTTCGAGTTCTCGATGATGCGGGCGACCGACATGATCCCGAAGAAGCGCATGGCCGAAGCGCTGGACGCTTACGCCCATGGGGACGAGACCTTTGCCAGGGAAGTGTTCGGAAACGGAACCGCGATTGGGCGCACCCTGGTGCACGAAACGGCTCTGGAAGAGGACGATATGCCCGACGTTCTCCACTGGGAGCGGGCGACCGCCATCATCGACGAAGCGCGCAGCATCGGTGTCGCGCTCTGCCACTGTCGGCATCTAGCCGAACACCTGGGGAAACGGTGTGATGCTCCAATCGAGACCTGCCTGTCAATCGACGCCGGGGCGGACTTCGTGATCCGCCGCGGATTCGGGCGGGCGATCGAGAAGAAGGAGGCCATGGACATTCTCACCGCTTCCCGCCAGAGCGGCCTGGTACAAATCGCCGACAACGTGCGAAACTCGCCGGCTTACCTCTGCAATTGCTGTAGCTGTTGCTGCGTCCAGTTGTCAGCCGTCAGCGAGTTCCCTTTCGCGGCGATCAATCCAAGCGGGTTTCAACCTGCCGTGAACCTCGACCGTTGCAAAGGCTGCTCGCGCTGCTCTCGTGCCTGTCCGATCGCGGCAATCAGCATGGTGGCGCAGCGGAACCCGGCCAAGCGCAAGAACGACCTCATCCCGCGCATCGACGCGGACCGCTGCATCGGTTGTGGGGTGTGCGCCGACACGTGCCGCAACTACGCGATGGTCATGGAAAGGAGATCCGAGCGGCCTTACGTGCCTGCCAACGTCCTGGAGCGGACTATCCGCATGGCTTTAGAGCGCGGCCGTCTGCCTCATCTCCTGTTTGACGCGGGAGCAAGTCGCGGGAGTCGCTTTCTGAACGGCTTGGTCCGCGCCCTGTGCGCCCTGCCTCCGGTGGAGAAGGCGCTGGCCAGCGAGCAGGTACGCTCGCGCTTCATCCGCTACGCACTCAGGAACGTTGGCGGTCTCGGCGTGAATTAATCCTGAAGTCCGGGCGCCCGTCACCCGAAAATCCATGCAAGACTCTGATTCGAGTGAGGCGGTCTGCACCTGCATTGCGGGCGAGCTTCAGCATCGGAAGCCGGCGCCACGATGACGGCCGCAGCTGGCGTCGTCGCACATCCCGACGCGATCACTCCTGCCTGGCTGAACGAGGTGCTGGTCAGCGCACTCGGCGAAGCTTGTATCGTTGGAGTGAAAACGGCGCGCGTGGGCACGGGCCATGTCGGCGACAGTTTTCGGCTCACGCTGGAATTCGACAGGCCGACATGCGCGCCGGCATCGCTTGTGGCCAAACTGCCGTCCGCCGATCCAGCGAGCCGGGCCGCGGCGGTGGTGATGCGCACGTATGAGGTCGAGGTCGGCTTCTATCAGGAGCTGGCGCGCTGGCTGCCGATTCGGACGCCGCGATGCTACCACGTCGCGTACGAGCCTGCGTCCGACGAGTTCGTGCTGCTGCTCGAGGACCTCGCGCCTGCCCGCCAGGGCGACCAGATCGCGGGATGCTCGATCGATCAAGCGGTGCTCGCTGTCCAGGAGCTGCCGAAGCTGCACGCGCCGCGCTGGGGAGACCCGAAGCTGGCCGCAATCCCGTGGCTCAATCGCGGGGGGTCGGTCGGCGGCGTCAACATGGCCACACTGGTAGCCAACCTGTTCGACGGCTTCCGGGCCCGCTATGCCGATCGCCTCGATGCCGACGTGCTCGCCATTGCCGAGCGGCTGATGCGCCGACTGCCCGAGTACTTTGCCAATCGTCCCGGCGCATGGACCGTCACCCACGGCGACTTCCGGCTCGACAATCTGATGTTCGGAACTGATCCGGGCGGGCCGCCGATCGCGGTACTCGATTGGCAAACCGCGGCCAACGGTCCGGGGATTAGCGACTTGAGCTACTTTATCGGCGCCAGCCTGATACCCGACGCGCGGCGGCGCCACGAGACCGATCTGGTGCGCCTCTACCACGACGGGCTGATCGCATCGGGCGTCGACAGTCTAAGTTGGGACGAGTGCTGGACGGAGTACCGCCGCTATGCGTTCGCGGGCCTCATCATGGCGATCGCCGCCTCGATGCTGGTGATGCGTAACGCGCGCGGCGACGATATGTTCGTCGCGATGGCGCAGCGTCACGGGCGCCAGAGCCTCGACCTGGAGTCCGAGAAGCTCCTCGGCTGACATAGGTAACATAATGCCCAAACTGACCGCGATGGACGAGTACTTCGTCCACCAGATCCCCGAGCCGCTGCCGAATGTAGTGACCTGGCACGAGCACTGGCGCGAGAGCCTATTCTTCGTGCTCCATCCCCGCGAGCGGCTAGGCGATGTTGTCATCCTGACGCTCGCGCATTTTCCCAGCCGCGGAGAGATGGACAGCCTCCAGCTCGGCCGCGTAGGCAACGTCGCCACGTTTGCGCGCCACGCGCGACCATACGACGGCGATCCGCACACGATGCGCGTCGGTCCCGCTCGCTTCGAGATCGTGGAGCCGTTCAAGACCGTGCGCCTGCACGTCGACGATGTGCCCGAAGCGCCCGTCTCGCTCGACCTTACGTTCACCGCTCGCACGAGGGCCGTCGGGCTGCGCCGCGGAACGATGAAGGCGGGTCATGAGATCATTTGGGACCAGAGTCACATGGTTCAGTCCGGCACCTACAACGGCGCGTTCAAGCACGAGGGCAAGACTTACGAGGTGCGTGACTGGTGGGGCCAGAGAGACCATTCGTGGGGAATCCGTGATCACGCGCGCTGTCCGCTGTGGATGTGGCTGGCGATCCAGTTTCCGCAGGGGATGCTCGCCGTATGGCACTGGGAATATTCCAACGGCGCGACGGCGTACACCGACGGTTGCTTCGCCCCTGCCGACGGCGGCGAACCAATCCCGCTCATCCGCTTCACTCACGACCTGCACTGGATCGGAGCGAACGGGCGGACCGTGAGCTATGGCCGTGACGGTGACGATGTAACCGGCTTGGCCGGGCGGGTCGAAATCACCCTGGAAGGCGGCCGCACGATCGCGATCGACGCGGACGGGCGATGGGCACAGCGCTACGGCCCGCTCGGCGGCGGACTAATCGAAATGACGGTGCGCACCGCTGACGGATGGCAGGGCACCGCCATCTACGAAGTGACCGGCGCCTATCACCATCACTTCTTTCCGACGCCGCGCGCCGAGCGACTGCCCCCTGGCTGATCGCTGCGAGCGCCTGCCAATTCCGGCGCGCGGACTTGTTGGTGAACGCGTGAGACCGGCGATCGAATGGATCGGCCCTGTGGTGGGATTCACGATTATTTTTCTCTCGGGCGCCTTTTCGGCCGCGATCGACATCTTGCCGATTCTCAAAATACACATTACTACCGACATTTTTAGGGTAGTCTAAATCAGGGATTCGAAATGGAAATTCCAGATCATGGTATTCTGATGCGGGGGATCGGGCGCTGGCTCGTGTACAGTCGACCGCGCGCGTGGCTAGGGATGGCCGTGGAGATTCCGAGCCTGCTGTGCGGAGTCGGCATACCGCGCGGCGCTACCTGTCTGGATATCGCGACGGGCCTCGGTTGGGCGACGGCGGGTCTGATCCGACGCGATCCGTCCGCCCAAATCGTCGCGCTCGACTACGATGGAACTATCTTGCCGCGCACGCG
>Ga0181521_10008283_pt1 | contig 10712 bp, 7 predicted proteins | sample PEATcosm2014_Bin_32_FD_119764 | JGI IMG/M metagenome (GOLD analysis project Ga0181521, IMG submission 119764) | Peatland microbial communities from MTU Mesocosm Facility, Houghton, MI, USA - PEATcosm2014_Bin02_60_metaG | ecosystem: Environmental > Terrestrial > Soil > Wetlands > Peat | place... | reverse complement strand
TGGATGGGCTAGCGCCGGACGCTTCCACCATGCGCAGAGCCAGCTGCGTCGCTTCATGAACATGATTGGCGGCTGCACCGTGCACAAGCATTCGTATAGCTACGCGGCGGCGCAGGCTATCCTTCCACACGTCGTCGCCGATATGCAGGGTTATCTCGCCGTCAACCACAGTTCTTGGGACGTAATAGCGGCGCACACCCGGCTTTTCGTGACATTCGGCGGGTTACCCTGGAAGAACGCCCAGATGGGGGTTGGCGGCGCCTCCGAACACCGTCTACGCAGTGGACTCGCCACCGCGATGACGAACGGTTGCCGATTCGTCAACTTCAGCGTTGTTCGCAGCGACCTTGACTTGCCAACGACGGCATGTGAATGGATTCCGGTCCGGCCAAACACCGATACGGCTGTGATGCTGGCCCTCGCCTGCGAGATCATCCGCTTGGGCCGACACGACCGCGGCTTCCTTGATCGGTATTGCGTGGGTTACGAGCGGTGGGAACGATACCTGCTCGGTACGGACGACGGGATCGAGAAGAACGCAGCCTGGGCGGGGCCGATCGCCGGAGTAAATCCGGAGCGGCTCAGATTGCTCGCCGCCGACATGGCCCGCGAGGTTGACGGCAAGCGAACCCTGATGAACGCCGCTTGGTCGCTGCAACGGGCTGATCACGGCGAGCAGCCCTATTGGGCCCTGGTTGCGCTGGCGGCCGTCGTCGGCCAGATCGGTCTGCCTGGCGGTGGCTTCGGCGTCGGTTATGCCTGCGAGAATGGGTTCGGCAGCCCGCATCCACTTATCGGAACGGGCCCCCGAGTTCCGGCAGGGACCAATCCGGTCAGTAGCTTCATTCCGGTGGCGCGCATCACGGACATGCTCGAGCACCCAGGGCAGGAGTTTGACTTCGATGGCCAGCGCTTGCGGTACCCGGACATCCATCTTGTCTATTGGGTCGGCGGTAACCCATTCCACCATCACCAGGATCTGAACCGCCTGCTGGTCGCGTGGCGTCGGCCCGAAACAATTGTAGTGCACGAGCAGGTTTGGAACACGCATGCGAAACTCGCCGATATTGTACTGCCCGCCACTTCGACGCTCGAGCGCGAAGACATCGGATTCGCGTACCGCGAGCCCCTTGTCACGGCCATGCGCCGCGTGATCGGTCCGCCGGGATGGGCGCTGGACGACCATACGATTTTCGCCGGCATCGCAGGCGAGCTCGGTGTCGCCGAACGGTTCACTGAGGGCCGTAGCCTGCGAGCGTGGCTCGAGCACTTGTGGGAACAGTGGCGTTCGGCACTTGTGGCACAAGGCTTCACGGCACCGAGCTTCGATGCGTTTTGGTCAGCTGGGGCGTGGCGGCTGCCTGCGGCATCACGCCCCGTGGTTATGCTCGACGCTTTTCGGGCGGACCCGGATCAGAATCGACTGCAGACGCCGAGTGGGCGCATCGAGATTCACTCTGAAGAGATCGAGTCCTATGGCTATACAGACTGCCCGTCGCACCCGACTTGGCTGGAGCCGGCTGAGTGGCTCGGCAGTTCGCTCACCGCCAGATTTCCACTTCACCTAGTGTCCGATCAGCCTTTCACCAAGCTCCACAGTCAGCTCGACTTCTCCGCGCTCAGTCGCGCAAACAAGGTACAGGGGCGCGAGCCGGTCTGGATCCATCCTGCTGACGCGGCGGTCCGGAGGATTTCTGACGGCGATGTCGTCCGTCTTTTTAATGATCGCGGCGCCTGCCTTGCAGGTGCGGTGCTCACGGACGCGGTCGTTCCCGGTGTCGTCAAGCTTTCGACGGGAGCATGGTGGGATCCGGAAGAACTTGGTGTCCCCGGCGCGCTCGACAAGCACGGCAATCCCAACGTGCTGACGCGCGACTGTGGCACTTCGTCTCTCGGTCAGGGCTGTTCGGCACAGAGCTGCCTCGTTCAGCTCGAGAGACATGAGGGCCCAGTGCCGCTGATTACAGCGTTCGACCCGCCGCGCCTGGTGCCGCTGTCCGCTTAACGCGTGGGGGTTCAAGGTGCCGCTATTACAGTTGTCATCGCCTGTCGTCATTGCGCGGGCCTGCCGAGATGGGTTGGTCCCACGGCTGAACGCGCGACTGCATCATGGATACAAGCCCGTGTCCGGCGCGTGCGACGTCGGACTCAGGCCGCGGCTAGATGGAAAGGAAGACCACCGGTAGGGCGAACGTACAGGCCTCATAGGGTGCGCCATGCACGTAGGCGTCCCGACGGCCGGTGCCAATGGACGATGCTGCGGGAGAAGCGATATGGACAAAGCGAAACTCGATGCACTACGCACCCGTTACGTAGGCGCCAGCGCTGCCGACTCCAACGATCCAGTGCTGGCAGCAGCTGCGAGTCAGGCAGTCCGCCCGGATGGCCGCCGCACTCTTCCGTACGCCGGCATCCCAACGCTTCTCGGACTGCCTCACGCGGAGACAGCCGCTGATCTTGACATCGCACTCGTCGGCGTGCCGATGGATCTCGGCGTTTCAAATCGGAATGGTGCGCGTTTTGGCCCGCGAGCCGTTCGCATGATTGAGCGCATCGGACCCTACCATCCCACGTTCCGCGTCGTGCCCCAGGCTATCGTTCGCGCGGCGGATATCGGTGACGTGCCGTTTCGTAGTCGGTACAGCCTCGAGCAGTCACTCGAGGATATTGAAATCTTCTTCCATGGGCTTCACTCGCAGGGTGTGCGGCCGGTGTCCGTCGGCGGTGACCACTCCGTGACCTATCCGATCCTCAAAGCCCTCGGCAAGGACAGGCCAGTGGGGCTCGTACACATCGATGCGCACTGCGACACAATGGGCATATACGATGGCTCCAAGTTTCATCACGGCGGCCCATTCCGTCTCGCGGTTTTGGACGGTGTGCTCGACCCCGAGCGATGCATCCAGATCGGTATCCGTGGCGCTTCGAACATGTATTGGGAGTTTTCTCACGAGGCCGGTATGACGGTCGTTTACATGGAGGACTTCATGGCCGCGGGAGTGACCGCAGTGGTCGAGCGAGCGCGGGCCGTAGTCGGTGATGGGCCGGTGTATATCAGCGTCGACGTCGATGGATTCGACCCCGCCTATGCACCGGGAACGGGCACTCCGGAAGTCGGCGGCCTGACGCCACGGGAAGGTCTCGCGCTCCTGCGAGGGCTCGGTGGCCTCGATGTAATTGGCGCGGATGTCGTCGAAGTGGCGCCGCAATATGATCCGAGTACCAACACGATCCAGTTGGCCGGGCAGTTGTTGTTTGAGGAGTTCACGCTAATGGCGTGCGGCCGTCGTCGCTGCTGAGCTGGGTAGCACCGGAGACCGGAACCCCAAGCCATTGTTGTAGGCGCAGGGCGGTTGGACTTCTGATTCCACCAACGCACGTTCTCGCTACGATCCACGGCGCCACAGGCTCCGTGCTTGGCTGAATGAAACGCACTCATCCGCTCCAGGCTGGGTTGGCGAGGCACTTCGAGTGCCGCAAAGTGCTGAATATTGCTTGGGTGATTCTCGGCAAATCAGCTTGATACAAGCCAGAAGTCAGCAGAAATATTCAGGCCGCGAACGTTTGAATATCGTCGGTAATCAGTCTCTTATACGAGATTGACTGCCAGCCTACGAACTAGGGGGGTTGAGAGTTCGACTCTCTCCGGGCGCGCCAAATAGTTCAAACGGTTAGCTGCACTCGGTGCTTGCGCCGAATATCCTGCCAGCTACTCGGCAGGTCGAGATGCGTCTTAGAGGTTGTTGATCACAGCAGTGAATTCCAGTTGGTACGCACGTGCGAGTGTCGTGAGCGGTAGGCGAACGATGGATATATTGAGGACTCCCGACGAGCGCTTCGTGGGGCTTCAGGATTTTCCGTTTGCACCGCACTATTCGAATGTGTCCGGTGGGACGGGTCCGGTGCTGCGCATTCACTACTTGGACGAAGGCCCGCGGGACGCTGCGCCCATCTTGCTTGTGCATGGCGAGCCGACCTGGTGCTACTTATACCGCAAGATGTTGCCGCCTTTGGTAGCGCGTGGTCACCGCGTCCTCGCACCAGATCTTGTGGGCTTTGGTCGTTCCGACAAGCCTGCGGCCCGTTCCGACTACACGTTCGAGCGCCACGTCGACTGGATGAGCGCGTGGCTGACCACGCTTGCGCTCGAACGCATTACACTGTTCTGCCAGGACTGGGGAGGACTGATCGGCCTGAGACTTGTCGCGCGCTTTCCCGAGTGCTTTGCCGCGGTCGTGGCGGCCAATACTGGGTTGCCGGTCGGCGGCAGCGCCGTACCGCTGGCTTTCCGGCTCTGGCTCGCCTTTAGCCAGCACGTGCCGCGGCTTCCGATCGGATCGCTGATCAGCATGGGCACGGTGCGTGGGCTGACCGCGGCCGAGAAGAAGGCTTACGACGCCCCGTTCCCCGATGAGCGCTACAAGGCCGGGGCGCGGCAGTTCCCAGCGCTGGCGCCGATCACCGACGCGCACGCCTCGGTCGCGGAATGCAAACAGGCGTGGAATGTGCTAAGCCGCTTCAACAAACCCTTCCTGACGGCGTTCAGCGATCGCGATCCAATCACCCGTGGCGGTGATCGAGCGTTTCAGGAGCGCGTGCCAGGAGCCCGGGGCCAGCCTCACGTAACCATCCGAAACGCCGGCCACTTCCTTCAGGAAGACGCGCCTGCCCAGCTCTCTGACCTGATCCTTGCGCTGCGTGCGCGCGACGGCGGATGAGCCGGTTGCGTTTCGCAGGCCCCGATTGCAGGAGTTCCTGCGCGCCAGCGAGACGCGGATGCAGCGCCTGACCAAACGCAGCCTCTCACCCACCCGAAGTCATTGCTGCCCGAGGGCGGACGTCGGTGGGGTTCTTGATTCGAACGTACCGCGCCGCCAGCCTCGCGGCAAATCGGGTTCATGGCCGAGAGCCGGCGGGGCGGAGCCATATTGCCGGACCGAAAGCGCTGAAAGTCATGGCGGGGAAAGCGAACCGGGCGTGCGACCAGTCTGTGCGCGGAAGCTGCGCACGAAACTCGCGACGTCGGTATAGCCGAGGCGGTAGGCAACCTGCGTGACCGACAGAGCGCCATCGGTCAGCAGTTGCCGGGCGCGTTCCGTACGTACCTGCAGAGATAGATCACGGAAGCCCGTTTTCTCGGCGTCGAGGTAGCGGGCGAGTGTTCGTGGCGAGATGTTGACGAACCCTGCGAGCTGCTCCAGGGTGGGTCGCGAGTTTTGGGACTCTCGCAGCATCATGCGGCACCACTCGCTCCAGCGGCGACGCGACTGCATCCGGTGCAGCATCGCCTTGCACCGTTGCTCCGCAGCCTGCATAGCCCGCGGGTTGGCCATCGCCAGCGGCGTATCGAGCAACGCTGCATCCAGCGAGATCCTGACGCCGGGGACGGCATCGCCGAAATGAACCCGGGCGCGGGACAGCTCCCGGTAACGCTCGACGTGAGGCGGACGCTCGATCGACAGCCAGGCCTCATAAGGCCGCAGTTTGCCGCGCAGCGTGGACTCAAACACGTAGTGATTAGAGACCACTATCGTCTCCTCGAGCACACGCATCGACCGATGCGCCAACGCCACAACCGGCAGGTACACGAGGTCGACGCGCCCAGCGTGCCGCTGCAGGCTCAAGGCGAAGACAGGCTGGATCAAGCGCTGGTAACTCACGGCCAGCCGCAGTAGGTGCCCGAACGTGGGACTCGTGAGCAGCGCAAAGCCAAGAATGTCGTGGGACGTCGGATCGAGCCGACGGCCCAGCTCGAAGCCGAGGTCCACCCGTCCGCTCGCGTGCTCCGCTGCCCTGAGCAGCGCTTCTACCTGCCGCAGCGTGAGCTGGGCCTCTGGAGTATCGATCTGGCGAACGCGAGCCGCGCGCAGGATCACCGTGCGATCAATACCGGTGGATTCCAAAAAGTCGACCAGCTGCGCCATGTACCGCGCAGGCAGCCTGTGCGAATCGGAAGCTTCACGCATCGCGGCGCTCCCAAGCGCCCAGCACGGGCGTCGGCATAGGTGTCTGAAAATATCAATGCATTGGCGGAAAATGCCAACACCATAGGCGTGTCATCTTCCTAGAATCAACTCAGCCAAGCGTGAATGATGTGCCGACGACGGCAGGGAGAGCGGCCATGAACGAAGTGACTGGCGGTGAATTGCTGGCACGCGCGATCGCCAACGAAGGGGTGAATTTCGTGTTCGGGCTGCCTTGCCCCGAGATCGACCCGTTTCTGGCGTCGCTTGGCGCCAACGGCATCCGCTTTGTGACAATCCGCCACGAGGCTGCGGCAGTGCACATGGCGGAAGGCCTCTACAAGACGACCGGCCAAGTCGCGGTCGTGCTCGGCAATCCGGGCCCGGGCTCCGCAAACCTCGTGCCGGGCATGGTGACGGCAAGACACGAAGGGGTACCTGTGCTCGCAATTACCTCGCAACATCGCGCCGGCGTCGTCTATCCATCAACGCCCGCCACTTTCCAGGGCCAGGACCAGCTCGATCTCTTCAAGCCGGCCGTCAAGTGGAACGGCCCGGTGTTCGAGTGGCTCCGCATACCGGAGCTCGTTCGGATGGCGTTCCGGGAGATGTGGGCGGGTCGCCCAGGTCCGGTTCAGCTCGAGATTCCAGGGCCGGTGCTGTATGCCACGGGCGATCCGGCGGCTGCCCCGATCTACCCGCGTGAGCGCGGTCGCGCATCACTGCCGCAGCCGTCGGAAACGCAGCTCGCGACGGCGGCAAATCTGCTGGCGACCGCGAAAGCTCCGGTGATCTTCGCCGGTACTGGTGTCGACCGTGCGCAGGCGAACGCCGCGTTGATCAGGCTGGCCGAGCTGCTCGAGTGCCCCATCATTCCGTCGATGGCGGGTCGAAGCGTCGTGCCCCACGATCACCCGCTGTACTTCCAGTCGCAGAGTCCGGCGGCCGACGCGCTGCGCCGTAACGCCGACGTGATTCTGGTCGTGGGGTCCCGAGTTGGCAATCTCGACGTTCCCTTCGACAAGTACTGGGGCGATCCGGCCAAGTGCCGAATCATCCATATCGACGTCGACCCCCGCCATATCGGCGTTTCGCGCCCTGTTACGCTCGGCATCGTCGCGGACGCTCGGCCGGCGCTCGACGGCCTGACCGCGCAGCTCCGTGGACGGCAGATTGCAAGCCACGGGCGCACCGATGTCGTGTCGCTTCGAGCTGACTTCGAAGCGTGGGCGAAGGCCGTCGGTGAAACGGTCGCCACGTGGTCCGGTCCCGGCATCCATCCGGCTCAGGCCATCGGGGCCGTCGGCGCGGTGTTCGGCAGAGACGCAGTGTACTGCACCGACGGCGGCATGACCTCGCTCTGGGCAGCACTCGCCCTGCCATCCACGAAGCCGAATTCGTACCACGGGATCCTGGAGTTCGGCATGCTGGGTACCGGCATCCCGTCGGCAATCGGAGCGAAGCTTGGCGCGCCTGCGCGCGAGGTGGTCTGCGTGACCGGCGATGGGGCCGCCGGATTCAACGCCATGGAGCTGCAGGTCGCGGCGCGCGAAGGCCTCAAGATCACGTTCGTGGTGATGGCCGAAGCTGAGTGGACGATGGAGATTCCCAACGAGATGACACACTGGGGCAAAACATTCGGGACTGCCATGGGCGAGGTCCGGTGGGACAAGGTCGCTGAGGGTCTCGGTTGCCGCGGCGAGTTCGTAGACGCGATCGAGGCACTTCCGGCAGCGCTCGCGCGTGCCAAGGGTGGCGCCGGCCCAACACTGTTATGCGTGCGTACCAGCAAAGAGGCAAACCTCGCGGTGCCAGAGTCCGGCATCGCCCGGTTTTTTGAAGTTTACTTCGGGCCTTCCGCATGACGAACCTAATGGGTAAGCGCGTATTGATTACGGGCGCTGCCTCAGGCATCGGGCTGGAGTGCGCGCGTGCATTCGCGAAGCGGCGCGCGAACCTCGTCATCACAGACATCAATGCGACGGCGCTGGAAAAGGTCTGCGGCGAGATTTCTGGGATGGGCGTGCGGTGCCTTTCTCGCGCCTGCGACGTTTCGCAAGAGGAGTCAGTCGCGGCCTTCGCCGCCGACGTGCAGGGGCTGGTAGGTCCGGTCGACGTCCTCGTCAACAACGCTGGCGTTGCGTTTCTCGGCAGCTTCGAAGAGACGCCGCTCTCAGAGTGGCGACGTATCTATGACATCAACGTCGTCGGGATCGTTCACTGCATTCGCGCGTTCCTCCCGGCGATGCGCAAGGCGGGTGGTGCAAGGAAGATCGTCAACGTTGCCTCGCTGGCCGGCTTCGCACCTGCCCCAAACATGTCGGCATACGCGGCCTCGAAGCATGCAGTCGTTGGCCTGTCCGAGGTGCTAGCGATGGAGCTACACGAAACGAACATTTCGGTCCTCGTCGTGTGCCCGGGCATAATCAACACGGCCATAGTCCACGTCAGTCCCGCCGCACCCGGCATGAGTGCGGCGCAGATCCAGAAGCTCCAGAAATACTATGCGGACGAGGGCTGCCATCCCAGCGTCGTAGCCGAGGACGTCATGCGCAGCATCGAGCGGGACGACTGCTTGCTGTTCACAGGCCCGTCGGCAAAGCTTGGCTACACCGCGATGCGCCTCTCCCGCACGCTCGCCCGCCATCTCACGATCGCTGTGGCAAGGAAGAGTGGGTACCTCGCCGAGTAGCTCGGACCGGGGCAGCTTCACTCCTGCTCTGACGTCTGTTTCCATCAACTAGAGTGTCCGGCCCGAGGCGCTAGGTCTTAGGCATCGCGATGCGGTTCGCGGTCTGAATATTGCTAGGGTCGTTCTCGACCAATCAGACGCTTACAGGCTCGAAGTCACCGAAAATATTCGAAACGCGAGTGCGATAATCGGCTTATTAATCAGTTACCTGCACAGCACCGAGTACCGGTCTACGAACCGGGGCTCGGGAGTTCGAGTCTCTCCGGGCGCGCCATAAAATCAGTAACTTGCGCGAAGGCGGTCGACCCTACAGCTCGCCGAATCACCACAGGGTCACCGGTCGACGAGACGAATTCGATTCGCGGTTTACGACTGCTTTTGACCCACTGCCGGCGCATCCGAACGGCTATCGGGCAGTCGGGAATGACCGGCCGACGCCGAGCCGAGGACGCACGACGGGACGTCGAACGTCGCGGTCGTGGGCTCAGGAGGCAATCTCGTCGGCGCGATCGCCTGTTGGGGCGGGTCGGACTCGCATGACGATGCAGCCTGTAATGGAGCAGGGGACTCTGAAACAAGGCGGCAACCGTCAGGGCAAAGGCGGCCGAGATCGACTTGCCCGCGGCGTCGGCGGGAGAGATGATCCACAGTCCACGAACAAGAAGGAGGTTCCGATGAGCGAGCACAAGGGGAAGTGCTTCTGCGGCGCGGTCGAATTTTCTGTGAGCGGTGAGCCGGTCGCGATGGGATTCTGCCACTGCGAATCCTGCCGCCATTGGTCGGCCGGCCCGGTGAACGCCTTCACGCTGTGGAAACCGGACGCCCTGAAGATCACCAAAGGCGCAGGCAACATCGGCACGTACAACAAGACGGCGAACAGTTTTCGCAAATGGTGCAAGACGTGCGGTGGCCACCTGTTCACGGATCATCCACCGATGAAGCTCGTCGACATATATGCGGCAATGCTGCCGACCCTTGCCTTCAAGCCCACTCTGCATGTGTCCTATGGAGAGAAGGTTCTGAGCATCCGGGACGGGTTGCCGAAGATGAAGGACTTCCCGACGGAGATGGGCGGCTCCGGGATCACATTACCGGAGTAGGCGCTGCGCGAGGCGGATTTGCCAGCACTGGACTGCGGATTGTCGCGACCGTTGGCTAACGGCTGAGCCACTGTGGCCCGCGCGCCGCCGAACAACGCGTGCCTTTATCCAGGCGGTCAGTCCGGAAACTTCAGCGCTCGCTCGATCGCCTGGAAGCGTGGTTCCTTGCGCAGTGGATCGAAGAAGGGGTTAACCTTCGTGTACGCGAGGTACGGGTCCCGGTTCCGCATCGCCGTTTCGAGCCAATCGAGCGCGCGGGCGGTTTCGCCCCACTGCGCATAGATATCAGCGTATCCCTCGGCCAACCGATCTCCCGCAATGGTCCGAACCTTGGCAAGCATCGTTTCGGCCTCGGTGTGCCGCCCGAGCTTGTCGTAGATCATTGCCAAGCACCAGGGTCCATTGACTTCGCCTGCTCTTACGCACGTGACACGGGCGCGCTCGAAGTCACCGCTCAGGTAGTAGGTGATTCCGAGCCACATGTTGACGGACACGTCGTCCTGACCCAACGCCACGGCATCCCTGAGGGCGCGTATGGCGTCGCCATAGCGCCGCGTGAACGCCAACGACACTCCGAGCCCGAAGTGGTTCATGGAATTTAATGGGTCCAATACCAGCAAGCGGTGCGCGGCGGCCAAGCCGGCTTCAGCGCGGCCGATCAGGACGGCGAACGCGCCGTATTCTCCCAATACTCTTGCATCGCCGGGCGCGAGCGCAAGCGCACGCTCGTATTCCTGAAACGCGCCCGTAAACTCGAGCGACCCGGCGAAGAAATTGGCCAGCGCCAGATGCCCGTCGGCGAGATCCGGCGTCAGGGTAATCGCCTTGTGCGCATCTAAGGAAACTCTGATTTACCTGTAGTGTCTTAATTCAGCATTCGAGGTCATGCGAGCGTGACGATGAAGCAGCGGACGCTGACTGGTTTTGAGAAGTACGGGAAGACGACGCGGCGAGCGC
>Ga0181521_10008277_pt1 | contig 10716 bp, 10 predicted proteins | sample PEATcosm2014_Bin_32_FD_119764 | JGI IMG/M metagenome (GOLD analysis project Ga0181521, IMG submission 119764) | Peatland microbial communities from MTU Mesocosm Facility, Houghton, MI, USA - PEATcosm2014_Bin02_60_metaG | ecosystem: Environmental > Terrestrial > Soil > Wetlands > Peat | place... | reverse complement strand
AGCGTGCGCGCGCGGCGTCGTCCAGCGGCGCGGCATTGTCCCAATACCGCGTCGCGCGAGGTGCTCCGCAGGCAATTCGCCCAGACAAATGGCCCGCCCGCCGCTCGTGCGGCCGTCACGGCGCCGGTAAATCACCGCGTCTTCGTCGAATTCCACCAAGTCGCAGTCGGCCTCTCCCAGGCGCCACACGAATTCGAGAAAGCCGGCGACTTCATGCGCCGCACGGCGCGAAATCCAGACGACGCGGCGATCGATCGGCGCGAGCGCTTTCTTCCAAAACACGGCGCTGCGATGCGACGGCCCTTCCGCATCGCCGAGCTCGGGCACCAGGTGTCTCCTGATCCAAGTGCGGCGGATGTCGGGGGCGGGCGGGTTGATCGGCCCAAAGCTCAGATTGTCGGCAAGGCACGCGATGGCGTCGGCACGCCCAAGCTCTCTGAGGGCCGCGCCAAGCGATGCCGCGAGGGTATCGGAAAAGACGATGTGGAGAGTCTTCGATGTCATGCCCTTGAACATGAACATAGCATGAACATATCAAGGTCCGCAACATCCAAACGAGACAAAATGCGACGCGCGGGCGGCAACGAAAGGAGGGATGAAATGCTGGTTTCGCCGCCTGCTGTGATCGCGCTCCGCCTCCCTGATCGCGCGAATTTCGCCTCCTATTAAAAGGCCCGATAACAGGTGGATAACAGGAGGTGACCTCCTGTTAATTGCGACACGAACGCTACGCCGTCTTACGCGCGTCCCGCTGGCGGACGAGGTGGTCGCTCCACACCACGGCGGAGAGCCGCTCGGCCGCGATCGGGCCGGTGGGGCGCTGCGGCGCGGGGTGCAGCGTTGCCGCCGTCTCCGCGCGCAGCGCTGGCGTGGTCGCCCATTTCTCGCGCGCCTCGATCAGCCGCACGCGCGCCGGCCGGCTTCGCCGGATCAACGCCGTGGTCAGCACCAGAATAACAACGCCGCCCGCCGCCTCGGCGACAGCCCGGGCCGTTCCATCGTCGGTTTCGGGAGCCGGCCTTCCGGCCTTGCCGTCCGCCGCCGCAGCGGCAGGCTGTTCGATGCCATCGGAGTGGGCGAGCCGCGCGACGATTTTTCGGTACGCGTGGGCCTCGTCGTACGCGACACGCTCCTGCTCCCAGCGCCGCTGCTGCAATTGCTCGAATGTCGTCATGATTGCCAGACCGGCGACCGCCAGCACAAAGGCCACGGCCCAGAAATTGGCGGGCCACGCCCGGCCGCGACCCTTGGCCGATCGTTCTCGGGGATCAGCTTGCGCCATCGGCTCCATGCGGTTGTTCCCGTATTGGCTGCCGAATGGTGAGCGCAGTTGGTTTGGCGAGCGAGCGAAGCCGCTATCCCCGCGCCGGGACTGGAAGAGTCTTCACGCAGCCGCTGCGCGCGGCGCCCGTCCGGCCGAATCGCTCATGGAAATGCGGCTGCTAGAGCGCTATCCGATTAAATCGAATCTGCCGGCCCCCTCCCCAACCCTCCCCCGTGGACACGGGGGAGGGAGACCCGCGGCGCGAGCTGCGGGTGGGTGGGGGCCGGTACGAACGCTTCGATCCGAATGGACGCCGCGGCTAGTGGGGCTCGCCGCCCATCTCGCCCGCCACCCGCACCCGTACCCTGAGCGCATTGCCGGGCAGATAGGCGAGCGGCATGTCTTCGATCTCGACAGTGGCGATCGTCGCCGGGTCGGCGCCGGCGGCGCGGGCGCGCTGGATTGCTTGCGCTTCAGCGGCGGCGATCGCCTCGGCGCGGGTCATGTCGCGATAGATCTGGTCGGTCTCGCCGCTGACCTGGGCGACCGCAGCGCCGACCGCGTTGGCGCAATCGCCGTGCGGCACGCGGATCACATTACCAATCCCGGCGACCCGGTCGGGCACCAGGAACGCGCCGCCGCCGACCGCGATCAGGGTCACGTCACCGGCCTCGGTCTTCATCCGGTCGATCGCGTCCTCGAGTTTCTGCCGCGCTGCGTCGAGCACGGCCTCAGCGACCGCGCGCGGCAGCTCCGATACCCGCGCCGTATCGCCGATTTCCACCACTCCGGCCTTCACCGCCGCATCGGTCGCGGTCAGGGTCGCGCCGCCGAATACCAGCGCCTCCTCGGTCAGCCGGTAGCCGACGCTCTCCGGCCCGACGGCGAGCGGGTCCCGCCGCACGATGCTGCCGCCGCCGAGCCCGATCGAATAGAGGTCGGGCATGCGGAAGAGGGTGCGCACGCCGCCCACCTCGACCACCGAATTCGCCTCGCGCGGGAAGCCGTTCCGCAGCTGCCCGACATCGCTCGACGTGCCGCCGACATCGACGACCATCGCATCCTTGAGCCCGGAGAGGAACGCCGCGCCGCGCATCGAATTGGTCGCGCCCGACGCGAAGCTCATCACCGGCAGCGCCATCGCGGTCTCGGCCGGCATCACCGTGCCGTCGTTCTGGGTGATGAAGAGCGGCGCGTCGATATGGCTGGCGGCGATCGCCGCGCGAAACCCGTCAATCGTGACCCGCGCCAGGTCACCGAGCGCGGCGTTGAGCAGCGCCGCATTCTCGCGCTCCAAGAGGCCAATGCGGCCGAGTTTGTGGGACAAGGTGATCGCGATGCCGGGGCATTCCTCGCCAAGAATTTCCGCGGCATGCTCCTCGTGCGAGGGGTCGAGCGGCGAGAAGATCGCGGCGACGCCGACCGAGCCGATGCCCTCGTCGCGGATGCGCCGCGCCGCCTGACGCATGGCGGCCTCGTCGAACGGCATGATCTCGCGGCCGTCATAATCGTGGCCGCCTTCGAGCATGAACACTTCGTCCGCGACCAGCGCCGCCAGATCCTTCGGCCAGTCGCAGAACGGTGGCAGCGAGGCCGCCGCCGGCATGCCGATCCGCACCGCCGCGATCCTTCCCAAATGTCGGCGCTGCACCACGGCATTGATGAAATGCGTCGTGCCGATCACCACCCCGTCGATCCGGCCTTCAGCGACTTGGTGGTGGCGGCGCAGCAGGTCGAGCGCGGCGACGATGCCGCCGGTCACATCCTCGGTCGTCGGGGTCTTGACCGCATGGACGACGCGGCCCTCTTCGAGCAGCACCGCATCCGTGTTGGTGCCGCCGACATCGATACCGATGCGTCTCACGCCTTGCCCCTCACCCCGACCCTCTCCCCGCAAGCGGGGCGAGGGAGCGCGCCGGTGCCAAACCCCTCGCCCCGCGAGAGCGGGGAGAGGGAGGGACCCAGCCCGCAGGGCTGGGAGGGTGAGGGGCTATTCACCGTCTTCAAACACCGACCGAAACTCGATGTCGTAGCCGAAGGCGCGCGGACCGACATGCTGCAGACCTTTGGGCGTGAGGAACACCGGCGGCGCGGGCAGCGCGATCACGCTGGCGCGCATCCCGTAGCGGATCGTCTCGGTGCCGAACGCGTTGCCCGAGACGCTGTCGAGCACGCAGATCAGGTCGGGCGACATCGCGATCGGCGTCCCATCGCGCCATGCCACCACCCACTCGTTCTGGAACGCGAGTTCGAGCCGCGAGCCGCGGTCCTCGTCGAGCCCCTCGATCACCGCCGTGCCGCGCAGGAAACCTTCGGTCGTCCGCCTGGCGACATCGATGACCTTGCCGCGGAACATCATCTTTCCACTGGCCTCGTCAAGCACCGCCGCGATCGGGTCGGTGTGCAGCCGCTGCGCCTCACGCACCCGGCTGCCGATGCCGATCGCCTTCGAGGTGGTGAAATGAATGCCCCATTGCTTGATTTCGGCGCCGGTGCGCGGCGCTTTGCAGGTCGAGGCGATCGAACCCATCTCGGTGCAGATTTTGCGGGTCGCGCGCTCCATCCATTTCCAGGTCGGCACGTTGGTGACCATCGCCTCGATGCCGCGCGGGTCGTAGAGCGCGCAGGGGTAGGGGCGGAGGTCGCCGACCGCGACGCTGGTCATCTGCGCCTCTGGGTAGGCGCGGCCCATCGTGTCCGCATCGACCACCGGCAGCCCCAAATGCGCCGCCGCCATCAGCGGCTGGATCGAGTTGTTGCCGCCGATCTCCAGCGACATCACTGCGTTGAATTTCCAGCCGTGAAATTCCTGCTGCATCGCCACCGCGCGGGCGATGTTGCGGCTGTCGGCGAGCCGCTCCTGCCCGACCAGCGGCGCGCCCATGTTGGAGACCACCGCGACCCAATCGTCATCGCCGAGGTCGAACGGCGAGATCAGCGCGACGCGATGGCCCTCGTCGTAGAGCCGGCGCATGTTGAGCAGGCCGAGATACGGGCTGCCGCCGCCGCCGGTGCCGAGGATCCAGGCGCCGACCGCCAGGGATTCAATGTCGTCGAGGGTGATGGGGGTTGCGGTCATTGCGAGGAGCGCGTCAGCGCGACGCGGCAATCTCCTTCCATAGGAGCCAGGGCGGAAGGAGATTGCTTCGCTGCGCTCGCAATGACAACTCTCGCTCGCAATGACAACTCCAAGGAGGATCGCGTGCCGCTATCGGGAATCCGGGTCGTCGATCTGACGCGCATTCTGGCCGGGCCGTTCTGCACGATGCTCTTGGCCGATATGGGCGCCGAGGTGATCAAGATCGAAACCCCGGGGCAGGGCGACCCGTTGCGCGGCCAGGGCGTCGTCCGCGACGGGCTCTCCTGGTACTTCGCCGCGTTCAACCGCAACAAGAAGTCGGTGACCCTCAACCTGCGCAGCGCGGAGGGCCGTGCGGCGCTGGCGCGGCTGATCGAGCGCAGCGACGTGCTGGTCGAGAACTACCGGCCCGGCGTGCTGGCGGCGATGGGGTTCGACGAGGCGAGATTGACGGCGCTGAACCCGGGCCTGGTGACGTGCAGCCTGAGCGGCTTCGGCGCGAGCGGCCCCTATCGCGACCGGCCGTCCTTCGACTTTATCGCCCAGGCGATGAGCGGTTTCATGAGCGTCACCGGCGCAGCCGACGGACCGCCGTTGCGCGCCGGGCCGCCGATCGCCGATCTCGTCGCCGGGCTCTATGGCGCGATCGGGGTGTGCGCGAGCCTGGTGCGCAAGGGCCGCACCGGCTTGGGCGACCGGGTCGACGCCAGTCTCAACAACGGCATGATCAGCCTGTTGGGGTTTCTCGCCGCGAACCACTTTGCGACCGGCGAAGAGCCGGGCCGCACCGGCAATGACCATGCGATCGTCTGTCCCTACGGCGTGTTCCGTACCCAGGATGGCGAGGTTGCGCTGGCGCCGAGCCAGGAGCAATCTTATCAGCGGCTGGTCGACGCGTTGCAAATGCCCGAGCTGCGTGGCGACCGGCGCTTCCCGACCAACGATCTCCGGGTCCGCCACCGCGCGGCGATGAACGCTGCGGTCGAGGCGCGGCTGATGACCGCGACGACCGCGCATTGGATCGAGACGTTGAACGCCGCCGGTGTGCCGTGCGGCCGGATCATGGGATTGGCCGAGGTCTTCGCTGACCCGCAGGTGATCGACCAGGAGATGGTGCTGACCCAGCACCATCCCGGCCACGGCGATGTCAGGATGCTGGGCTTCCCGATCAAGTTCGCCGAGGCGCCGTGCCAGCTTCGCTGCCCGGCGCCGGAAATCGGCGCCGACACGCAGGCGGTCTTGCAGGAAATCGGCTATTCGGCCGACGATTTGGCGCGGTTGCGCGCGGCGGGAGTGGTCTAGATCCGCTCCGACAGCCAGATCGCGAGGCGCGCGCCGGTCTTGATCGCGGCGGAGAGCAGCTCGTAACCCGGCGCCTCGGTCGCTTCGTGGGCGAGCGCGGTGTCGCGATGGGCCAGCTCGTCGGCGCGCGCCGCGTGGATCGTCTCGGCGAGCTCCGGGTCGCCGCCGCCGAGGCGCTCGGCCTGCTGCGCGTAGTGCCCGTCGATGACCTCCTCGACCGCGACTGTGCAGGCCATCGCCGCGCGCTCGCCCATCAGCGCGGTCGCCGCGCCGAGCGCGTATCCGGCCAGGTGCCACAGCGGCGACAGCGCGGTCGGCCGCACCCGGCGCTCGCAAACGAGCCGGTCGAACTGGGCGAGATGGCGCCGCTCCTGCTCTTCCATCTCGCGGATCGCCCCGGCGACGCGGCCGCGCCGGATCACCGCGATCTGTCCGGCATAGATCCGCGTCGCGCCATATTCGCCGGCCTGGTCGACCCGGATCATGCGGGCGGTATCATGCTGGACCGTGCGGTCGCCGGGCAGATAGCGCGGGCGCTCGCCGGTCATGCGACGCTCCGCCTCGGGCTCAGCCAGGCCGCAGTGGCCGCGCAGAACGCGGCCATCATCAACGACGCGATCAAATTCCACCCGGCGAGCGAAACGCCGAACAGCGCCCATTGCACCTGATCGCACAGCACGAGCGGCGCGGCGAGGAGCTGCCGCCGCAATTCGTCGACTGTCGTCGCCGTCGGGCCCGTCGCGGTGCACGCCGTCGGTCCGACAAACCAATGCTGCTCGACCCCAAGATGGTAGAAGCCGAGCCCGGCGCTGACAAAAAACACCAGGGCGAAAACCAGCGCGACCGAGCTCAGCGAGACCCTGTTGCCGGCGAGCCACGCGGCGACCGCAAGCACAATGGCGATCCGCCACGGCCAGCGCTGCAGCAGGCAAAGCTCGCACGGCACCAGGCCGCCCCAGTATTGCGACAGCAGCGCGGTGCCGAGCACCGCGATGCTCGCCGCCAGTACGATTGTGGCAAACGGTCTCGTCGTCAGAGCCATGCCTCATAAATAGCGAATGATGACAAACCCGCCAACGAGGCAGACGGCAAATGCGCTTGTCACCAGCATCAGCCGCCGCTCGATGAAGTCGCGTACCGCCGGGCCGAACCACCACAGCAGCGCCGCCAGCAGAAAGAAGCGCAGGCTGCGCGAGATGATCGATGCGCCGACAAACGCCGCCAGGTCGAAATGCGCGACGCCGCTGGCTATTGTTACGAGCTTGTAGGGGATCGGGGTCATCCCCTTGATAATGATGATCCACACCCCCCAGCGATCGAACCCGGCCTTGAGCGCGTCGTAACTCCCCATCGCGTGGTAGAATTCGAGGATCGGCCGGCCGATCAGGTCGAACCCGTAATAGCCGATCGCATAGCCGAGCATGCCGCCGGCGACCGAGGCCAAGGTGCAATAGGCCGCCAGCCGCCACGCGGCTTGCGGCCGCGCCAGCATCATCGGGATCAGCAGCACATCGGGCGGGATCGGGAAGAACGAGCTTTCCGCGAACGCGATCGCGAGCAGCGCCCAGATCGCATCCGGGCCTGCGGCGATCTCGATCATGCGGTCGTAGAGGCGTCGCAGCATCGGCGGGTCGGGTTCACAAGTTGCGGGTGGCACCGAGCGCGCTCCTCCTACCGCGCGGGCCGGCAGATTTCGATAGCGAATGCGCGCGGGCGGGGCATTATCTCGCCTGGCCTTTTGCCGCAGGCCGACAGGAGTGAAAGCATGGCGCCGCGTGTCGATCCCGTCGCATCGGACGAAACCCTGCCGCCGCGGGCCGATGTGGTCGTCGTCGGCGGCGGCATCATCGGCACCAGCGCCGCGCTGTTCCTCGCGCAAAAGGGGATCAGCGTCGCGCTGTGCGAGAAGGGGCACATCGCCGGCGAACAGTCGAGCCGCAATTGGGGCTGGTGCCGCAAGATGGCGCGTGACCCGCGAGAGATTCCGCTGATCATCGAGAGCCTGCGGCTGTGGGAGCGGATGAATGAGACGGTCGCGGCCGAGACCGGGTTCCGCACTTGCGGTATCATGTATCTGGGCGAAGCCGAGGCCGATCTCGCCCGGCTCGAAACCTGGCTCGAACACGCCCGGCAATACCAGCTCGACACGCATGTCATCGGCGCCGCCGAAGTTGCCGAGCGTCTGCCGGGGCTGGCGAAGAAATGGGCTGGCGCGCTCTACACGCCGAGCGACGGCAAGGGTGAGCCGCAGCTGGCGGCGCCGGCAATCGCGGCGGCGGCGCGGCGGCATGGCGCGAGCGTCCTGCAGGGCTGCGCGGTGCGCGGGGTCGAGACCGCGGCGGGCCGGGTCAGCGCGGTCGTCACCGAAAAGGGGCGGATTGCCTGCCAGTCGGTGGTCTTGGCGGGCGGCGCGTGGTCGCGCCTCTTCTGCGGCAATCTCGGGGTCGAGCTGCCGCAATTGAAGGTGCTGGGCTCCGTGATGCGCACGGAGAAGCTCGACGGCGGGCCGGAGGTCTCGGCATCGGGCGGGCTCTTCGGCTATCGCAAGCGGATGGACGGCGGCTACACCGTTGCGACGCTCGGGGTCCGCACGATCGATCTCGTGCCCGACAATTTCCGGCTGATGTTCGATTATCTGCCGGCGGCGCGGCTGCATTGGAAGAAGCTGCGCTTCCGCGTCGGCCCGCGCTTCGCCGAGGAATGGCGCATGAAGCGGCGCTGGGGTCTGGACGAGGCGACGCCGTTCGAAGCGGTGCGCACGCTCGATCCCGATGCCGATCCACTCGTGCTGGAGCGGGCGCGCGCCGCCATCGCCCAATCGTTTCCGGCGTTCCGCGACGTCAAGATCGCCGAGAGCTGGGGCGGGATGATCGATGTGATGCCCGACGCGATCCCGGTGATCTCGGCGGTCGATGCGGTGCCCGGGTTCTTCATCGCGACCGGGTTCTCCGGTCATGGCTTCGGCATCGGGCCCGGCGCCGGCCGGCTCGTCGCCGACATGGTCGCGGGGGCCCCGCCGATCGTCGACCCGGCGCCGTTCCGCCTGTCGCGCTTCACCGACGGGTCGAACCCGCGCCCCGACCCGCTGGCGAGCTAGCAGGAAGCAGGTCGTGTTGAGGGTCCGCTCTCGGACCCCACTGATGGTTGAGCGGCGGCTGTCCCGTTCTTCGATGATTTCGCAAGCCGCCCGCCAGCACGGTTCGGCTTTTTAATTGCCGCGTTCACCGCCGCCGGCTAAAACCCGAGCGACCGGGGCGATGCCGTGGCGTCCGGCATCGGGAGGGCCGCGGAAACGGTTGGCATGAGACGGCTCCTATTGCCCCTGTTGCTGATCGCCTTAGGGATTTATGGGCTGGTCGAGCACGACGCGATCAACGATCAGCTGGCGGCGATGTATCCCCAAGACCCGGCGCGCCGCAGCGCGCTGCAGAGATGCGCTGACGAAAACCCGTTGTTCAACCGCTTCAGCACCGCGGCGCGCACCTCCTGCTACCAGAAATACCTCCAGGTCGATATCCCGATGCAACCGCCGGGCATCGCGGTGCAGAGGCCGACGGTCAGCACCCGCCACTAACGGCCCGAGAAGCCGCGCGGCTAAGCCTCGCGCCCGCGCGCCAGGTTGCCGATTATCTGCAAGGCACCAGCGGTGATCGGCATCCACGATACGATCTCGACGATCGCATTGCGCTCGGCGCCAAGGATGGTGACCGCGGCGACGCCGATAGCGGCGACGATCGCCAGCTTGATCGCCGTGCGCGCCGTAAAGCCCATCGGCGGGCGGCGCGGCACGGCGGGAGGCGGCGCTACCACCGCGCGGGGCGAAGCCGGCGCGGCGCGCATTGCCGGCTGACCGGCGATGATGTGCGCCGCGGCGCGCGCATCCACCGGCGCCGGGATGCCGCGCGGGTGCACCACGGTCGCGCCACCCTGCGCCGGCCGCGCTGCGCGCGGCGCCGGCGCCGATTGTGGCGCACGACCGCTCGCCCCGAGCAGATGGGTGTGCAGCGGCGGGATCAGCCGGTTGACGATATCGTGCTGCATCGCGAACGGCTCGCCAAACGCGATATCGAACCGGTCGATCCACAGGTGCTGGCCGTTTGCGGTGTCGATCAATTGGGTGTTGGCCCGCAAGCCGCCGCTGGCCGGCCGTATGCTGCCCTTGATCGCGTAGCGGACGCCCAGCTCGCGGCCGATCTCCGTCACGTCGAGCGCATCGCCGCGATAGGCGGTTGCGGTGGCGTGATTGACGACAAAGCTGTTCTCGATGCGCCCGAGTTCGGCCGTCATGTGGTCGGTGACACTGTCGACAAGATAATCCTGGCGCGCATCGCCGCTCAGGTTGACGAAGGGCAGCACGATCAACGACATCAGCGGCCCGGTTTGGGGCATCGCCGGCCTTGGCGGCTCGCTGGGCGAACCGGCCAATGCCAGATTGTAGACGTGCACCGGCTGGGCGATGTTTTTCAAAGCGACGTTGCCGCCATCGGCGAACAGCGCGTCGATATTCTTGTGGATCGTCGCGTGCACCGCCTGCGACAGGCAGATGCCGCCGGGCTGGGCGATCTCCTGTAAGCGCGCGGCAATATTGACGCCGTCGCCGAAGATGTCGTTTCCCTCGACGATCACATCGCCGAGATGCACCCCCATGCGCCAGACGAGGCGCTTCTCGGGCGGCACGTCGGCGTTGCGCTCGGCCATCAGTCGTTGCATGCTGAGCGAGGCGCGCACCGCGTGGAACGCGCTCGGAAATTCGAGTAGGAGGCCGTCGCCGGTCGTCTTGACGATACGGCCGCCCTCCTCGGCGAAGAGCGGGTCGGTCGCCTCGCGATGCGCCTTGAGGCTGGTCAAGGTGCCGACCTCATCCGTCCCCATCAGCCGGCTATAGCCGACGACATCGGCGCAGACGATGACGCTGAGACGGCGCTGTACGGTCGCCATGGCTGATGCTCCCTAACAGCCCGTTGACGAAGTCGGCTTTGGTTGATTCTGTGTGAAGCGGGGGGACTGATCGGGAATTGTGGGATGGCGATGGGGCGCGAGGGCGATCGGCAAGGGGATCTGATCGTGACTT
>Ga0181521_10008276_pt1 | contig 10717 bp, 11 predicted proteins | sample PEATcosm2014_Bin_32_FD_119764 | JGI IMG/M metagenome (GOLD analysis project Ga0181521, IMG submission 119764) | Peatland microbial communities from MTU Mesocosm Facility, Houghton, MI, USA - PEATcosm2014_Bin02_60_metaG | ecosystem: Environmental > Terrestrial > Soil > Wetlands > Peat | place... | reverse complement strand
GCAAGGTTCTTGAGTTTGACTGTTGTATCTGCGGGGGTGGGGCAGCCGGATTGACAATCGCCCTTGATCTAATTGGATCCGGGCTTCGCACCTGCGTACTCGAGAGTGGCTCGTTCAAACGCGAGCGCAGCACGCAGGACCTTTATGTGGGGCGCAATATTTCTCAGATTTACGACGATGATGGCGATAGCTTTCAAGACTACTTGCGATCCACCAGATGTCGTTACCTGGGGGGCAGTTCGAATTGCTGGGGCGGATGGTGCCGCCCATATGACGAAATTGATTTTACGAAACGCGAATGGGTGCCTCACAGTGGCTGGCCGATTTCGAGAACGGAACTCTTGCCGTTCTATGAGAAAGCGCACAAGGTCCTGAAACTTGGCCCTTTTGACTATGACCCGCAGTTTTGGCAGGAAGCGGTTGGGTCTCAAGATTTCCGGACGTTACCCTTCAATGAAGGATTGATCACTACCCAAATTAGTCAATTCAGCACGCCGGTACGGTTCGGACGCGATTATCGCGATCAAATTGCCAAGGCGACGGACGTGGTCACCATCCTACATGCGAATGCAGTCGAGCTCGAGACCGGCGCCGATACTAGCCAGGTCCAGCGCGTCCATGTCCGCAATCTCGCTGGGGTCCGGTTCAGCGTCAAAAGCAGATTTGTGGTGCTGGCAGCAGGAGGTGTTGAGAATGCACGATTGCTCCTGGCCTCCAACCGATTCCGCAAAACGGGGCTTGGCAACGAAAATGACCTCGTTGGTCGGTTCTTCATGGAGCACGCTGTCGTTCCTTCAGGACGCGTGGTGTTCACCAAGCCCGTCGGCGGCACCAACATCTACGACGCCGCCCATTACTATAAGAATCGGAAGCTCTCCGCAAATGGCGTGCCGGTGGCTGCCCATTTTGGAATCAGTGAGGCGGAACAGGAGCGTCATGGCATACTCAACAGCAGGAACTACATCCGATCAATATATGTCGGAGACGAGAGTCCTGCCGTGGAGAGCCTGAAAAATCTCTACTTTCTGGCCAGCCGGTATTACAAGCATCGGCAAATCCGGCTTTCCGACATCAGGAACTTTGTCGCCCACCCTGGCGTGATCACTACCGCCATCTTGGCACGGCTGACCAAATCCGCTCGATATGTAGCCGGCTATCGCATGGAGCATGTCGTGGAGGCGTGCCCTAATCCGGATAGCCGGATAACACTTGACACTGAGCGCGACGGACTGGGTATGCCGAAGGTCATCCTGGATTGGCGGCCGACGGATCTGCAGCGGCGCACGATTACATATGTTCAGCGGCTCGTCGGAGGCGAGCTGCAGCGCCTCGGCATCGGATATGTGGAGGAATGGGAACCGCCAGCGAAATCCTGGCCTAAAAACATGCAGTGGGTTTGGCATCATATGGGAACTACGCGCATGCACCAGGATCCCATAAAAGGTGTCGTGAACGAGCATTGCCGGGTGCACAGTGTTCCCAATTTATTTATCGCCGGCAGCTCCGTATTTCCCACCGTCGGGCCTGATGCGCCTACGTTGACAATTGTCGCGTTGGCATTGCGGCTGGCAGAACATATCAAGCGTCATGCCCATGGGCCCGCACACTCGATCGCCCGGGGAAACCTTGACTCGACAGGCAAAGCGCCGGAAATGGCGTCGCGCGCTGCGAGCGACGCGAGCGCCGAGTCTAGCTCGTCTACCCGGGGACCTCGTCGCGTAATGTCCCGCAACGGCACCGCACCGCGATCGGCGGTTTCGTTGTGGGCGAGCCGGTCGGGGTAATTTTAACCGGGGGTTACAGAATCCCGGCGCGCACGTCGAGCGCTTCTTTGCCTCGCGGCGCCGTTGCATTAAGCAGCGGTGCCGGTAGGTACCTTTCTGACACACCCACGACTACGTGGCGCCAACTGGAGCAATTCGTACAACTGGTCGAAGTGCGCGCTGCGCAACGTCGTCTGGCTGCTCGGTTTTAACAGAAACCGTTCACTAAGTGTACCAAGTACTGGGCTATCAAGTCAGAAAGCGGCCCGTGGGATTTCATCCAGGCCGGCACAGCCTTCCCTCTTTAGCGCAGGTCCCCACGAGCGGTAGGCGACGGCCCCACCCAGCAGCCGCTGGTCATTGTACTGCCGTTAGAACATCCTGATCCAGAATATCGAGCAAGCCTTTTGACTGCCCACTGGTTAATTTTCTAACGAAGAACTTGTCGGAGTTCAGTATCTCACGGAGGTCTTCCTCGGTGCGAACCTTTCGCAAGGAAGGATCAATAAGGTGAAGGTTCGCCATCTTGTATGTTTTGTTGCCTTCACAAGGAATAAATCCATCGGAAGCCGACAAAAATGAAGAATTGCCAACGATGGTGTGAAAATAGTGCTCGTCGGGCGCGTATGATGACCGTGCCCACCGAACATAGTCTGGGCGCTTGTCGGTAAATTCGAGAATGTGGTTAACACATTGGGGGGTCAGCGCCCAATATGCGCTCCCCCAGCACGGCACCATGCTCGAAGGCTGCGGCTTCTTCAGAAAAGGGCGAAGTGCCCGACCAAAGCCATGTCTCAGGTTCCGTTCGAACTTGCGCGGAAGTCCAGGAATAGTTTCCAAAAACCAATAATGCTCGAAAAACATCGGGTAGTGCCGCGACAAGGAGGCGTCTGTAAAGCAGATGTGCTCGCGCTGCGGCGCGGAGTTCAGGAATTCGTGCAATTTCCGCATGGGCTTTATCGGGTAATCAAGACCGGATAGAAACACCAAATGGCTATAGGACTCCCCGGAGCTCAAGGCCGCGCGCATCAAGCAAATGATTGCTTCCACAGAGGAGAATGCTGCCCATGAAACCCGCACGCGATTGCCGAGAAAGCTGGCGCAACTTGGAAAGGTCCGGCGGCGGAATTCCGCTAAATCAGACTTTGCATCCAAATGGATAAAAATTCTTGAGCGGTAGTCTAGCGCTCTTGCAAGGCGGGCTAGCTGATCGGGATCTGCATGTGCAAGAATTAAAAACGCGATAGGTTTCGAAATGCTGGACATTGGATGTCGATCTCCGTATCGAGCGCGTCAGGTGGGGTCGGGCGCTGGCGCCGTCCTATCTGCCGTCCTGTTCTCTGGCTTCTCATTCGGATCTTCGCTCGGCGCCAAAAGTTCTTTGTACAGACGCAACCAATTGCGTCGGAAGTGTTCCGTATCGTAATTCTTTACCGATGCCTGCGCCTGCTGTGACATCCCCCCCAGGCACTCTTCTGAAAGCGCAATAAATCGCTCCATAGCCGTGCGCACACCTTGAACGTCTCTCTCCACGAACCAACCGTTTTGCCCTTCAACCAAAAGATCCTCCGCGCCATATAGGTCGCGCGCAATAAAAATGGGCAAGCCTGCGGCGGCAGCTTGAAAGGTCGCGAGGGAAAAAGTCTCGTAGGCGGACGGAAGTACAAATGCATCCGCACACCATAGAAATGGGCGCACATCGGACTGCATGCCAGTGAAATGCACACCAGTCTCAACGCCGCAATGGCGCGCCTGGCGTCGTGCCTCTTCAATCTCGCCCGGTTGACCACCGACAATTAGCAAACCAGCGCGGTCGCGCGCGGCCCGCTCAAGGCACGCAATCGCTTCCAACACAAGCCCCAGGCCTTTGCGCGAAAAATCACCCAGAGCCATGAAGCACAGCACCCGCTGCCCGGCTTTGAGCCCGCACCGCGCACGCATCGCACTTCGATCAAAGTCCGGCGGCCGCGCAAAGCGGGCCACGTCGACTGGATTGGCGATCACCTCGATCTTGTCCCCGATACCTTCGTACTGGGCCCGCAATTCGCGCGCCAGACCGGCGGACGGAACGACAATGCGGCGCGCGCGCAAAAACGCTGCGCGCTCCCGGTTGGCGTTAAATGCATGCGTGAGCCAGCGCCCCAGGCGACGCAGGCCGCGCACCGGCGACCCGCGCCAGGCGTTGGCCAAGTACGCGCGGTGGCAAAAATGCGCGTAGCAGACATCGGCTCCGACAAATTGCCCCTGCGTCGCCTGTACCAGCGCCGGTCGCACCGCCGCAATCGCCTTCTTGATTTCCCAGCGGGCGAACAACTGAAAAACCAAGTAGCGCAACAGGACAGGGCGCTCCGGCAACGCGACCTGCCGCAACGTCAGACCTGGCCCCTCGGGAGCGTCGAGCCGCGAGGATACCACCTGCACGTCGAACTCCTCGCAAAGTCCCTGCACCTCCGCAAGCACGCAGCTGCCCGCGGGACTGGCCCGCGTGACCGACATGTCGGCTACCAGTAGCCGCAAGCGGCGCCCAGAAGCCCGGCTTTCCATTGCTGAAATCTTTTTGCTTGCCGGATCGCGAGACAAGATCAAATGCCCCCACGCAGCAAACCCAGAAAAAGTGCATTTGCGTATGGTTTGAGCCAATACAAAATCCAAAATGGACCGGCGTAGCGCTGCGTGAACGTTCGCCATGCCACAGGTGGGAGAGCCTTCGGCCCCGTTATGCTCTTCCACGCCATGCGCAGCGATCGAAACGAAACGGGCATATCGCCGCGATCGGTTCCCCCCGAACATTGACCGACGAACCCCGGGCAGACCAGCAAGTCGTACCCTGCGCGAGCCGCACGCAGGCCATAGTCAAAATCGCCCAGACCGTGCACGAATGCCGGATCGAGATTTCCGATATGCGTTACGACATCGGCGGGAAGCAAGACGCTATTTGCGTTCATCGTCTCGCAGTGCAAGGGTACGGCACCCGGCTCGACAAGGGAAAATTGCAAGGGCCGAAAGCGATGAAGGCGAACACGACCGCCGTAGGTCGCCTTTCCCGTTGTCGGATCGACGGTGGAACCAACCACGATGGGCTCGCGGCCCCGCGTTTGCCGTTCCGCTTGCGCCGTCTGGATCATGCGCTCGATCGCGTCTGAAACCAGGAGTACGTCGTCATTTAGCCAAAGGTAGTAATCCGGGTGAAGCGTCATAGCCTCCGCCATGGCTTTGCGCATGCCACCACTCCAAAAAAGCGCGCCGCTGCCCCGGAGAATCCGGGTATCGGGAAATTCCGCGGAGACCGCCTCGCTCGTGCCGTCAGTGCCGCCATCGTCAGTCAGGCAGACGGACATGGCGATTCCCCCCATCCGGGAGGCACTTGCATGAAGCGCGCGCAGACAGGCGATGGTCCGCTCCCGTCGATTGAACACGGTCATGACAACGATGACGCGCGTCGCCTCCATATTCTCAGGTGGTTCCGCATTTAGTATCGGTGGCTACGGTTTCGAGAACGTCACGAATATGATACGCACTTCCTGTTACCTCTTACCGATAGGCGATGGGGCCAGCCACCGTTTTGTCATGCGACAACCAATGACAAACCAACGGATCGCTCGGGCACGGTCGTCCTATGGTGACGCTGATTGAGGGGTTCATTTTCCAGGCAATGTCTTTGAAGTGAGGGTTTGTCAGTGTCGGCGTTTCGCAATGCAAAAGATCGCTTCTTCTGACGGTGATATTGCTCGAGTTAATCGGGTTGGTTGGAACACTATAGCGATCGCGGTAGGGATGCCCGTTACCGGGCACCCCCCGCACATACATACATGGACGCTCTGCGATCTGTCAAGCTTTCAATTCGTGACGGCTTGAAGGTAGAGATTGCACTCATACGTTCGGGCTGTTGGCGCGGCATCGCCGCTGCCCCTGATGCAATTCGCTGGCCAAGTTCTCATCTCAATAGATCCGAGTGTTTGCAGCACGCTGTGCGGGCCAGATTCTCTTGGCCACGGTCTTACCAGTCTTGCCATCAATTCATGATCACCTGAGCAATCGATTCGGGGATGGATCTCCTGAGGTTGTTACCGCCAGTGGAGTTTTGCCTGGGCACCAGCCCGAGCCATGCACCGACCTGTCGCCCATTCTTAAAACTCTTGGCATCGCCGATGGAGGCCACCATCGCTGGCCGGCCGTAATCGGCCCTATGCCCGGCATCTTGGCCAGCTTGCGGCTGTCGTCGTTCTCGCGATGCCACGCGACAATCTGAATCTCGATCTCGTGGACCTGACGATCGAATTCCTTCAACTGCTCCAGCAAGCACTGAACAAGCAGAACGAACGAGCCCGGTATCTCGTTGCTGGAATCCTCGATAAGCTTCGGGACACGCTTGGCGACGTGTGCTATGCCTTGCGGCATTACAAGCCCGAATTCGCCCAGGAGACCGCGAATCTGGTTGGCCTGCGCTGTACGCGCCTTCACGAATCCCTGACGCACTCGATGTAACGCCAGCACGGCCTGTTGCTCGATGTTCTTGATCGGCGCGAAGCGCATGTTCGGCCGTGCAACGGCTTCGCAGATCGCCTCGGCGTCAACAGCGTCATTCTTGTTCGTTTTCACATAGGGCTTGACAAACTGTGGGGCCATCAGCGTCACGTCGCGGCCAAGGCCGCGCAGCTTGCGGGCCCAGTGGTGAGCGCTGCCGCCGGCTTCCATGCCGATCAGACACGCCGGCAAGTTGGCGAAGAAGGCGACAACCTGGCAGCGTCTGAGCTGCTTCTTCAGCACCGGCGTGCCGTGCTCGCTGACCCCGTGTACCTGGAATAGGTTCTTGGCCAAATCGATGCCGACTGCATGATGTGCGCTCCTCTCGGTTAAAGTGGTGGTTTCAACACCTCGACTTTGACACGCTGATGCCGGTGCGGGTGGGGGCGTCCATCCAGTAGATCCGTACGTGGCCGACTCGGGCATACGGCTCCTACCGCGGGTGTGTGACGTTAAAGCGTTGACTCGGCCACGGATGAAGAATACGGGGCGCAGGCAACCATTCCGCCGCGATCGCCGTCATCTGGTTTTACGTCAATGCGTCCTTCTGACTGAGCCGCCGGAGCGTCCGACGCCACAGATCGGTGACGTGAAACTGGAATACACTGAGTGCCCGCGCATTGGGCACCGCGTGGTACACGAAGACACCCGTCACCACTGCCCTCAACTAGCGGCCCTGGTCGGGAATGGCATCGTGCATGCGGTGGCGCAGCTGCTCCTTGACCTCCCCGGGACAAATCTCTATCGCGGCTCAACGGTTGGCCTGCACCTACCCCTGCCGGCGCTTCGCCGCCATCCTCACGAATGGCAACGCACGGCTTGGGCCGATGTGGTTCGCTACTCCTTCGTCGTTTGGGACTTGCACCCCGTACTCCCTGCCGGTCTCCCGGCGCAACAAATGTAAATCTTGAACAGTGTCGAGGGGTGGTAGCGAGGCCGCCGAGTGGCTTCAGGCCGCCCAATCAAAGCCCAGCCTGACCAGATTGAGCTCCTCGATGAAGGCACCGACCACGCGTACCGCGTTGTCCGCGCTTTCGCACTCGTCGATACTCTGTAAGCGATCTAGACGACCATGCCCTATCATCGCCACGGGATCTTGTTATCTGGCTGCCAATCTCGACACGTCTAGTCGCAACGTCGTGGGCAATGCAATTTCATGGTGGACCGGCACGCAAATCGCCCTTGCTGAGTTGAAGGCTGCCGTAGAGGTAAGACGACCGCCATGCGGTTGTTTCCATTACAGCGACCGAGGCTGCCAGCCCGGACTCAACTGGTCGTCGCAACACGGTGCCGATTTGCTGAGCGTAACAGTTCATTGAATGCCTCGGCTGGCGTACGCCAGCCGAGCGTTTTGCGGGGCCGCGTATTGAGCGCAAGAGCTACCGCAGCAAGATCGCGGGGACTGTGCGAACTTAGATCCGTTCCCTTCGGGAAGTATTGTCGCAATAGTCCATTAGTGTTCTCGTTCGTCCCCCGCTGCCACGGGCTTTGCGGATCGCAGAAGTAGACCTGCAACCCTGTATCGATTGAAAGCTGTGCATGCTGACTCATTTCGGCGCCCTGGTCCCACGTAAGCGATCGGCGGAGCTGCTCCGGGAAAGAGGCCATGGCCAGGGTGATTCCATCGCGTACGGCTTCAGCTCCGTGGCCGGTGAGTGCTGGTCCATTCTTTTCGGGGGCATGGAGGCCTCGTCCTGGAAGCGGCGGTAGATGGAGCAAGAGTGTGTACCGCGTCGTGCGTTCCACCAATGTGCCAATCGCAGAACTGGCCAGCCCCAGGATGAGATCGCCTTCCCAATGGCCTGGCACTGCGCGATCTTCTATTGTTGCGGGACGTTCGCTGATCAGGATCTCGGGCGTGACGAAGGACTTTCCTCGACCGCGGGTGCGTGCACGTGGAACACGCAATGTGCGCCCCGTGCGCAAGCACGCCGTCAGCTCACGTCGCAATGCACCACGCCCCTGCACGTATAGCGCTTGATAAATCGCCTCGTGGCTTATGCGCATGGAAGTGTCGTTGGGAAAGTCGAGCGGGAGGCGGTGCGCAATCTGCTCTGGACTCCACGCCCGAGCCCATCGTCGATGCTTCCGCCTTCCGTGCCGCCGTCCATTCCACGGTACCACGGGTCCACGGACCGCAGCTCCGCTGGGCGCCACAACCAGACCCGCCAAGCGATCCTGCACGTAGATCCGAAGCGCAACATTGAATGTGAGCTTTGCAGGCTTGGGGCGCAGCGCAGCGCGATCGGCATGCCATTGCGCGACAATCGCCCGATACTCAAAGCCGCCTCCGCGCCTGGCGGCATTTCGGCGCAATTCCCGCGAAATCGTCGAGGGGTTGCGTTCGAGCTCACGAGCGATCTCGCGGACTCCGAGATCCTTGGCTCGCAAGAGTGCAATCTGTTCGCGTTCGTCGAAGGACAAGTAGCGGCCCGACGGCGGCGGCGCCGACGATGAAAGATGCGATGGCGGCATACCTCCAGCCTCCCGAAACCACCGCGTCCCGACTGGCTGTGAAACCCCGGCGCTCAATGCCGCTTCTTCGCTCGAGCCTCCATCGGCAATCGCCTGCCAGAAAGGCCGTCTCTCCGCGCGGTGCAATACCGAGGGACGGCCTGGTGATCGCATTTTGGCACGTCCTGCTCGGTCAGATCCTCGCCTCTTGATTCCCATCGCAACCTCCTTCGTTGAGGTGTTGCGACGATGGATTGAATCCACCCAATACGCCAGCAACGTCTATTGCCAGCTGATCAAGGACTACGCGATGGTGCAGTCGATGAGCAGGAAAGCAAACTGCTGGGATAATTCTGCGATGGAAAGTTTCTTTAAAACGCTCAAGGTCGAACGTGTCAATCAGGTTCGATACGAAACCCGCGACGAGGCACGCATCGACTTGGTCGACTGGATCGAGGGTTTCTACAATTCGCAGCGCATGAATTCGTCAATCGATTTCCAGGTACCGAACCAGTTGGAGAAGCAACTCAAAGCCGCATAACCTGGTGTACGTCAAATCGAGGCAGGGGCAAATCCCTGCGCCAAGACTCTAAGATCGCCCTGGCCTCGTCAAGCGTCCCGAACCAGCTGACGTTCAAGCAATCATCGCGGAAGGAGCCTTGAAGGTATCCACGAAACTGTTGTCCCTCGCCTTCCCGGGCCGGTTAAAGTCCAACCGCACCTGGCGGTGGTACGCCCATAGATCGAGCAACCGACCGATTGACTCGCTCCTGTTGTCCTGCAACAGCACCTTAGCTAGCGATCTGTCTCTGCAGAACGAACGAAACGACATGGGACAAACTCTGCCATTTCGTTGAGGCTTATCTGAACGTTGTGGAAATCGTCACAATCGAGACGCCGCCGCATTCCAGCGAGCGGTCGGCTAGAATCGGTTAAGCTGTCATGAAGCGGAAATTACTGCGACAGAGTGCGGCCGAAGATGTTAGCGAAGCCGATTTTCAGAGCGCCGTGCAGCATCTCCTGAATACGCCGCCAACGCATAAGCCGAGCCAAACGGCGCCGAAGGAAAACCGGATAGATGGTAAGGCGAAACGAAAGGCGCGCGGTTAGCGTCGACAAGGGGTCACTGTAATGAACGCTCCTCAAGACGATCACGTCGCGCCAAAGGGTCGGGCACCAGTTGACTTGTACGCCGGTCTGTCGCCAGCGACAGTGCGGCTGAAATCGCAATTGGTGGCCATGCGCCCTGAACTCGCAGCCGGAGGCTTTCCGCGCGATGACGGCACAGTCCAGTTCTATACGCGTGTCAATGCTCTTCTTTCCATTGATATGACTCTGCTCGATTACGGGGCTGGTCGTGGCCGTCAGTTTGATATGCCGGATGCCGGATACCGGGAGGCTATTCAAAAGTTTCAAGGCAAGGTCGCCAAGGTGATTGGCGTAGACGTGTATGACGGGATTTATCATCATCCCTTCCTCGACGAACGGCACGTCATAGACCCGGGTGACGCTCTCCCCTTTTCTCCAGGAACCATCGATATAGTTGTTGCGGATTGGGTGTTTGAACATCTTGAGAATCCGGATCAGTTTGCGGGGGAAATGGAACGTATCGTGCGACCGGGCGGATGGGTCTGCGCGCGAACGGTCAACCGGTGGGGATATATCGGGATTGGTGCCAGAATTATTCCAAATAGCGTTCACGCGTGGGCTGTCCGGAAGCTCATACCCATAGCTCGGTCGGAAGACGTTTTTCCGGTCCGCTATCGCGCAAACTCCTTGCGAGATATCCGACGCTGCTTCATACGACAAAACTGGGAAGATTTCTCCTATTTGGTAAACACCACTCCGCGATATTTTGCGAATTCGCGAGCGCTCTTTCGCGCTATGGAGTTGTATCAAAAGTTTGCTCCATACAGGTTAGGCGTCGACCTTTTCGTATTCCTGAGGCGGCGGTAACTGAGCCGGCTTGGATAGCG
>Ga0181521_10008274_pt1 | contig 10718 bp, 7 predicted proteins | sample PEATcosm2014_Bin_32_FD_119764 | JGI IMG/M metagenome (GOLD analysis project Ga0181521, IMG submission 119764) | Peatland microbial communities from MTU Mesocosm Facility, Houghton, MI, USA - PEATcosm2014_Bin02_60_metaG | ecosystem: Environmental > Terrestrial > Soil > Wetlands > Peat | place... | reverse complement strand
GATTCAGGTTGATTGTTGTCAGAAATTCCGGTTGGGCTTGAGGTTTGCCACGCATGGTTCTCTGACCTTTCCGCCTCGCCATCATTCAAACTTTCTGGGAGTTTTTCAGCAAACTGCTAAATGGGTCTGGAGCTGCAGTTTTTTCAACGACACAATCTTCAAGAAGAGGAACATAAACATCTACTGCCACGAGATGTCTTAACGGTGCATTGTAAGCGGTAGCAGCGGTGCCTTTCACGCGAACTTTGGAGCCAATCAACGATTGTGGATCCATGCCCGGCGGAATAGGCTCGTACACGTGAATACGGTACCCGCCCGAAACCAATTCAAATTCAAGTGTTGCGCCGCTTACTTGCGTGCTTCTTACGATGCCCGAAATTTCCACCCGTTGACTGTCTTCGGCACCTGACATCAATTGTTCAATTGCAACAGGTTTGGCCGCCGGCAACGGCGCTGTTCCTTCCTTTTCCCAACGAGGTTGGCTGATAATGGGAGCATACCCTCCGGGATAGCTGATGCCAGTTACAGTAACCACATCGCCAGGAGAAGGCTGCATGTTGCTGATGTTTTCGACGAAAACACCGCCACTGGAATCCTGCACAAAAAACCTTCCGCCCCAGTTGGGTTCCGCGGCAGTGACAACGCCCTTGATTGAAATTTTAATTCCAAGCGATGCCTGTTCAGCCGAAAGGGAAAGAACTTGAGACGCATTGGTCAAAAGCTCGATTAATTGCTCCGCTGAAACCAATTGCGCTCCTTTTAAAAGCGCAAATGTGGCACAAAGCAGAAGTGCGAAAGGCCTTTTCACTGGCGACGGTAAGTCAGATTACCACGAAAACATTGGAATTCCAAGAAAAATGCGGCGGCTGCCGTCAATGCGGTGGCACTCCATTTGGGAGACAGCCCCACCCGAAAGAGTGGTATCAGAGATGCGACAGTTGTGCCATTGTATAAAAATCCGCTGACGCCAATTGTTAACGGCGCAGTATGAATCGAATGTCAACCGGGATGGAACGTTATGAAAAAAACTATCGTGATTCTTATTAGCCTAATCAGCGCCGTAAGATTGGCATCTGCGTCCAACTATTTCTCATATACCGCAACTGCGGCTCCGGGCAGTACGCCGGATGGGGTTGATCAAAGTAATAACCCGGTCAATGTCTGGACGAATGTTCTTTACGCCGGAGGAACCAATGGCATGGGTGATAGTGGTGCTGATGGTTCAGGAGTCTATTTCGGTTCGCCGTTCGCCGGGGGATTGGGCAATGTGTGGCAAATGTATAGTTACCAGAACGATGGAGTCGGTCGCGGTGGAAGTGTTGACTCCTACAATACATTCGCTGGTGGAGCCTTGACAGCGGGCCAGACCATTTCAATCGACTTTGAAATGCGGTCAACTGATCCGGCTTCGACCAATGGACCGGCCGGCGAGGTTGGAGTCAGTCTGATGAGCGGCACCAACACGGCTATAACATTTTACATTTATGGCGGCGGTCCCGGCTGGTATTTTTATGCCGATGCGGGGACAAATGCTGCGAAAGCTGGTCCGATGACTTATCAATATCAAGCGCCATTTAATATTGCCTTCACCATCACCGGGACCAATACCTATCTTGCGGTTGTTGGTTCCGACACCTGGACCGGGACATTTAATGGGCCGCTTACCGGAATAGATGTTTTCAACCACGCGGGTGGCAATGCCAGCGATGTAGGATACAATCATTTGAAGGTCGCCCCCCAGTTGACCATCAACAACATCTCTCCCGATGATACCAAGACTCTCTTCAATGCCACCAACACGATGAGTTTTGGCATCAATTCGCCGTCCGCTGCCGTCAATACCAGCGGAATTCAGTTGACCTTAAACGGCGCGAATGTTTCCAGCAATCTGCTGGTTACTGGTGGCGGCACTGGAAACGTCACCGTCCGTTACACCAATCTATTGGCAGACACCATCTATATCGGCCAAATCAACGTGACCAATGTCAGCGGCGTCACCGCGAGCGAGCCCGTTCGATTCGACACCTTTAGTCCGAACTATTTTACCTGGGAAGCGGAAGATTTTGATTTCAGCAGCGGCCAGTTCATTGACAACCCGGTGATTTCCACCAACAATGTCAATAGTTATTACAACCGGGTTGGCGTGTCGAATATAGACGAATATGTGCCGAATTATAGCACAAATCAACCTCACGGCTGGCGCCCCAATGATCAGGTTTCGACCGATGTTGCAAATGATACTCCCCGCGCTCAATTTACCGCCGCCGGCATTCCCGACTATCTAGTTGGGTATTTTAATCCGTCGAATTGGGTGAATTACACCAAAACTTTCCCGGCCGGCACCTATAACATTTATGGCCGGCTGGCGAACGGGAACGGCGGTTTGGCCAGTTGCTCTCTGGCTGAAGTTACCAGCGGCCAAGGCACGACTAGTCAGACGACCGCGGAACTGGGTGTCTTTCAATTCAGCGCGCGTGGATGGAACAGTTTTGATTTCATACCTTTGTCGGATGCCTGGGGAAATCCACTGGCTGTGACGTTAAATGGGCAAACCACACTGCGGGTAACTTCCGGACCTCTGGGCGGGGGCGTCAACCTGAACTTTTTTATGCTGGCACCCGGAACTAACACGCCGCCGGCGATTGCAAACATTTATCCAGACGGTTCGCAGCCGTTTCAGAACACCAACCAGTTGACTTTCACGGTCAGTTCCGCAGTCAGCACCGTCAGCACCAACGGCATTCAAGTCACGTTGAATGGGATCAATGTTTCGTCGCACTTAACTTTCACCGGCTCGCCGACCAATTGGCAGGTTGGTCTCCCGCTGTCGCAGGGGAGCTACACATGCACGATCACGGCGACGGATGCGGCGGGACATTCCCGGATTTTCAGCGACACGTTTGACAACTTTAGTCAAAATAACTTCATGATTGAAGCGGAAGACTATGACTTCCAAAATGGTCAGTTTATTGATAATCCGGTTCCCACAGGTCCTATTGGCGAGGCACTCGGCAGTTATTACGGTGACCCCAACAATAATCCGGCCAATCTGGCCGTGCTGGATGTGGATGTGACCACTTCCAACACTGTTACAGCCGAGACGTTTATTTACCGGTTCGATGACATGTGCGGCACGGAGCTTACCACTGACTTCCTGCGCACGAAGTTTACCAATGGTCCTCCCAGTGTTGGATTGCCCGGGGTTGCTTCGGATTATGATGTAGGCTGGTGGACTGGAGGGTCATGGCTTAACTACACGCGCACCTTCCCCACGAATAATTATTATGTCTATGGCCGGCTGGCCGGCGGCGGCCCCTACAGCGGCACGACGCTCAGTCTGGTAACCGGCGGGTGGGGCACCACCAGTCAAACCACTCAACTGGAGGGTTCGTTCGCTGATCCAAACGCATCGGGCTTTCAGGTATGGCACTGGGTGCCGTTGTTGAACCCGAACGGCCAGATGGTCACGATGTCTCTGGGCGGCACCAATACGATCAAGCTGACCAGCGGCGGGGATCCCACCTTCGGAGGCAATCCCAATGCCAATTACTATATGTTTGTGCCGGTGGCTTCAGCCTTTCGTCTGAGCGTCTCCAGAACCGGAAGCACCATTTCAATCCAGTTCCCAACTCAAAGTGGATTCACCTATACGGTGCAATCCAGCGGCAGTTTGAACCCGGCCAATTGGCTGACGTTGAGCAGCGTTCCCGGTGACGGTACGGTCAAGACGGTCAATGACACAGTGGGTGGATCACCGCGGTTTTACCGGGCGGAAGCTCAGTAAAGTGGTTGGTGAATGTAAAGCAAGTTGACAAAACAACCGGGCCGGCACCGGCGTAAAATCGGTGCCGGCCTGTTGATTGAGAATTATTCAAAGTTTTGGACTTCACCATGTATTGTTTCGAAAAACACTTGCGGCCGGACAGTAAATTCGAGCAAAAAAGCGCGCCGGAAACTGCAACGATACCCCACTCTAAAGAGTGGTGTCGAATCTTTTGAAAATGTGTACGCTTGATGTAAAATTCCTTACAGGAAATTCGTCTAACGGTGGCCGCTTGCCGGATAGTTTTCCTGTTTAATTGGCATGAAAGTATTTCCGGGTTACCCTATAAGACGTAAAAGTTATGACAAAACCCCCAAATTCACGAATCGCACTAAAAAAGACTGGGAACTCATCCTGGTTTTTTTGCGTTTTCTCGGCAGGAATCATCGTTTTAAGCGTCGGAACGCTTCGGGCTCAATTGATTGATGTTGATTTTAATGCGAACAGCAGTGCCGGCTCGGGCGGTGGCCCCAATCCGGGTCCTACAATGTCAGGTGCGGCGGATCTTGGAACAGCGGGTGACCAGTGGAATGGAATAAATGTCAGCAGTGGCACTGGAATCCCTCTCATCTATGCCGATGGCAGCACCTCGACGGTTACGATGACATTCACGTCCGCAGGTGGATACGATGTGAACAATTATGGCGGTTCCACTCCTTTTGCCAGCACTCCCTACGACGCGCTGATGGAGGATTATCTCTACAATGGTGGCACCCCACAAACCATTACGCTCTCGGGTCTTGCCGCAAACTCGACCTATAACCTGATGCTGTATAACGCGGCGGATGTTGCTGCTGCCGGCCGCACAACCTATTTTACTGTCAATGGCAATACCCAGAGCAGCGTATGGGACGGCTCGAGCAGCACATTAATCGCCGGTGTTGATTATGTGGACTTCGCGTCAGCCTTGTCAGATGGTTCGGGGAACCTGGTCATTACTTACACTGGAAACGGCAGCGCGGAAGGCGATATTGATGGGTTTCAAATTCAAGCCGCACCGTTTACAATCAACGCGTCTTATAGCAACACAAATGTCATCATCTCATTTTTGACCCAGACCGGGTTCAGCTATCAGTTGGAATATAAGACTAATCTGACTGATGCCAATTGGATCCCTCTCGCCAGTTCTCTGTCCGGAAGTAACGCAGTTCAGTCGGTTGGAGATTTGGCCAGCGGAAACAGCCGGTTCTACCGCGTGCAAATATCAACAAGTGCCGCGGCTGGTTTGAGTCTGTTGCACACCAGCGGCACCAGCATCGTCAATGCCAGCGGCGCCATCGTGCAGTTGAAAGGCCTTAATTTGGGTGGGTGGTTCGTCATGGAACCATGGATGTGCCCCGCAGACAGTGGCGGCCTGCCGGACACCTACAGTATTATCACGGAGCTTGACAGCCGTTTTGGTGTGACGACCGAGCAAAGCCTCATCAAAACATATCAGACCAATTGGATTACGATCGCCGACCTCAATAACATCACAAATGGAGGCTTCAATTGCGTGCGCGTGCCCGTCTGGTGGGGCAACTTCTATTCCATTACCAATACCACCAGTTCAGGATGGCGTTCGGATGCGTTCGCAGTGCTTGATTGGCTGGTCACCAATTGCGCTTCACGCGGTATTTATGTGGTTATTGATATGCACGGCGTAGTCGGTGGCCAAAGCACCTCGGACGACACGGGTCAACAAAGCCAGAATTTATACTGGACCAGCAGCGTAGATCAGAACGAAACAGCCTATATGTGGACGCAAATTGCCACCCATTACAGGGGCAACGGCACGGTGGCCGGCTACGATCTAATCAATGAGCCGATGGGAGCGCCCAATACCGCGGCCGTTTGGGCTGCCTATACCAACCTTTACACGACCGTCCGTGCCGTGGACACCAGCCACTTAATCATTATTGAGGGGACCTTCGGTAACTGGAATTGGAACATGCTGCCCAACCCGTCCGTGTATGGCTGGACCAACATTTTCTATTCCATGCACGAATACCAATGGAATGCGACGAACGCGGCCGGGATCGAGGCTGGCTCTGACAATCAAGTGACGGATTTCAACAACCACAAATCCTGGAACGTCCCTGATTACATCGGCGAATGGAATGATATGGGCTATGGCGCGGCTTGCTATGAGTATTCCATTAACGACTATAACAATGACGGCATCAGTTGGACAATGTGGGCTTACAAGGCAACTCATGGTCAGGTTCCCGATGGCTGGGGCTGGTATGATCCGACCTATTGGCCGACGACGCCAAATATTTCTTCAGATTCTTCGTCCACAATCTCCAGCGACTGGCAGCAATGGCAGACCACAAAATCATTCGGCGTGAATTCTTCAGTTGGATTGTAAATTGAACATGGCCGACGCGTGAGGGAGCAGATTGTAATCAGTTGCTGCTTAGAAGGTTGAAACCGCATGGTCGTTTTTAGGTTTTCGGCTTATGAAAGATTCGAATGTCGCACCCACCCGAAAGGGTGGTGTTAAGACCATTTTGCTTGTGCTAATATTCAAGCAATCCTCTGCTACCCGTGTGGGTAATAGAGAGCAGTCAAATGTGAACCAAACACGCAAAACTATGAAAAAAGTCGTATTGATTCTTGTTAGCCTGATCGGCGTTGCCGGTATAGCATCTGCCTCCAATGATTTCTCATACACCGCAACTGCCGGTCCGGGCACAAGTCCATCGGATGGAGAGGATGTGTTTAATGGAAACGCTCCGGTGGAGGTTTGGACAATAAACCAGACCACCGGCACTGCTGGTGCCGGTTTTTCAGGTAGTTACCTTGGTGCGCCGTTTGGTGGTGCCTTTTCAGGATGGCAAATTTGGAGCTCTGAAACTGATGGCATTGCCGGACATGGCGGCTGGATTGATGCCAGCACTGCCTTTGCCGGTGGGGCTTTAGCTATTGGACAAACCGTTTCCATTAACTTTGAAATGCGAGCCGTGGATCCTCCCAATGAAGTCGGCGTTAGTTTGTTAAATGGCTCTGGAAATGCGATAACCTTTGGAATTTTTGGTGGGGAGCCTGATGCTACTTATCCATATACCGGCAGTGGATATTATTATAGCGATGCTGGATCTTCTTATGTAAGCGCCGGAAGCATGGGCTATCAATATCAAGCTCCATTTAGCATTTCCTTTAGTGTCACAGGCGCTAACACCTACAGCGCGGTTGCTGGCACAGACAGTTGGAGCGGCACATTTTCCGGGTCTCTTATCGGAATGGATGTGTTCAATGACGGAGGGGGCAATGGCAGCGATGTTGGATTCAACAATTTAACGGTCGTTCCTGAACCTTCAACTTGGGCGATGTTGGCAGCGGGCAGTATGGCAATGTTCGGCTGGCGCCGCGCCTTTCGCCATGCGTGATTGATTTTCAATTATTTCTGCGGCTTAAAAGCCACGAAACGAAGGTTATGAAAATGATAGCCTTCGGTTTTTATGTGATACAGTTTAAATAGGAGATGCTAGTTACATAATGCCTCGGAAGTGACGAACCCCAATCGCCGATCTGGTTGGCAAACCTTTCTTAAAAAACGTGCCAACTCTGTCAACGGACGTTCAAAATTAACGAGGGGAGGTCGAATTGTCAGCGGACGGTCAAAACCAGCCAGGGAGGGTCAAATGAAGACCAGCCACTGTGAGGTGTCAATGTAACTGTCAATAACGAGGGCTGAAAGTGTGTCCTGTTGCCTCGTGGGAAAATGACACCGAGCGGATGGCGGCTTTATGGTGGTAGCCCAGCGGTTCGACGGGTTGATCCAACAGTTCTTGTTTATAGTCCTGGCAGCTTTGGCGAAGGCGCGCCGCAGCCGAACCAGGACTTCCTTCTTGGTTTTCTGACTCATGTCGCTGTGCCTGTCCGGCAACACTGACTTTTGGCACAACGACCGGCTTGCTCAACCCCGTCTTACCGTCCCGGGGAACAATCTTTTTGGCGCTAATCGCCATCCGGTTTTGACTGCGTTTGCATTTGACGGATAAGCGGTGATGCTTAAAATCAGGGGTTCACGTGAACGAGTTGAAGGCATTGAAAACGACTGACGAGAAAGATTGAATTATGGCAACGATTGATTTTGGCGGAACGAAGGAAAAGGTCATCACGCGGAAGGAATTTCCGATGGCCCGGGCCCGCAAGGTGCTCAAAAACGAAACCATCGCCATCATCGGCTATGGCGTGCAAGGTCCGGCGCAGGGACTGAACCTGCGTGACAACGGCTTCAAGGTCATCGTCGGCCAGGCCAAATCGTTCAAGCGCGATTGGGACCGCGCTGTGAAGGACGGCTGGAAGCCCGGCAAGACGTTGTTCGACATCGAGGAAGCTGTGCAAAAAGGCACCATCATCCAGATGCTCGTTTCCGACGCCGCCCAGCGCGCCATCTGGCCGGTCGTGAAGAAGAATCTCAAGCCCGGCGACGCGCTGTATTTCTCGCACGGATTCTCCATCACCTACAAGAAATTGACGGGGGTAATTCCGCCGAAGAACGTGGACGTGATCATGGTCGCCCCAAAAGGTTCCGGTCTGAACGTCCGCCGCAATTTCCTCACCGGCGCCGGCATCAATTCCAGTTTTGCGATCGAGCAGGACGCTACCGGCCATGCGGAAGAGCGTTGCCTCGCCGTCGGCATCGGCATCGGCTCGGGTTACCTGTTCCCGACCACGTTCCAGCACGAGGTGTTCAGCGACCTTACCGGCGAACGCGGCGTGTTGATGGGCGCCTTGGCCGGCATCATGGAGGCGCAATACGACGTGCTCCGCGCTCATGGCCATTCGCCGAGCGAAGCGTTCAACGAAACCGTCGAGGAACTGACGCAGAGCCTCATCCGGCTCGTGGATGAAAACGGCATGGACTGGATGTATTCCAATTGTTCCGCCACCGCCCAGCGCGGCGCGCTCGACTGGAAACCCAAGTTCAAGCAGGCCACTCTGCCGGTGTTCAAGAAACTTTACCAGCGCGTCAAATCGGGCAAGGAATGCGCCCGCGTGCTCTCCGCCTGCGGCGCAAAAAATTACCAAGCACAGTTGGCGAAGGAACTGGGCCAAATCCACAATTCCGAAATGTGGCGCGCCGGCGCGGCTTCCCGCGAGTTGCGTCCCAAGCAATCGGTCAAGCTAATCGCCAAAGGCACCAAGGGCGTCTCCGGACGCACGGCGAACTAAAACCCGCGCAAAGAATTAAAAGCTGCTGGAGCAATCCAGCGGCTTTTTTGCTTTTGATTTTATTGAGGTAATTGTGAAATTTGAAAACCCAGTTCACGAGCGCGCTCAATGAATTTACCGATATTGCTCACGGCCCACTCGTTACAGACAACGATTTTCTTTTGGTCGCCGGTTAAAAGAGCGTCTTCTTCATCGGGAAAGTATCTCCGATAACCTGTTCGTTTGATAATCTCCCGTCCCTTTTCTTGCGGGGCGAAGACACCCCAAGAGCCTTGCAATGAATCTGGAAATGCCGCCTTTAATTCTTCAAAAGTTGTTTTGGGTTTGTCATGAAGATATGCCCTGACAACCGCGAGAACCAGTCGGCTCTTCGCAAGTGCTTCGCCACCGAAATTATATTTTGTGTAATCTTTCTGGCGGGCCTCCCTACGTTGCTCTGCTTGGGCACGGAGCTTAACTTGGTAATCTCCGGCATCGGGCAGTGGAATAATTTGTTGAACATCCAACAAGATTTGGCCGCCACTACGATATGGTTTTAAGCGAACACACCGAATATCCAAGTCGCGCTCATTTAGCCAGAGAACGCTAGTTGTGAGTTCTTGAGAAAATTCGGCGGCGGCGAGAACAATTCGGACATCGCTTGCGAATTGGTCAGCGTGCGGTTCTTGCCATCCTAAAAAAACAAGTAATTCCTGTCTCGCATTCTTGGTCTGTTGTGTCCTGCGAAGAAAATCTTCGTAAATCTGGACAGCTTTGTCAAATGTGAGAGTAGAAAGCATGGCTGCATAACGAACTGCTTGGAGCTCCATGTAACTGCCTGAATCATTTCGTTTCAATTCGACTACCACCAGGTTTGCGTGATCGTCAACGCCGAGCAAATCCACCCGCGATTTTGTATCTTCCCAATCAGAAAACTCTTCTGCAATGACAAGTGTTCTTGGGGAGATGATGTCAATTCTTTCTCGAAGCATTCGCTGCAAGTCTCGGCGCTCAAGAATTCCTTCTACCTCAAAACTGGTGGATTGGATTGCGGCCAAGGATTTATTTTCGATTTTGTAGATTGCCATTTTATCCTCCAAGGGTTGCCGGATCGCCCACGTCGCCCTTGTTGAAATCCACGTAGGCCTCGGTCAAATCGGCGGCGTAAATCACAGCGCCCGCCCGGCCGAGATTCAGATTGATGTGCAAATCAAATTCCTTGGGTGCCGCGGCGGCGCAAAGTTGTTTGAACGTTGCCTTGGTTAGCTGACCACGCTTGAGGCTCCACAGAATCTTTTTCCCGCTGGGTATGCTGTAACCGATGTCCACCTTTTCCTCGACGATTTTGGCTGGCGAATAACCGAGGGCGTCAATGATGCGGCCCCAATTCGGGTCGCCACCGTGCCAGCTCGTTTTCACCAGCGCGCTGTTGGCCACCGCCCGCGCGGCAGCATCGGCATCGGCAACTGTCTTCGCACCGTTCACGCGCACCGTCACAACGCGATGAACCCCCTCACCGTCGCGCACAATCATTCTCGCCAGATCAAGGCAGACATGGCCAAGCGCGGCTTGGAAAGTTCGGAGTTCGGAGTTCGGAGTTCGGAGTTCGATGTTTCCCGCGAGGCCGTTCGCCAGCACCAACACAGTGTCGTTCGTACTCATATCCCCGTCCACGGTGATGCGATTGAAGCTTTGCGCGACGGCTTCCTGCAAGGCCGCCTGCAAAGTTTTCGCCTCGATCGCTACATCGGTC
>Ga0181521_10008273_pt1 | contig 10718 bp, 6 predicted proteins | sample PEATcosm2014_Bin_32_FD_119764 | JGI IMG/M metagenome (GOLD analysis project Ga0181521, IMG submission 119764) | Peatland microbial communities from MTU Mesocosm Facility, Houghton, MI, USA - PEATcosm2014_Bin02_60_metaG | ecosystem: Environmental > Terrestrial > Soil > Wetlands > Peat | place... | reverse complement strand
GCCTCGGCGTGGCAGGGGGCGCCCTCGCGCTCCGAGCCGGCGTTCCGCTCGATCATCTGGTCGGTGTCGCCGGCAGCGGACGAGGACCCTTTGCCGCCGGCTTTCTCGTGCTCGCTGTCGTGGCCTTCCTGGCAGCCGGTGAGGCCTCACTGCTAGCCCGCGAGGCGGGCTCTGCGATGTTGTGGCGCGCGAAGGCGGCGAGGTTTCCTGATGCTTCGGCGACGCTTCCGGCCTTGGACGGTGCGAGGCGACGGGCGCGCCTCTCGGGATCACCCGGCCTGGGGACCGTGCTGCGAGCCGCGATCGTCACTCGATGAAGGTCACGCCGACGCGGCTGGTCAGCTGTGGCGATGGGGCCGCGTTGAGCGAGCTAGGCGACGGGCGAGACTCGGACGAGGCGTCCGCCGATCAGCCACTCGGGCACGTACACCGTCCCGCTCGCGTCGGCGGCGAGCCCGTGGGGACTGTTGAAGACGCCAGGCCCTAGGTCGGTCACCCTCACGGTGTTCCCGAGCTCGTCCACGGTATTCGGCCAGCCCTGGCGCGCGATCTCGCCGGTTCCCCCATCCGAGCTCACGGTGATGCCGTGCATCTCGAGCCGGTCGAGATCGCTCCGGCTCTGCCGGGCATCCCGGACTGGAGGTTCGAGGCCCTGATTCCCATGGCCGCCACTAGCTCGTCGTGAACCAACGAGGTGGCGCAGCGGTTTCTCCTCCCAGGTACCCAGTCCGGTGCGACCGTCGAGCGACTATGGCGGAATCCAGGTCGGGCCGCGATCGCTCAGTGGGCGCTGCGGAGGGTCGCCTGGAGCTGCTGGTTGTCCTGTCTAGCGACGGTGCAGACCAGGTTCGCAGTGCGCGTGTTTCCCTGCAGGAGAGGGTCCTTGTGGGTCGGGTTCGCGAGGTCGTCGTTGATCTCGGTCTGCAACGGGCCCATCTCGCCGGCACAGACAGACGCCTCGTTCGCGGCCGTGACCGCCTCAGTCGTGATCTGGGTGAACAGGGGACTGTGTTCGAACGCCTTCCGTGTTGCACTCGCTCCCGAAGAGAGCTTCTCCTGCAGATTCTTGACTTGTCCGGTCAACTCCGCCTTCTGGGAACTGAGGATCGCGATGTTCGCACGAACAGATGCCAGGTCTCTCGTGAGCACGGCATTACGCGTCGATAGCGAGAGAGCGAAGGCCACTGCACTGTGATCGTATTGACGCCACTGACGCGCGGCTGAGTTCTGCCTTATGGCGACGAAGCCCGTACCCAGTGTTGTAAGGAGAAACACCAAAGCGAGGACGGTAACGACGGTCGGAGACACGCGCCCTCGAAGCGCCTTCTTGCCGCCCGGAATCGTCGTCGCGCTCGAGAGCGCGCCGGCTTGGAACCTAGGCATTCCGTCCAGAGGCGATGAGCTTGGGCTCAGGTGAGCGTCGGCAGCAGTCGCCTGGCCCGCCACCACCTCCGCTTCCTCCTTCTCCGCCGCGAGCTCGCCAGCACTCATCGTCCAGGGCCGGTACCGTGCATCGAGCTTGCCGGGCTTGTGGGGGAGGATTATGGCCGTTTCCGGGACTGTCCTTGCCGGAGGCTCTGGTGCACTGTCCGCGGAGGGCGATGCGGCCGTGTCTTCGTCTGGCTGCTCGGGAGCTGAAGTCGACCTGTGCAAGGTCACCTCGAGGGGAGGTGCATCGGTATCACTCGCGTCGTCACCCGCTATGACGGTCACTTCGGAGTCCTCTGACTCGTGCGGCTTGTCGATCGGGCTCGGTTCTGCGGCTGCGCTCGCGATGTCACGGAAATTCCAGGCTCGAATCGGCGCATCGGGCTTGGTTGGCTTGTTCGCCCTGTTGACCGTCGTCCCCGCGAATGTGGGGCCGACAGGCTTCGGTGCGGCGCTCGCGGAGGGCGACACCTCCGTCGCCCGCTCTCGTGATTGTTCGGGAGCAGACACCTCGGGCGGAGACGTCTCGGCCGCATTCGCCTCGACTTGGGACGGGACTTCGGGCACAGCTGCCAAAGGGAGGCTGCCTGACGCGGCGGGCCGGTCTACCGGTTTCGGTTCCCCGGCGGCCCGGAGGACCCAAGCCCGATAACGCGCGTCCAGGTCGTGAGGCTCTTCGGCACTCGGCGCCGCAACCGGCACCGTGGGGCTCGGAGACGTCCGGTTGGCGAACGCGGACGGCCACGAGGTTGCCGGTGGTTGTTCGGGCGGTTGCGGAGCAGACACCGGCGCCTGCGAGGTCAGCTCGGCCTGAGATGCCGCGGCAGTCTTCGTCTCGACGTGGGACGGGCCCTCGGGCCCAACCGGCGCAGCGAGCTCGGCGGAGGCCGCAGGCTCGTCGAACAGCTTCGGCTCCTCGATGGCCGGCTTGGCGGAGCGGAGGGCCCAGGGCCGATGGCGGGCCACGAACTCGCGTGCCTTGTCGGAGGCAGCGGGCGTCACGGCCATCGCTGCGCTGCGGGCGGCGGGCGGCGCCGTCTCAGCCTCCTTCTTTCGCTCCTCGGGCGATGCCTCCGCTTCCGGCGAGGTCACTTCGACGGGCTGGGTCTCGGCATCGCTTGCCGTCTCAGGTGACGAAACTTCGGGCGCGAAGGGCGAAGCGAGGTCGGCGGAGGCCGCGGGCTTGTCGAACAGCTTCGGTTCCTCGACCGCGGGCTTGGGGGAGCGGAGCGTCCAGGGCCGATGCCGTGCCTCGAACTCGCGTGGTTTGTCGGCGACGGGGGTCGTCGCATCGGAGACAGCGGGCGTCACGGCTATCTCTGCGCTGTCGGCGGCGAGCGGCGCCGTCACCGCCTGCTCTTCTGGCTGCTCGGATGGAGCCACCGCTTCCTGCGAGGTCACCGCGACGCTCGGTGCTTCGGCAGCGCTCGTGCTTTCAGGTGACGAAGCCTCAGGCGCTCCAGCAGAAACGAGGTCAGCCGAGGGCGCGGGCACGTCTGCCGGCTCCGGCTCCCTGGCGGCGAGGCCCGTGTCTTCAGAGCTCTGGGTCTGATGCAGTTCTTCGACCTGGACGGGCTCGTCGGCATCGGTCGCCGCGGTCGGATCGGCGGGCGGGCGGACCGCCCCCTCCGCAACGAACGCGGACGGCCACACCTCCACCGCCTGGTCTGCAGGACCGGCCTGCTTGTCTTCCTGGTCGGGAGCGGCCACAGTCACCTGCGACGTCGCTGTAAGCCGCGGTGACTCGTCATCACCGCTCTCATCGCCGGCCAGAGGTTCAGGTGTCGTGGGGACACCCAGGTCCACGAAGGCAGCGAGCGCGGCGACGGTTTCTGGTTCGACGGCGGAAGGCTCAGCGTCGTCGAGGCTCCAGGCCTGATGCGGTTGGACGACTTGGCTCGGTTCCTCCAGCGTCGTGGTGTCCGGAACCGGGGGAGCCGCAGGCGTCGTTGTGCCGTAGGCAGACGGCCACACGGGCACCGAATGGTCCTGGGGTGCCCCGGGAGTCGCAGACTGCCACGTCGGCGCCACCTGCGCTATGTCGGCTTCAGTTTCCTCGTCACTTGCTCGAAGGTCAGGCGCAGCAGCCGAGCTGACGCCAACGGAGGCCGTCAGCTCGTCGACCGGCGTCGGTTCGTCTGTCGGAAGGTCGGCGTCGAGACTCCACGCTTGTCGTGGTTTGTCGTTCTTCCCGGTTTGGTCGACATCGATCTTCGTTGTCGTGTCGGCGACCGTGGGGGTCGAAGGCGCCTGCGCGTCGTATTGGGACGGCCACACCTCCACCGCCTGCTCCTCGGGCAGCGCGGGAGCCGGCGCCGGCACCTGCCAAGCGACTTGGAAGTGAGGTGGGTCAGCGACATCGGTGTGATGGCTCACGGGCCCCTCTGGCGAGGAAGGCGCGCCGAGGTCAGCAGAAGCGGCGAGATCCTGCGGGGACCCTGGCTCGTCGCCGAGCCTGGTACCACCAATAGTCCTTGCTCGGCGCAGTTCACTGGGTTGGCCAGGCTCTGGGTCGATGGTCGTTGTCGTGTCGGCGATCGTCGGGGCCACAGACGCCTCCGCGGCGTACGCGGACGGCCACACCGCCACTGCCTGCTCTTCTGGCTGGTCGGGAGCGGGGACCGGCGCTTGCCACGTCACTTCGCCTTCGGCAGTCTCGGCATCGCTTGTCTGATCATCGGATCGAACATTCGGCGTGGTCGGCGAGCCGAGGTCGGCGGCCGCGAGAAGCTCGTCAAGGAGCTTCGCCTCCTCGGCGGCGAACTCGTTGTCGCGACGGGTCCCGGGCCGGTACCTCGCGTCGAGCTTGCCAAGTTTGTCGGCATTGATCATTCTCGCTCACGCCTCCCACAAAGTCCCCAGTAACAACAGGCGCAACTTGCCTACCGAAGATCTATCGGCAGATAGCAGGAGTAATTGAGTGCCTGTCCCGGTCAGGCGCGAACGGAACCGCCGCGGCAGCCGCCCTGGCCTGGTGCGGGAGCAGTCTTAGGCGAAGGCGGCTAGAGGACTCCCCGGACTTCGAGCCCGACTTTGCTTACCTCGATCGGGAGCACCTGGTAGTGCGCGTGCAGCTCGGCGACGCGTTCCTCGAACGCCCTTTTCGCCTCCCGGGTCGGGCTCAGGATCGTGATCGAGCCCCCGTCGCCCCCCGCCCCGTTGATCTTCCACCCGAGCGCTGTTTGCGTGGCGGCTATCTCGATCACCCGTTGTGCGTCGACACCGACGAGATCAGGGTGCAGGGACTTCTGAGCCTCCGTATTGGCGATCATCGCCCGACCGAAAGCGTCGAGATCCTGGGCCGCGACGGCGTCGCGAGCGGCCCCGGCTGCCTCCCGTAGCCTCGAGAAGACCCCCGGTCCGTGACGGCCGGCTCCCTCGATCACCTGGCGATGCACAGCCCAGGAGTCATGCGCGCGGCCAAGGAACACGAGCGTGAGAAGGGGGTTGAGCTCGTCCCAGGGCGGCAGCGCGTGCCGCCTTGCCTCCGGGTACGGTTCGATCTCCAGGTAGTTGATCCCGCCGAACGCCGCGCACAGCTGGTCTTGGATCCCGCTCTCGACGCCGAGGAACTCGACTTCGAGCCGATGGGCCGCGTACGCGGCTTCGCGTGGCGACAGGTCCTCGCCGCGCACTGCCGCCAATCCGCCCAATAAGGCAACCGCCACCGAAGCAGACGTGCCCGTGCTGCAACCAGCTGGGACCGCGGAGCAGACGCTGATCTCCACGGCCATGCCCCCGGGGGGTGGGAACGCGTCGACGGCGGCCTCCAGCAGGCGGTGGCGGGCCGCCCGGGCCGCTCCCGGCACGATGGGGTAGCTGTCGCCGAAGCTCTCGGCAACCAGCAGTACCTGGTCCGGACCGGACGTCTCGCGGATCGAGACGTCCACTCCCGGTCTTACCGCGATGTTCAGGACGCGCCCCGGCCCGCCGAACCACGTATCGGTCCACCCACCGTTGTCACAGATCCGCACTGGAGCGGTCGCCTTGATCACCGGGCGGCACCCCCGACGCGCGTTGAGGGAATCGAGATCCGATCCGTCACGAACGTCACGGTCAGATCGGAGGAGCGAAGCAGGGGGCGCGCAGGCGGCCTGAAGCTTGGCACGCCCGCCGTGAGACGAGCAGCTTGAGGCCCCGCGGTCGCCCGCCCCCGCGACAGTACGCCTTTACGGTCGCTTTCCCCCGCTTGGCCTCCTCCGGTCGGGCACGCCCGCCCACCAACGCCACCTCCGTGCCGGTGCTCATTCGCAGACGACCGACACTTGCTCGTGGAGGAAACGATTGACCTCGAGAAGATCGTGGCTCGCGGAGACCCCGGTGACCTCGCAGACGTAGTGGCCGGTTCCCAGTCGACCGCGTCTCCCGGCAACCGGTTCAAGAAGACCGAGCTGACCCCGGCGAGCCCGGCCAACCGGTCGAGACCCTCGACACTGACGACGCGGCGGGCAGACGTCGGAAGCTGGAACATCAGGCGCCAGCCGACCTTCGCGCAGGGGATCAGGCCATCGACTAGCACGGGCTCACCGAGGGCGACGTGCACCGCAAGCTCGAACAGCGAGACGCCGCTTGCCCTGAACAGCACCTCGGGTACCGCGCCCCCAATCCTGCCGTTCACCTCGATCACCCGCGGGGCATTAGCGGTCAGCTTGATCTCGGTGTGGAAGGTGCCCGTCCTCACTCCGATGGCGCCCAGCGCGGCCGGGCCGACCTCGCGCACGGCGGTCTGCTGGGCTGGCGCCGGCTCGGCCGGGATGAAGGTCCCCGTTTCCCGGAAGGGCTCCGCCAGTGGGAACCGCCCATTCAGCGCCACGTGCCTGATCTCGCCCGCCACGACGAGGCTCTCCACCGACAAGAAGTCGGCGAAACGGTCGGTCGGTCCCGTCAGGAGGCCCGGAAGGTGCTGCCCGACCGGCATCCCGGTCTCGCCGCCGGCCTCGGGCGGCAGCAGGGCGAGCGAACCGACGAGATCGCCGGCGTCCGCGACCGGCATCGCGTACCGGCTTCCGCTGGCTCGGCGTGGTTTCAGAACCGCCGGGTTCGTGACCGTCGCAGCGAAGGCCGCGTCAGCGGCCGGGTCACGCTCGGCCGGGACCTTCCAGAAGAGCGGCGACGGCAGCTCGGCGTCGCGGAGCGCCTCGCGCCGCAAGAGCTTGTCCACGAGGCGACGGCCAACCTCGGGCGGGTGATAGTCGAGTCCCAAGTCTGCCGCGACCAAAGCGAGGAGCACGATGTCCTCGTCGCGGAAGGCCAAGACCCCGTCGGGACGATGCGCTCGCAGCAACGAGGCAATCTCCTCCGGCGACATGCCGGCGACGTCGACCACGGTGCGGAACCTCCTGAGCAACCTGGTCGTGACGGCGTTGCCCGGAAGGCTCTCGTCTATCAGCCAAAGGAGTCGGCAGAGACCTGAGGCCGCCTCCACAACCTGGAACGGGGGATGCGAGCGGGGGCCGGGCCCGACCGCGAGCAGTCTCTGCTGGCGGTCGGCGGACACCGAAGTCACGCAAAGGCTCTAACAGACAGGTCGGTAGAGCGCAAGGTCCGGAGCAACCGCGCCACGCGAGTTCCCGGAAAGCAGGCTTGGGTTTCCGGGGACGTCAAGCGCCCGCCGCGCGGAAGCGATCGGGACGGGAACGGCCTACCGCCGTGCTGTACCCGGCGGGGAAGCGGGCGCGTCAAGGTGACGACACACCGGGGAACACGATGCTGTTGACCGCGCTATCGGCAACGTAAGCGACGTTGATCGCCGCGGAAGAGGGGTGGCCGTCCCACCACGATGAGCCGGGCGTCACTCGGTCGAGAAGCTGACCCGACGCGACCACGGCAATTCCGAAGCCGTTGTGGACCGCGGCCATCACGATGAGCTCGTAGGTGGCGCTGTCGCCGTCGGCACTGGGCACCTGCGTCACGAATGCCTCGCCGTAGCCGGGCCAGTACCCCACATAGGCCTGCGGCATCAGGAACTCCAGCTGGGCGTTCGGCGCGATCTGACTCACTGCGTCGTCGACGATCTGTTGCGGCGTGGCGCCGCCATCGGGCTGGCCGATCACGGTCAGATAGGAGGTGCCGCCATAGCTGGCTTTGAAAGGGAAGCTCAAGGTGATGCTGTTCGCGCTGGTCGCGACTCCCGGGTAGATCGTGGTGCCCGGAAAGGGGTAGTAACGAACGGTGAAACCCTGGTGGTTCTTGTAGAGCCGCCCTTGCGCGGTCGCCTGGGAGCCCCGGACCGATTCCGTGCCGATGTCTCCGATCGGAGGTGCTTGGCATCGAAGCGGCGGACAAGGTGCCGGCGGTGGGGGAGGAGCGAGGACCGCGACGACGACGAGGATGGCGGTTAACAGCGCAAGTCCGGCGAGCAACAGGGCCACCATCGCGAGATGGCTGAACCGGTGGCCATGTGGCGGCAGCTCGCGCACTTCGGGGAACCCGACCCGCATGCCCGCTTCGCCAGGCGGGGCGGTGGGCCACGGGGATCCGGGCTGGGCAGCAGGCGGGGTGCTCATTTGCGGGCCTCCGGAGCATGCGCCGCGGCGAGGGCCGAAGGATCTTGACGAGTCTGCGCACGTCTCGGCCGGGCGACGGCGCGGTCGGCCACACCACACTGGGGGCAGAACGACATCGTCGGCACGAGGTGGTTGCAGTGGGCGCACACGCGCGGTGCCCCGATGCTGGTTTCCAGGGCCTCGTGGATAAGGACGTGGTGAATGCCGAGGCGCATCAAGACGGTCAGCACGCCAATCACACCAAGTTGCACGACAATGACCTCGGCGTCCGGCAAGGCGGCGAGGTTCCCGAACGCCCACCCGACCTGGACGGCCTCGGCGATCACGAAGGCGAGTACCGGAGAGGTGACCCAACGGCCGCGCGCCGCTTTCGCGTCTCCCCTCTTGACCCAGAGCGCCGCCCCGATGAGCCCGGTGCTCATCGAGCTCACGAGCGGCAGCCCCAACCCGCGTTCGACGGCCTGCGCCAGGTTGACGAGGAAGGACTGGTGTGTGAACTGCCCGTTGGTGAGCGAAGGCGACAGGAGCACGATGGTGGCGGCGAGAGCGAACCCGAGCGCCCCGGTCGCCCCGGCGACGAAGCCGTCGAGAGATTCGAGTCGGCCGCGCTGCAGCCTCCGGACGGCAAGGATGGGGATGCACATGAGCACCTGCGCGACGGTCGGAACGACGATGGCCGCCACGAGCGCCTGGCCGCTCGTCAGGCTGGAGAGCGGTGTCGGTTGAAGGGCCCGGTCGACATAGGGACTCGCGATGAGTGCCCAGCCTGCCCCGAGGCCCGCACCGAGCAGGAGAGCGACGCCGGTCGAGATCACAAAGGTCCCCTCGTAGGGATCAACCTCGACGATGTAGAGCAGGAACAACAGCGGCACGCCGAGTGCGCACACCGCCATCAAAGGCGCGGCGGTGCCGGCCAGGGCCAAGGCGATCATCAGGGTAACGATGATGCCCAGTGCATAGCGAAACGGGACCCTCGCCCGGTAGGAGAGGTGCGGGAACAACGATGTAACGATCGAGAGGCGCACCACCGGCTCGTCCGGAAAGGCCGCGTAGGAGTGCAATCGCTGTGAGCCGCGGAACGACTCGTGTACCAGGTGGGCGCCACATGCTCCGCAATAGCGGGAGTCGGGCACGACCACACGGCAGAACGGACAGTAAATCGTGGCCAGGATCGGCAGCGGCGTCGGCGGCGGTTCGACGTCGGTCATGTCAGCCCCCCACCGCCGCGAGGTCGCGGGCGAGATTCCACACGTCCGGCGAGCCGAGCCCTGTCACCATGTCGTAGCCGGGGGTTGCCAGGTAGAAGTCGTTCCCGCCCGTCGTGACGTCGTGCAGTGCTTTGTACGGGGCCTGCGTCTGGGCGAGTTTGTACAGCTCGGGGTTGAAGAAGCCCACCGTGTGATCACCTTCAGTGCGCAGGTACTCGTCGATGAGCGCCGTGAACCCCGCCCAGGTCGGTGCGGACAGTGAGGTTCCCCCCCCGGTGGTCACGCGCCCGTGCTCGACGATGTCGTTGCCGGTGGCGGGATTCGCATCCGCGGAGACGTCGGGCACCTGGCGCGCCCCAGCCGGGTCTGTGAAACCACCGGTCCCGGGGCCCACCTGCCAAGTGGGTCGGGAGAAGACCTTCGAGAGACCTCCGCCTGATCCCTGCAGGAGCAGTGGTTCGGTCCACGTTGTCTCGCCGACGTAGCCACCGGTCGCCGTGGTCGATAGCGTCGTACCGCCCACAGAGGTGACGTTTGGCAGGCTCGCGGGGACCGATACCCCCTCCCATGAACCCAAGGGTGACTGGCCGGCGTCATCAGGCGGCATGCAATCGAGCCCACCGCTGTCACCGCTCGACGCGAACACAGTCGCGCCACTCCTCTCCGCCGCGGCGACTGCGCCGTTCATGGCGATCAGGTCAGCCGGGTCGAAGATGTTCGTGTCGTCCTCGCAGCTGCCCAGGCTGATGCTCCAGATCGCGCCCGGGAAGCGATGAGCGGCGAATGTGAAGGCCGCCTCGTAGGTCGCAGCCGTCGACATGTTCTGGAACCGCGACGAGAGGAGGTTTATGTCGACGAGCTTCGCGAGCGGGGCTATCTCGTGCACCGTCTCGATGTCCATCGTGGTCTCGCCCTCGGTGTCTCCCAGGTTGCCGAGCGGGTACCTGAGGCTCAGCGGACGGGAGATGGCACGCGCGAACGCGTCTATGTCCGAGGAGCTGAACGCGTCGGTCTCGAAGAAGACGACTGTCTGTCCTTGCCCGGCGAGCCCGCGCGATATCAAGGGCTCGGCGTCGTAGGCGTTGAGCAGCTGCGAGGGGCTCAGGCCCGGAGACGACGCGCCAAGGGGGACGTCACCGAGTGCCGTCGGGCGGACGAACGAGTGCAGCACCCCTATCCCCGCCAGCTCGCCACAGACGCCTGTGGGTATCTTCGCCGGACGGTTCGCCGCCCAGACCAGTCGGCCACCCGATCCGGCACGGGTATCGATGGAGACGTCGAAGCCGCGGTCGACGTCCGCGGGTAGGCCGCCCAGCGACACCCAGCTGTCGCCGGGGGACCACTGCACGACGAGACCCGCCGACCGCGCCCATGATTCGAGGCACTTTGGGTTGGCATCGGAGCGCAGCTGGGCAAGGAACGACACCGCCGGTGCCCGTCCCGACGTGAAGGCCTTGCCGCCACCCCCGACGAGCCGGGTTGTCCGCGGCACGGTGCCGTGTTGGCGAACCAGAGCGACGGTCATATTCGATCCTGTGTCTGCGAACGGTGACAAGAGCGCCACGAAGACGAGTAG
>Ga0181521_10008270_pt1 | contig 10723 bp, 8 predicted proteins | sample PEATcosm2014_Bin_32_FD_119764 | JGI IMG/M metagenome (GOLD analysis project Ga0181521, IMG submission 119764) | Peatland microbial communities from MTU Mesocosm Facility, Houghton, MI, USA - PEATcosm2014_Bin02_60_metaG | ecosystem: Environmental > Terrestrial > Soil > Wetlands > Peat | place... | reverse complement strand
CTTTGATTGAACCGGAGATTGATTTGCGCGACGAAGTTGTCGGGATTGACTTCTTCTGCCAGGATGAAACACGCGGCGGCGTTTGTAAGATCGCCGGCACGTTGCAACTGAACGCCCCAGAAATTCAGGCTGCGCGAGTAAAAGGTTCCGGCAAGGATGGCATTTTGATTTTGTTCGCGGGGCACATGAAATGTATCCAGCATGCGCTGCCCCCAACTGCGCGGCGCATTCGGGTCGGGCGGTGTGACGGCGCGTTTAATGGGAGCGAACGCCTGCGTTTCCACCCGCGCCCAGAACGCCTGGTTCTCAGCGATTTGATTTTTGTCCGGTAACGGTGGCAACAGCGTGTCACTGGGCAGTGTTTTTAGTTTGTAGGCCAGGCCGTGCGGCTCCTGATAGAATTGCTCGAAATAGTAGCCGAAGCTCGGATGCAGGTAATAAAGCTCGTTGGATTTGGCCAGCATGGTCAAAGCGCCGATGAGTCCAATCGGATTGAGCGGTTTCACTTCTTTCGGCGACACCAGTTCCGGCCACTTCTGCGGGAATTTATTGTGCAGGAACCGGAGATAAGCGGGCCAGTTCAGGGATTGCGTGTCGAGCGGCAAAAAATCCTTTGCCCGGCCGTCCCGCGCCAACGCCGCCTCCACGAAAAACAAACGGTACGGATCATCGCTCAACAAAATGCCGCCCGAACGTGGTAAATTCTCCTCCACGAACGATGCGTATTTTTGGAATGTATCGTCGTTTGTATCCCGAATTTGCGGTGCATTTTTGTAAGCCAGCCCGGTTACTGTTGCCACTACGAGCACCCAAAAGCCAACGACCACCAAGGGATCCAAAAATTGAAACAGTTCCGGCCGGGGTGGTTGCAAACGGCTGCTGGGTGCTTTGCCAAAAACGAGCAGAAAATAGCCGCTGAAGTAACCGATACTCAATGCGCCGAGATAATAAAGTGTCAAGAGCGGGGTTCCAAGACTGAGATGCCGCGGGCTGAACGGCGGATCAAATGCCATCCAAACGCAGAGGACCAAAAAGGCGGCGCACGCCAGATGAAACAGGAAATTCGTCAACGCCATGCCGATTTGACTGTGGTCGCCGAACGCCGATTTCCAGCGAATCGCCATCACGAACACCGGTATCAGGTAAGCCAGCAACAGCGCCAGGAACTCAAGATGTTGCGATGGGTGGAGGCAGCAGAAGAAATAAATTTTCAGCACATTATAATGCGGAACCAGGCTGATTTTCAGTGCTTCCCAGAAGGTCAACGGCGCCTTGCCCGAAATCACGATTAGCAGTGGCAGCAAAAGATAAAACGTCATTCCCAGCAGCCCGCACAACATCATTCTTTGGAGAAATCGCAGATGGAAGAAGCTCAAGCCGCGAATCCACACTATCGCTGCTGCGAAAGCCGGAAAAAATCCCACCAGCGCCCAATTGTTTGCCATGCCCGCGCCATACATGACCGAGGCCAGAAACAAACGCCACTCGCGTTCATCCAGCCGGTATTCCAGCAACGACCAAATCACGAACGCGAACAGCAACAGGTCGAACGTCTCGCCTGTGTAATTCGTTGCGTTCTGCCAAAACGTCATTTGCAAACCGCAAACCAACACGGCCAGAACCGGCGGCAGCCACGCGCTGCCAGTGGTCAAAAACGAAAAATCGCTGTGTTCACGCTTGCGTTGCGCGTCGGTCCGGTCGTGCGGCAGCAGCGCGACCGACCGCGCCAGCAAGCCGAGCGTCAAGGCCGCGCACACGGCGGAAAACACATTCAGCGCCAGCGGGATCTGCGGTGCCGGGAGCCAGTGGAACGGCTGCGTAACGAGGAATAAAATCGGACTCGCAATCTCCGGCTTCCATGTCCACCCGGAAATCCTGGCCACGTAGTCGATGTTGAACAGCGATACCCAGCGGTTTAATGTGAACCAATAAAACGCGAAGGCCGCCACCGTCAAAAGCCAGGGCAAAAATCGCGGCGCAAATTTTTTTCGCGGGTCAGTTCGCATTTTGGTTGTCATTGAGTTTGTTCAGTTGAATCCATGCCGTGCGTCCTGGCAAGGCTTTGTGCCAGCGCGCAAATCCGCCACGCACTCGACGTGTTGTGTTTGGGGAAACATATCCAATGGCTGCACCCACGCCAGTTCAAAGACACCATTGCCGCACAAAATGTTCAAGTCGCGCGCCATCGTCGCCGGATGGCACGAGACATAAATCACTTGCGCCGGCTTTGACTCGCGGAGCAGATGCAATATCTGCGGCAAACAACCCTTGCGTGGCGGGTCGAGCACAACCGTCGTTTGGGCCGGGGGAAATTTATTCAATATTTCCGGCAAAACCGCCTCGACTTCCGACGCCATGAACTCGCCGTTGCTGATTTTTCGCGCCACCGCGTTGCGCCGCGCCGCCTGGATGGCGCGCTGGTCGTATTCCACGCCGGTGAAAGATTCGACCGCGTCCGCCAGTTCGATGCCGAAAAAACCGACGCCGCAATACAAGTCCGCTAGATGCCGCGCGCCGCTGTCGCGGAGAAACCCGCGCACCGTTTCGACGAGTTTCGGCAGCAGGGAAAAATTGTTTTGGAAAAACGAGTCCGGCGGCACGTCCCAGTCTTCCGGCGGCACGCGCAAAACGACTTTGATCCCGCCTTTCGGCGGCGGATGCGCGCGGACCCGCCGGATTTCTTCGTTGAGCACCGGTTCGGCGATTTTGCATTCCTCGATGTCCTCGACCAGGCCGCAGTCCCAGCGCACAAAGCCGATATTCAGCTTTTGCTCCGGTTTGTTCCACTGGCTGCGAATCATGATGCGATTGCGGTAGCCGTAAGGCCGGGGGCAGGGAATGACCGGCGCAACCCGTGCCTGCTCAAACCCGCCAATGCGCTGAAACAAATCGGCAATTTGTTTGTGTTTCAATCGAAGCTGCGTGGCGTAATCCACGTGCTGATACTGGCAACCGCCGCATTGGCCGAAATGGCGGCACGCCGGTTCGACACGTTCCGGCGACGGTTGCACGACACGCAAAAGTTTCGCGCGGACGAAATTCTTTTTGACCCCGGTGATTTCAACCTCGACGACTTCGCCGATGAGCACAAATGGCACGAACACGACGAAATCTTCCACGCGCCCGACGCCTTCACCGCCGAACGCGATGTCTTGAATCGTCAAGGTGAGTTGATCGCCAATTTTGAAAGGCACACGTTCAGCTTAGAAAGCGGAACGCTCTCAAAAAAGACTTTTCACCGCGCGGGATCGCTTTTTGCGGCGATGGCTTCGGAGAAAATCGCCAGCACTTCCGCCCGGTCAACCGCGCCGACCAGCTTGTTTTCCGCCGGATTGTTGACGACGGGCACGTTGCGCAATTCACTTTCCAGCACCGCCGGCAACGCCTCGAGCAACCGCTGGCCGGGCGTGAGGCATTTCGGCGGCGGGCGCATTACGTCATAGGCGATGACGGCGTCCAAATCCTGCGCGGAGTTCAGAAATTCCTTCAAATCCTGCAACGCCACCACGCCGAGCAACCGCTGTCGCGCGTCCACGACCGGCAGAAAATTATTGGAGTTGGTCAAAAAACGGCCGGCAATTTCCCGGAGCGGCGTGCTCTCGCGCACCGGCGTCACCGGCGCGCGCATGAGGTCGCCGATGGTTTGTTCCATCGTTTCGCCGGGGCGGCTGGTTTCCTGGCCGAGCGCCAGGCCTTTGACGCGCAGATGTTCCATGTAAACCGACTCTCCGTGCAATTGCCGCGCCACCAGAATGGAAACCACACAGGCCAGCATCAGCGGCGGCACGAGCGAATAATCCAGGGACAATTCAAAAATCATGATCATCGCCAGCAACGGGGACCGCGTCGTCGCCGCCAGCACCGCGCCCATGCCCACCAGCGCGAACGCGCCCGCCGGGACCCCCGCCGCCGAACCGCCCAGTTGATGCAACGCCGTGCCGAACAGCGCACCGGCGCTGGCACCGATGAATAATGTTGGCGTGAACACGCCGCCCACCGTGCCCGCGCCGACCGTTGCCGCCGTCGCCACCCATTTTGCCACCAGCAATCCAGCCAGCCACAGGAGCGGGTTTGCCTCGGTCAGGAATTTTTCGTGCAAAATGTCATTGGTCACGGAATAGCCGTTGCCGCAAACGCCCGGAAATCCGACGGCGATGATGCCCACGATCAAACCGGCCAGCGTCAGCCGGAGATAAACCGGCCAGTTGAGTTTGCGAAACCGCTCTTCACCCAGGCGCAGCAGTTTCAGGAACACGGCGCCCACCGCGCCGCACAGCACGCCCAGCAGCACAAACCACGGCAATTGTGGCAGCGTGGCGGCGGGAAACGGCGGAATTTGATACCACGGCGCAATGCCGAAAAAGTTTCGCGACACCATCGCCGCGATGACCGACGAAAAAACCAGCGGCGCGAAGAGGTTCATCGAAAAATTTCCAAGCACAATCAGCGAAGCGAACACCGCGCCCGCAATTGGCGCGTTGTAGGCCGCCGCGATGCCGGAGGCCGCACCGCAGCCGACCAGCAATCGCAGCCGGTACGGCGGCCATTTCGCGATCTGGCCGAGCTTCGACGACAGCGTCGCCGCCAGTTGCGTGATGCCGCCCTCCCGCCCGATGGATGCGCCAGTGGCGATGCTGATGATCGCCGAAACGGTTTTCACCAGTTCCGTGCGGAACGGCAGCCGTCCGTCACCCGCGACGACGACTTCGAGCAGGTTGGTCGAACCTTGCGGGCCGACGAACCGCAAGCCCCAATGCAAAACCAGCCCCGCCGCCAGGCCGCCCAGGGTTGGAACCAGAATGCGTTCCCAATCGTTCAAGCGTCCGGCAACTTCCACCGGATCGCCGGGTTGAATGAGGTGAACCGCGTAGTAGAAGAACAGATTCACCAGGCCGCCAATCACGCCGACCAGCCCGGCCAGCACGAGGTGAAACGCCTCTTCCTGGAGGACCAGCTTTTCGCGCAGGCGCAGTGCGCGCCGCCAGTGGCGGTGAAGAAAATCCCGCGCCTTGGTGACCATGCCGCTGTTCATCCACGCCTGCACACGGCGAATCTAAACGCGGATCGCAATTTTGACGAGATGGGACTTTGAAGTTTGTGGGATTATGCCTATGACAAACCAAGCCACGCCTGATGCCGGCCAAAAGGCTTGCCGGAAAGCAGCCGGTGGATTGGATCGGCCGCGCCGGCCCGGGAGCGCTGGTGTCTCGCCGGCGAGTTCCGGTTTTCGGCTCCCGATTGGCTGGCGGGACGCCGGCGTTCCCAGGAGGTTCATGGAAAGGGATAAGTGACGCCGATCATGGGTTTGCAGTCTGTGGGATTTGCGAGTCCGGAAGGGTTGAAGTTCCGCCGGCGTCATGGATTTTATCCGAAGTGACGCAGCGACAAAACCACGATTAAAAAACAAGGCTCAAAACAACAGCCGGAATCAGAAAGGCGCAAACCGGTGGTTCTGACGAGACGGGATTTTTGCGTGAATTTTTTTACGCCGCGAGCGTCGTGGTGGCGACGAAACGGTGGCTGATGTTGTCCACCATGACGCCGAAGCCTTCAAGCGTCCGGACACCGAGCAGCGTCATATCGCCCGGCTCGGCAAAAACAACTTCGTCCGCCGTTTCGTAACCGTTTGCGCGCAGGATGACATAGCCAACATCGCGCTCGATGGCCTGCTGGGTCGCGGTGTGAAAAGCGCGTTTTCGGCGGGGCGTCACGCCGATTTTCAACAGCACGTCGGCGGGCAACCACGTCAATTCAAAGCCAGTGTCCACCAGCGCTTCCAACGGCGGCGTGGTCTGTTCTTCGCGTTTGGGATTGCAGGCAATGATGTTGACTTTGAAAATGCTCACAATTTTATTAAACACCTGCGGGCGAAAATTTTCAAGTCTTTTTCAAACCGGGCTTTTTCAAACCGGCGATGGCGTCCTTCATTTCGCTGAAGTGAGTGTCGGGATTGCCCGCGTTGGTGACGTGAACAATTTTACCGTCCAGGCCGATGAGAAAGCTGACGCGGCGCGCCATTTTCCGGCCCACCACCCGCACATCGTAAAGGTCAACAATTTTTCCGTCGGGATCGGCCAGCAGGCGGAAATTCAATTTGTAATCGGCGATGAATTTTTGGTGGCTCTCGGCGGAATCAAAACTGACCCCGATGACTTCGACGTTGTTCGTTTGCAACCCGCTCAGGCGGTCGCGGAAACCGCACGCTTCCTTCGTGCAGCCCGGGGTGTTGTCCTTGGGATAAAAATAGAGCAGCACGATTTTTTTGCCGATGAGGCTGTTCAGCTTTAACGTCTTGCCGTCCTGGTCCTGGCCGGTGAACAGCGGCGCGGGATCGCCGGCCTTGGGAATGGCGGCATAAGCTGCCGCGGTGGAAAAGAGGATTGAACTGATGACGAGCAGGTTCGCGAACCAATTTGTTTTCATGTTTTTTTAGTTTTGAGATATTGGAGCGAGTCTGAAAAATCATTTTGCCATCGTTCCAACTGGGCAACCGTTTGGTGTCCACGCTTTAGCGTGTTCTGGCAGCATGGCACCCTGAAGGGTGGACACCCAACGCGAATTTTCAGGTTCGTTCCTGGATTGGACGGGATTACCTCGGAATTGTTCATGCTTTTGTGCCGCGCAATTTCACATTTTTCAGCCGTTCGACAAAATCGGTGAAGCCATGAGCCTGAGCTTTCAAACGTCCGGACAATTCGGCGTCCTTCAGCCGGCCCGAAGCGTCGAGCAGATTGTTGATTTGCGGCAGGAAAACGCGCTCGGGATAAAGATAGGCGTTGCGATAGCTAAAAATCTGCTGAAGCTGTTCCACCGGCCGCAGCGCGCCCCAATTTCCCGCCGCCACGCCGGTGAAACACACGGGCCGGCGCTCGAAACTCTCCGGGAATTTCAGCATATCGATGAAATACTTCAACACGCCGGGTATCCCGCCGTTGTATTCGGGCGTGACGACGTGCAATCCGTCGGATTGTAAAATCGCATCGGCAAAGGGCTGGAATGATTTCGGTTTTTCCGCGTAGGAACCCGGTGAAAAAATTTCCGGTGGCAGATGCGCGAGGTCGAGCACGCGCAACGGCACCTTCAATTCGGCGTAAATTTCCTCAAGCTGCGCGGCGATTTTGCGCGTATTGCTGCCCGGACGATTGGTGCCGGCGATTAAAGTAATCATGGAAACCAATCTAGATTACGCAACGAATTTGGCAATTTTTGTTTGCGTCAGCGCTTGCGCGGACGGCGGCGCAGGCCGTTTTGCCACAAAAGCTTCCAGACCATCCAAAACGCTTCGGAGACAATGTGTCCGGACATCTTGGAGTGGCCTTCGGCGCGGTCGGTGAAAATGATCGGCACCTCGACGATCCGGAATCCCTGCCGCCAGAGGATGTGCGTCATCTCAATCTGAAAGCTGTAGCCGTTGGACTGGACGGCCTCGAGATTGATGGCCTGCAGCGCGCGCCGGCGAAAACATTTGTAACCGCCCGTCGGGTCGGTAAACGGCATGCCGGTGACCAGCTTCACGTATTTGCCGGCGCTGCGACTCAACATGAGACGCTGGAGCGGCCAGTTGATGACACGGATGCCGCCCTTGTAACGCGACCCCAGCACGAGGTCGGCATTCTTGGTGGCTTCGATAAACATGGGCACGTCATCCGGGTTATGCGAAAAATCACCGTCCATCTCAAAAATGAATTCATAGCCGCGTTCGAGCGCCCACTTGAATCCGGCAATGTAGGCGCGGCCCAGACCGTTCTTCTCCGCACGATGCAGGACGTGAATTTCGGGGTGTTTCGCCGCCAGTTCGTCGGCCATTTTGCCCGTGCCGTCCGGGGAGTTGTCATCCACCACCAGCAGGTCCACCGGCACGGGCAGCGACGACAGCCGCTGCGCCATGCGCGGGAGATTTTCCCGCTCATTGTAGGTCGGTACGATGATGAGAGTCGGATTCATGCCGGGTGACGCCGCAGATAATTATACGGGAAACGCGCGGAAAACAAGCGGGCAATTTGGGAATGTCTGAATTTCGTGTAGCGTCGAGCCTGCGGCTCGACCAAATCGGCGCACAGCGCCGACACTACAACAAAATAAGGACACCACCGTCAATTCGACGAACGGCGGACAGGGCCATCCGTTATGAAGTTTGATTGCCTCGTTTTGCCTGCGCGCCTAATCTGAAAGCATGTTCGCCTCGCTGATTTCGGATGCGTTGAATCCTGAATTTCTGATTTATAATCCGTGGCTGTTGCTGGTGTTTGCGTTCCAACTTTGGATGTTCGTTGACGCGGTGCGGCGGCAGGAGTGGTTTTGGGCGGTTTTCATCTTCATCGGCTTCGGGTTGTCGGCGGTCCTCTACTACTTTTTCGTCTATCGCGCCGTGCCGTCCGCCACGAGCGGATTTGAACTGCCCGGCGCGCACAGCCGCCGCCGCATCAAGGAATTGCAGGCGCAAATTCATCACCTCGACAAGGCGCACCACCACTCGCAACTCGGCGACATTTATTTTCAACAGGGCAAATTGGGGGAGGCGGAAAAATCTTACCGCGCGGCGATGGAGCGCGATGCGCAGGACATTGACACGCGTGCGCACCTTGGCCAATGCCTGCTCCGGCAGAAACGCGCCGCCGAAGCCCGTCCGTTGCTTGAAGGTGTCATTGCCGAAAATCCGAAACATGATTACGGCTACACGATGATGGCGCTGGCCGAAACGCTGGCCGCGCTCGGCGAAACGAATTCGGCGCTTAAAATGTGGCAACAGGTCACCGCGGAACATTCCTACGCGCGCGCCAAGGTGCAACTGGCCGGGCTTTACCTCGCCAAAAACCAGCCGGATCTGGCGCGGACGGAATTGAAGGATGTCGTGGCCGACGACGTGCATGCCCCGGCCTTCCAGCGCAAACGCGACCGCGTGTGGGTGTGGCGGGCGAAGAGCCTGATGCGCAGGCTGAAATAGTTTTTATTCTGAAAAAGCCAGGTAAGGCAGAAAGATTAAATTGGCAATCGGGATGATCAGCAAAATGACGAGCCAGCCGCTTTTCCCCCGCGCCTGGCAGATTTTCACCCACATCATGATGGCAACGATCAGGTTGATAATCGGGACCAGAAAGAGAATGATCATCCAGACCGGCATTTTGGCCACCTGTAGCAGGGGAACCAGGTTGGCGATGGGAATCCAGATCAGGACGCCGGGGTTCACGCCGCATTTCTCACAAATGCGTTTGGCACAAAAACAGTAAAACACGTAAAACGCCAGACAGATGAGAAGGATGAAGAGAACCAGTCCCAAACCCATGGCTGTACCCGCGGCTGCGCTTGCATTATCATTCATAACTGAATCCTTTTTGCTGAGGTTTTTGTTGGGTAAAACAGTGAACCAACCGATTCACTGTGAGCTTTTCTGGCATAACCACCCATAAAAGCAAGAATATTCAATTTCCTTCCGTCGGTTTGGTGTCCCGCCTTCAGGCGGTTCGTTGGGAATGTCGGTCATTGGCCGCCTGAAGGCGGGACACCGAACGCGGCTTTTGTCTTTCGTCCTGTGATTTTTTTTTTATCTTTACGGTGTGTCCGCTTTAATCGCCATCGTCGGCCGCCCCAACGTCGGCAAGTCCGCGCTGTTCAACCGCATCGTCGGAAAACGAATTGCGATTGTCCACGACCAGCCCGGCGTCACGCGCGATCGCATCAGCGCCGAGGCCGAATGGCACGGACGTGCTTTCACGCTCGTGGACACCGGCGGCATCGGCCTGTTGCGGCGCGAAAAGGCGGGCGACGTCATCATCAAGGCGGCCATGGAGCAGGTGGATCTGGCCGTTGAATCCGCGAATGTCATCATCCTCGTCGTCAATGTGCAGGAAGGCATTGTGCCGCTCGACCGCGAAGTCGCGGAAAAATTGCGTCGCAGTGGGAAACCGATTTTGGTTGCCGTCAACAAGGTGGACACGCATCGCGCCGAGATCAGCGCCGATGAATTTGCCCAACTTGGTTTTGAGAAAACTTTTCCCGTCAGTGCGATTCACGGCGAAGGCATCCAGCCGTTGATGGACGCGGCAACGGCGGCGTTGCCGCCGCTGCAGGGTGACGAGTGTCGAGTGACCCGTGACGAGGGATCGCCTGCGACGGACGACGGCCCTGACTCGACACTCGCCACCCGCCACCCGTCACCCTTAAAACTGGCCATCGTTGGCCGCCCCAACGTCGGCAAATCGTCCATCATCAACGCGCTGACGCAATCCGCGCGTGTCATTGTCACCCCGGTGCCGGGCACGACCCGCGATTCCATTGACGTGCCCTTCGAGGTCGAAACCGACGGGGTGCGGCAAAAATATGTTCTCATTGACACCGCCGGCATGAGAAAAACGCGGCGCGTGGATGATTCGGTCGAGTTTTTCAGCGTTCAGCGCGCGGTGGATTCCATCGAACGTTGCGACATCGCCGTGCTGGTTTTGGACGCCGAGGCCGGCATTTTGGAACAGGACAAAAAGATTGCGGACAAAATCGTTGAAGCGCGCCGGGCCTGCATCGTCGTCGTCAACAAGTGGGATTTGGTGGCGGAATCCGTCCGCCAGGTGCGCGAAGAGGAAATCGAGAAACGCAATAAAAAGCAACGGACCGAAGGCCAGGCAAAGATAATATCCACGCTCGGCGAATTCGGCCAGTGGGTGCAGGAGAAATTGTTTTTCCTCGATTACGCGCCGGTGATTTTCACGTCGGCCACATCCGGTTTTCATCT
>Ga0181521_10008264_pt1 | contig 10728 bp, 10 predicted proteins | sample PEATcosm2014_Bin_32_FD_119764 | JGI IMG/M metagenome (GOLD analysis project Ga0181521, IMG submission 119764) | Peatland microbial communities from MTU Mesocosm Facility, Houghton, MI, USA - PEATcosm2014_Bin02_60_metaG | ecosystem: Environmental > Terrestrial > Soil > Wetlands > Peat | place... | reverse complement strand
GCGGTACAGCGGCGCAAGGCTTCACATAGGCCGTCGAGTCCCGTCACAGCATCGGATCAGCTCGGATTGTTCCCGACCTGAGAATGGGGCAAGCTGTGGCCGGCGGGGGTCTCCTTACTAAAATGCCATCGTCCAGCTTCGGAAGCGGTTCTGACTGGCGCAAATGAGAGGGACGTCGATCAGTCTTGGTCGCTACACCTCTGAGGGGAAGTAAGCGTTCAGCCTTTGATATTTGGGCTATTTCGGCTGCGGTAAGGCGGCTACGCCACAGACATGATCCTTTCCAGGAAGCCGACTTCACAGTTGGAATCCGCTCGCGGGGATATCGATCACTGAAAATCACTTGGGATGGGGTCTTCTCGCCAGTAGTCGACCAGGCGGGTCAGCGGTGCCGACAGTCGTGCGCGAGCGAACCCGCGACGTCCAGCTTGGGAAGCGGTCCGATCAGCCGCCAAGCTCTTGCTCGCAAACCAGTCGAACCCTTCAGGTGTATTTCCCCACACCTCATCTGGTACAAAGTACCCCAGTCACGTCATTAGGATCATGAAAGGCGGGCTTGTACTCGTTGTGTTGTTGCATTATGACAGTTTGACTGTTTATCATATAAATACTGTTGTCCTGAAGCGTTGACATGGTCTCGTCCACGTGGTAAACAAGCCGGTCGTACCTTGGTGCCCCTTTCTAAGAGCCTCAGGAGACGCGAGGTATGCGAACTGACAGCTCCGAGCCCTTGCCAGAAGAGTGTCAGACTTTGGTCTCACGAGCAACGTTCTCTCCCCGGCTTTCCTGGGAGAAGGTGGTGTGAAGGCTCCTCTGGAGCAAGCCGTAGCTGGGCCACACTTTCGTTTTTTGGCGTTTTACACCGGCGCCAACCTGCACTTGCAGCCGGCGCAATGGGGTGGGAATCTATCTTCAGAAAGAATATGGAATTCTACTCTTTCGTAGGTTCTTGATGTGGAAGTCACGGACAGACCTGCACCGTCACCGCGGGCGACGTGTTGCAGCGGATCAATGACACGCCGGATGGTAATCAAAATGTCATTGCCACCGTCGTGAGCAGCGAGGTAGGAGACTGCGCTCAAGGCCAGACGGTAGTGATTCCTGTCCAAGAAATCGAAGAAAGGCTCAATCGTATGCCGGAGCAAATTGACGCTGAAACGAGTCAACTGGTCGCCAACCAAGTGATCGGCGTGCACCCACCGGATCCCGCATTTCGCCAAGTGCTAGAGGGCACGGCGGATCCAGTTCCGGATGCAGCAGCCGCACTGCACAACCAAGAGAACTTAGCCACCGACGTCGAAAGTCAGGTATCCAGTACGAACTGGCCGCTTGGGGTGACTAAGGACGGCGGACGGTGGACGGTGCCTAATGCATTACGTGGGCAGCGCCGATTGCCGCCATCAAAGGACCATGGCCTAGTAACGAAAACATCAGAGGAGATTTCTAGATGAAACGTACACTTGTCCACTCGTTCTCGATCATTGCTTTAATGATCATCATTGTGCCGGATGGGTTGGCCGTGCCGCAGGCTGCAGCCACGTTCCTAAAGCAGCAACTCGATGCACAATACAAGGCATCGAGTATTCTCGAAGACGGCAGCGTCGAGTCGCCCGGAACTGTCCTGATCATTCGACAAAGCGGGGTTGAAGGCGTTCCCCTTATTCATGGCTTCATCCCCCCTGTGATCTGCAAGGACGGACAACTCCAAAAGCCCCGTGCTGTAGCCAAAGTCGGGGCGGGTTTCTTTAGCAATCTACAAAACTCCGACTCGGATTCTGGCAGTCGCACGCGGCGATTTCCCATCGGCGAAAAAGTCTACGTCAAAAGGACAGAGGTCAATCTTAAGAAGGACTGGGTCATTATGATCATCGTCGAATGCGCCTCGTGCAACGGGGCAGACCCTGGTTCCGCATACAAGGCCGCCATATCGTTCCATTTTGCCAAAGGGTCCCTGGCATCGATGAGCGCGCCGGCGGTTGAGGATGCCATCTCCAAAGTCTTCGCCATAGATAACGGGGAAGGCGAGGCCGCCGCAAACGCCGTCCAGGCCGCGGCCATGACCAACTCTCTGACTTCTTCTCCCGTCACCATGACCCTGAACCTCCCCGCAAAGTACGTGAGCGCCCAATTTCCCAGCGACCAACTTCAGTTGAACGCCGATCACACGCTCGTATTGCAAGAGCGCGGACAGACTTATCACGGGACCTTTGAAGTCAATGGCAACACTTTGCAACTTACGATCACCGAGTCCAGCGCCAAAAGCACGGCGAGGGTGGAGGGTAAGAAGCTAACCGACGGCAACGGGCAAATATGGGTGTCGAACTGATTCGCGATGGGAATTTGCATGGGCCTTTCTCTTTACTTTACGGTGGGGAGAAGGTGGCTGAGGTCCGGGGCGCGTGACCTGCACGTTCTGCGTGTATGTGGGGACAACGTGTTTCTTTGCGCCCCCCGAAGGAGAGGGAGCAAGGAGTGGGAGCGGGGCCGGAGCATCGCTGGTGTATATGGATCTAATTCGACAGCGCTTCGGGTTTCAATCCTCATCCGAGCCGTAGCAGGTTCTGCTTGGCAGGCCTGCCGATTCTAGGATACGTACTGCGGCACGTTCGAGTAGTCCTCTGCCTTGATAGGCACTGAAACGCTCACCATTTCACCGAAGAGGCCGGCTTATGCGCAAGCTCTTAGTGAAACTAGGAACGCCAATGTTTGGAAATGGGGAAATAAAGAGGGATCCCGCGAACAACAAAGAGCTTCAGGATGCCGTTTCGGCGATCCGCAGGAAGAAAACTGCGAACCCAAATCTCAAAGTAACCGAAGAAATACGAAAGGTGTTCGAGAAATCCCTCACCTAGGAAGGGCTCCCTGGGACTCCTGGTTCCGTAAGTTGTGCTTTCATCCTTTTGGATCTGTCCCTTTCGCCTGAGCCTCTACTCAGGTAGAAACTGAAACTTAAGTCGCACCAACGTTTCCTCCTCCTGTCGCGCCCGAGGCACGAGTCGGTGGCTGCGAAGCACCGAATCAGATGACATCTTTTCGGCGAAGCAACCGTTGGTCCAGCCAACGGTGCACGGCGGCTTGCCTTCCTAACCCTTTCAGCTTAACTTAGCCGACAATGGAGCTTGATTAGACTAGCGTGAGATTTTGTGAATTTGAGCCATCGCAGCCAGTACAGGAGGCCCGTGGTCACCGCTACGGCGGAGGTCCCCATCGTGAAACTGCTGGCGGAAGTAGTCACCGCGCCACGCTGACGGTGGACCGTGGCCAGCTCCATCCAATTCAAATAAGGGCTGTTGGAAGCGCGATCAGCTTCAGTGCTGATTCCATTTCCGCGAATGAACCACGCGGTTTGTGCGCACCAGGTACGAAGAGGGCGGGTGTTCTCAATTTTGAGAAATGCGCCGCGGGCAGCCGGACCGACTTGCGAAGCGAGTGCAGTGGGTAAGAGAGCAGCAGCGAGGCATCTTCAAGGGCTAGATCTGATGCAGCCAGCATCGCCGCCTGCCGGCTGCCTCAAGAATGACGTCACCGAAAGACTCCTCTTGAAGGGATGATGGGGCACGAGCTCGCGCAAGGCTGAGAACATATTTCTCAACACGTCACGGACCTGCGCACTGGCGCCGGGAAAGGCGGACCGTGCGGACGCTTCTGACGACAAGGCAGGTCACACGGTCACACCAGAGGATGGTGGATCCCGCGGCCGGGAACTCATTTGCCAACGCGATCAATAATGGTGTCTGATAATTCGACTCGACTCCGCCTACACCGCACCGCAAAATAAGCACATGCGCATCATTGCCTAGCGGTTGGTTTCGCTTTCCGGAATGCCCTTTGTGAATATCGTGCGTCCGTCAGCGGACCGTCTATTCTCATCGATCGCTCGTCGTCTCGGTGACAGGGCTGTTTGCGTTGTCCCGGCAGGTCATCTTCCGGATGGCTCGGCTGACGCGCGGGACATCTCTGATGCTGAAGGTCGGGTGCTTGCTCAAAACGATTGCAAACGATACGCCCGAGTACCGCATTTCGAAAACACGGGTTTGTGCGAGCAACAGGGGTCAAGAGAATACCGGCACACCCGCGACTTTAGGCAGAAACTCGCCAAATGGCTCCGAGAAGTCAAGGCTTGGCGGCCAGGATGCCCCGCAACTGTTTCTCCTGACGGCCCTTCGCTCATTGTCTCGTTCGCCCAAGCTTCTCCCGCAATTAACTCGGCCTGTTCCGTCTGACTTCACCGCGGGTCCAAACGCAATTGGGTTCACCTCGCAGCGCTACCCCAGATCTAGGACCGTAAAATAATCCGAATCCGTAAGTCACACCTGTACCCCCATCCATTGGCTCGCGCCGGTCGCCTCGTCCTTGAATTCAGCCTTGATGCAGTCGCCGCACTGAAACTATGTGCGGTCTCCTTCCGCCTCTTGGGCAGTTGCATTAGCGCGCTGGGCCCGCGATCAGAGTATCTTCCGATGGCTTTCCAGCATATGAGCCGGTGGTCATTTTCAGACATCCTGTTCCTTTTGGTGACCGCGAAGGAGGTGACGACGGGCTTCGCAGCCCGATACGGTCTAAGACACGCTATTACCTTTTAAGACGCGTTGCGCCGCAGCATACACCTGACGCATAAGGGGCGTATTAGGCTCGCGCGTTATGCGCCGAGATCAGAGGGGAGAGATGTATGTGCTTGTACGCGGAATCCGAATGTCTGATGAGCGTAACTTATCGAGTCAAGCGAGCCGCGGGTGTTAGGCGTACGGTTACTCATTAAGCACGGCGCAGATCAGTAGATGTGGACTGTCATAGTCGAGAAATAAAACCTCTTGACAACGCTGAACTAGGATGCTAATACGCCACTGTTTTATATCCCATAGCGTGGCAATGGCTATGTCGCGGGCCGCGTTTCCACTCACGGGCTTCGTGATGCTCTTCGCAGCCCTCGCTGCGACTATGCGCACCGCCTTTCACGCCGGTCCCGAAGACCGGACCGCATGCGCTTACAAGCGGCCTGGACTTAGTGCGGGACAGAGTACTCTAGAGGCATCGAAATTAGCTTCTCCGATGCTGGCGAGAGTACCCTCGACGGCATCTACTGCCCTAGCGCCTGGGTCATCCGGTCCATCGTCGCCAGTTGTAGAGAAAATCGCTCCCATTAGGGGGACTGGGCTTTCTCTTTTATCACAGGCTTGAAACGTGTCCCACATCCGGATTCGGCTCATCCATGTCAAGCGGCGCTCTGGCCGAGACTCTACGTTTCAAAGGAGTTTGTTGCTCCCGGTTAATCAAGACGACCTGGTCGTGCTCGACCACGACAGGGAGGTTAAAAGCTCTGGCTCGGATACCCAGGGCTAGACGCCACTCTTTGTAACAGAGTCACAAGTCCAGGGAGGGCGGAACATATTGTCCGGGGCGATGGGTGTCAAGTATGCGTGGTCGCCAGGAACTGGAGAGACCGTAGAGTTTGATGCAGGCCGAATGCTGGAGATGTGGGTTGCGTCTGCCTCGACTTACGAGAAGGTGCTGGTTATGGATCTGCGACGACAGCAGCGGAAATGATATGCGTGGTATTTTCAGCAAACAGGTGTGGAATTCTCCCTTTTCGCACGTTTCTAGTAGTGAAGCCACGAACAGAGATCTCGCACAATACGGAGGAGCCGATGAATTCAAACAGAATAAATCCAAACGTCTCACTGATATGGTTTTTGTTGCCGGTTCTATTAATGGTTCCCGGACTATCCAGCACGGGGTTCGCTCAGAAAAAGACGAGCTCGCCGCCGCCTCCGCCCCAGAAGGCGCAGCCGCAGAAACCCGCGCCTACGCCCAACCGCCCGACCGCCAATGTGAACCGACCACCCAACAACGTGAACCGACCACCCAACAACGTGAACCGACCACCCAACAACGTGAACCGACCACCCAACAACGTAAACCGACCACCCAACAACGTAAACCGACCACCGATCAATGTACCGGGTCCCGTTCAATACCGGCCCCGCTCCGGCGACCGATCAAGGGACATAGGTGGAGGGCAGAAAGAATTCAGCAGCTCCAATGGTCAGAAGGTGATCACGAATACGCGCGGGGAGATACGGCGAATTGAAGTTTCTCGCGGCTTTGCCGGCACCAACAAGATGATGATCAATCGCGGACCCCGCGGAGGGATGGTTGTGGAAACCGGCCGTCCCGGCGCTCGCGTGGTCAGCTACGGACCACGTCGAGGGTTCGTCGAACACCAGTTGCGGCCCGGGTACATTTCACGCACATATGTTATCGGTGGGCATTCCTATGCCCACGTCTATCGCGAATACCGCTATGGCAATGTGGTCTGCTATCGTTACGTGCCGAGGGTTTACTATAACCCGCGGTTCTACGCATGGGCCGTCACCCCCTGGGGTGCGCCCGTCCGTTATGCATGGTTCGGATTGGCGACGCCAGCGCCCTGGTTCCAGTTCTTTGCTGGGTACTTCACTCCGTCTCAGGCTTACGGTTCCCCGGACATGTGGTTGACAGACTACGTTTTGGCGGAGAACCTGCGACTCGCTTACGAAAACGAGCAGGCAGCATACGAAGGCCAAACCCCGCCACCTCCTCCAGAACCACAGCCGATCGCTGCGACGCTCACGCCGGAGGTGAAGGCGCTGATCGCGAGCGAGATCCGGGATCAGCTTAATGCCGCAGCGGCGACCGCGGCGCAGCCCAGCTCAGCCAGTGGTCCGGATTCAGCTTCCGGGAACAACGGAGTGCCACCTGCACTCAACCAGAAGGTTTTTGTGGTTTCAGCAGATCTTGACGTCATCGTGACAGGTCAGGCGTGCACCTTGACGCCGGGCGACATAATCGAGCGGAGGAGTAAAGAGGTGGCGCCGGACGGTACCGTTGCGGTCGAGGTCGTCAGCAGCAAGCCGGGAGATTGCGCTACTGATTCCATGACAGCCGTTGACCTGGCTCAGCTTCAGGATATGTACAACCAGTTTAGTGAGCAGCTCGATTCCGGAGCCAGTCTGTTAGCCGGGAGACAAGCCAGAGGTTTGCCGAACGGGCCGGAGGCTGGGTCCCGTGAGGTAGCGGAAGGAGTCGCTGCGCCTGATCCAGGCGCAGACTCGCAGGTCAAAGCGCAAGTGGACGACGCAGTCAGGCTTGAGGGCCAACTGCAACAAGGTGGGAACTGAAGTTAGCTGAGGGACGAGAGTAGTGGCGGCGCTATGCGCCGGCCTCGCCCTGCTCGGGAACAGATCGGCGGTCAAAGAATGGGCCTCTGGAGCGAGCCCGACGGACCGTGTCGCTTTGGTGACTCAGCGGAGGTTATTGAGATGAATGTAGCCTATCTGTGTATCGCACTGAGTGGGGGCTTGTTCTTCACGTTGCCCCTACCAAGTCAAACACCTGGCGCAAATATTGAGCGGCAACTTCAGTCTGAGTACCGCACGGCATCTGTCAGCAGCGACGGTACAGTTGTTCGCCCCGGCACCCTCCTAGTCGTCGCCCAGGACGGCATAAAAGCAAATCCTCCCTCGGGCGACATTTATTGGTACAACTCGCACAAGCCAGGGAATCGCATCGGTTACTCGAAGGTCTTTGAGAGCTTTGCAGGCGATTTGAGCTCGCAGGTACGGCTTCTCGAGGTCGGAGAAAAAGTCCTCGTCACGCGGGTACGCGCCAAACTCTCTGAGGTCGATTTCTATGTGCAAACGTACGTTGATAATCCCAACGACGTTCCTTACCGAGCATGCGTCTTGTTCCAATTCCAGAAGGGCTTCGTGGAGTCCGGCAACTTAAAGGCGATCCAGGACTCGATCAATGAAGTCTTTACTCCAGATACCAGCGGTACAACGACAGGATCAGAGGCGCCGTCCGATACGGCGGTGGAGGAGAGGAAACTCGAGAAGGCGGCGCTGAATCTTCCTGCGACGTATGTCAATGCGCAAACCCCCGCCGACCAACTCCAATTAAACGCTGACAATTCATTCTCACTGGAGGAAGCCGGCCAGACCTATCACGGTAGCTTTGTCGTCAGTGGCAACACATTGGAACTCAGTATAAGCCCGGACAATAAGCCTACCGCTACGCTTCAGGGCAACGACCTCATTGACAGCAGCGGACAGACGTGGGTTTTGCAAAAACCATCCGCGGGACCGGAACCGGGCGCTGACATGCTTCGGAACCGGGACGTCATTAAAATGGTCAAAGAGGGGTTGAACGATCTATTTATCATCGCTAGGATTAACGGTTCGAAGTGCCAGTTTGATACGTCGACTGATGGTCTCATCTTGCTAAAGCAAAGCGGGGCCAGTGCGGCAGTAATAAAGGCGATGCTGAAGACTGCAAAGTGAGTCTCTACCCCCTCTTTGGTCCCCGATCCTTGACCGTTCGTGGACAGGAGGCCGCAGTGGGTTTCTAAGCACGTAGGTCGACCGATGCTGAGGGAGGATTAGGTGAATAAACCTTGGTCATGTGTCGCGCTCGTTTTGGTTTTGACTCTTAGCGCAACCCTGTCACGGCTTCAAGGCCAAGAGCAGATTCAGAATGTGGCGCAACAACTTCGGACGCAGTACCGCCTAACCCGGGTGGCGGCCGATGGAACGACCGTCGGGAAGGCAGGAACCGTCTTAGTCCTTCAACAGGACGGTCTGACGGCGATTCCTGCCTCCTACGGCAAGTATTGGTACAGTAACTTTAAGGACGGAGGCCGCATCAAGGGAAGCACAGTCCAGCACGGTGGCACTGATGCTGCATCGGAGCGACGGCCACTCCAGATGGGAGAAAAGGTGTATGTCCTCAATTTGGAGATCAACCAGGCTGAGATGGTCTTTTGCGTGCAGTCGTGCGGAGCGTGCGATGTCTCCGCCGCTGATCCTAGTGAAGTTCCTTATCGCGCGCGGCTGGCGATCGGGTTTCCAAAGGGCTACCTAGCCGTCAGTACTTTGAAACAGATCGAGGGTACAATAGGGCAGGTATTCGCGATTGAATCAGCAGCGCCACCTCCGGTCTATGTGCCGGCAAAGGCGCCTCAGATTTTCCCGGCGACATACGTCAATGGGCAGGCTCAGACGGACCAACTCCGGCTGAACACTGACCACTCATTCTGGCTTCAAGAAGCCGGCCAGACCTATCATGGTACGTTTGTCGTCAATGGCAACACCTTGGTACTCAGTATCAGTGAGACGAATGCCAAAACCACAGCCACTCTGTCGGACAACAAACTCACGGACAGCAGCGGACAGACTTGGGTATTGCAGGAGCGCTCAGTGGGAAACCCTCCCGATGCAACGGTGCTGCAGAACGACGACGTAATCAAAATGGCGAAAGCTGGTTTGGACGATTCGATCATCATCAGCAAGATTAGCAGTTCCAAATGCCAGTTCGACACCTCCGCCGCCGAGCTTATCCGGCTCAAGGAAAGCGGTATTGGTGCGGCTGTGCTCAAGGAGATGCTCTCGCGTGGGAAATAAAGTCTTGCGTTTCGGTTCACTACGGCGACAACGGGTTCGTGGCTGGGGGCCTGGGCTCCTTTTGGCGTCACCTGAAAGGAGGATCCCACAATGTATCACAAACTCCGGATGGCACACGTACTCGGCTTGATAGTTGCCGGGGTTCTTGCCGCGCCCGCAGTAGCGAAGGAGAAGGCGGAAGACGCGTCCTTAAGGGAACAGCTCAAGGCGCGGTACAAGCTGGCTCAGTTGAGTGGAGTCTCACTCGACACGACTGCGGGTGGAACGGTACTGAGCATTGAAAAGCCCGGCATCCTCGGTGGGTCGCGATTCGGCATAGGGACCAGCTACCGTGGTGGGGTGCTGCATCCGCCTGGCAAGATTTTGCTCGCTGTTTTGGACGCCAGTGTAGAGGGCGCGGGGCAAGAGCCGATTGACAAGCGACCCCTGCCGGTCGGGGATAAGGTCTACGTCGTTGGGATCGACGCCAGTGTGAAGAGGGAACGGATTCTGTTCGGCATCGTCGAATGTAACGCTTGCAACGGCGTAACCGAAGGTTCACCTTACGAGTCCACCGTCGTATTTCAGTTTCCAAAGGGCTACCTGGAGAGAGCCAGCCTCTCGCAGGTAGAAGACACGATCAGTCAGGTCTTTGCCATCGACAGCGGGGGCGAGACCCGGCAGGCTCAGACCGACCCGGCGGGGCAGACGGCGGAGCAGGGGCAGGCCCCGGCAGCCCCAGGTCTCACCAACGACGACATCATCAAAATGACCCAGGCGAAGCCGGGGAATTCCTTGAATATCGCGACGCCAGAGCTGAAACTCCCAGCGACATACGTTAAGGCTCAGGCGGACTGGCTTCAATTGAACGCCGACCATACGTTCTCGCTGCAAGAAGCGGGGCAGGCAGATCACGGCACTTTTATCGTCAACGGCAACAAGCTGGAATTCACCTTTGCCGAGAAGAACACCAAGGTTGCGGCCACGATTCAGGGCAATCGCCTCATTGACGGTAGCGGACAAACGTGGGTTTTGGAGGGTCAATCGGTGGGAACCGCTCCAGGTGGAACAGTGCCCCGGAACATGTACGAAGGGGGAATCCCCCTACCCCGCCAATCCCTGACGGAGCCGCGCCAGGGGTCAGTTACGCCGATTACCGATCCTGCTTCGAGGGCGGTCTCGCCTACGTGGCTATCGGCCAATATCAGGACGCCGTAGCGATGTGGGATAAAGCATTGGGCCTTGGGGGTACGCGAATTCTCCTCGTTTGGCCTTGGGCGGGCACTCACCTCGACAGGGGGACCTTCTATTT
>Ga0181521_10008261_pt1 | contig 10735 bp, 7 predicted proteins | sample PEATcosm2014_Bin_32_FD_119764 | JGI IMG/M metagenome (GOLD analysis project Ga0181521, IMG submission 119764) | Peatland microbial communities from MTU Mesocosm Facility, Houghton, MI, USA - PEATcosm2014_Bin02_60_metaG | ecosystem: Environmental > Terrestrial > Soil > Wetlands > Peat | place... | reverse complement strand
CCTGGTGCTCCAGATATACGTGCACTTCGCCCTCTGCTAGCTTCAGTTCCACTCGTTCCACGACCCAGGACGCTTCAATCCCCAGAATCTGTCGGTACAGTTCACGATCTTGCATTCCCCGATTGTTGCATCAGGAGATCGCGACCCACTACAAAGCCGGAATTCCCGTTTATCCAGAACCGGTTCCCACTGGTGTCGAAGCTGCCGAATGGAACCAGATCGATTCAATTCTCGATTACGCAGTGGACATATTTGCCGCATCGCGTGTCATGGGTTTCAGAGAAGGCATCGAAAGAGTCTACGCGGCGTTGACCATCGGTGTTTACTACGAGACCTATCCAGAACGCCTATTGATAGCGAAATACATTCGCCAACACCACGATGCAACCAATCAAGAGATATGCGAATATGTCGACGAACAAGAAGGTGCAAGAGTCGCATCCATGACGAGCAATCCACAGATAAAGCACCCGCGACCGTACCCCCTTCCCTGGGAATCGAAGCCGCTTGAAAAGCGGACTTCTCTAACGATGCACGCCTTGGAACAGAGGGTGCGATGGTCTGACGCCTTGGACAAGACAGACAAGACAAAGAACAAAGACTTGGGCAAGGTAAAGTATCTGCGCAGTTTCCTATCGAAAGAGAAGCATAAAGCCCTTCATGACAAAAATGCACAGATGTACTTCGCATGGCGGCGGGCAGCGGCGAAGGGAATGGTCATCGAACGCGATGGTTTTCGTCAGGTGACTTTTGGGGACTCATGGCGTCACCTGCAGTCGATTTGCCCTGACATCATCTCACCTCGGTTGGAAAAAGCTCTTCGAGAACGAGAACGGGAAGGTGCAGAACAAGGGCGAGCGCCTAACCGATCTTATCGTCAGACTCTTGGAGACCTCGGGGATCTCTAACCAGCGACGGCGTCCGCATGGTGTGCGGGGCCCTTCCAGACGAGCTAATTTCTCATCCACCGCACGGGCGCATCCAGCACGCCTCTATTCTCAATTACTTACCAACTGCTCAATTACGCTCTCCCGTTCGATCTTTGCGTTTTCCGTGTGAGATGGCATCCTCAAATCATAGCGCCGCCGGTATCGGTGGGGAATTGAACGCCTGGCCGGAACGAAGGGTAGAGCGCTGAAATCCCAGGTTCACACACGGTCATGGAAACCGTCAATTCAAAGCGACTGGTCACATGCTGGGGTACGCCCGAGCCCTACGTCGACGGCGATACCGCCGCGGCTTTCCTGGGCATTACCCGCCGAACGCTGCTGAACTGGGCCCGCGACCGCAAGATTCCCGGCTACCCGCTCGACCCCACTTCCAAGAAGAAGGACTGGCGCTTCAAGCTGTCGGAACTCGACAGCCACATGCTAAACTCCCGCCTGCAGCCGCCTGAGCCACCGATCAGGAGGATCTGATGGCCAGGTATCAGAACGGCTCAGTTCGGATTGAGCCGCGCGCAGATGGCCCAACGTGGGTCTATCGGTTCCAGGTTACACGCTCCGATGGGAGGCGAGTCGAGAACAAGACCGCAGTCGGTCTGGTGAAAGACATCGGCTCCAGGGAGAAGGATGCGTGGCAGGAAGTCGATCGCCTTCGTCTCAGGGAAAACGCCAACCAATATCAACCCTTCCGGGGCAAGCCGAAGACATTCGGACAGCTCTGCCAGCATTACATGCAACATGAGCTCATGGAAGATCAGTCGGAGGCGACAATCGAGAAGGCATACACCACGGCCAAGACTTACAGGCGGATTCTGAACAGGCGCGTGATTCCTCGCTTCGGCAGTCGGGAACCATTGGCAATCGAACCGCTTGAAGTCGAGCAGTGGTTGAAGGAAGTGAAGAAGGCAGAGAGTCTGGAGAATCCCACTCTGGACAAGATCAGGCGAGTGATGAATCTGGTCTACACGCACGGGCAGCGTTACGCGCTGATCCCGCGTGACGAGTCGGCCAATCCCATGAACTGGGTTCGGCAGAAGACGACGAGCAGCTACACCGCGGTCATTATGAATCCCCGGCAAGCATTCGAGATTCTCCTCAACATTCCGGAGCCGAGACGCACCTTGGTGCTTACTGATGCGGCGACCGCTTTGCGAGTGTCGGAGATTCTGGGCTTAACGTGGATGGATTTGGACTTCGAAGATCAAGTGATTGAGGTGAAGCGCGCATACGTCTGGAATCAGTTCAAAGCGCCCAAGTCGAAAGCCTCAAAGGCGCCGGTGCCCATGCATCCGGTGCTGGCGGGCTTTCTCATGGCGTGGAGGGAGAGGACGCCTTATGCGAAGGACAACGATTTCGTGTTCCCTTCGTTCCGGCTGAAAGGCAGGAAGCCGCTGTCGGCTTCGATCATGGTGCAAAAGTATCTGCGCCCTGCCGCCATCAAGGCCGGCGTCATTGAGGAGGGTGCGCGCATACGCTTCGGCTTCCACAACTTCCGGCACTCACTGGCGAGTGCACTGGTGAAGCTGAAGATTGATCCCAAGACGGTGCAAGGCATCCTGCGCCACGAAGACGTGAGCACGACCTTGCAGCTCTACGCACAGTCCGATCAGGAATCGCGTCTGGCAGCGCAGGGCAAGTTCCTGGAGCTGCTCTTGGGAGACAAGGCACATTTGTTGACCGAGACGGTGCAGTAAATATCTTGGGCTAGACCTTGGGCTGGAGGCAATCGGTGAGGTCTGATAAATCCTGTGGAATGATGGTGGCCAGGGACGGAATCGAACCGCCGACGCCAGCCTTTTCAGGGCTGCGCTCTACCATCTGAGCTACCTGGCCACGCGCCTGGGCCGAGGGCTTGGGGGCGCCTCTCACAACTGCAACGCAACACGCGCAAGCCCGCACCGCTTCGGCGATGTAAGCAGGCAATTATAGCAATCTCCTTCCCTCCTCTCCAAAACTGCGCGTCGGACGCGGCCCGCGCTTGCCGGCCGGCGGTGGAAAACGAACCTTGCGAGGCATCCGAAATGCACACCGCACTGTGCTACACTGCCCGCAATGTTCAAGCTTGAGGACGGGCTGATGGCATTTGGTGAATTCTTCTGTTTTTCCCTTCTGATTGTTTCCCTGGTTTTCACCATCGATGGACGAGCGGCGGCGCAGAATACTCCGGCGTCCGCGCCGGTAGCCGGCCCGGACGCACCGCAGGCCATGCACAATGATGCTGCCCGTCCTGCCGGGACTTCCGCGGGGTTGGGCGACAGCGCGCTGAAGGAGACTGCGGCTCCGCCCGAGTTGGGCGCGCTGGCGGCACCCGACGCCTCGGCCGTGGCGGTGCGGATCACGGGTGGCGACCTGTTGAGCTTCAGCGTTTATGGCATACCCGACCTGGCGCAGGATATCCGCATCGGCAATGCGGGAGATGTTTACCTGCCGCTGATCGGGTACGTGCAACTGGCTGGACTGACGCTGGACCAGGCCCAGACCGTCATCGAGAACCGACTGCGCGAAGGCGAGTTCGTCAAGAATCCCCACGTCACGCTGATCCTGAAAGATTATGTCAATCAATCCGCGATCGTCACCGGCGAAGTCAATCGTCCGGGCATCTACCCCATCATGGGTTCGCGGCGCATGCTGGAAGTGCTGGCGGCTGCCGGCGGACTCACCCCGCGCGCCGGCAAGACGGTCACCATCACCCACCGCGATCGTCCCGAGGAACCGGTGAAGGTCGATCTCCCCGGCGACCTGGCAAAATCACCCAAGGACAACATCGAGATCCTCCCGGGGGATACTCTGTTGGTGAACCGCGCCGGCCTGGTGTATGTGGTCGGCGAAGTGCAGCGGCCGGCCGGGCTGGTGATGGACAACTACGAGAAGATGACGGTCATGCAGGCCATCGCCCTGGTGGGCGGTCCCACCTCGGTCGCGTCCATGAACGGGGCGCGGTTGATCCGCACCACGGCCACCGGACGCGAGGAAATGCATCTCAAGCTGAACCGCATGCTCTCGGCCAAACAAGCCGACGTCCCTCTCCAGCCCGAGGACATCATCTTCGTGCCCGGCAGCTTCGGCAAAAAAGCCGCCAAGCGCGGTGCGGAGAGCGCCCTCACGATCACCCAGACCTTGGCCATCTATCACCCATAATTCCGCTGCCGGAGCTTTCCGGGAGTAAGCCCGCGGACGTCCTGCAAGACAAGCGCGCGATGGCGTTCTATGATCGCAGCAGGAGAACGCCATGAAGATCGCGCGCTTTGCAGTGCTGGCGGCAGCGCTGGTTACGGCCAGTCTCGGGTTCGCCCAGGACCGGCCCACGGTGGCCGCTCCCGCCAACAGCCTTTATGTGGGAGCGGACGGCAAGTACGAGAGCGCTCCCGACACCGCCGTGTTCCAGTTCAACATCTCGGTTCAGGAATCCAAAGCCCAAGCAGCATACCAGCGCGCCTCGGAAGCCGCGGAGCAGGTGCGGCAACTGCTCAAGTCCAACCAGATCGATCCGCAGAGCGCCGAAATCGGCTTTTTCGCGCTGCAGCCGGTCTACGACTATCGCGATCCCAAGCGCAAGCTGGTGGGCTATCGCGTGAACACCAGCGTCTCGCTCAAGCTCAAGGATTTTGCCAAGGTCGGGCCGGTGGTGGGGCAGTTGTCGGATCTGGACGTGACCGAGAGCCAGACGCTGAACTACACCCTGGAGAACCTGGACCTCGCGAAGACGCGCGCGGTCGAGGACGCTTACCACAAGGCTCACGAGGAAGCGCTGACGCTGGCGCGCGCCAGCGGGCGCAGCCTGGGCGAGCTTTCCTACGCATCGGTCGACGTGCAACTGATAGGAATGCCCTCGCCGATGCCGATGATGGCGGCTCGCGCCCTGAGCGCGGCTGCCACTCCCGCACCCACGGCGGAGTTTGCGGCACATAAGATCACGGTCACGGCACACGTCAACGCGCTCTTCCTGCTGAAATAGCCGGGTTAACGGCCGGCGAACAGGCGGGAGAACACGCCGCGAGGTTTGCCGGCGGCAAACGGAAGCTGGGCGAGAATGGCCTCCACCTGCGGGGGAGCCAGGCGCGACGTGTCTTTGCGCAGGCGTACCATCTCCTGAAAGGTCGTGAAACGATCGATGCAGTAGAAGCAGTTGCTCATGTGCTCCTCCGCCAGTTCCCTCTCCCGCCAGGTGAGCTGGCCGTTCACCAGGCTGTTGAAGGTCTTGAGCGACACGCACGAGTCGGTCTTCGACTGCTCGGCCATTTCCATCAGCACCCGCGCGGATAGGGCAAGCGCCTCCGGCGCAGCCCCGGGGTCCCCAACGAAGCCGGTTTTGCTCGCTTGGGCTTGAGGCCCGGGGAGGAGCGCCTGCAAACGCTCGCCGGCGGCCCGCTGCACCGCTTCGGCAGTGGCTGCGGCATTCATCATGATGCCGGCAATGTGCTGGGCATCGTAGCCTTTGATGAACAACCACAACACCTCGCGCTCCAGCAGCATGAGATCCTGCATGATGGCCCGCAACTGGTCTAGAGCGATGGGCGGCGCCGGGGCGCGCTCCAACTCGCGTCCGTAAGCGAACACCAGGTCGCGGAAGGCCATCATGAACTCGCGCTCATTGGTGAAGCTCAGACCGGCAAACCACGAACCGCCGCGGGGCGGGGTCCCCAGCGCACCCGTGGTTGGCGCGCTGGGGTCTCCGCCCGCGCGCCGGAAGACGGCGACCACGTGCTCGTCGAGGTCGGGGACCAGAGCCAGGAAGTAGTGTGCCACGAGGCTGCGGGCAATTCCTGCGAAATCGCGGACAAACTCCGCCCACCCCTCGCGTTCGCCCCGAGCGCAATCCTCCGCCATACTGAAGATGGTACGGATAGCCATCACTCCCCCCAGGGAGCGATTTTAGCAAATACCTCCCGGCCATGACGGTTAAGGGCAACTGAACGTGTAGGTGCTCGGGTGGCGGTTGCGAGTACGGCTCCATCTGATGGTTGCAAACTACAGAAAACCATAATGTGGCCTCACCCAGAATTCCGAATCCAGTAGCAGCTTGCCCTACTTGACTCCTAACCTATTGATTTGACGACGACCCATTCGGCAAGAAAGTTGCTTAGGTTGGCAGTGCGTCGCTCCCAAGGTGTGGGAAGGGTCTATCCAGAAGGGTCTCCGTTTACCTTCCCCCGCCACCCTCATTTGTGAAAGCTGAAAATCGGCCCCGGCAGAACTTCAGGTTCTTCAATTTGAAGATGGGGAGGGGTTTATGCCGAAGCGGTTCCTGCTATCGCTGACAATTGCGTGCCTTCTACTGCCCTTGGCGACTGCGTATGCGCAAACCACTGCAACGATTAGGGGACGGGTCGCCGATCCTCAGGACGCCATCATGGTGGGCGTTAAGGTCGTCGCCCGAAACGTGAATACGGGCATTGAACGCGAAACCAAGACCACATCGGACGGCCTCTACGTCATTCCCTTCCTTCAGAGTGGAACCTACGACGTTCGCGTTGAAGCTCCCAATTTTGCCCGAGCTGAAACTAAGGGGGTTAAGCTCGATGTTGGAGACACCCGGGACGTAAATTTCAAGCTCAAGGTTGGAGCCGCGAGCCAAGTTGTCGAGGTCACCGGTGAGGCGCCACTGGTCGAGAGCACCAAGACCGAGGGCTCGACGGTCGTGAATAGCGAGGATATAGCACGCCTGCCTGTGCAATCCACCAACAATCTTCCCTTCTCCATCGCCGGGAACATGAATGACTATGCAGCACTGGCGGTCGGCGCACCGGGCGTGCGTTTCGATCTAACCGGCGACAGTGCCGACCTGGTCGGGCCTGGGCAAATCAACAACCGCAGCAATCGGTACAACGTAGATGGTGTCCCCATGAACGACATCACCACCGTTGGCCGCGACGCGCTGGGCGCTAGCGTGGACGAGGTGAAAGAGTTCCAAGTAATAACCAACAATTACAATGCCGAGTACGGCCAGGCTGGCGGTCTTATCTTGAACGTTATCACTAAGTCTGGGACCAATAGCATACATGGTGACTTTCATTTCTTCGCCCGTGGAACCAATATGGAAGGGATCCCGTTCTACACCAAGTTAAGCGGGGACGATTCTCCGCCACCTTTCATGAAGCACGAAACAGGGTTTACTCTGGGCGGGCCGGTTATTAAGGACAAGACTTTCTGGTTCGTCAGCTATGAAAAGCTCTTGGCGGGCGTACCACTCGCGCTATCGTTCCCGCCTGAGAGCTCTACCACCGTCACGCAGGCGGACGATGAGGTTCTCTGGTCGGCCAAAGTCGATCATCAAATCAACAGCAAGAACCTCTTCACCGTCAGGTTTAATGCCCAGCGGGCTACCCAAAGCAATCTTCCGGTACAGACCCCGGCTGCCAGCGCTCCAAGCTCGCTTACCGGCTCGGTGTTTCATGACCACACCCTGAACTTCTCTGAAACCGCCACATTGACCCCTCACGTGGTCAACGAAGCCCGCGTGTCCTGGCACCGATTCCTGAGCCAAACCCCAGACAACAGCGCCCAGCCAGGACAGCGAACGAACGATTCCTATGAGTTCGCCGATTTCTGTTGCCCGCAAGGCGCTGGGCAGAACTGGTACAGGGGATCCAATAACCTCACTTGGACTCATGGCGCGCACACCCTCAAGACTGGCGTCAGCATGGACTATGTCCCCTGGAGTTCGCTGTTTCCCCAGTTTCACTTCGGGGAATGGGACAGCCTGAGTTGTGGTTACCCTCAGGGTCCGCCGGGAACAGCCTGCCCCACGGGCGGGCCCGGCGCCGGGACTGGCGGCGGCCCGACTACGTTCACGATAGGTATCGGTCCTGCGGAAATTCTGTCCAAAGACAACGTGTACGGCTGGTTCGTGCAAGACAGTTGGAAGCTTCGCCCGAACCTGACCATGAACTATGGCTTGCGATGGGACTATGAGGCCGGTGCGTTCAAGGGCGGCAGCATACCCTTCGCCGGTGGCTTCGGAAGCGGCTGCTATCAGGCTAACGGAATAATCCCAGCCTGCGGGAGCGACAAGACCAACTTCCAGCCAAGGCTGGGCTTCGCCTGGGGCCCGCGGTTTGAATCAGGACTGCTGGGCAAGCTGTTCGGGCAACGTGACAAGTCTGTGATCAGCTTATCGTTCGCCGAGATCACCCAGTTGGCTTATAACAACATCGTGCTGGACTCGCTAAACTTCAACGGTACCCCGGGCACGCTGCAGACAATCGTTGTCAACATCACTGACACGACACCCAGCCCGGCAGCCGTAGCCGCACTGTTTGCGTCCTGGCCGAACGCCCCGTCTGCCGCTGTCCTGGCGCCGTTCATATCGCCGCCCGGACCACCCACCCCACCGTTTGGACGGATTAGGCCAATTTCGCCAGGCATGCAAAATCCCCAGATTCGCAACGTACAGCTCTCATGGCAGCGTGAGCTGAGCAACAGCATGGTGATGAGCATCGGATACATTGGATCGTTCGGATTCCATCAGTTCGGCGAAACCGACATGAATTACCCGACCATCCTGCCTGATCCGGCACATCCGGGATATTTTTACACTACCGGCCGGCCCAACCCGGATTTCGGCGCGATTCGAGAGAACTTCAGCAACCGCAACTCGGCCTACAATGGGTTGCTGGTCAGCGTGGAAAAGCGGTACGCCCATCACTTGCAAGTGAACGGCAACTACACCTGGTCGCACCTGATCTCCTCGACCGAAGGCTTCTACGGCGTCTCTGAGCCGAGCAATCCCTTTAACGTGAGAGCTTCCACGCGTGGCCCCGCGGAAGAGGACGCTCGGCACCTCGCCAATTTCAGATTCACGGTGGATAGCGATAACCGGTTCCACTTCAACCACTTCCTCAGCTCCGTGGTGAACAACTGGGCGTTCTCCCTCATTGGCACCGCCCAGTCCGGCCGGCCTTATCCCATCTCGACCGGTGACTCCATCCTTAGCGACGAATATTTCGCCTCGTTTGGCGCAGAGTCGATGCAGACGCCGAGTGTTCTGGCGGGCGGCGTCCTCTCAACGGCCGGCATCGGCGGGGCGGGCGGATCCAATATGAACATATCGCCAGCCGGCGCTGCACTTTGCTCGCCTGCCTGCACGCCGAACACATTCGTCGCTCCGGTTGGTGCGAGCACAAGTGGTCCGATCGACATGATTGGGAACTTGGTAGGGCAATCAATACCGGTAGACTTCAAGGCCGTCAGCGGCACGCTCGGTCGCAACCAAGGTCTCAGCGATCCGTACATCCGTGGAGATATCTCCCTTCGCCGGTCCTTCCGAATTCCAGTACATGAAGGGATTATGGTGCAACTGCGTGCCGATCTCTTCAACTTCGCAAACCATACCAACTTCTGGCTGTTCAATGGCAGCGACGTCCTCTCGGTGTTGAAGCCGTGCGGAACCACCAACACCGCCGGGACGATCTTTATGCCTGCCCCTGGCTGCCCTGGCCAAGCTGGTCTAGATGTCGCGACCGGCAAGTATTACGGAAACAACGGCCAAGTGTTGACGCTTTCCGCCTTGCAGCACGGCCGAGTCAGCACAATTGCGCCGAGCGGAGCCAACCTGACCAGTTTGACCAACCCTCTCTTCAACGGCCTCGGCGATCCGGGCGGCGCGGATATCCCGCGGCAAGCGCAGTTCTCGGTCAAGGTCACGTGGTAGCTTGAGATGGGATTTCGTTCAGGGCGTCCCTGCGGGGACGCCCAACTTTTTGTTCGCTAAGGTCTAGCGCGTGCCGGGCGGCGGGTTCATGGGGTGTTCGAGCCGCTGTCCCTGGCTGACCGGGATAAGATCGCGGTTGGTGGTAGTAACACGCGCCTCTTCCAGGATCAGCGCCCGCTGGAGTTCCATCTCCACCGTGCTTCCCGCTTCCATGCGGACATCCTGGCCGCGCGAGAGCAGGACGCTGGCCAAGCCCACCGCGCCTCCCACGCCGGCGCCGATGCCCGCACCCTTCCCGCCGGCCGCCAGAGCGCCGACTGCGGCTCCGGTTCCAGTGGTCCGTGCGACGGTGCCGACATCCTTGCCCTTCTGGCCCTCGGCCTGGATGGCTCCCTCCTGGTCTTTCACCTTCGAGTTGTCGGCCCCGGGAACTCCCTCGACCGCTCCCGGGAACGTGACCGTGTAGCCATTCGGGTAGATCAGGGTGGTGAAATGCAGGAGCAGTTCGGCGCGGCCTTTCACCCGGCCCGGGCGCTTGACGCTGTCCACCACGCCCTGAACGTACGTTCCCGCGGGGATCAGAATGCGGTTGTTCTGCGCGACCGGGAAGCTGGTCTCCAGGTACACGGGATCTCCCGGGCGCACGCTCTTGGTGCTGATGGCATGCTTGAGCACCAGTGGAATCCTGGTTCCGGCAGGTACCGTCAATCGGGCGGGAGCGTCGGACTCGTTCTTCTTTGAAGACTCGGCCGCCGGCGGAGCGGCCTGCGCGGCTGTGAGCACCGCGCACAGTAAGACAACGGGGAGGAAACGCATGTCGGCCTCCTGCCGGAAGTCCACAGCAAACTCGACTTTGGTTTGCACCGAATACGGTGCATTACAGTACATCAACCCAGCGGTGCAGGGGAAATTGCCATCAGAGGCCAACCATCGTGAAGCTTCCCGAGCGAACAGGAGCATCTCAATTACTTTCCCCCGGTACCTGCTAGCTTAGCTGATCCTCCCCGCACATGGCCTAACTGTTTAGCTTTTTGGGAATTCCGGCTTTGTAGTGGGTCGCGATCTCCTGATGCAACAATCGGGGAATGCAAGATCGTGAACTGTACCGACAGATTCTGGGGATTGAAGCGCCCTGGGTCGT
>Ga0181521_10008256_pt1 | contig 10741 bp, 7 predicted proteins | sample PEATcosm2014_Bin_32_FD_119764 | JGI IMG/M metagenome (GOLD analysis project Ga0181521, IMG submission 119764) | Peatland microbial communities from MTU Mesocosm Facility, Houghton, MI, USA - PEATcosm2014_Bin02_60_metaG | ecosystem: Environmental > Terrestrial > Soil > Wetlands > Peat | place... | reverse complement strand
CATCGAGATGTTCAAGCAGGTGAGGGTGGACATCCTCGGCATCGTCGAGAACATGAGCTACTTTGTGTGCCCGCACTGTCATCAGAAGCTCGACATCTTCTCCAAAGGCGGAGGCCAGCGCACCGCGCAGCAGTTCAGCGTGCCGTTCCTCGGCTCCATCGAACTCGACCCCGACATCCGCAAGGGCGGCGATAGCGGCCATCCCATCGTGCTGGAAGGCGATCAGTCGCCCCACGCGAAGTCGATGTTCGCGTTTACACGCAAGGTCATTGAGCGCACCAACGAATTGCAGGCAGCCGACAGCGGCAGCGTGATCGAGATACGGTAGGGCTCGTCCTGTCCGCAGAACTGGCGGATGAGGCAGCAGGCATGTCACCTGGTCCCACTCATTCGAACCCCGCGAATGAGTGGGGAACCCGGCAAGGGTTGGACAACGGAGAGGGAGAGTCGGTTTGAGCAAAAGCGAGCATGGAAACCATGCACAAGATAAACAGCAGAGATAGTTTTTTCATAGTGACCTCCTTTGGTCATGGGTTGTGGCGGCGATTAGTCTTGAAGGTGAGGAGCAGCTTTACCGCCTAGCTGACCCTCACCCTGTAGACTCGACATGGGGTTGGGATACCTACCCAACTCATGCCGACCTATGGTTGATAGACTTGGTACTTGAGGGCCCAAATCCCCACCTCCACCCCATCTTGCGAGTAGACGTAGGTTTGAACCGTGTGCTGGCCCGGTGACACACCGCCCGCAAACTGGAAGCCCGAGCCCGTCTTCCAAAAGTAGTTCCCCCCAAAGTTGACGTAGCCCTGCCATGGGCCGTCGGGTTCGGACACGAGATTGCCGTCCACCGCGGACCAGATGGCCCACGGGTTATCCGAACCGCTACCACCTACCTCGACGAACTGGTCGAATTCGATCAAGCACGAACTAGGGCCAGGGCACGTTACCGTGGTCGCATCGTCAAGTTGCGCGTAACCGGACGGCTTAAAAGTGACCGTATTGTTGTATTTGGCATATGTCGCGTACAGGGTATGCGACCCGCCGATCTGGATGTTGTTCCCCACGCCGTTGCGCGGGCTGGCGCCGAAACTCGGCTGCACCTGGGGGCTAGGGTTGGGGCCGTTCTGCCCCAATTCCTGCGCTCCGAGGGAAATGGCAGTGGCCATCAACAACATGAGAAGCACTAGCGAGAAACTTTTTTTTCGCATATTGACCTCCTTTGGTCATCGGTTGTGGCGGCGATTGATCTCGAAGGGTGAGAAGCAACTTCACCGCGTAGCTGCTTCGCACCGAGTTTTGCCTTGTTAGGAAGCGTTCCCTGAGGCAGGTCGTCGAGCTGCTCCCGATTTCCCGCTCTCGTGTGCGCACAGTAGGACAGCTCGCCGCACATGAACAATGCCCAATGGGTCACTTCTAGGTAGATTTCGGATTACCGTCTAAGCTACTGCTCCAGCGAGGCTTAGAAGGTGAGGTAACCAGAACCCGCGGAACTCAATGGGAGAAACCGGGTTATAATCACGCGCAGGCTTCTCCCTTCTGGGGGTGGTTGTGGTTGTGAGCGCCACGCAAAAACTGCTTCGCTTCGGCGTCTTTGAACTAAACGTCGATACCGAAGAGCTATGCAAATCCGGCATACCCGTCAAGCTGCCCCCGCAACCCTTTAAGCTTCTAGTCTTGCTTGCCAGTCACGCCGGACAGGTCGTGGTTCGTGACGAAATTCAACAACAGCTATGGGTTGGGGAAACCTTTGTTGACTTCGAGCACGGGGTGAACAAGTGCATCAACCAGATCAGGACGGTGCTGGGCGATAATGCCGACCATCCGCTCTACATCGAAACCCTTCCTCGCCGTGGATACCGCTTCGTTGCCCCGGTAGTTTCCAAGACCATTCCGGCGCCGCAGCCTAAGGTGATCGAGTCCGACTCCGGCGAAAGGAGCCGACTTCCAGTCTTGATCGGCGGCGGGACGGGAGCGGCCACGGCGGAAGTCGCGGTGGCCAGTCATCCGGCCGCCGTGCCGGATGCAAGAACCGCGGCAGAGCCGGCGACAGAAGTTCACCCTGCGGAGGAGGCACGATTTAGATGGTCGCGGGTTCGTTTCGCCTGGATCGGCTTGGCGGTGCTGGTTGTTGCGGCCGTCGGCGGCGGACTGTACTGGCGCTGGCGGGCGCACAAGGCACCTGTACTTACAGATAAGGACACGATCGTGCTCGCCGACTTCGACAACAAGACCGGCGACCCGGTATTCAACGACACACTGAAGCAGGGACTGGCAATCCAGTTGGAGCAATCGCCGTTCCTCGAGCTGATCTCCCAAGGCAAGGTGAATCAGACCCTGAAGCTGATGGGCCGTTCCTCTGGCGACCTTGTAACTCCGGAAGTGGCACGCGAGGTATGCCAGCGAACGGGCAGCAAAGCAATGCTGGCTGGCGCGATCGCCGCTCTAGGCAGCCAATACGTGATTGGTCTCAGGGCTGTCGACTGCAATACGGGAGATGTGCTGGCGGAGGCGCTGGAGCAGGCGGCGTCCAAGGAATCGGTGCTCAAGGCTTTGGACGTAGCGGTCATCGGAATACGGAGCAAGCTGGGAGAATCGCTCAGCTCGGTACAGAAATACGCGACGCCATTGGAGGAAGCAACCACGCCATCGCTGGATGCGCTGCAAGCCTACAGCCAGGGAACAAAGGCGATGGTCGCAAAAGGGGACTCGGCCGCTATGCCCTTCTTCCAGCGGGCGGTTGAACTCGATCCGAATTTTGCTGTGGCCCATGTCGGCATGGCATGGTCCTACAACAACCTCGACGAAATTGGGCGGGCGGCAGAGAATGCACGCAAGGCGTACGCGCTGCGGGAAAAGGTGAGCGAACGGGAGCGGTTGAACATCGAGTCGCTCTACTACATACTGGCAACGGGAGAATTAGAGAAGGCGGCGCAGGTGTACGAACGGTGGCAGGAGGATTATCCGCGCGACGGCACGCCGTACACCAACCTGAATTTCATTTATATATGCCTTGGAAGCTGGGACAAGGCGTTAGAGGAAGCCCGCGCGGCCATACGGCTTAGACCGAATACTGCGAGCAACTATCCGAACCTCGCCATAGTCTATACAAGCCTCAATCGGCTGGATGACGCGGAAGCGGTGTTCAAGCAGGCGGAGGAGCGCAAGGTGGCGAATGAGTTCCTGCTCTACAGCCCCTACGAGGTGGCTTTCCTGAAAGGTGACGCGGCACAGATGGCGCAGTTTGCAGCTGCCGCCATGGGCAAGCCGGGCAGAGAAGATCTGCTGCTGGCCACGCAAGCAGACACCGAAGGCTGGTACGGGAGGTTAAAGAATGCAGGCGAGCTGACCCGGCGGGCGATGGATTCAGCTCGGCGCAACGACGCCAAGGAGACTGCCGCAACGTATCAGGCAGCGGCAGCGCTGCGCGAGGTGGAATCAGGTTACGGAAGTCAGGCCCGTGACGATGCCGACGCGGCGCTGAAGCTGGGGCCAAACCGCGACGTACGGGCGATGGCGGCACTGGCTCTGGCGCGGGCAGGCGATACAGCAGCGGCCGAGAAGCTGGCGACCGAACTCGACAAGACATTTCCGCAGGACACGCTAGTGCACAGGTATTGGCTGCCCACCGTCCGGGCTGCCGTCGCCCTGGAGCGCAAAGACCCTAACCGCGCTGTCGAACTGCTGAAAGTGACGAGCGGGATCGAATTCGGCGTGCCTGCGCAAGTCAATGTATTCCTATGCCCGGCTTATTTGCGCGGAGAAGCTTATCTCATGCTGCATAACGGCAGTGCAGCGGCCGCGGAATTTCGGAAGTTTATCGATCACTATGGCCTGGTGGTGAACTTTCCCTGGGGAGCGCTGGCCCGCCTCGGCTTGGCCCGCGCCTACGCGCTGTCGGGTGATACCACGAAAGCAAAGGCCGCCTACCAGGACTTCCTCACCATTTGGAAAGATGCCGATCCCGACGTCCCTGTCGACAAACAAGCTAGAGCCGAGCTTGCGAAGATCTCCTGACCCGATATCGCTACGCTAACGGGCGCACGGCCTGCCGTTACCGCACCCGAATTCTCGTAACGAAATATTCTTGCACCGTAGCTGTAAAACGGGTGTATGATCTGGCCTGCCCGGGGCCACCGGATTTCAAAAAACGGACAACCACAGGAGGTAACCGTGAGAAATCCTTGTCTGCTGCTTCTCATATGCATGGTCTCCATGCTCGCTCTCGCTCAAGTGACACTGGATCCTTCTTCCCCGTCCAACTTGGGCAATCAAGCGATAGGCTACCCAGCCGGTACGCCGTTCACCCTATACAATCAGGGATCCCAAATCACAATCGAGAGTATCACCGTCAGCCCTAGCGGCCCGTATTTAGTCTTCAGCAACCCTCCCTACAATTGTCCAAGCACCCTATCGCAAGGAGGTGCCTGCACCATTTGGGTAGAATTCAACGCTTCCGCTGTGGGGCTGACCCCCGGGACCTTGACCGTGACTTATGAGACGACGAACCACCAACAAGAGATGCTAACTGCTAGCCTGATGGCCAACGGCATATACGACGTCTCGCTAGTTCCGCTCACCACACCCCCCCACCACATCTCGTGTAATGTCTATGTCGGCGGGCCAGTGGGTGAGGATGCCCCTACGTGTACAGTGACCCTTGTCAACCAGCAGTCGGTGGCCCTGACGATCTCCCAGGTCTCGGCTTCGCCTTCGCCCGATTTCTCCATATCATCGAACGCTTGCCCCATGTCGCCGGAAACGCTGCCGCCGTTTGGCTCTTGCACCATTGTCGTGGAGTACAGTGCGAGTATCTATGGGGAACTAGGTACGTTGCAGGTGACAACCAACTCTCGGGACGGCAGCCCGCCGATACTCAACCTCCAGGGCAACTGTAGGCATTACGGCAGCTGCTAATTGCCGGGTGCCACACTCTTTCGCGGTTTTCGAATGACTGCGAAGGCGAGCATTGGGCTACCGCCGGCTGAAGCCGGCTCAGGACTTCTCTTACTCACCTTACCCAGGACTTACAGCCTGCCCTGAGCGGAGTCGAAGGGTCCTAGGCTAACCACTGTTCCTCCCTGCCGGGCTCGGTCCTTCGACGAAGGGCTGCGAGTGGAATCGGCCCCAAAAGCTCGTCACTTGCACCTGTGCCCTGTATCACGGACAAGAGGCAGATGCGGGCGGCAAAATTTCCGCAAGTGCTGAGGGGAGTGTTGTGCGCCTTTTTCCGACCCCTCCGGATCGCAGCTTACGCTCTTGATGTTCAGCACCAGTGCGCCCAGGTCCACGATCCGCGCGGCGAAAAACAGACCCCGAGCTTCCTTCTCCAACTTACCCAGGCCGCATAGCGCAGTAGCCACTGCCAGGAGGTAGCCATGCACACCTATCACGAGCACCACAGTATGAGTTCCCAGACCGCGTGGCATGTAACTCGCATTCTGCTTACCGTCGCCTTCGTACTAGCGCTGGTGCTGTGGTTTGCGCAGTCGGCCCACGGGCAGACCTACACCATATTGCACAACTTCACAAACGGGCCGGACGGCAGCTTCCCCGTCGCTACGTTGACGGTTGATGCTGCGGGGAATCTGTACGGGACCACGTGCGGATCAAGCTGTACCGGAAGCGGCAACAGCGCCGGAACTGTCTTCGAGCTTTTGAAGAGTGGCTCGGGCTGGACCTTTACCACGTTGTACGAATTTCAGGGAGGCGTTGACGGATCCGTCCCGGGCTCGCCGGTCATCTTCGGACGAGATGGTGGCCTGTACGGCACAACTCAATGGGGCGGAAGGGGCACTGGTACAGTCTTCAGGCTTACGCCTCCTCCCAACGCTTTAGGCAACTGGAGAAAGTCCATGCTCTACAGCTTCTACGGCGCTGATGGGTATTCTCCGTGGGGCGATCTGGTCTTCGACGGTGCGGGAAATCTTTACGGCACCACTATCCAGGGCGGGGATTCGCTTGCGGGCAACGTTTTCAGGCTAAGACCCTCTTCAGGCGGTTGGCAGGAAGACGTTCTCTATATGTTCACCGGCGGAGATGACGGTGCGTACCCCTACTCAGGGGTGGTCATGGACGCTTACGGTAATCTGTATGGCACAGCTTCCCAGGGCGGCTCTGGTTACGGCACTGTCTTTGAGGTAACCAGCCAAGGGGAACAGACGCTGTACACATTCCAGGGCGGGAGCAATGGCGCCTACCCCTACGGAGGCGTGCTCCTGCAAGGCGGTAACGTGATCGTGACTACCACGATGCAAGGCGCGGGCGGCGGCGGCACCGCGATGATGATAAACAACTCGTGCTGTTTCTATAGCTTCAGTGGGACCTCGGACTATTGGAATGGGCCATGGAGCACTCTGACTGGCAGTTCGAACTTCACTCACGTCATTGTTTACGGCACTACCTATGGCGACGGCCGCTACTTGCTTGGTTCTGTCTTCACGATGCTGCCAGACGGGTGTGCCCCTCCCTGGGGCTGGAGTTATGCGTCTCTCTGGGACTTCTGGAATGCTCAGGAGTCGGGCGCCAATCCCGTCGGCGGTGTCGTGTTCGGCCCCGACGGCAATATGTATGGCACAACCTCCCAGGGCGGCGCCTACGGATATGGCGTGGTATTTGAGCTTTCCTGGGATTCCAACGAAGCTTACGACGCCTCCGTCTGCTCCCCAACGCAGTAGGAGAGAGGGCTAGAGGGACAACGGCTCTCGCGCACAAAACGTGTCCAGGCGACCATGGCCGGGCGCACTGCTTGGGCTATCGTTGTCCCGGTTTAGCCAAGAGACCGCCCTACCCTCCCGCTATAATGAACAGCATTCCGGCGCGCGGGTGACATCGGTTGGCGAAGAGAACAAGCAGGACCAGTGAAGCGACGAGCGCGCCGCCCGCGAAATCCTCAGCGGCGGCGGCGCAGGCAAATCAATCAGCGCGATCAAACCAGGCAAATCAATCGGCGCGGCCAACTCAGGCAAGTCAGTCAACGCAACGGAAGCAAGCTAATCTTGCGCCGCGAGCGAAGCCGGCATCCCAACCGGGGAAGCCAGCGCAAGCTACGCGAACTTACCTGATCTATATCCTGCTGCTGGTAGTTGCTACCGTCGCGACTTACTATCCGGCGAGGAACCATCCCTTCCTCCACTTTGACGACAGTAAGTACGTGACGGCGAATTCGCATGTTCAGGAGGGCCTGAGCTGGAGCACGGTGGAGTGGGCGTTCACCACTTATTACGCTTCCAACTGGCATCCGCTGACCTGGCTGTCGCACGCGCTCGACTGGCAGATGTTCGGTGCGGATCCCATGGGCCCGCACGAGGTCAATGTTCTGCTTCACGTCATCAACGTGCTGTTGCTGTTGTGGGTGCTGGAGCGGGCCACGGGCATGGTGGGCCGCAGCGCCATGGTGGCCGGGCTGTTCGCGCTGCACCCCATCAACGTGGAGACGGTGGCCTGGGTGGCGGAGCGCAAGAACCTGCTTAGCATGTTGTTTCTGCTGCTGGCGCTGGCCACCTATGGCTGGTATGCAAAACAGCCGCGCGCCGGGCGGTATGTGCCGGTTGCGTTGCTGTTTGTATTGGGGCTGATGGCCAAGCCGCAAGTGATCACCCTGCCGTTCCTTCTGCTGCTGTGGGATTACTGGCCTTTGCAGCGCATGACCCTGAGGACGCAGGCTGACGGCAAGCAAACAGCAGCGCTTTACCCGGCGCGCAGCATGGTCAGCCTGGTAGTGGAAAAGCTTCCCCTGTTCGCGATCAGCGCCGTCAGCGCCGTCATTACCGTGAAAGCGCAACAGGCGGGCGGCTCGGTGCAGCCGCTGATGAGATTTTCGTTAGCCCTGCGGCTGGAGAACGCGATCATTTCCTATGCGCGCTATCTGGCGAAGGCGGCCTGGCCTTCGCCGCTGTCGCCGTTGTATCCCTTTTCGCGATCGGCGCCGCCGGGGTGGCAATTGCCGGCGTCGCTGGCAGTCCTGCTGGCAATCAGCGGCGTGGTCATCGCGGGCAGGAAATATCGATATCTGACGGTAGGCTGGTTGTGGTTTCTGGGATCGCTGGTGCCGATGATCGGGCTGGTGCAAGTCGGGGTGCAAGCCATGGCCGACCGTTACGCCTATTTGTCTTTCATCGGCTTGTTTGTGATGTTGTGCTGGGCAGTGGCTGACCTTGCCGAAGCGCGCCATCTTTCGCATGCCTGGGTGACGGGATTCAGCGTAGCCCTGCTCTTGATTCTGGCAGTCGTCACTCGCCATCAGCTTGCCTATTGGAGCGATGAGGTGAGCTTGTGGTCACACGCCATTCAGACCACCAACGACAATTATGTTGCCGAGGACAATCTGGGTACGAGCCTGCTGGATCGCCATGACATGGAGCAGGCCATCGTGCACTTCCGCCGCGCCACCGCGATTGAGCCGCACAACGGACTCAGCGAGTTGAACACCGGCGTCTACGAGGAAAGAAAGCATCACTGGCCGGAGGCAATTGCGGCCTACAAGCAGGGCATCGGCGAAATTGAGGAGGGCGATATTCTGGCCCACGCTTACAGCAATCTGGGATATGTCTACAACTATGCGGGCGACGAGGCCAATGCCCGCGATAGTTTCCAGCAGGCGTTGCAACTTTCTTCGGATACCGAGCAGGCATGGATCGGATTGGCCGTGCTGGCGCAAAAGTCCGGCGACCTGGCCAAGGCCATTGAGCTATATAGCCACGCCAATCAGGTTCGAGCTAGTGCACTGGGATACCTGTTGCTGGCGCGCGCGCTGCATCGCAGCGGCCGCTCCGAGGAAGCGGAAGCGGCGCTACAGAAGGCGCGAAATATGCCTGGCTTCCCAGAGGCGCAGCGCGCTGCCGACGGACTTGTCGGGCGCTAGGCGGGCTGAGCTCAGAACAGCTTGCGCCACAGCATGGCAGCCAAACCAACGAAGCCGGAAGCAAACAAACCCAGGCCGCCAGGCTCGGGGACAGTACCCGTGCCGCTACTAGTCGCTATTGGAGCTGCTCTACGGTAGCGAACAGGTTATAGGTCCCTGGACCAGCCGTACGTGTCACAGTGTAGGTAATGGGCGTTCCAGCCAAAACCCGCATTCCCCATATGCCGTCGTTGAAGTAATCCCCCGGATACAACTCGAACGGACCGAAGGATTCTGTTTTCAAGTCATCCGTCCAGTTCCAGGTAAAAATCCAAAAACCAAAACCTGTCGGGAGGGACTCTTCGTAGTAGACAACTCGAAAGAGCCCACTCGTAGGCGGAGTGTAGATTGGCACTTGATAAACTGACATGGTCTGATCAGTCAGCGCGATTGACGCTACGACACACGGAAATGAGGCGCACGGGGAACTCTCGTTCCTGGCCTCCTGGCTGAACCCGATGACGCTTGACGCGATTAGAAATGCTCCCACTAGCAGACAGCGCTTCATAGACCCTCCTTCTGGGCGACCATTGTACTGCGTAGGTTCGACCAGCCAGGAGGTCGCGCGAAACAGACGTCTTGTTCCTTTGTTCACAGGAATTGGACAAATCGTTTACCGTTTGTTGACAAATCGCAGAAGCGGGCGAAGTACGCTGTTTTCATAAGCGCCAGATCGGCGGATGAGATTAGGTGGAAGTGAACGAGGTACCCTAGGCAATAGCTTATCCGCCGATCCACTAGTCTGTAGAGCTGAATCTTTTGCAGAGATGGATTTGAGGTGCGTTCGCGGCGGCGCCGCTGCGAACTCAGCCGCGCCGCTCCGCTCCTTGGCGCGACTGCTCCAAAGGCACGGACACTGTCCGTGCCTTTTGGAGTATAGGGCGCGCGAGCGCGCTCAATAGGCGAGCATAATCCGTAGGTCGCGGACGTTAGTGCCGGTTGGTCCGGTCATGACGGCATCGCCGATGGCATGGAAGAGCGAAAAACTGTCGAAGCCGGCCAGCGAGTCGGCGGCGGCCAAACCTTGTTGCCTGGCTCGTTCCACTGTCGAGCCATCGGCAATCGCACCGGCGGCGGAGCTATTGCCATCAATTCCGTCGGTCCCTGCGCTCAGCACGGTGACGTTCTCGCCCGCAATCTTCTCCGCACAGTAGAGGGCGAAGTGTTGATTACGTCCTCCCAGTCCCGATGCCGCTCCTACTTTCACCGTGACTTCTCCGCCGGAGATCAAGCAGGCGCGTGACACGCCGCGGCGCAGCTCGCGCAGCCGCTGGAGAAGATAATCGGCCGCAGGCTGATAGTTCCAGTCGTCGCAACGGTTGTCCACTTCCACCGCGAAGCCACCGAGGGCGGCGCGCTCCACCGCGGCGTTGACCGCGGTGGCGTTGGAGAGGACGGTGGCGTAGTGCGAGCGCGCGAAGGCAAAGTCTCCGGCCTTGGGCGTCTCTTGCAATTGTTGACCAGCGAACAGCGAGCGCACCGACGGCGGAAAGCGGTCGAGTAACTGGTAGCGCTGGGCAATGTCGTAGCATTCCTTTACGGTAGTGCTGTCGGGCATGGTCGGTCCCGAAGCCAGCGCGTCGAGCGAGCCTTCCGGAACATCGGAGACCAGCACCGACAACTGATGAGCCGGGACCGCGGCGCGCGCCAGACGTCCGCCTTTCAGGGCCGAGAGATGCTTGCGGATGGCATTGATCTCGGCAATGGGCGCGCCCGAAAGTACCAGCGCTTGGTAAGTCGCGACGACATCGGCCAGCGAGATACCGGCGCTGATGGGCTTCTCGGCGATGGCGGAAGCCCCACCGCTAATGAGGAAGACGGCCAGCGTCTCCGGAGATTGCT
>Ga0181521_10008254_pt1 | contig 10742 bp, 8 predicted proteins | sample PEATcosm2014_Bin_32_FD_119764 | JGI IMG/M metagenome (GOLD analysis project Ga0181521, IMG submission 119764) | Peatland microbial communities from MTU Mesocosm Facility, Houghton, MI, USA - PEATcosm2014_Bin02_60_metaG | ecosystem: Environmental > Terrestrial > Soil > Wetlands > Peat | place... | reverse complement strand
CGGCGCACCGCGCGCGACATCGCCGGCGCGTCCTCCATGAAACGCGCCAGCATCTCCAGCCGCGCCAGAAACCAGCCGACGGCACCTTTCCGCTTGACCGAAAGGGTGAGAGGTCGATGCACCTGTACGGACCGATCCGTCGGCGCATCCGCGGCGACACGGCCCCATGCCAGACGCAAGGGGCGGCAAAACCCCATGCATCCGTGCAGCGCAGGCCACCCCAGGTGCGGCCCGGTGCCTGCGCTGGTCAATTCCCACACGGCGCGACACTGTCTCTGGCACCACGAAACGAGACGTTCGTGAGACGCCACCGGCTCCCCGACGCACGGCATGGCGCTCCCCACCGCACCTGCACCCCGCCCCCGGCAATCGACGCCGCCAGCCGCCAGTGCCAGACTCCCCCCCGCATAGCAGCAGCGGGGAGCAGGGGAAGCAATGGACGACACCGGACAGGGCAGGCTCGCCGTGGTGATCGGCGGCGGCAACGGCATCGGCGCCGCCACCGCCCGGCTGATGGCCTCCCGCGGCTGGCGGCTGGCGATCATCGACCGCGACCTCGAAGCCGCCCGCACCACCGCCATGGAGCTGAACGCCCGGGCCTTCCACGGCGACGTGACCGACGCCGCGGTGATGCACGGCCTGGCGCAGGAGATCGAGGCCACCGTCGCGCCGCCGTATGCCCTGGTGGTCTCCTCCGGCACCTTCCAGGACCCGGTCCCGCCCGACCAGACGACCCTGGACGACTGGGACCGCATCATGCGGGTCAACCTGGACGGCGTGTTCTTCGCCAACCGCGCCTTCGGCCCGGGCATGGCCGGCCGCCGCCAGGGGTCGATCGTCAACATCGCCTCGATCATCGGCCTCGGCGGCACGCCGCTGCACGCCTATGGCCCGACCAAGGCGGCGGTCATCAACCTGACCGAGAGCCTGGCCGGCGAGTGGGGCCGCGCCGGCGTGCGGGTCAACGCGGTGTCCCCTGGCGTCACCCTGGTGCCGCGGGTGCTGGCCCGCCGCCAGGCCGGCGCCCGCTACCGCGGCGACCCGGGCGAACACACCGCACTCGGCCGCTGCGTCGAACCCAACGAGGTGGCCGAGACGATCGAGTTCCTGCTGTCCGACCGCGCCTCCGCGATCACCGGCGTCAACCTGACGATCGACTGCGGCTGGGCGGCGGCGCGCGGCTGGGTGATGTATGGCGGCGTCCGCCCGGCGCCGCCCGCATGAGCGTCGCCAGCCCGTGGCAGTGCCGGCAAAAGCGGCAAAGGCACTGGGACGCGCCCGGCGGGTTGGCGCGCGATGGTGCAGGCGGCGCCCGGCGGCTGGTCGGGCCGGCAGCCAAGGCGCGGTGGCGCAGCGGCCGGACCCGCCCGGCGGAGCGGCCGGACCCGCCCGATCCGGTGCCCTGGCACATCGCTTGCGTAGCGTTGGGCCGACCGGGTGTCGCACCAACAACCACCCGGAGTCCCAGGGAGGCTCAAGTGCGCGCCATAATCGTCACCGCATTGCTGCTATTGCTCACCCACTGGCCGGCCGCCGCGCAAGCGCCGGACAAGGTCCATTTCCTGATGGACTGGCTCCCCACGGGCGAGCATGCGGCCTATTATGGCGGCTGGCAGCACGGCATCTTCGCCGCCCACGGCATCGACGTGACGATCACCCGCGGCTACGGCGCCGGCGATACCGTGTCGAAGGTGGCGGCCGGCGCGGCGCAGTTCGGTGTCGCCGACCTGTCGGCCGTGCTCACCGCGCGCGCCCGGGCCGGCGCACCGGTCAAGACCATCATGGCGATCTACACCGCATCGCCGCACTCGCTGTTCGTCCTCAAGAGTTCCGGCATCACCTCGTTCAAGGGCCTTGAGGGCAAGAAGATCGCCATCACGCCTGGCAACAGCCACAAGCTGTATTTTCCCGAGGTGGCGCGGCGCGCCGGCACCGATCCCGACAAGATCGTCTGGGTCAATACCGACGCGTCCGCCATGGCGGCGATGCTGATCTCCAAGCGTGTCGATGCGGCGCCGTTCTATGACATCCACCAGTACTACGTGAACAAGGCCGCGCAACAGGCCGGCGAGGAGATCGTCGCCCTGCCGTTCGTGCGCACCGGTTTCACCATCTACGCCGCGACGATCATGACCACCGACGGCATGATCGCGACCAATCCCGACCTGGTGCGCCGCTTCCTGGCCGCGGTGAAGGAGTCTTTCGCCTGGGCGCGCGAGCACCAGTCCGAAGCCTGCGTGTTGCATCGGCAGCGCAATCCGGAAGTCGAGCAAGACGATTGCGAGCATTCGCTCGGCAAGGTGATGGAGTATGTGTTCAACCCGAGCCAGGAAAAGGCCGGCACCGGACGCTTCGATCCCGAGCGGCTGGCGTTCACCTGGAAGGTCGTGGCCGAGGCCCAGCAACTCGACCCCGCCTGGGACTATCACCAGGCGATCGACACGAGTTTCCTGCCTTGAGGCGATACCGGTCCGGCGGTGATCGCCGGCTTGCGGCGGTCGCTGTCCCGCCGTGCGGCACGCCGGGCAGCGCTCGCCGCCGTCGCGCGATGCCCCGCTTGCGGCGATGATCGCCCTGCGTGGCGTCTCGAAGCAGTTCGCCACCCGCGATCGGAGGGGGCTGCTGGCGCTGGACGACGTATCGCTGACCATCGAGGACGGCACGTTCGTCGCGCTGATCGGCCCGTCCGGCTGCGGCAAGTCGACGCTGCTGCGGCTGGTGAACGGCTTGCTCCCGCTCACTGGCGGGCGGATCGAGATCGGCGGGGTGCCGGTGCAGGGCCCGCGTGACGACATGGCGATGGTGTTCCAGGCGCCGGTGCTGATGCCATGGGCAACGGTGCTGCAGAACGTCACCTTCCCGCTGCGCCTGAAGCGGCAATGCGGTCCCGCCGACGTGCGGCGGGCGCGCGACCTGCTGGCGAAGGTCGGCCTCGCCGGGTTCGAGCAATCCCGGCCGCACGAACTGTCCGGCGGCATGCAGCAGCGCGTGGCGATCTGCCGCGCCCTGGTGCAGCAGCCGCGCGTCCTGCTGATGGATGAACCGTTCGGCGCGCTCGATGCGCTGACCCGCGAGGAACTGAGCCTCGAACTGCTGTCGATCTTCGCCGGATCGGGCATGACGGTGCTGTTCGTCACCCATTCGATCCCCGAGGCGGTGCTGCTGGCCGATCGGGTGGTGACGCTGTCGGCGCGGCCGGGACGCGTCAGCGACATCATGCCGGTGCCGTTGCCCCGCCCGCGCGACTTCGCGCAGGAAGCGTTGCCGGAGTTCCAGGCCTGCACCCGCCACCTGCGCGCGTTGATCTTCCACCGGGCCGCGGCATGAAGGGCGCCGCCGGCAACGCCGCCATCCCGCTCGCCAGCGTCGTCGCGTTGCTGGTGCTGTGGGAAGTCCTGGTGCGAGGTTTGGCCATTCCGGAATATGTCCTGCCGGCGCCATCCAGCATCTGGCGCGGCACGCTGGCGGCCGGCCCGTCGGTGCTGCACCAGACCGCCGCGACGCTGGTCACCATATTGCTCGGCTTCGGCGCATCGATCGCGGTCAGCCTGCCGCTGGCGCTGCTGATCGCGTCCTCCCGCGTCGTCGCGACGGCGATCTATCCGCTGCTGGTGCTGACGCAGTCGGTGCCCAAGGTGGCGCTGGCGCCGATCCTGCTGGTGGCTCTGGGCGCCGGCGAATTGCCCCGCGTCATCGTGACGTTCCTGGTAGCGTTCTTCCCGCTGGTGGTGTCGTCGGTGACCGGGCTGCTGTCGACGCCGCCGGAATTGCTGGAGATGGCGCGGGCCTGCCGCGCCTCCCGCTGGCAGGAACTGCTGCGCATCCGCCTGCCCTTCGCCATCCCGTTCGTGCTGGCCGGCATGAAGGTGGCGATCGCGCTTTGCGTGGTCGGCGCGGTGGTTGCCGAGTTCGTCGGCGCCGATAGCGGGCTGGGTTACCTGATCCAGACCTCGATGGCATTCTTCAAGGTGCCGCTTGCGTTCGGCGCGATGCTGATCCTCGCCGCGCTCGGCATCGCGCTGTTTCAATTGGTGGAGTGGTTCGAACGCCTGGCCTTCCCGTGGGCGGACCGCGACACGCAGGCCGGACAAAACAGGTGAAGCATGGCTAGTCACGAGGCAACCACACAGATCGTCCGCGGCGCCCTGCTGGCCGATCCGGCGCGGCGGCGCGCCCAGCCGGCCGACATCCTGATCAGCGACGGCGTGGTCGCGGCGATCGGCCCGCCCGGCCTCGCCGCCCCGCAGGGCGCCACCAGCTTCGACGCCGGCAACACGCTGGTGCATCCGGGCCTGATCAACGCCCACATGCACTCGCATGGCGGGCTGGCGCGCGGGCAGGGCGACAAGTGGACGCTGGAGCTGTTGCTCGCCGCCGCGCCCTGGATCGGCGGCGGCCGCGCGCTGGCCGACAAGAAGCTGTCCGCGACGATCTGCGCCGCCGAGATGGTGCTGAAGGGCTGCACCGCCGCCTACGACCTGTTCGTCGAGTTCCCGCTGCCCACGCGTGACGGCATGGACGCCGTGGCCGAAGCCTACGCTGAGGTCGGGCTGCGCGCGGTGATCGCCCCCATGGTCGCCGACCTGTCGTTCTACCAGGCGATCCCCGGCTTGCTCGACGCCCTGCCGGACCCGCTGCGCCAAGCGGTCGAGTCGCTGCGTCCCGGCGACGGCGCCGCCTGCCTCGCCGCCATCGAGGACATCGCCTGCCACTGGTCCTGGGACCACGCCGGCATCCGGCTCGGCGTGGCGCCGACCATCCCGCACCACTGCACCGAGGGCTTCGTCTGCGGCTGCGCGCGCATCGCCCGGGCGAACGGCCTGCGCCTGCACACCCATGTCGGCGAGAGCAAGGTGCAGGCGGTGGCGGGCCAGCGCCTCTACGGCCGCAGCCTGCTCCAGCAGATGCAGCATTGGGGGATCGTCGGCCCGGACTTCACCGCTGCGCACGGCGTCTGGCTCGACGACGCGGATCTGCGGCTGATGGCGGAAACGGGAGCCAGCCTGGCGCACAATCCGGGCAGCAACATGCGGCTCGGCAACGGGCTGTTTCCGCTGCGTCGCGCCCTGGACCTCGGCGTGACCGTGGGGCTTGGCACGGACGGGGCGAACTGTTCCGACAACCAGAACATGTATGAGGCGATGCGCTACGCCTCGATGGCGTCCAAGGTGCAGTCGCCGCGCGTCGAGGACTGGGCCGGGGTGGAGGACGTCTACCGCGCCGCCACGCTCGGCAGCGCCCGCGTGCTGGGGTTCGGCGATGCCGGGGAGATCCGGGTGGGTGCCAAGGCCGATCTGGCGTTCCTCGACCTGCACGCGATCAACTGGATTCCGCACAACTGGACCGTCAACCAGCTCGTGCACGCGGAGGACGCCACCTCGGTGCGCCACGTGATGATCGGCGGCCGGTTGGTGGTGCGCGACCGCACGCTGACCACCGTGGACCTGCCGCGCCTGGCCCGGGAGGCGGAAGCGGCACGGGAGCGCCTGGAAGCGGCGAACGCGCAGGTGAAGGAGCTGGTCGATAAGCTGTCGGTCGTGGTGGGCAGCTTCTGTCCCGGCCTCGCTGCCGCGCCCTATCACGTGCGGCGGTACCTCTGCGACTGATCCGCCGCAACGGGCCGCGCCCGCATGCCGACGAGCCGATCCCACCTGGCATCGCGAGGTGCGCAGCATCCGCCCGTTCTCGCACGGCGCCGCACCGCCCGCGCGTCATTGCGAGGCGCCCAGCGCCGCAGCAATCTCCCGCGGGACGAGCAGCGGCTCCCCTCGCCGGGCGGGGGAGTGCTGCGGCGCTGGGCGCTTCGCGATGACGGGTGCGGCGCACGTGACGGCAGGGAGGGGCGGTGCGTCATCCTGGGACCGATGAACGCCGTTCCGGCATGAGCATGGCCGCACCTGCGTCGCTACGGGCGATGCCGATCGCGCCGCTCGCCGCCACGCTGGCGGTTCAGACGCTGGCCACCGCGGCGCTGTTCTCGCTGCCGGCGATCGCGCCGGCGGTGGCCGCGTCGCTGCACGTGAACGGCGAACTGGTCGGCGGGTTCGTCGCCACCGCCTATGGCACCGGGATCGTCTCGGCGCTGCTGTCGCCCGGCCTGATCCGCCGCTACGGCGGGGTACGCGCCACCCAGGCGGTGTTGCTGGCGGCCGTCGGCATGGTGCTGATCGCCGCCACCGGGCACCTCGCGTCGCTGGCGCTCGCCGCGGTGGTGCTGGGGCTGGGTTATGGCGCGGCGGCACCGGCCAGCACGCACCTGCTGGTGCCGCAGACGCCCAGGTCGGTGTTCAACATGGTGATGTCGCTGCGGCAGATCGGCGTGCCGCTGGGCGGGGTGCTGGGGGCGCTGATCCTGCCGCCACTGGCACTCGCGGTCGGCTGGCGCCTCGCGCTGCTGGCGGAACTCGGGCCGCTACTGCTGTTGCTCGGCCTGATGGAGCTGCCGCGCCGGCGCTGGGACGCCGACCGCGATCCGCACGCCCGCGTCTTCGGCCGCGTCCTGCTGGCCCCGTTCGCGCTGCTGCGCGACGCGCGGATCCGCCGCCTGTCGATCGCCAGCTTCGTCTATTCCGGCATGCAGCTCTGCTTTGTTGCGTTCATGACGGTGCAACTGACGACGACCGGAGGCTTCGACCTGGTGACCGCCGGGCGCATGCTCGCGGTCTACCAGGTGGCCGGCACGGTCAGCCGGCCGATCTGGGGCTGGGTTGCCGACAAGCTGCTGTCGCCCAGCCGGACGCTGGCCGTGCATGGCGCCGGCATGGCGGTCGCCGCGGTGGCGGCCGGGCAGATCGGCCCCGGGTGGCCAGGCTGGGCGGTGGTGACGGTGGCCGTAGCGGCCGGCTGCACCGCCGGCGGCTATACCGGCGTGGCCTACGCCGACTATGCGGCCCTCGGCGGGACCCGCCGCACCGAGGCGACCGGCCTCGGCACCGCCATCATGTTCGCCGCCGTCATGCTGATCCCGCCGAGCTTCGGCGCGGCGGTCACCGCCATGGGCAGCTACGCCGCGCCCGATATCGCTCTGGCGGTGCTGGCGGCGATCAGCGCGCTATTGCTGTGCCGGGGGCCGTGATGGGCCGAAAGCCGCGTGGCCTCACCGAGTCGGACCGCGCCGCCTGGGCTGCCTACGCCGCGCGCATCGCCGGGCTACCCGGCCGCGCCCCGCCGACCCCGCCGACCCCACCCGCCCCGCCGAACCAGTTAGCCCTGCCGAACCAGTCAGCGCCGCCGCGCCAGTCCGCACCGGCGGCCCCACTCGCACAGGTCGCGCAGCCGGAGGCACCCGCGCCGGCCGCCGTCCTGCCGCCGCGGCCCGGGCTGCCACCGCGGCAGTCGCCGGCAGCGCAGGCAGTGCGTCGGCCGCTGGCCGTCGGCGATGCGCCGGGCGGCGTGGACGGCGCCTCCTGGCAGCGCCTCCGCAGCGGCAAGTTCTCGCCCGAGCGCAAGCTGGATCTGCACGGTCTCACCGCCCAACGGGCCTACCACGCGCTGGTGGCGTTCCTGCGCACCGCGCATGCCGACCGGCTGCGCTGTGTCGAGGTGATCACCGGGCGGGGCAGCGGTGACGAGACCGGCGTGTTGCGCCGCGAGCTGCCGCTATGGCTGAACCGGCCCGACATCCGCCCGCTGGTGCTGGCGGCCGCCCACCCGCACGCCGCCAATCCCGGCGCGGTCCGGCTGCTGCTGCGGCGGGTGCGATAGCGTCGTCATTGCGGTGTCGTAGCGACGTGGCAATCCCCCGCCTGGCGAGCCGGCGCCGCTTGTCAGGCGGGGGAGGATTGCCGAATAGATACGATCTAGCAATGACGGCGCAGGCGGACCGGGAAGACACTGCCTCCCCGGACCAAGCCTGCCCGCGACCGATCGCCGACCGCTGCCTAGTGCAGCCAGCCCGCCAGGATCGCCAGCAGCAGCAGCGCCACGATGTTGGTGATCTTGATCATCGGGTTCACCGCCGGCCCGGCGGTGTCCTTGTATGGATCGCCCACCGTGTCGCCGGTCACCGCCGCCTTGTGCGCGTCGGAGCCCTTGCCGCCGTGGTTGCCCTCCTCGATGTACTTCTTCGCATTGTCCCAGGCGCCGCCGCCCGAGGTCATCGAAATCGCCACGAACAGCCCGGTGACGATGGTGCCCAGCAGCATCGCCCCCAGCGAGGCGAACGCCGCCGCCCGCCCTGCGATGATGTCGATCACCACCCACAGCACGATCGGCGCGCACACCGGTAACAGCGACGGGATCAGCATTTCCTTGATCGCCGCCTTGGTCAGCATGTCCACCGCGCGGCCGTATTCCGGCTTGGCGGTGCCTTCCATGATGCCGGGGATCTCGCGGAACTGCCGCCGCACCTCCACCACCACCGAGCCCGCGGCGCGACCCACCGCGGTCATGCCCATGGAGCCGAACAGATACGGCAGCAGGCCGCCGATGATCAGCCCGACCACCACGAACGGATTCTGCAACGCGAAATCGACGTGCAGCGTCGGGAAGTAGTGCGTCAGGTCCTGCGTATAGGCGGCGAACAGCACCAGCGACGCCAGGCCCGCCGAGCCGATCGCGTAGCCCTTGGTCACCGCCTTGGTGGTGTTGCCCACCGCGTCCAGCGCGTCCGTGGTCTTGCGCACGTCGGGCGGCAGGTCGGCCATCTCGGCAATGCCGCCGGCGTTGTCGGTCACCGGGCCATAGGCGTCCAGCGCCACGATCATGCCGGCCAGCGACAGCATGGTGGTGACGGCCACCGCGATGCCGAACAGCCCGGCAATCATCGACGCGACGATGATGCCGATGCAGATGACCACCGCCGGCAGCGCGGTCGCCTCCATCGAGATGGCCAGGCCCTGGATGACGTTGGTGCCGTGGCCGGTGGTCGAGGCCTGCGCGATCGAGCGCACCGGGCGGAACTCCGTCGCGGTGTAGTATTCGGTGATCCAGACGATAGCGCCGGTCACCGCCAGCCCGACCAGCGCGCAGATGAACAGCTCCAGCCCGGTCACCGACCCGCCACTGCTCATCGGCAGCGGTGTGCCGAAGCCGACGAACCAGCCGATGACGATGGCGACGCCCACCACCGACAGCCCGCCGGTCACCAGCAGCCCGCGATACAGCGCTTTCATGATGCCGTTGTCGGGGCCGAGTTTCACGAAATAGGTGCCGACGATCGAGGTGAGGATGCAGATCGCGCCGATGCCCAGCGGCAGCAGCAGCAGTTCGTCGCGCACCGCGCCGGTGAACTCGATCGCCGCCAGCAGCATGGTGGCGACGATGGTCACCACGTAGGTCTCGAACAGGTCGGCCGCCATGCCGGCGCAGTCGCCCACGTTGTCGCCCACGTTGTCGGCGATCACGGCGGGGTTGCGGGGGTCGTCCTCGGGGATGCCGGCCTCGACCTTGCCCACCAGGTCGGCGCCCACGTCGGCACCCTTGGTGAAGATGCCGCCGCCGAGCCGGGCGAAGATGGAGATCAGCGAGCCGCCGAAGCCCAGCGCGACCATCGCCTCCAGCACCAGGCGCAACTGGTCGTCGGTGATGCCGGGTCCGTAGCTGCCGCGCAGGAAAAAGTAATACCCCGCGAGGCCGAGCAACCCGAGGCCCACCACCAGCATGCCGGTGATCGCGCCGGATTCGAAGGCGATGGCGAGGCCGGCGGCGAGGCCGCTCTTGGCTGCCTCCGCGGTGCGCACGTTGGCGCGCACCGAGACATTCATGCCGACATAGCCGGCGGCGCCGGACAGCACCGCGCCGATCAGGAAGCCGATGGCGACGTGAATGCCGAGAAAGATGCCGAGCAGGATGAGGACCACCACGCCGACCATGGCGATGGTGGTGTATTGGCGGTTCAGGTAGGCGCGGGCGCCTTCCTGCACGGCGGCGGAGATCTCCTGCATGCGGGCCGTGCCGGCGCTGGCGGCGAGGACCTTGCGGGCGGTGATCAGGCCGTAGACCAGCGCCAGCAAACCGCAGACGATGATCAGGATCTGGGCCAGTTGCATCTAGACTCTTCCTTGTTGGAACCATCCGGGCCACGCCGGGGGAGAGGCTCCGCGAATTGGGGAGGGGTGGGAGTGGCGCGGCGGTATGCCAGAAGGTTCCATGTCAGGCAAATCGGCGGCGGGGCGATCGGTTGGCGCGGGTGCGGCCATCGGGCGTGCTGCCGCGTGCTGCGGTGTGGGGCGCGTCTCACCGGCGTCTCGTTTCCTGACAGCAGAGACGGTGACGTGTGGCGTGAGAGAAAGCGGGGCCGGGCCGCCGAGTCTCATGAGCGTCTCGTTGCGTGGCAGGCAAGACGATGACGCGTGGCGTGAGAGCCAATGGGTGCAGGCGCGCGGCCGGTGGCGTCTCGTTTCATGCCGGGAAAGAGGGTGACCGATGGCGTGAGAATCGGCCGGGCGCAGGCATTGGACGGCGCCGGCGGCGCGCCGTGCCGGCTGGTATCGGGTAACCGCCCCGCGGACGCCTTGTGGGCACGCTCGTACAGGTGCATGCGGTTTTGCGGCTGCGCGATGCCAGCCGTGAGTAAGCCGGTCGCCGCGGACGCACTGCCACGGCGGGGCGTTCTGGTGAATGGGCTCTTGCCGACCGCGGCGAGCACCGACCCGCGGAGGTCGGAGCCAGTGCGAATTGGTGCATCGACCTCTCACCCTTTCGGTCAAGCGGAAAGGTGCCGTCGGCTGGTTTCTGGCGCGGCTGGAGATGCTGGCGCGTTTCATGGAGGACGCGCCGGCGATGTCGCGCGCGGTGCGCCG
>Ga0181521_10008252_pt1 | contig 10746 bp, 9 predicted proteins | sample PEATcosm2014_Bin_32_FD_119764 | JGI IMG/M metagenome (GOLD analysis project Ga0181521, IMG submission 119764) | Peatland microbial communities from MTU Mesocosm Facility, Houghton, MI, USA - PEATcosm2014_Bin02_60_metaG | ecosystem: Environmental > Terrestrial > Soil > Wetlands > Peat | place... | reverse complement strand
TCCGCTCTGCAGCAACACGACCGCAATCAGAAAGAAGCAAACAAATACATGAACGATGGTGATCAGGATCGTTACCCACATGCACAAAACTCCAAAGGAGCCGAAGCTCGGATTCGACAATCTTTCAGTGCGAAGTCAATCTGCGAAGCTAATATGATGGTGCGGAAGGGGGGATTTGAACTACTCCATCACGTTGATAACACGTAACTTACTGATTCTGCATCCAGCCTAAAGGTCCAAATGCCCCGCAATCCCGCTTCCATTGTACGTTTATTGTACGGCGAACGTGCGCAGAAGAGAAAACCGCGCCGAAGCGCTCTCTCTCAATCCTGCAATCAACAGTTTGACATCCGGCCCTCCCATTGGTCAAGGCCGCCGTTCGCAAATGCCTGAAAATGGAGAGCATGCTTCACAGCCCCGTCTCCGGATTTTTACTGATCACTGACTCGCGAGGTCGTGGCTCGATCGACTACTTGCGGTTTGGCCACCAACCGGGACCTACTCCATTCGTGGACACTAGCGCGTTTTTCAGTACCAATCTGACAGACGAACAGATAACTTCCGGGTTGCCCGTCATCCGGGAGTAGTTGCGATCGACTCACCCCGAGTTCCTAGTACCGATACCCGTAGAATGCCGGCTACTACTTCCTCGTGAGTACAGCCGCCAGATACCGCATTTCGGACTCTACTTCTGCGTGATCGGCGACAGTGTCCGCGATTTCTTGGCGAAAGAGCTCGCGATAACGTTTGCGAAGCCTGTGGATGGCTACTTTCAGCGCTCCTTCCGACGTGTTCATTTCGCGGGCCAGGTCTGCGTATGGCGCTTCGGACTGACCGAGAAGAAACACCTTCATCCGTTCGAAATTCTCCGGGCGGCCATGCTGGACGAACTCGTCGCGCAATCTCTCCATGACGCGTTCAAGCATCGACAGCGCCCAGCGGCGCTCGAAAATCCGATCTGGCGTCTCGTTGTGACCGGGCTCTCTCTGATACCGTTCTTCACCGGATGAAAATTCAAGGGACACAACTGCTCCGCCACCGCGTTTCTGGGCTCGCTGACGGTCTTGTTCGTCCGCCGCGAAGAATTTCAAGGAAGTCAAAATAAACGATCGAAATCGACCCTTTTCCGGATCGGCTCTATCGAGATATCGCCCTTCCAGCACGCGCGTGAAGAATTCCTGTGTGAGGTCCTGCGCTTGATCCGGAGCATAACCACGCCTGCGCAGATAGGCATAAAGCGGATACCAGTAGTTCTCGCACAGAGAAACTAGCGCGGAACGAGCATCCTTCCGTTGTGGATCGCCAGCCGCGACCACCAGGGTCCACCGCGTCGTCGGAAACTGAGATGATCCTGGAAGAGTGTGCATGGTCTGGCTGTTCATGGTCTTATCCTCGCGAGACCTCTAAAGCAGGATAAGGAATCAGAAGTAAAAAGTTACAGCGCAATCGCTAAAGCCCATCGTATTCTGCTCTGGCACTTTTCAGGATCGGAACGTCGGGGTCGGCATTCTTCCAGAGCGAGAGGAAGTCCTCGTATGCACTTTTTGCCTTGATCCTGTCTCCTGCCAAGACATACGCTCTCCCGAGTTGCAGATGCGACAGTGCACCGATGGGATCCAGCCCCACAAGACCGCGATGATTGAGAATCTTATGAAACTCGGCCGCCGCTTCCGCATAACGATGGGTGGCCATTAAAGCTACGCCTCGGACGTAGGCCGAATGCAAACCGCCAAGATAGAAATGATTGAAGTTGAGGCCATTAGCAGCCAGCTCATAGGGCAAAGAGATTTGCAGTTCATCCAGGCTGTTTACGGGCTTCCCGCGCTGCAGCGCCGATACAGCACGAAGAACAGGGACATAGGTAAATTTCACAAAAGTGTCTTCCGGGAATCGTTTTTCTAAATCGTTGGCAAGCGCCTCTGATCGAGAAGACTCTCGCGAAAGAGCCAGGGCAAGGCCGGCAGCGTATTGGACGTCCCGGCCCTTTGAAAGCTCGAGTGCCGCCAATGCGTTGTTTTTTGCTTCGGCACCATTTCCATAAACGGCTTCCAACACCGCTTGGGCGGCCCGATAACTTGCCGCCTTCTCGCGCTCCCCCTCTTGCAGGGCCAGATTCGCAGCCCGGCTCGACGATCGCCGCGAGTCCCGCAGGCGACCGGAACGAGCCAGAGCGAGAGCCTCCTCGTGAGCCACCCAGTGTTCCGCTCCATGCTTGCCCTTGGACAGAGCGACTACTCGATCCATCTGCTCCTTGTCGTCCTTTAACGCAGCGAGGGTGTATTGAAACACCAGGAGATAAGGTTCTTCCACTTTGCGTTCGGCGGCTTGCTCAAGAGTCTTCTCGGCTTCGGGGAAACGGTCGAGGAAAAACAAACTCGATGCCAGATTGTGGTACCCATAGACCACGGTAGGATCGGCCGCGATCTGTTCTCGGGATATTTCAATGGCTCTTTCAAACCGGCCGGTCCCCTGGGTGGAAAGGCCCCCCAACAAATCGTGGGGGCTCGGTTGCTTACCGCTAGGATACGTCTGATACCAGGTCTCAAGCGTTTGGTAGGCCTTTTCCAGATTTCCCGTCACCTCGCGCTCGTAGATGAAGTCGATAAAGAACTTCTCCCGGTCGCTGACTCGATCCCGCAGTTGCCAGGCTTTGGTGGTGCTTTCAGCCGACAACACCGACTCCCCAATATCGCTATAAGCCAGTCCCAAATCCGCATACGCCATCGCGAATTGGGGATCGATTTCGATGGCACGACGGAAAAAAGGGACGGCGGCGGCGCTCCCTGCCGATAGATTAGCCTTCATCCCAGTGCTGTAGGCCTTAAGAGCTTCGAGTGACGGCGTCGTAGCCTCGGCAAGCGGTGTCGAGTGCTTTTCCACGGTAGCCAACGATTCGCCTGCTCGAGTTCTGAATTCGCGCACGATCTGACTGAGGGAATTCAGGACACCTTCTCTGTTTGCCGATACCGCCTGCTCTTCATCCAGAATGCTTCCCGTGTTGCAGTTCTCCGCGCGCAGGCCCACCACATACCGGCTTCCGAGTGCTGCGATTGAGCCTGCTAACATCGCGGTGCTGCCAGTTCGTTCACAGATCTGCCGCGCGGTTTCCCGAGTCAGCCGCGCATCTTCCGGCTGGCCCATCAACGCGAGCGTCGCCTGGATCTGCTGGTCGGAAATCAGGCTGAAGAACGGCGACTGTTGAAGCTCCACAGACAGCCCCTGGCGAAGCGTATCGTCAAAAACCGGATCGCCAGTCTTATTGTCGAAATCCGCCAAGACAATCGTGTCCTTGTCAGTCAGTTTGGGTCTTGGCGAGGTGTTGCGGTGCATGAGCGACCAAACCGTCAGCCCGGCTAAAGCGATGAACACGAAACCGGCAGCTGTTCCGAGAACCGCCGATCTATGCCTGCGAACAAACTTGCGCGCCCGGTACAAGCCGCTTGGTGGAGAGGCCAGAACCGGCCGGTGTTCAACATATCTCTCGATATCGGAGGTCAGCTCGGCCACCGAAGAGTATCGACGCTCCCGCGCTTTTTCCAGAGCCTTGCCCGTGATCCAGTTGAGATCGCCATCTACGAGGCGGCGCAGGGAAGCTGGGTCGGTCTGGCGTTGCGAGGCGATGTCGGCTGTCGCTGCGCCCATTGCACTCAGCTTTCGCGAAAGCGATGGGGCCTCTTCTTCACGAACGATCCGCAGCATCTCGGCTAACCCTTCCTGCCGCAATTTGGTTGAGTCGAAAGGGACCGCTCCGATGAGGAGCTCGTACAAGATCACACCGAGCGAATACACGTCCGAGCGCTCATCTACGTCCCCGGTCATCACCTCGGCCTGCTCCGGACTGGCGTATTCCGGAGTGCCAACCATCTGGCCGAATTGAGTCAGCAGAGTCTTCTCCACGGCCCATTGGTCGGTAGCTTTTGCGATGCCGAAGTCGATCACTTTGGGAACAGGATTTTCCTCCAGTTCCATCACTAGAACATTCGACGGCTTGAGGTCGCGATGGATGACGCCTTTCTGGTGCGCGTGCTGAACCGCACGGCACACCGAGAGAAATAGCTCCAGGCGTTGGCCGATCGCCATCCGCTTGCGGTCGCAATACTGCGTGAGGGGGACCCCCTCGATGTACTCCATCACGAAGTAGGGCCGGCCCTTTGGCGTGGCGCCTGCGTCGAAGATGCGGGCGATACTCGGGTGGTCCATCATGGCCAGCGCCTGGCGTTCGTTTGCAAAACGGGCCAGCACCTGACCCGTATCCATTCCGAGCTTTACAACTTTGAGCGCCACAAGACGGCGAATAGGTTCGCGCTGCTCGGCGAGGTAAACGGTTCCCATGCCGCCTTCGCCAAGAGGTCGAAGGATGTCATAACGGCCGAAGTCGTCATCAGAGACTCCCGCCGTCACTGTGTCGACGGTTTCAATTCCGGAGTCGTTGCCGCCAAGCGAACTCTCGAACACGCCCTGCATCAGGCATTTAGGGCACAGTCCCGCGGGATCATCAGAACCCAATTCCGTTCTGCATTGAGGGCAGTTTGCCATCTGGGATAGATTTGCAGCGCCCCATTTTAATCCCTTCGCTGAGGCTTCTGTAACCTTTCGCCCTGCGATTCCTTATTCGTGCTAGGTGCGCCGAATTGAGACTGGCCACCCAATCGATCAAGTCGAAAAGGAGATCGTCATGAGAAACGTTTGGTTTGGTTGTCAAGTTGTGTGTCTTCTGGCAGCTTCCGCGTTCTATGCGCAAAACATGGTCGCGCAGGAGTCTGTAAAGATGAGATTTTCGGGAACTTCTGCGCCCAGCACAATCAATCTCCAACAACCCGACACAAGTAATGACGGTGACAACTTCGCCGGGCAAGGTACGCTGGGTTCGTTCACCGTTACGAATGTGCGAGCGATCGCAAATTCTCCGGGAACGTCCAGCACTTGCTCGGGCTCAAATCAGATCTATCTCCCGGAACTGGCCGGCGCGGGCGTTTTTCGGTTCCAGGATAGCAGTCTATTGGAAGTTAATCTCACGCAGGGAGGGGATTGCATAAATCTCACCACTGGAGAGGCCCACTGTAGCGTGACGTTTCAAATCACCGGTGGGACCGGCCGTTTCCATCATGCATCCGGCGTCCTTACAATGACTGAGACGGTGGAGACAGTGGCAGCCGACGCCCTGGGCAACCCTGTTTTTTTTGCCGCTACGGGGGGTTTTACGGGAACGATCTCTGGGGTGGCCAGAGAGGGCATCACAGATCGCGAGAAAGAGTAGAGGATCTGACCGACGTGGCTACACTCGGGGTTTCGCGAGCATGCTCGCGAAACCCTGCGCGTTCGCGCGTAATTATAGACCGGGCAGGACGATGCGTACGCGGGTGCGACGATTCTAGATGCATCGTCGGCTAACCGGAAACTATCCGGCTGCACAGTATTAAGTCCTGCTAAGTCGGCCAGGCACCAGTTTTCCGGAAGCAATCCAGAATGAGATTTTCCTGAACTCTGGGGCCGTTTCCGGGGGTGTATTTCTGTCTTGGCGCGCAATGTGAGCTCGATGAGCGCTTTGCCCTGAAATCACCAATGAGGAATTCAGGCTTGATCGTTCGGCCGAAGCGCCTCTGGTCGGAGCATTGAATCCAGCTCTTTGCCCACACGCAGGATCGGAGGTACGCAAAGGCGTCACGCATTTCTCGCGGTTGCAGACAGGCGCGCAGCCTCTTTCAAGCGGGGCGCGCACGGAGCTGCTGCGCTGCTTAATCTCACGCGTTGAGAACGGCCACACGGTGCCCACAGTGGAAACGCTGGAGAAGATGGCGCGCGCTGGGTAACAAGATCAATTATGGTCTTGACAGGTATTAGAGTACGGTCGTACTCTAACGTCATGCGATACTCGGTGAAACACAAAGCGCAGAACCACGAGAATATTCTTTCCGTAGCCGCTCGCTCCTTCCGCGAGCATGGCGGGAGCAGCGGCATCGGAACGGTGATGAAGAAGACAGGCCTTACGAAAGGGGGCTTCTACCGGCACTTCAGGAGCAAGGACGACCTCTTCGTTGGAGCGGTGGCACGAGCAGCCGACGAGGCGGGAAGAGGCATGGTGGAGGTTGCAAAGTCCGCGCCCGAAGGTCAGGCTCTGCGGGCCATCATCGAACGCTATCTAAGCGCGAGCCACGCGAAGTCGCTGGGAACGGGTTGCCCGCTCTCCGCCCTCGGGCCGGAGTTCGCACGAAAGCCGTTGTCAGTGCGGAAACGGATTGAGGCGTTGCTGGAAGAGTATCGGGAACGGCTATTGCCATTTATTCCTGGTCAGACGCGAGAAGAAAAACTAACGAAGTGCAGGTTGCTGTTTCCCAGTATGGCGGGAGTGTTGATGATGGCCCGCGTTACCTCGGCTCCTCAAAGACGTGAGCAGATGTTGATGGAGGCGAGGAACTTCTTTATAAAGTGCTTCGCTGAAGAGTAAAAGGTTTGTCCGGAAGAATACGGTCGTACTCTCTTTTGGGCGGTGGAACCATACTAAAACAGACCACGGATGAAGTCGATTCGACGGGACGGAAATGAGAGTGGAGACGATATAAGCGAGTAAGGAGAAGAACCACCATGACGGTCGAACCGATTTGGATGGAATTCCTGCTAGCGGTCCACGTGACGGCCGGTTTCGGTGCCTTTCTGCTTGCTCCCGTAGCGCTGATGACGTCCAAGGGCGGCAAACAGCATAAGCGGTGGGGAATGGTTTACCTGTGGTGCATGGGCCTGGTGGCGGGGACCGCGCTGCCAATGGCATTGTTCCGGCCGGTGCTGTTTCTGGCGCTGGTAGCGATTCTGTCGTTTTATCTCGCGTTCACTGGCTATCGCGTGCTGAAGCTCAAGAGTCTCGCCGGCGGCAACACGCAACCTGTGGATTGGATCGTGACCGGTGCTTGTTTCTTTTCTTCTGCGGCGCTGCTGTTGCTAGCTGTGTTGCGTCCGGCCTTGGTGCAGCATATGGGCATTGTGGCGATTTTGTTCGGCGCCCTGGGCATTCGCACATCAGGGATGCACCTGCTTAGCTTCGTGCGGAAGCCGACGGACAAGATGTTCTGGTTGTACAAGCACTTCCAGCATTTCATTGCCAGTTACATTGCGGCATGGACGGCGTTTAGCACGGTGACGCTGCCGCAACTCTTCGGCCATACTCTGTGGTTGTGGATCTGGCCGTCGGCCATCGGTGTGCCCGCCATCCTCCTGACGACGGCTTATTACAAACGGAAATTCACCCCGCGCGAGCGAGCAGTGACCACGGTTGCGGTGTAAGAACCGGCAGCATCCCGCCGGCCCTGGCCGAAGATGTGCGAAAACCGGCCGTACAGGGCAGAGCTGGGGGTCGCGATACCGATCATAAGGAAGTTGTTGCCGTAGTCGGTGGCACAGACGACCACCGGCGGCACAGGCACGGATAGGTCCTCAAAAGGCTTGTAGGAAGTGATCTGCGCGGTTCTACTCTTGCATTGCTCCCGAGTGACGGGCTATGCGGATGTTATGCGCTTGGAGGGTCTTGGTGCGGATGGAGAGATTCGAACTCTCATGGGTTTCCCCGCCGCCCCCTCAAGACGGTGTGTCTGCCAGTTCCACCACATCCGCAAAATAAGAACCTAACTGGCGACACGACCCTAGAAGGGACTGGGGGATTTGAACTACTCCATCACGTTGATAACACGTAACTTACTGATTCTGCATCAGGCTCAAAGGCCCAAATGCCCCGCAATCCCGCTCCCATTGTACGTTTATTGTACGGCGAACGCTCGCAGAAGAGAGAACCGCGCCGAAGCGCTTTCTCTCAATCCTGCAATCAACAGTTTGACATCCGGCCCTCCTATTGGTCAAGGCCGCCGTTCGCAAATGCCTGAAAATGGAGAGCATGCTTCGCAGCCCCGTCTCCGGATTTTTACTGATCTACTGACTCGCGAGGTCGTGGCTCGATCGACTACTTGCGGTTTGGCCACCAACCGGGACCTACTCCATTCGTGGACACTAGCGCGTTTATCGTTCCCGATCCTCCATTTTGCACGTAAACCAAATTGGATGAGTGCATTGGTCTGTTGGCAGCAGTTGAGAAGTGCAAACGCTTGTTTGCGATGAATCCAATGCGAGTCCAACAAGGCGCTACCAGAGGGTTCGCCTACCCTCGTCAGGCCCTGGAAGACCGGATATTCGAGTTTTTCCTTTCCGCGGCATTCAACGCTATCATGAGTGTCTCGCCGGAAACCGTTCCCGATACGCGCTCGGAGCAATTCCGAAGGACCGTTCAAAGGCGCGCCAGAAATTATCGCCGTCGCTAAATCCCACCGAACACGCTACGCCCTCCACCGTACACTCCGGCGCGGAGAGGCGGCGCCGCGCTTCGTCCAGCCGCAGTCGCCGCACAAACGAAGCCGGGCTACACCCGAACTCCTGTGTAAAGCGCCGCGAAAACTGCCGTGGGCACAACGAAACTCGCGCCGCAAGCGCCTCGACCGAAAGATCGTGCTCCAGGTGCGCCGTCATCCACGGCAAAAGGTCCGCAATGCGGCTGCGCGATTCTACTTGAAACTGCAGCGGCTCCGAATACTGCTCCTGTCCTCCGGACCTCTTCATGTACACGACCAGTTCGCGCGCGACCGAAAGCGCTACCTCCGAGCCGAAGTCCTCCTCAATCAGAGCCAGCGAAAGATCGATGCCCGCCGTCACTCCCGCGGCGGTCCAGAACTTCCCATCCCTTACGTAAAGCGAGCCGGAATCTACCTTCAGTTTGGGATAACGCTTCGACAGATCTCCAGTGAACCTCCAGTGCGTCGCGACTCTTCGGCCGTTCAACAATCCCGACGGTGCGAGGCCATAGATTCCCGTGCAAATCGACGCGATCCGCCGAATCGAGCCCGCGTTCTTCTGCAACCAGACCGTAAGCTTGTGGTGGCCATTCGGCTCGCGCAAGCCTCTGCCGCCGGGAATGAGGAATGTGTCCACATCGCGAATGTCGAAGAGGCTTTTTTCCGCCGTGATCGTGAGCCCGAATTCTGAGCGAAACGTTTTCCCCTCCAGCGCGGCTATGGTTACCCGATAACAAGCTTCTTTGCGCGCCATTTGCGAGTTCTGGTGCGCGCTTGCAAACGCCTCCATAGGTCCCACGAGGTCCAGGCCCATGATTTCGTCATAACCCAGGATCGCGATGTGTCTCGGTTTCATTTATGTGCACGGACGGAGCGGTCAATCACTTGAAGCACGCCTTTCGCGAAATGTCTCAAAAAGACGGATAATTGTCATTTGAGACATTCCAGTGTAGCCGTAAGCTGGTTTTGTTCGCAAATTCTTCAAGCAAGAGGTCCAACAATGACAAAAGGAATCCGCACGGTTTCCGCTCTGATCGCGCTGTGCGGCGCGTTCGCCGCGGCAAGCTACTTTCACCGGGCAAATGCGCAATCTGGCTCTGCCCAGTTGCGCATCCTCAAACCGCCCGCCACTGGAGCGATCAACGTGGCCTTCATCGTCTCCGACCAGACCGCTCTGATCGATCTTGCAGGGCCATGGGAAGTATTTGGCGATGCCATGACCACTCACGATGGCCGGCCCTGGCGCGGTGGCGACGATATGGTCATGCCCTTCAACCTGTACACCGTCTCCGACTCGCAGAAATCGATCTCAGCCGCCGGTCTTCAGATCGTTCCCAACTTCACCTTCGAGAATGCCCCCAGGCCCCAGGTGATCGTCGTTCCCGCACAGGGCGGCCGAACCGAGGCGCAGAAGAGATGGTTGCTGGAGAACGCCAAGACGGCGGACATAACCATGTCGGTGTGCACCGGCGCCTCCATGCTCGCTGCCTATGGCCTGCTCGACCATCAAAGAGCAACCACCCACCACCTGTTCGTGGATGACATGCAAAGGAAGTATCCTGCAGTGCATTTCGTCACTGGACTGCGCTACATCGATAATGGCAATTTTGCGACTGCGGGAGGACTGAGTTCCGGAATCGATCTCGCCCTGCATGTGGTTGAACGGTATTTCGGAAGCGAAATTGCGCAAGCGACTGCCGACTATATGGAATATAAAGGTGAGCTGTGGAAGAACCCGCAGTACGGAACCGTCAAGAGTGTCCCGGCTCGGTGAAGAATCCTTCGACGCCACAGGCGGTGATGGCTGCCGACCGATGGCAACCCTAGAACACGGAGACGCAAATGAGAAAGCTCAGAATCATGGAACACATCTCGCTGGACGGCGTGATCCAGCACTCCGCCGATGACGGCGATTTCCCCTACGGCGCCTGGACCGTGCCCTATCGGACCCCCGCTGGGAGGGACGAAATCATTGCGGCGTATAGCGGGAGCTACGCTCTGCTGCTTGGCCGTCGCACCTACGATATCTGGTCGGGCTTCTGGCCAAAGGCGCCAAGCAGTCCATTGGCGGATGGCATCAATGCGGCAACAAAGTATATCGCTACCCACCGTCCCGAAAGTCTCGAATGGGGCCCGTTCGAGGCCCTTGGACCGAACATCGTCGAGGACATTCGCCGCATCAAGTCTCAGGACGGCCCGGACCTTATCCTCTCGGGTAGCTCCACGCTGACATCGACGCTGCTCGAACATGGGCTTGCGGATGACGTCCTGCTCGTCGTCTATCCCGTCCTGTTGGGCACGGGCAAGCGCATCTTTGCGGATGGAACCCCGCCACGCTCATTCGAGCTCGTCAGCACGAAAGCATTGCCGTCCGGCATCATCCTCAGTTTGTACAGGGTCGCCGGGCCTTTGAAGACCG
>Ga0181521_10008250_pt1 | contig 10747 bp, 6 predicted proteins | sample PEATcosm2014_Bin_32_FD_119764 | JGI IMG/M metagenome (GOLD analysis project Ga0181521, IMG submission 119764) | Peatland microbial communities from MTU Mesocosm Facility, Houghton, MI, USA - PEATcosm2014_Bin02_60_metaG | ecosystem: Environmental > Terrestrial > Soil > Wetlands > Peat | place... | reverse complement strand
TCCCTTCTGGAGAGGGGAACGCGGGCCGTTTCCGTTCTGGGCGACTGCCTCGGCCGAAAGCGTAAGCGACTTGGCGGGCGGCCGGACGTTCTTGAGCGTGACCTTCTTTCCGCCGCCGACTTGCAACACCGGCGACTTGCGCAGCACTTCGAGCATCCGATCGACGAACGAGCCGTGGTCCTCGGAGCTGCCGGCTCCGACCTCGGAGGTGTCGGCCTCGTAGTCAACCGGCGTCGGGATCGTCGCCTCGACGCAGAACGGGCCCGAAACGCGCGTGATGCTGCTCGTGGCCTCGGGGCGATCGACGAGCACTTCCTGGTCGGGCGGCTCGTCGTTGGCGATCGATTTGAGGGTGACGTGGGGAACGATTCCGCCGACCTCCTCGCCCCTGTTGTTCTGCTTGCGTTGATAAACGAAGCCGCCGGCCGGCCCTCGCGCATCGTCCTTGAGCTGATAGTAGGGAAACGTCGCAGTGAGCAGGCGCTGTCGCGCCAGCGCGAGCGGAACGCGGCTAGTGTCGATCGCGATCCAGCGGCGTCCCCACCTTTCGGCGACGTACGGCGTGGTACCACTGCCGCAGGTAGGATCGAGAACTAGGTCGCCAGGATCGGATGCCATTAGCATGCATCGACCGATCGCGGCCGTCGATGTTTGCACCACGTATACTTTGGGGTCCGTCCGACTTTGAATTGATCCACTTATATCTGTCCAGACGTTGCCGATCGCGCTTGCGGGAAAATCGTCCAAGAAGCGTACTTGGCTTAGGGTGCTTCCCCCTCCAGCCTGAAGGCGTCGTCTCTCGACCAGCCTGCGCAAACCGTTGACAGAGGTTTTCCAATGTGAATTTGCGCCAGGGTGAAATGTCCTGCCCTCGAACTCGAATGAAACCGTTGTATCGGGCCTGAACTCGGCTGCTACGAGGTTGTCCAACCGATATCGACGAGAGCCCCCCGGTAACGTTGAAGGATTTCCTTTCTCCTCGGCTGCCATTGCGCGCCTCGTACCATCGGCTAGTTCAACCTGATCATAGCGCTCGGCCGCTTCATCTTCCGAAAGTTTGCCCACATAAAGTTGCCTGTATTTGGCGCGGTCCTTCTGCCGCGCATAGCACAGAATGAAGTCTGCAATTGAGGGCAAGGCTGTGGACTCAACGTACGAGAGCTTCTTGAGGGTTATGACGGAAAGGAAATTGTCACTGCCGAACACCTCATCCATAACCTCACGGACGTGGTGGAGATTTTCATCGCTGATCTGAACGAACACGCTCCCGCTCGGCGCCAGAAGTTCGCGCGCGAGCAGCAGCCGGTCGCGCAAGTAGGTGAGGTACGAATGCAGCCCGAGCTCCCAAGTATCTCGGTACGCCTTCACCATTTCGGGCTCGCGCGTCATGTCATCGTCGTCGCTGTGGCTCACGTCGCGCTTGCGCACGAACGGCTGAAAGTTCGAGCCAAACTTCACGCCATAAGGCGGGTCGATGTAGATCATCTGCACCTGCCCGCCCAGCCCCTCGTAATGGAGCAGCGAGTTCATCACGGCGAGCGAGTCGCCCAGGATCATCCGGTTGACCCATTTGTCCTTGTGCTCGTAGGCGCGCAGCACCTGGTCCGCGATCGGATGCTGCGGGTCGGCGAACAACGCAAGCTCCATCTGGGTGTCGCGCTTGTGACCGCTGAGCGTCTCGATAATTGCCTTGGTCGAGAGCCGCTCGTGGACGAACAGCGGCAGCGTCGGTACGTCGAACGACAGCCGCTCCGCCTTGCCGGCCCAATCAAGAAAGGGCTTGCCCAGCCGCTTTAGCTGCTCGACCGCCTCGCGAAGTCCCCCGACGCTCGCCATTTCCCGGCCGTCACCGCCCTGGAACTCACGGGGCTCCTCGAAGATATGCGGCGGGGGCAGTGCCGCCGCCTCGTCAATGAGCGCGAGCAACCATTCGGCGAACTCGCGGGCCGGGTTCTGACCGTCCCAATCGAGCGCCGGCGAGAGCGACGAATCGTAGCGATACGTGGCCGGCGGTTTCCTCTTCTTGAACTGCGCCTGCACGCCGACATCGGGCCGGAGAAGGCTCTCCGCCTCGGGATGCCGGTAGGTTTTGGCCTCCGACCTTCCGGCCTTGGTCCTCGGTGGCCCTTTCCGTGTCGTCATACGCCCCCTGAGCGTGCGCGGTTCGTCGCAGCGGTCGGGCGCACGATAGCATTAGGCGCCCCACCCCGCAAAAAACCCCGATCCCGCAAAGCGCGGACGGCCGTCTCAGAATCCCGGACCGCCGATTACCCGCCACCTGCCGGCGGCGAATTCCAGCCGATAGACCGCCGGCATCGGGATCGCCGCCCAGAACTCGAAGTCTACGCGAGGCTCGAACGCATTGAGCGCGAGACCGATTAGATTGCCGTGGCTGCCGAGCACCAGCGTGCCGGATGGATGCCTGATTCTAAGATTTTCGAACACCGAGAGTATGCGAGCCTGCGCGGCGCGGCCCGATTCTCCGCCCGGCAGCGCGTGATCGAAGTCGCGCCAGGAGCGCTCCAGATGTTCTCGCCAGTCGGGAAGGTCGTCGGCCGGTGACAGCAGCCGCTCTCGAAGATCGTCTACGAGCTCGATTTCGATCCCGAGCTTGCGCGCGATCGGCTCCACGGTCTGGATCGCGCGGAGGTAAGGGCTCGAGATCACGGCGCGAACGCCCGCATCGGCGAGGCTTGCTGCGAGGCTCTCCGCCAATGCGGCCGCGTCGCGATGACCGCGGCCGGTAAGCGGCCGCTCGTGCTCGGCGAAATTGCCCTGCCCCGGACGGACCGGATCGGCATGCCGTATAAGCAGGACCGTCACGCGCTCGTCGCTCATCGTCTCACGTCTCACCTCGATCCGGCGCCGCGAGCCTTACGGTATCGGTGATGACGGCAAGGCGTAAAGCAGCCCACTCCATCGCCGGCCGCCTTTGTGGGTCCGCCCGCCTGTTTCAGATTCGCGACAGGCGCTGTTGCAGCCTCGGGACCCCGTTCGCATCTTCGACCGCCCACGCCCCGAGAAAGCATATAATAACCGTCAGTAGTCTTCCGTAACAACTAGTTAAACCAGGCCGGCGCGGCTGGCACGCTCTTGGCAACGGCCTCGCACCTATGGCGACGCTACCAGCCGTCTCGTGCGGCTCGTGCGATCTGGTGGCCGTGCGGAGGGGATATAGTCAATGAAACTCGAACGCGGTTTGTCCGCAATTACGTTGTTGGCGGCGTTGCTCTGCCGGTTCGGGACGGCTTCAGCGCAAAGCTCCCCTGTGGCGTCCCCCACGGCGACACCCATACCTTCGACTTGCGCGTTCCAGGACTGTGCGCTACAGGGCACCCCGGTCGACTGCCGGACGGCTACCGAACCCCAGCCGTCTATGTTTGGCGTATCGGGCGGCAACTACGACAGCATTAGCAAGGGCGCGTGCTGCACGGGCACTTTGGGTGCGGCGGTCCAGGATACCACGGGCAATCAGTACGTGCTGAGCGCTAATCACGTTTTGGCGCGAGCGAGCAGCACCAGCAAGTCGGCCCACAAAAACGAGCTGATTGTGCAACCTGGACTGCTCGACCTTGGATGCTGGCAGGACCAAGGCGACCAGGTCGCGAAGCTCTGGAACTGGGTGCCGCTCAAATTCGGCGCCGGAGCGGTCAACACCTTGGACTGCGCCATCGCGAAAGTTGAAAGCGGGGGCATGGATCCGAACGGCTATATCTTTAATGTCGGAACAATCAGCCCCGTTTCCTTCCCGGTTTCCGACCTGGTGGACGCAAGTTACGTCATGAAGATGGGCCGCGAGACCTGCCTGACGCTGGGGCAGATCGACGCCATCGACGCCATGGGCAAAGTCACGTACGTGAAGGGCGAAAACGAGCTGAGCTCGGGCACTGCGAACTTTGATCATCAGATACTCGTTGAAGGGGCTGCTGGCACGGGGCCGGGCGCGACCGTGCCCTCCTTCGTCCAGCCGGGTGATTCCGGCGCAATAGTCCTCACCGCGCCGGCGTACACTGGTCCTGCGGGAGCCTGCCCGCAAGCGATCGGTCTAATATTCGCATCCAATAACGGCGGCACTATCGCAGCAGTGAATCCGATCGACATGGTTCTAAGTGCGCTCAAGGTCTCGCTGGTCGGACAATGTGTGGCCAGCAGCCAGAGCGCGGCGGAGAGTCGGTTCTTGGCTGCGGTTGAGGGCCCAAGCGCTGCCTTGCGGAGTTCAAGGGAACAGGTCCGCATGGTCAAAGAGCACAACGCGGCCCGTTTGCTGAAGCTCGACGAGGTTGTCGCGGTTGGAATTGGAGCCGGTAACGATGCGGACCACGCCGCGCTGGTGGTCTATGTGGACAACGATCGGTCCAAAGTCGGCGCGAAAATTCCCTCGCGAATCGACGGGGTGCAGGTCACGGTCAAGCAGGCCGCCGGAGGATTCCGCGCCCAACTGGCCTGTGGGAACGCCCCATTCTCGCCGCCATGACGGGCGGCGGCCGACGCCACCTACGACGCAGCCGGGCGGGTCAGCTTGCCTGGCCGAGATGCTCCGCCGCGGCGGCCTTGGTCGTCTCCACCGCCTCGACATCGATTTGAATGTCGACCTCATCGCCGACCACCACACCGCCGCTCTCCAGGGCCTTGTTCCAGGTCAGCCCGAAATCTTTGCGGCTGATGCTGGCCGTCGCGGAAGCTCCCACGCGCTTGGCGCCCATCGGATCGGTGATCTCCGGCGTAGGACCCGTCACGTCGAGCACGACTTCTTTGGTCACGCCGTGAAGGGTGAGGTCGCCGGTAACCTTCCATTTGCCGGATCCCGCGGCTTCGACCCTGGTCGATTTGAAGGTGATCGTCGGGTACTTGTCGACCTCGAGGAAATCGGGACTCTTGAGATGCGCGTCGCGCCGGTCGACCCGCGTGTTGATCGACGAAGCGTCGATCGTCACGTTGATCTTCACCGAACTCGGGTCGGTGCCGTTAACGCTGATCGTCCCGGCGGTCTTTTCGAACTCGCCGCGCACGTTGGAGATCATCAGGTGCCGCACGCTGAAGGTGACGGCGGTGTGCGATGGATCGATCTGGTAGTCGGTGGCGCGCGCCAGTATCGGCGCAGCCGCAAGCAGCAGACCGATCGCCAATATCGTGATAGCCCCGCGTCTCATTCGATTGCTCCTCTTGGTCGGATCTTCCGGCAGACCCATTGTAGCGGCTTATTGTTCGGGCGCCAGTAGCAGCGCAGCCTGCGCTAATGGGCGGTGAGAAACGGATGGCCGGCAGGGACGCCGGCCACTACCCTGAATGAATTCGCTTGTAGTGTAGGGGCCGGCCTCCGTGCCGGCCCTCTTCTCGAAACTACCAGCGACTTGGCGGCGCTCTCAGTACAAGTGGCGGCCGCCGTCGACCCGGATGCATTCGCCGCTGACGAAATCGGTCTCGATCAAAAAGAGCACTGCCTTGGCGATTTCGTCGCCGCCGCCCCATCGCTTGAGCGGCGTAGCCTCGATCACGGCGGCGTTTTGCTCGGCGGTGAAATCGGGTGGCGCGAGAATCGGACCCGGCGCGATCGCATTGACCAGAATCTCGGGCGCGAGTTCGAGCGCCAGGCTTTCGGTCAGCGCGATCAGCGCGGCCTTGGACGCATAGTATGGCGTGTAGCCCTTGTAGCGCGGCCGGCCGCTGGCGGGGAGCCAATCGCTGATATTGATGATCCGCCCGCCGCCGCGCGCTTTCATGATCGGCGCAATCCGGGTCGAAAAAAGAAAGGCGCCGCGCGCGTTGGCGTCCATCGCGTGGTTCCAGTCGGCGGCGCTCGGCGCCGGCGTTTTCACGTAGGTCGAGGCCAGGTTGACCAGGATGTCGAGCCCGCCGAGCGACTTCACGGTCTCAGTCACCGCCGCCTCGACCTGCTGCTCATCGGTCGCGTCAACCTGGACTGTGACGGCCTGCACGCCTGCGGCCCGCGCCTGTGAGGCGGCTGCTTCGGCCTCGTCGCGCGAACGGCGATACGTCAACGCCAGAGCGCATCCGCGCGACGCGAGCGCCTGCGCGACCGCCTGTCCGACTCGCGCTCCGCCGGTGAGCATCGCTACCCTGCCCTTCGGATTCATCTCTTCATCCTTCACTTCACTCGAGCGACAGGTCAACCCGCGTGGTCGCGCCCGCTTTGATTCCGTTCGCGTTGAGCTTCGAGGGGAGCAGGAACATCCGCGAAGGATCGACCTTGCCGCTCAGTGATTTGCGAACTGCAGCGGCCCGAGCGTTCGCGAGTTGTTGAAGAGCCTTGTCAGTCACTTCGGTGTTGGTGAGCAGGAGTTTCTTCATTTCGTCAGGCGAGAGGGACTTGTCCATCCCGAGGAAGTTGCTCGGCTTGGGGAACTTCGCCGCCGCGTAGACGCGCGCCAGATACTTGTCATATTCGGCGGGCGTCAGCTCGACCGCGTCGCCACTTCCCGCGGCTGATCCAAGCGCCTCGATCTTCTGCGCGCGGATCTGCCGCGTCAATATCGCCTCGCGCAGACCGTCTCGATCGAAATTCGGATCGACTCGTCCCAGGATATCGAGCCGGATTGCGGGCCGCTGCTGCAGCGCGGTCGCGATTACGTCGAGCTTCTTGCTGCTGTCCGGCGTCAACGCCGCCAGGCCGGGCGGAAACTCGACGAACTCGAGTGACTGGCTGCCGCCCGCCATAGCGCCGATCGCGCCCGCGAGCAAACTGAACGGCGAGGTCGCCGCCCTGGCGATCAGGTTGGTCAGGGTATGGAGAATGACGGTGCCGACGCTGAACTTGGGATCGGATAGCGACCCTGAGATCGGGATATTCAGATCGATCACGCCTTTGGAATCCTTGAGCAGCGAGACTGCCAGGCGCACCGGCAGATTGGTGGCGTCGCGGCTTTCAACCCGGTCGCCGAAGGTAAGTTGATCGATCAGGATATGATTGTCCGCGGTCAGCTTCTGATTTTTGAGCAGATAGTGGAGGTCGAAGGTCAGCGTGCCCTTGACGATCGGGTAGCCGGTATATTTCGCGGAGTACGGCGTAAAGCCGCCGAGGTCGACGCCGTTCGCCTTGGCCCGCACGTCGATGAACGCGGCAGGAGCCAGCGGATTCATCGAGCCGGTGATATCGATCGGCGCGCTGCCGTTGAGTTCGGCTTTGAGCGCGAGCTCGGCGGGCGATTCGGTGTGGGTACCGAAACTCCCTACCCGCCCGCCGATATCTTCCAGCTCGGCGGAATAATTCGGCTCGATGAAGTTGTCGGCGTACTTAACGTCGCCGCCTTGCAGCGTGACTCTTCCGATCTCAATGTCGGCCCCGGGCGACTGTCCCGCCGGCGCGTGCGAGGGACTCGGCAACGCCACCTGCGCCGGCTGATTACCGGCCGTTCCTGAAGCGGGCGGCGATTTTGGCCCGGCGGTCAGATCGCGCAGATTCAACTTGCCGTCGTGGTTCAGGATCGCGCTCGCGCGAAAGTCGTCCAGAGCGATCGCGCCGACGTGAACCTCAAGCGGTCTCAGCTTGAAAGCGATTCGGCTGGCCTTGAGCGCGGTCCATTTCAGCAGAGCGCCGCCGGTCAATTTGTCGAGCAACCTGAAATCGCCAAGGGTGGCATCGCCGCGATAGCTGACCTGAAGGCCGTCCCGCGCCGCCTTCAGCGCAAGCGCTCCATTCGCGGTCAAGGCGGCCCGGGCGATAGTGGCGTTCAGCGCGCTGCCCACGTAGGGGTCCGCGGGCGCGAGATCGAGATTCACCGTGCTCACGCGGAGCTTCGCGTCAAGCGGCGCGATCGCCGCAGTGCCCGAAACCGCGAAGCCACCCTTGTTGTTGAGCGTGCCGTTGAGATCGAGCCCAATTGGCTTGGCGAAATCGTCCGATACGTATTTGACCCTCAAGTTCAGCGGGCTCAACGCAAAGATGGCGGGCCGCGCGGTCGTATCGTCCTCGAAGCGCGCTTCAGTCTTTTCCAACGCGACCGATTCGACTCGATAATGCCAGGGCTTCGCGGGCGCACTCGCGGCTGCGGGCGCCAGCGCCGCTACGGGTGCGCTCGCGACTTGGGCGGCTTTGGGCGATCGCGCGAGTGCGGCGAGGCTCAGTGACCCATCGCGATTGCGCCGCGCGAACAGGTGGATGCTATCGGCGCTCACTTCCTTGACGATCGCATTCCGCGCGGCGAGGTCAATTTGCCCGATCGATATGGCAAGCCGGTTCCATCCGATTGGCCGCTCGGCTCCTGAGGCTGCGCGAACGTCGAGGTTATCGAGCGCAACGGTCGCGGGCTCGACGTGAAGATTAAAATGTCCGCTCGCGAACTCCGAGCGGAGGTTGCCATGCACGCTCAATTTTCCCGCCGCCACGTTGCCCGCCAGAAACGGCTGTGCGAAGGGCTGAAGCGCCGGCAGGTCGATCTGGTCAAGCGCGAGCTCGGCATCGGCGTGCGATTGCGCCAGCGCGAGCGCGCCCTTGATCGCGATCGCGCCGCCGCCACCGAGTTTCGCGGACATCTGGAAGGAGGCCGGCGTCTGACCGTTCAGCCGCAAGCCCTTGAGGCTGACGCCAAGCTCTTTGAGCGCCGCGACCGCGGGCGGCGAGGCCGCACTGTCGGTGAGATTGATCGCACCGCCGGTGAGTTGGAATGACTCCAACGAGACGTCAGGCGGTGGACCTGCTTGGGGGGATGGTGCGGGCTGTGCGGCCGGAGATTGGCTGCCGCCCATCAGCGGCGTGAGATTCGTCGTGCCATCGGCATGGAGCGCCAGGTTCGCGGTCAGTCCGTCCAGCCGGATCCTATCCAGATGAATCACGCCGCCCAGCGGCTCCACGTCGGTCAGCTTGACCTCGCCGTGCACAAGGCCGAGCAGGGCGGCGTTCGCTCCGTCGCGCACGTCGATTTGATCGAGCCCCGCCGCTCCGTTCAGGCGGATTACCGGCTGGGTTTCACCCATCACGAAATGAATCTGCATCGCACATGAAAATGTTCCGCCCGGAATCTTGAGCGGGATCCGGGCCGGCAAATAGCCTGCGTAGCGCGCCAGATCGAGCCGGTGGATGTTCAGGTCGAGCTCGGACTCGGGCGGAGAGCTGAACGGCTTGGCCTTGCCGCCGAGCTTGAGCGGACTGCCGTCGACCGTCATTTGCAGCAACGGCTCGACGAAGACATCTACGTCGGCGGGAAGGTTCGCGATGAACGGAATTCCGATCTCGACGTGCTCGAGCGCGTGCTGTTTTCCAAGCACCTGGTCGTCCAGGCGCACTTCGCCATCGTTGAGCCGAATATTCGAGACCGCGAACCGCATCGGCTTGCCGGGGGTAGCGGGAGCCGGCGTCGGCGCGGCGCCTTCGATCAGGTCGGAAAAATTGAAGCGCTGTTCGGCGGTCCGGACGATATGAATCGACGGCCGGTCGATAGTGACTTCGCGCACGATCGGGGCAAGCCGGAATATCGAGGTCCACGAAGCTCTGACGCCGAAATGGCCGATGTCAACGAAGGGCCGGGCCGGATCGCGATCGCCGATATGCAACTTTTCGAGATCGAGCCTGAGCGTGTAGAGGTTGAATCGAACCTTGCCAACGCTGGCGGGACGATGGAGCGCCGCCGCGACTTGCACCCTCACGATATGGCCGAGCAGGATCGGGACGCCGAAATATGCAATCACCTCCAGCGCGAGCGCCGCGATCACGACGATCTTGCCAGCCGTGCGCATTCGGCGCGAACGGAAGAATTGTAGAATGCGGGTGAGCCACATATACGGACTCGTACACTGGTCGCGATAGCTAGTGACGATGAGTCATCGGATCAGATTCATCGGGCGAGCATGCCGGCGTCGATCACGAACTGCGAGCCGGTGACGAATCGGGCCTGCGCCGAGGCGAGAAATACCACGGCGTTTGCGACATCTTCCGGCTCGATCCAGGGCACCGGTAGAAGATTCCCGCCCGAGCGCTGCGCGATCTCATCCGGCGTCCGGCCCTCCATCGCCGCCAGACCTTCGTTCATGGGCGTGTTGACGCCGGTCGGATGAATCGAAACCACCCGGATTCCGTGCCGCGCCAGCTCGATCGCCCACGACTTGGTCAGTCCGATCAGTCCCCATTTCGAGGCCGCATAGTGGCTGAGCCGCGCCATCCCGCGCAGGCCCGCAACCGACGAATTGTTGATGATCACGCCCGACTGGCGCGAAATCATCGCGGGAATCACGCTCTTCGCGACCAGCCATGCCCCTTTCAAATTGATGTCCAACATCGCATCCCACTGCTCTTCAGTCAGCTCGTGAGCGAGGCCGTAGGCGCAGATGCCGGCGTTGTTGAACAGGATATCGATGTGCTCGAAAGTCTCTATCGCCCGCGTCACCGCGGCGGAGACTTCCCTCGCGTTGCGAACGTCCGCGACCAGCGCGAGACCGCGCACTCCGAGCCGCTCAACTTCCACGATCAGCGAGTCGAGTTCCGCCGACGTTCCCATCGCGTAACTCGGATACGCCAGTTGTGCGGCGACATCGAGCGCGGCCACCTGAACGCCGTGGCTGGCCAGCGCCAGCGCGGCGGCGCGTCCCTGGCCGTGCGCGGCGCCGGTGATGAGCGCAACTTTGCCTTTCAGATCTTCGTACATGATTGCCTTCGTTCGCTGCTCATTTGGGCCGGAACGCGAAGAGATACTCGTCCAGATCGACCTGCAAGGCATTGTTGAACACGTTGGTCGCGATCATCATTCCGCCGAAGGCCGTCAGCTCGACGATCTGCGCGGGGCTCAAAAACCTCGCG
>Ga0181521_10008249_pt1 | contig 10748 bp, 7 predicted proteins | sample PEATcosm2014_Bin_32_FD_119764 | JGI IMG/M metagenome (GOLD analysis project Ga0181521, IMG submission 119764) | Peatland microbial communities from MTU Mesocosm Facility, Houghton, MI, USA - PEATcosm2014_Bin02_60_metaG | ecosystem: Environmental > Terrestrial > Soil > Wetlands > Peat | place... | reverse complement strand
TGACGGCCGCCTCGCTGCAGCCGTGGCGGGCGAGCTCGCCGAGCACCGCGGGCACCGCCGTGTCGGTGCAGCTGACCAGCAGGCCGCCGGAGGTCTGCGGATCGCATAGCAGCGCGCGGTGCGTGTCGCTGAGCGCGCCCGACACGCGAACCTCGGCGTCGTAGGAAGCCCAGTTGCGCGCCGAGGCCCCGGTAATCGCGCCGCGCTCGGCGAACGCCAGCGCGCCGGGCAACACCGGCACCGCGCGGCTGTCGATTGCCGCGGCCACACCCGAGCCGCGGCACATGCCGAGCAGGTGGCCAAGCAGCCCGAAACCGGTCACATCGGTCATCGCGTGCACGCCGGACAGCCGCGCGAGCGCGGGCCCGGCGAGATTGAGCTGCGTCGTCGTGGCGACCAGCAGCCGGTAGCCGTCGGCGTCGAGCCAGCCCTTCTTCAGTGCCGCTGACAGCACGCCGACGCCGAGCGGCTTGCCGAGAACGAGCACGTCGCCGACCACGGCGGTGGAGTTGCGCTTGACGTCGCGCGGTGCCACGAGGCCGATCGCGACGAGCCCGTAGATCGGCTCCACCGAGTCAATACTGTGGCCGCCGGCAATCGGGATGCCGACGCTGCGGCACACCGCCTCCCCGCCGGCCAGGATTTCACGGATCACGGCCGGCGGCAGCACCTTGAGCGGCATGCCCACGATCGCGAGTGCGAACAGCGGCGTGCCGCCCATCGCGTACACGTCGGACAGCGCATTCGTGGCCGCGATCCGCCCGTAGTCAAACGGATCGTCGACGATCGGCATGAAGAAGTCGGTGGTCGCAACGATCGCCTGCTCGTCGTTGAGGCGATAGACCGCGGCGTCATCACCCGTGTCGCGGCCCACGAGCAGCGCCGCGATCGGCGTTGCCGTCGCCGCCTCGCGCAACAGTTCCGACAGCACGCCGGGCGCGATCTTGCAGCCGCAGCCGCCGCCATGCGACAGCGACGTCAGGCGGGGACCGGATTCGGCAGGGCTAGTCGCCACGGCGCAGCCTCGAGGATGGCGGAAGGCAGCAGGAGTCGAACCTACCAGGAAGCGGCTGACGCCCCCTGCCGGGTTTGAAGCCCAGCCGCATCGCCGGATACGTATGCCTTCCAGAGGCCCTGATCGTAGCTCATGGGTCCACGGCCCAGCCACTACTGTCGCGCAGCACGCGTCCGTCGGGCAGCCGGCGCGTGTACCCCACGCGATCGAAGAACTCGAGGATCTGGATCGCGCGCTTGCGGCCGATACCGATCGCGTCCCGGAAGCGGGCCGCCTCGATGCGGCCGTGCTCATGGGCGAGCCCGGCAATGACGGTCGCGAGCGAGGCGAGTGCAGCGCGCGCGAAGAACAGGTCGTGGACGACCTGGTAGGCACGACCTTCGCGTCCGAGCGCGACCAGCAGCTGCCGGACGCGCGCCTCCGGCTCGCCGGTCCGGGCGGCAAGATCGCGCACCCACGGCGGGTCAAACCCTCCGGCCGCGAGCAGCGGCTCGAGCCGGCCGGCGGCCTCGCGCTCCCGCGCCGAGAGTGCTGCAGCGTGTCCGGGCAATTGCAGCCAGGCGCCGTTGCGCCGCACGAGCCCCTCGGCGGCGAGCTCGTCGACGAGCGCGCGCCACAGGCGCGGCGCCGCCGCCGGTGCAGTGATGCGCCGCAAGCGCGGCGCGTCTGGCCCGGGTTCATCGGGCGCCGCGGCGTGAAACTCGGCGAGTGCGGCGAGCACGCGGTCGCGGCCGGCTTGCCAGTCCGCGTCGCGCAGCAGGAACTGCTCGTCCGGCCCGCGTCCGGCGCCGACCAGGCGCGTACCGGGCGGCCGGGTCTCGGGATCCACCGGCGCCGCTGTCGCCAGCATCAGTTCCGAGACGCTGAGGCCCCAAGGCGCCTGGCCGATCAGCGGTGCCCCGTCGCCGTCGGCGAGTGCCCGCTCCAGTGCCTCGAGATATTGCCGGCGCGCGGGACTGCGCCGTCGCCGCGCCGGCGCCCGCGGATCGAGCAGCTGTCCGCCGCCGAGAGTGTGCGTGGCTTGTGCATTTCTGATGACGAAACGATCGCCCGGCGCGCCGCAGACCGGGCTGTCGAACACGAGCTGTACGCGCCTGGTTTCGCCGGGGCCGAGCACGGCGCCGTCAAGCGGCACGAGGTGCGCGGTGCGGTGGGTTGCACCGAAGTGCACGTGGACCGGGGCCCAGGAACGGAGCGCCGGTCCGTCCCCGGCGAGCAGCGTGAGCCGCGCGTCGATACGGGTCGTCGGCGCGAGCCCGCGCGGATCGGCCAGCCAGTCACCGCGGCTGATCTGCGCCGGCTCGACGCCGGCCAGGTTGATCGCGAGCCGCTGCCCGGCCTCGCCCGCCTGCGCAGGCCGGTTCTGCGCACGAATGCCGCGCACCCTGACCGTGATGCCGGCCGGCAGCAGCGTGGCACTGTCGCCGGTGGCGATCCGGCCGGCGAAGGCGGTGCCGGTAATCACCGTGCCGTGCCCGGTGAGCGTGAAGACGCGATCGATCGCGAGCCTGAACAGGCCGGCTGCGGGCCGCCTGGGCAGCGCGCGGCGCGCGGCCGCAAGGTGAGCCGCGAGCGAGGCCACCCCCGGGTCCTCCGCGTCGGTGGCGTTGACACCGAATATCGGCGCGGCGCACAGCCGGGTGGGCGCCAGCAGCCGTTCCACGTCGGCCGTGACGGCCGCGACCCGCAGCGGCTCCACACGGTCGACCTTGGTCAGCGCGACGACGCCGCCGGCGACGCCGAGCAGGTCGAGGATTGCCACGTGCTCGCGGGTCTGGGGCATCACGCCGTCATCGGCCGCGACGACGATCAGCGCGTAGTCGATGCCGCAGGCACCGGCGAGCATCGTGTGCACCAGCCGCTCGTGGCCGGGCACGTCGATATAGCCGAGAACCGCGCCATCCGGGCACGGTACGTACGCGTAGCCGAGCTCGATCGAGATGCCGCGTTCCTTCTCTTCCTTCAGCCGGTCGGTGTCGACCCCGGTCAGCGCGCGGACCAGCGTCGTTTTGCCGTGGTCGATGTGGCCGGCGGTGCCGACGATCATCGGCCGAGCCCGCCGAGCTGCGCCACGAACTCGCCCTCCTGCTGTTCATCGAGGCAGCGCAGATCGAGCCACAAGACGCCGTCATTTATGCGACCGACCACCGGTCGCGGCAACTGGCGCAGCGACCTCGCCAGCCGCTCGATGCCGGACCGACCCTTGCCGCCGGGCGCGACCCGGACCGAGAGGGCGTAGCTCTCTAGTCGCTCGACCGGCAGCGCGCCACTGCCGACCTGGCTGAGCGCAGGTTCCGCGGTGACGAGGTAGTCCGGACCGACGGCCGCTTGCAGCGCCGGCACCAGGCGCTCGGCCTGACGGCGGATCGGCGCGACCGGTCGGGTCAGCAGCGTGAGCGTCGTCAGCTGCTCCGCCAGCCGCTCGGGCGTCCGGTAGAGCCGGAGCACCGCCTCGAGCGCCGCGAGGGTCAGCTTGCCGACGCGCAGGGCACGTTTCAGCGGATGGCGGTTGAGGCGGCCGATCAGGTCGGCGCGGCCGACGATCAGCCCGGCCTGCGGACCGCCGAGCAGCTTGTCGCCGCTGAAGGTCACTATATCGGCGCCGGCCGCAACCGCATCCCGGACCACCGGCTCCGACGGCAAGCCGAAAGGAGCGAGATCGACGAGCGCGCCGCTGCCAAGATCCACCGCGAAGGGCACTCCGTGCGCCCTGGCGATCGCGGCGAGCTCGCGGGCCGCTACGCCGCTCGTAAAGCCGCTGATCGCGTAGTTGCTCGGGTGCACCTTCAGCACGAGGCCGGTCCGCTGGCCGAGCGCGGCCTCGTAGTCCGCCGCGTGGGTACGGTTGGTCGTGCCCACCTCGACCAGCCGGGCGCCGGCGGCCCGCATGATGTCGGGCAGCCGGAACGATCCGCCGATTTCGATCAGCTCGCCGCGCGAGACCAGCACGTCCCGCCGGGCTGCGAGTGCACCGAGCACCAGCAGCACGGCGGCGGCGTTGTTGTTGACGACGGTGGCAGCCTCGGCCCCGGTCAGCTCCGACAACAGTCCCGCGACGATCAGATCCCGCTCGCCGCGACGCCCGGTCACGAGGTCGAACTCGAGGCTGGTCGGCACGGTCATGGCGACCTCGACGGCCGCGACCGCCGCGGGCGGCAGCAGTGCCCGCCCGAAATTCGTGTGCAGCACCGTGCCGGTCAGGTTGTAGACGGGCCGCAGCCTTGACACTGCATTCGCCGCGACGCGCCGCCCGATCGCCGCCGCGACGGCATCGTCCGCGAGCGCCGCGCGGCGCAGCGCGCCGGCTAGCGCAGCCGCTCGCAGCGCTTCGAGTTCGGCACGGGCCGCACCGACGACGAGCGCCCGGCCTGCGCTCGCGATGAGCCGCGCGACGGGCGCAAGGCCGAGCAAGCGGTCCACCGACGGCAGCTCTGCCGCCACCGCGCGGTCGTCGGGCGCCACCTCGCGCACGGGCGTCAGCCCCGGTTCTGCCACAGCAGGGGATTGCTGCTGGCGCGGTGAAACCCGGCCTCGGCGAGCAGCAGGTCGAGCGCCACGCTCGCGAGGTCGTCCGCCACCGGATCGACGGCCGGATCGTGTTCCTGATAGAAGATCTTGCGGTAGCTGTGGCAGCGCTCGCACGATTCGGCGCGGATCGCCGGCGACCCGCCCTCGATCGAGTGGTAGGCGATGCCGTGCGTCGCACCGCACTGCGTGCACTCGACCCGGACCCGATGCCATTCGGTGGCGCACAGGCCGCAATGCAGGTAGCGATAGCCGGCGAACGGCGCTTCGGTGCGCACGACGCTCGCGACCGGCAGTGTCCCGCACACCGGACATACGCCCGGGGACTCCGGCAGCCCGACGTCGTCAGGAGTCAGGCGGCTGGCGAGCGCCACCCAGCACACCTGCAGCGCACCCATGACGATGGGCGCCGCGGCAGGATCTGCGACATCGTGGTCCGCCGCGAGCAGCCGGTCGGCGTCAGCCTCGAGCTCGTCCGGCTCGCGCGCCGCGAGCCGGTTGCAGGCGGCGGCGACGGCCGCGGGGAACCCCGCGGTGCCGAGGACGGCCGTGCAGAGCTCCGCAAGGACGGTCCGCCAGGCGACCGGCCGCGCGGCGCCGAGCGCCGGCACGACCGGCATCGAGTGCGCGCGCGCCGCAGCCCGCCGCGCGCCGTCCGGCAGCGCCACCTCGAGTCTTTGCAAAGCGCCGTGCTGCGCAGCGGCGAGCACCGCCAGGAGTTCAAGATAGCCGCCGAGCGCGTGGCCGCGGCTCAGCTCTCGCAGGCGATCGGCGCGCGCCGCGAACAGCCGGCTACGGTCCGGGAGTCTGAGGCGCGGCACCGACCGCGAGGCGAGTGCCTCGATCTGGCCGGGCTCGAGGATTCGTTGCACGGCGAACCACCGGCGGCGCGCGCGGCAATGCGCGCAGCCCAGTATAGCGCCGCGCGCGCGCGGCTCAGCGGCCGGTGGTCGGGCGGGTCATCTCCCGGAACCACGCCCGGTGGTGCTTGAAGGCCCAGCCGAGCGTGACGGTGCCGCGGGTCATCGCGCCGACGCTGCCCTTGACCCACACCGCGGCCGCGATGTGCACGATGACCGCCAGCACGAGCCCGAACGCGGCGAGTGCGTGCAGTACCGCGCTCACGCGGATCAGCCAGATCGGGAAATACGCCGAGAAGTAGATCCGCCAGACCACCACGCCGGAGCCGAGCAGCACGACGAGGCACGCGGCCAGCACGATAAACAACAGCTTCTGGCCAGCGTTGTAGCGGCCGGCCTCCGGGAGCCGGTCCTCGCGGTTGTCGAGCACGTCCCGGATCCCGCGCAGCCACGCCCGGTCCCTCGGCTCGAGGCGATTGTGGCGCCACAGCGGCCGCGCGAGCAGATAGAACGCCGCACACATCGCGAGTCCGACGAACGGGTGGAGCACCACGCTCCACGGACCGCCGCCTAAGAGCCCGCTCAACCAGAACAGTGCCGGGTGAAACAGCGCAAGACCCGAGCCGGCTGCGCACACGAACAGGACCACGATCAGCCAGTGGGTGACGCGCTCGGCCGGTTGGTAGCGCAGTATCAGTTCCGGACGGTCGCCATTAGCCATTGGCCCGCTCCTTCTCGCGCCTGGCGGCGCTCTCGTCGTCCGCATCCGTCTCATTGGGACCGACGCGCACGTAGTTCAGCAAGCCCGCGAGCGCCGCGAGCGCGAGCGCGCCGAGTGCCAGCGGTTTCGCAGCGCCCTTCCACAGTCGGACCAGCGGGCTCACCACCGGCCGGGCCGGCAGTCCGCTGTAGAGCGCCGGCTGGTCGGCATGGTGGAGCACGTACATCACGTGCGTGCCGCCGACGCCCGCCGGGTCGTAGAGTCCGGCGTTGTCAAAACCACGCGACTTCAGATCGACCACCCGGTCGGCGGCATCGCGCTGCATCTGCTCCTTGGTTCCGAAGGTGATCGCACCGGTCGGGCAGGCCTTGACACAGGCCGGCTCGAGGCCGACCGCGACGCGGTCGGAGCACAGGTTGCACTTGTAGGCCTTGTGGTCCCTTTTCGAGATCCGCGGCACGTCGAACGGGCAGCCGGTAATGCAGTAGCCGCAGCCGATGCAGTGCTCCTCGTGAAAGTCGACGATGCCGTTCGCGTACTGGACGATCGCGCCGGGCGCCGGGCAGGCCTTGAGGCACCCCGGGTCCGCGCAGTGCATGCAGCCGTCCTTGCGGATCAGCCACTCGAGATCGCCCTTCGGGTTCTCGTACTCGCTGAAGCGCATCACGGTCCAGGACCGGTCGGTCAGATCGCGCGGATTATCGTAGACGCCGGTCGTGGTGCCGATCTCGTCGCGCAGGTCGTTCCACTCCATGCACGCCGCCTGGCAGGCCTTGCAGCCGATGCACTTCGAGGTGTCGATCAGCTTCGCCACCTCGGTGGTCGCCGCGACCCGGACGGCCGGCGCGGGTATCGTCGTGGCCGAGCGGCGCTTGATGTCGAGTGATTGCAGTGCCATCGCCGCCCCCCTAGGCCTTCTCGACCTTGACCAGGAACGCCTTGAACTCTGGCGTCTGCGTGTTGGCATCGCCGACGACCGGAGTCAGCGTGTTGGCCAGAAAGCCGGGCCGGGCGAGGCCCTTGAAGCCCCAGTGGATCGGCACGCCGACCGTGTGCACCTGCTTGCCCTCGATGGTCAGCGGCCGGATCCGCTTCGTGACCACCGCGACCGCCTTGATGAAGCCGCGGTTCGAACTGACCTTGACCTGGTCGCCGGCGCGGACGCCGAGCTCCTTCGCGTGCACTTCGCCGATCTCAACAAACTGCTCGGGCTGCAGGATCGCATTCAGGCGGACGTGCTTCGACCAGAAATGGAAGTGCTCGGTCAGCCGGTAGGTCGTGGCCACGTTCGGGAAGGCGTCGGCCTTGCCGAACGCCTCGCGGTCGCGCTTGAAGACCCGCGCCGCCGGGTTGTTGGTCGCGCGCGGCTCCTTCGCATGCAGCGGGTTGTAGCCGACCGGCGTCTCGAACGGCTCGTAGTGCTCCGGAAACGGGCCGTCGACCATCTTGCGGCGTGCGAAAAAGCGCGCCACCCCTTCCGGCTGCATGATGAACGGCCCCATTCCCTGGGACGGGTCCTCGTCGATCTTGAAGTCCGGAACATCGGCCCCGCCCCACGTCTTGCCGTTCCAGGCGACGAGCGACCGCGCACGGTTATAGGGCTTTCCGGCCGGATCGCACGACGCGCGGTTGTAGAGCACGCGGCGGTTCGCCGGCCACGCCCACGCCCAGTTGCGCGTCTGGCCGATGCCGGTCGGGTCGGAATTGTCGCGCCGCGCCATCTGGTTGCCGGCCTCGGTCCACGCACCGCAATAGATCCAGCAGCCGCTTGAGGTCGTGCCGTCATCCCGCAGCTCGCCGAAACCCGCGAGCTGCTCGCCGGCCTTGCGGATCAGCTTGGTCTTGTCCTTCGGATCGTACAGATCGGCAAGCGCCCGGCCCGAGTACTCTCGCGCAAGCTCCTCCGGCGTCGGTGCCTCGCGGTTCGCGTATGGCCAGGAGAGCTTGACGATCGGGTCCGGATAGGCGCCGCCGTCGGTTTCGTAGAGCCGGCGCAATCGCGCATAGATCCCCGCCATGATCGCGATGTCGGTGCGCGCCTCGCCGGGCGGCTCGGCGCCTTTCCAGTGCCACTGCAGCCAACGCGACGAGTTGGTCAGCGCCCCATCTTCTTCCGCGAAACAGGAGGTCGGCAGCCGGAAGACCTCCGTCTGGATCTTGGACGGATCGACGTCGTTGTGCTCGCCGAAGTTGCGCCAGAACTCCGAGGTCTCGGTCGCCAGCGGGTCCATGACGATGAGAAACTTGAGTTTGCTGAAGCCCTCGGTCATCTTCGCCTTGTTGGGCGCCGAGGCGAGCGGATTGAACCCCTGGCAGATGTAGCCGTTCATCTTGCCGTCGGCCATCAGCTCGTAGGCTTGCAGCATGTCGTAGGGCTTGTCGAGCTTCGGCAGGTACTCGTAGCCCCAGTGGTTCTCGGCGCTGACGGCATCACCCCACCACGCCTTCATCAGACTCACGTGGAACTTGGCGTAGTTCTGCCAGTAGCTCATCTGGTTCGGTCGCAGCGGCTTCTGCGCACGCGAGTCGATGTAGAGCCCGTAGTCCTGCTCGCCCTGGCTGGGAAGCGTCAGGTAGCCGGTCAGCAGGTTCGACATCAGCCCGAGGTCGGTCAGTCCCTGGATGTTGGAATGGCCGCGCAGCGCATTCATGCCGCCGCCGGCGACCCCGATGTTGCCGAGCAGCATCTGCACCATCGCGCCGGTGCGGATGATCTGCGAGCCAGTCGAATGCTGCGTCCAACCGAGCGCGTACATGATGGTCATAGCGCGCGTCGGCGTCGAGGTCGAGGCCATCAGCTCGGCGGCCTCGAGGAACTTCGCCCGCGGTGTGCCGCACGCCCGCTCGACCATCTCGGGGGTGTAGCGGGAGTAGTGCTGCTTCATCAGGTTGTAGACGCAGCGCGGATGGGTCAGCGTCGGGTCCGTCTTGACGAACCCGTCCGGCCCCAGTTCGTACTCCCAGCTGGCCTTGTCGTAGGTGCCCTTGGCCGCGTCGAACCCGGAGTACAGGCCGTTTTCGAAGCCATAGTCCTCGCGCACGATGAACGTCAGGTCGGTGTAGTTGCTGACGTAGTCGTGCTGGATCCGGTCGTTGGACAGCAGGTGGTTGATGACGGCGCCAAGGAAGACGATGTCGGTGCCGGACCGGATCGGCACGTACAGGTCGGCGACCGACGCCGAGCGCGTGAACCGCGGGTCGACGACGATGAGCTTCGCCTTGTTGTGCGCCTTAGCCTCGACGACCCACTTGAAGCCGCACGGGTGCGCCTCGGCGGCGTTGCCGCCCATGATCAGCACTACGTCGGCATTCTTGATGTCGACCCAGTGATTCGTCATCGCTCCACGGCCAAACGTCGGGGCAAGACTTGCCACCGTCGGGCCGTGTCACACACGCGCTTGATTATCAAATGCGAGGATGCCGAGGCTGCGGACCACCTTGTGCGTGACATAGCCGGCTTCGTTGCTGCTCGCGGAGGCGGCCAGCATGCCCGTCGTGAGCCAGCGGTTGACCGTCAGGCCGGCCGCGGTCTTCGCGACGAAGTTCGCGTCACGGTCCTTTTTCAGCAGCCGCGCGATCCGGTCGAGCGCGTCATCCCAGGCGATGCGCTGCCACTCGCTGGCGCCGGGTGCCCGGTATTCGGGATAGACGAGCCGGCTCGGGCTGTGGATGAAGTCGATGAGGCTCGCGCCCTTCGGGCACAGCGTGCCGCGATTAACCGGGTGGTCCGGGTCGCCCTCAATGTGGAAGATCGACGCCTTGGCGTTCTTGGCCTTGTCGCCGAGACTGTACATCAGCACGCCGCACGCAACCGCGCAGTACGGGCAGGTGTTGCGGGTCTCGGTCGCGCGCGCGAGCTTGAACTGCCGGACCTCCGCGAGCGCTTCCTGCGGCGTGAAACCTAGGAGCGCGAGACTGGACCCGGCCAGCGTCGCCCCCGTGATCTTGAGGAACTGACGTCTGGTGACTTCAGGCATGAGCCTTCCTCCCGGATGACGACACGCTGACCCATCGAGTGTAGGCCCGGTGACGAGGGTCGACAAGCGCCGGCCCTAGGATTGCTGCTTGGGCGGCCGCTTCGCGTGCCAGCGCCTGTAAGCCTCGCGCGGCCGGAGCGAGCGCCGTGTGCCTGGAGTGCGGGCGGTGGGTACGTGTGGGGCTACGGACTAGGGATGCGAGATCACGATTGCCGGGACCGCTGTCGGGCCTCGCACGGTTGTGTGTAGAGCGCGCCGTCCCGCTGACTGCACGCCCGGCCCGCCGCGGGAGGGGCCGCTGCGGCGTGCGGGCGTCGGCGGCGTCTCAACAAAAACCCCGGCACGTGGCCGGGGCTCTGTGTCCGAACGGAGCGGGCCGTTCAGCCCGCGTTGCGTCGCCTCATGAAGCCGACACCGGCGAGGCCGAGACCGAGCAACCCGAGCGCCGCGGGCTCAGGGACTCGGGTCACCTCAAACGGCTCGCAGTACCCATTTTCCTGGTTGGCGATTCCGCACCCGGGCGCCACACCGGGAAACTCCGAGGTCGCGTCAGGATCCAGCACACCGGCGATGGTATTGCCGCGGACGGTTCCGACGGTGTCGAAGCCGCCGGCATAGTCGAGCGTGATGGTGTGGCCGCTCAACGTTCC
>Ga0181521_10008245_pt1 | contig 10749 bp, 12 predicted proteins | sample PEATcosm2014_Bin_32_FD_119764 | JGI IMG/M metagenome (GOLD analysis project Ga0181521, IMG submission 119764) | Peatland microbial communities from MTU Mesocosm Facility, Houghton, MI, USA - PEATcosm2014_Bin02_60_metaG | ecosystem: Environmental > Terrestrial > Soil > Wetlands > Peat | place... | reverse complement strand
TTCCTTGTGAACATCCATGCCGATATACTTCACGCTATCCATAGAGGGTGCTCCTTTCTGGAGGGGGTTGAGGCGAACACTCAAAACCTACTCCAAAAGGAGCGCCCTTTTATATTGCGTCGGACTACCGTGGTTCGTCCGGGTCCAGAAAACTGGGTTCGTATTCGGCCGCAAACTGACCCACTACCAGAATCCGAGCCGCGCCCACCAGCCTGCGGGTGAATAAGTCTAAAAGATGAATTTCAAGAGTGTGCACAATCAGACAGATTCCTTTCCTCTTTCCGCGCTAAAAGAAACTGGCGGTGCATTCGTAAGCGGACGCCTGTCCGCTCGTACTCGCGAGACAGGAGAGAATGATGGACAGACGATGGGTCCTCGAAAAACGCCATGAATTGGTGACGGTGATTATCTATTCCGTGCTGGGCTTGGCGGTCGCAACTGCCCTGGTTACGTTTGCAAACTACGCCCTGTATTCCAGTTCGGCAGCGAAATAACCACCTCGGGTTTCAGGACGGGCGTCGTGGCCGCTGCTTTGCTGATATGGATCGGATGATCAGTTTCCGCTTCTGCTTTAGGTCCATCCGCACCTTTGCGCGGCGCAGGGCTTCGTCCATCAGAGAACGGATCTGAGGATCATCCAGCACGCTCAAATCTTCGAGCGTGACGCTCCGCACCACGTTGCCGCTCCCCTTGAGCCTCTTGTGCTGATCGGGAACCCTGGCGCCCTGCAAAAAGTACAGACCCACCTTGCGCGGAAATATTGCGATCGAGAAAATCGCGTCGGAGGGCCTTTCGTTCGGCCCAAAGCCGAATACCAGTCCATTGTAGTTGTCGTAGACGAACTCGATCGCATTCGGCAGGCGCTTCCTCATCTTTGACAGCGCGCCTCGCGCCAGCTTCTCAATGTCCGGCGTGAACTTCGCCAGAAATGAATTCAATTGTCGTTGGGGAGTCATCGCGCGTTCACCGGCTCTCCGCGTTAGCTAGAAAAGCCCCGGCTGGCGGCGCGGCTCTTCCATGCCGAAATGCTTGTAAGCGAGGGCGGTGGCGACGCGGCCGCGCTGCGTGCGGTCGAGCAGGCCGAGCTGCATCAGGTACGGTTCGTAGATTTCTTCGATGGCGTCTTCTTCCTCGCTGAGCGACGCCGCAATCGTGTTCAATCCCACTGGGCCGCCCGAATACTTCTGAATGATCGTCAGCAGCAGGTTGCGGTCCACGTCATCGAGGCCGTGTTCGTCCACGCCGAGCATCTTCAGCGCGTCGCGCGCGACCCCCAGCGTGATGTGGCCCTTCGCACGCACTTCCGCATAGTCGCGGACGCGCCTCAGCAGCCGGTTTGCCACGCGCGGCGTCCCGCGGCTGCGCCGGGCGATTTCGCCCGCGCCGTCCTTGTCGATCGTGATGCCCAGGATCTTCGCGGATCGCGCGATGATCCGCTCCAGATCCTCCGGCGTATAGAAATCCAGCCGGTGGACGATTCCGAACCGCGAACGCAGCGGCGCCATGATCAACCCCGCGCGCGTCGTCGCGCCGATCAGCGTGAACCGGTTCAATTGGTACGGATGCACGCGCGCGCCCGGCCCCTGCCCGATGATCAGATCCACGCGAAAATCCTCCATCGCCGGATAGAGAATCTCTTCGAGCGCCGGTTGCAGCCGATGGATTTCGTCGAGAAAGAAAAAATCGCGCGGATCGAGCGACGTCAGCACGGCCGTCATATCGCCCTTCTTTTCGAGCAGCGGCCCGGAGCTGATCTTGATCGACGAGCCCATTTCGTTCGCCAGAATCTGCGCGAGCGTGGTCTTGCCGAGTCCGGGCGGGCCGTAGAGCAGGACGTGGTCGAGCGCCTCGCCGCGCGCCCGCGCCGCCTCCACCGCGATTTGCAAGTTCTCTTTCACGCGGTCCTGTCCGATGTAGTCGCCGAAATTCGCGGGCCGGACGCTCGCCTCGATGCGCGCGTCCTCGTCGAACGCCTTTCCCGAAACGATTCGATTTCGCCCCTCCGGCATTCTCCGTGCTTCCGGCATCTACGACTCCCCGCCCGCGTGCGCTCTCTTCTGCATCGACGAGCTTCCCAGAATTTGGAGCGAAGCGCGCAGCAGGCTCTCGAAGTCGGCGCCGCTCGCACCCCGCGCCTTCTCGATAGCCTTCTCGACCGAGCGCGCGTCGTACCCGAGATTCACGAGCGCCGAAGCGACGTCGGACTCGAGCTGCGACCGCGTCGCCGGTTTTCCCGCCTCGGCGACGTCCACCACGGCGAGCTTGTCGCGCAATTCGACCACGATCCGTTCGGCCGTCTTCCGTCCCACGCCTGGAATGCGCACGAGTTGCACGAGGTCGCCCTTCCGGATCGCCGGGACCAACTCCTCGATGCCCATCCCTGACAGAATCTTCAGCGCGAGTGCCGGCCCCACGCCGGATGCGGAAATCAGCAGCTCGAAGCACTGCTTTTCGCGCGCGGTTAGGAAGCCGTAGAGCGAAAACTGGTCCTCGCGCACGTGCGTGTGGATCAGGAGCGTGGTCTCCTCGTGCAGCGCGCCCAGACCGGCGAACGTCGAAAGCGGAATCTGCACCTGATAACCCACGCCGCCGACGTCGAGCAGGATCTGGTTGGGACGCTTTTCGGTGAGCTTGCCGCGAAGAGAGCCAATCATGTCCAGTGATTATTGATTAGCGCCGCGAGAGTGTCAAACGGACAGCACGCCCGCTGCCCGCGTCGGTGAGATCGTCAAATTTCGTCCGTACGGAATGCCAAATTGCCTCTATACGAAAATTGGTACATCGCCGAATTCGTCGCTATTTTCGGATAGCCGGCGAAATTCGAATCGGTTAGAAGGTTTTCGCAGGCGCATGGATTGACGATTCGAACAATTTGTTCGTTGCGCGCGTGTCTCTGCTTTCCGAGCGAATGCTGCGCCGTCTAATTGCAATGCACGCCGGAAAACCCTATTCGAGGAGGAATCAGACCATGCCCCGACGTCCGCTGAGTTTTGTGCTGTCCGTTCTCGTCGCGCTGGCGGTGGCGATGCCCATTGCGGCTCGCGGCGCCTACGCGAAAGACTCGAAAGCAACCGTCACCGCAATCCTGGATATTCTCGATGCGACGACGTTGGGCGGCAAGCACATCGAGCCCGGAACCTATCGGGTCTCGGCGGACGATTCCAAGGTCACGCTCGAACGAGATGGCAAGATGGTCGCCGAAGCCCCAGTGCAATGGAAGGACGAAACCAGCAAGGCGCGGTACACGAACATCGTGACCGAGGCGAACAAGATCACGCAGATTCATTTCAGCGGCAAGATGCGCTACATCCAGATCGCGGAGTAGCGCTTCGCGGCGGAGGCGGCGCTAACGGCGGGTGCGGTCTCTTCGGACGGCCTCGTCGATCAGGGACTCGAGCTCGCGGCGCGTGAGCGTCACGCGCTGGCCCTCGCTGCCGTCGGAGCCGGCTGCGCCGTCGGAGCCCGGGCCGTTCGCAGGTTCGGCGCCGGCGCCGTAACGCAGGCGAGCCACTTGCAGCTTTTCGACGTCCGCGTTCGAGAGCACGTTCTGCTTGCCGAGGAGCTCCGTCACGAGCGCGACGCGCGCGAAGTGCTCGGTGGTTTCCATCCGCTGGAACGCGGTCAGAAGGTCCGGCCCGTAGGTCACAACGCCGTGATTCGCCATCAGGATCGCGTTGTGGCTGTGGACGAATGGCTCGATCGCGGCGGTCAACTCCGAAGTTCCCGGCGTGCCGTAGCGCGCCACCGGGATCGATCCCAGCCCTATGATCAGCTCGCAGAGAATCGGCTTATCGAGCGCAATGCCGGCCGCCGCGTAGCCCGTTGCGGTGGTGGGATGCGCGTGGCAGACGGCGTTCACATCCGGCCGGAGCCGGTAGATCAGCAGGTGCATGGGAAGCTCGGATGAGGGCTTGCGCGTTCCGCTCACCCGCTGCCCGGTGAGGTCGGTGATGACCATATCTTCCGGCGCCATCATGCCTTTGCTCATGCAGGTGGGAGTCGTGAGGATGCGGTCCGGGCCGAGCCGTACCGACATGTTCCCATCGGTCGAGGCGACGTAGCCGCATGCGTGGGTCCACCGGCCGACGGCGCAAAGATCGCTGCGATGTTCTTCTTCTGTTTTTACGGCCCCGTGCGTTATCGAGTCTGGAACCAAGTTCGCCTCCGCGGTGGGGACTGGAGCGGCGCGTAGTTTACGCGTAGAAGCCCCGCAATTTCAAGGCCCGAGCTACGCGATCGATGGCGACGATGTAGGCGGCGATGCGGTTGTTCACACCGTGCTCGTGGGCGTAAAGCACGACCTGATCGAAGCTGTGCTCCATGACGTCCTGGAGACGCTCGTTCACTTCACTTTCGCGCCAGAAGAATCCCTGGCGGTCCTGCACCCATTCGAAGTAGCTGACCGTGACGCCGCCGGCGTTTCCGAGGATGTCCGGGACGATGAAGATGTCTTTCTGCTGGACGATCGCGTCGGCGTGGGCCGTAGTGGGGCCGTTCGCGCCTTCGCAGAGAATGCGGCAATTCAGGCGATGCGCGTTCTGCGACGTAATCTGATTTTCGGTCGCCGCGGGCACGAGGATGTCGCAGGGACGGAAGAGAATTTCCTGCGGGGACACCTTTTCGCCGCCGGCAAATTCGACCAGCGGCTTCCGCAACACGTAGACCCAGTCATAGAGTTTCGGAATGTCGAGTCCATTCTCGTTGTAACGCCCGCCGTGCACATCCGACACACCGACGATCGTGTACCCGGCTTCGTGCATCAGGAGGGCTGCTTGCGAGCCGACATTGCCGAATCCCTGAATGATAACGCGGCAGCTATAACGCTTCATCTTCAGTTTCGCTATGGCTTTATCGCAGCAGATCATCAGGCCGCGGCCGGTCGCTTCCTTGCGCCCCTGCGAGCCGCCCAAATCGAGAGGCTTGCCGGTGACGACGGCGGTGGTGGCCTGGCGCACGTGCATCGAATAGGTGTCCATCACCCAGGCCATGATCTGCTCGTTCGTGCCGATGTCGGGAGCGGGAATATCGCGCTCCGGCCCGAACCAGTCTGCCAGCGAAGCGGTGTAGCGTCTCGTGACGCGTTCGAGTTCGGCCTTCGAGAGCTTCGCGGGATCGCAGATGACGCCGCCCTTGGCTCCGCCGAACGGAATGTTGACGACCGCGCATTTCCAGGTCATCCAGGCGGCGAGCGCGCGCACTTCGTCGAGCGAGACGTCCGGGGCAAAGCGAATGCCGCCCTTGCCCGGCCCGCGCACGGTAGAGTGCAGCACTCTGTATCCGGTGAAGACCTCGATCTGACCGCTATCGAGCGCGACCGGGATATAGACGGTGATTTCCTTCTCGGGATATTTGAGGTAGCGATAGAGGCCCTGTTCGAGGTTGAGCTTTTGAGCCGCGGTTTCGAAGCGGGCTTCGGCCGATTCGTAGACGTTCAGCTCATCCTGCGTAGGCGCAGGCATAACGTTCACAGGCATAGCATTCCCCCCGCCAGCCATTTTACCGTGAACGCGGACCAAGGCTTCATTTGGCCTTTCCCCGCAGATCCCTACCGGTCATCTCGCGCGGCTCGGGGATGCCGAGGACGCCGAGCAGCGTGGGGGCAATATCGCGCAGCGAGCCGCCCGGCTGCAACTGGGCATGACCGGAATGGCCATCGCCGGTGACGAGGATGAAGGGCACGGGATTCGTCGTGTGATAGGTGTGAGGGCCGCCGGTGACGGGATCGATCATCGTTTCGGCGTTGCCGTGGTCGGCCGTGATGATCCACGCGCCGCCGCGGGGACGGAGCGCCTGAAAAATCCTGCCGAGGCATTCGTCCACGGTCTCGCAGGCCTTGATCGTTGCTTCGAGCTTGCCGGAATGGCCGACCATGTCCGCGTTCGCGAAGTTCATGATGATGGCGTCGAAATCGCCTTTTTCCACGGCCTTGATGGCGGCGTCCGCGACGCCCGCGGCGGACATCTCCGGTTTCAGATCGTAGGTCGGGACTTTCGGCGAAGGCACGAGCACGCGCTCTTCGCCGGGAAAAGGTTTCTCGACGCCGCCATTGAAAAAATAGGTGACGTGCGCGTATTTCTCCGTTTCGGCGATGCGCAGGTTCTTGAAATCGAGTTCGGCGAAGACGTTGGCGAGGATGTGCTCGAGTTTTTCGGGCGCGAGGATGTAGCGCAGCCACGGCCAGGTCTTTTCGTACTGCGTCATGCCGACGTAGACGAGATTTTTCGGCCGCGACGGATCGGCGAACTCCTTGAAGCCGGGCTCGACGAGGGCGCGGGTCATCTGGCGGGCGCGGTCGGCGCGGAAGTTGAAAAAGATCGCGGCATCGTCGTCGCGAATCACGCCGCGCGGCACGGCGGGTTTCCCGGGCGCGGCCTGGGTGGTGATCGCAGCCGGGATGACGAATTCATCCGTGACGCCTTTTTCGTAGCTCGCGCGAATCGCGGCGATCGGATCGGTAAATTTCACCTCGGAATCGCCGTGCACCACGGCGCGGTAGGCCTTCTCGATGCGCTCCCAGCGGTTGTCGCGGTCCATGGCGTAGTAGCGTCCGCTGACGCTGGCGATCTGCCCCACACCGTACTCGCGCATCTTCTGCTCGAGCCGGCGGAGGAAGTCGATGCCGCTTTCGGGCGGCGTGTCCCGGCCGTCCATGAAGCAGTGGACGAAAACGTTCTGAACTTTGTTCTCGCGCGCCATGCGCAGAAGCGCGAAGAGATGCTGGAGGTGCGAATGAACCCCGCCGTCGCTGACGAGGCCGAGCAGGTGCAACTGGCGCGAGCGGCCGCGCTCCATGGCTTCGAGAAGCAGCGGCTGGCGGAAGAATTCGCCGCTCGCGATGAGCTGATCGACGCGCGTGATGTCCATCTGGACGATGCGGCCGGCGCCGATATTGAGGTGGCCGACTTCGCTATTGCCCATCTGCCCTTCCGGCAGGCCGACGTACGGGCCGGAGGTGTGAATCAACGTGTTGGGAAATTCTTTGAGCAGGCGGTCGTAGTTGGGCTTGCGCGCAAGGGCGATGGCGTTGCCCTTCGTTTCGGCGCGGTAGCCCCAGCCATCGAGGACGGTGAGGATGATGGGTCTTGGTCTTTTAGCCATGGCTGGTCCGAGTGCAAATCGGCGGAAAAGTGCCTCCGAAAGACCCCCGGTTGCAGTGACGGGTACGAGGCACACCGATTCTTTGTTTTGAATGAGTTACAGCGAATTCTACTCGACAGCAGTAACGGGTAGAAGGCAGTGATTCCGTGACTGGTGACTTGTGATTCGTGACTCGTGAGGCGCGAGGCGGGCGAAATTCGGCGGCAGGAAGGGCGTGACCTGCCCACCGCTTTCGACCCCGTTCGAGTTTTGTGTATCCCATCATCACGAATTACGTTAGCAGAAGGGAGGCGCGTTGCAAGGGTGTTGTTGGTGTAAAGAGTCGGATTTAGGCTAGCTGTTTAGAGTGCGGAATAACATTGCCCACGAGGGGATTTGCTATGAAAACGTGGATTCTAATGGAAAGCCAGATCGACTCTCGCGTTCCAGAACCGTGCAGCTGATTGACGCGGCGCGTAAGGCAGTCGCTTGGGTAAATGCCCAGAGAATCTCATAGATGCCGTGGGCTTTGCCCTTGCCTTCGATCCGACGCAAAAGCAGATCCCTCGTCGCCATCCGCAAAAGGAGCGGCTGGGCTCGGGATGACAGCGTAGGCGCGGGCGCTGAATGGTCCACATTACGCCAAGGATGTGTGCCGGGCGCAGCATGCTGCGCCCCTACGGAACCTTCCGGGGCGGATGATCGAGGTGGATGGGTGGCGATAACGTTGCTAGCGGCTGGGCGGTAGCGCTAGTGCTAGCGGCGGGGCTCGCTGGAGGGCGGGACGATGCCCTTGAGGCGCAGGTAGACGGCCATGGCACCATAGCATTCGTTATCGTGCGCCACGTTGCCCGCGAGCGATGCGAGGCGTGTCATGGGTCCACGGAAGCTTTGCACGGATTCGTTCGCGTTCGCGTCGGTCAGAGCGGCGTATGCGGCATCGCAGGTGTCGAAGGAATCCTTGAGCGCGGCGACGAGGTCGGCTTTTGTGGTCTTCGATCCGGCGCTGGGAGCTTTCGGAGTGCCGAGAACACGCGAGCAACCGGCGGTTTGAGCGTCGGCGACGTGGCCGATCCATCCTCCGAAGCTGCGCTCTTCGGGAGTGGGTTTGAACGCGTAGCCGTCATCCGGCATTTTGTCGGCGGCTTTCAGGAGGTTGTTCTTGACCCCATTGTAGAATGCCCGAATCGCGTCGGCGGTGCTCGGAGCGGAGCTTGATGCCGGTGCGGGCGCCGGCGGGGGCGCCTGAGCGAAGAGCGGCGCAGCGAGAAGCCCAACAAGTCCCACCATGATGACGGCATAGCGTTTCATCGCGATTCTCCTTATGACCCGGCCGAGGCCGGACACCTCGTTTTGACCTTTTGACCTTGCAGCCCTGCGGATTATAGACCCGAATTGCGTGTCCTGCGAGTGGGCGGCAGGGCGAAGCAGGAGAAGGCAGTGGCGGTGCGCCGCCGAGGGGACGAGAAAAGTCGGAAGAGAGATTCCTCGCTGCGCTCGGGATGACAGATGACGGTAGTGGCGGTGGGGAAAAAAATAAGGGGGATTCGCGGACGTGCTGAAGAGGCCTACTATCCGCCCGCGAATCCCCCCCATCATCTCAGGCTTGCTAGGCCGCGTTCTCCAGGACCAGAAGACCCGTCGCCGTGTTGGAGACGGCAACGTGATAGCTGCTGTGGATCTTCGTCACTTTGCCGTGGAGCACGCCGCGCATTGCCAGCCAGAGGATGAATTCCGCACCCTGCGCACCCGCCTCGCGCACCAGCTCGTGGATCGAATAACGGGTCAGGATTTCCGGCTCGTTCACGATCTTGTCGAGGCAGAGCAGGTCGAATTTCTTGTTGATGAAGCCGGCGCGCTCGCCGTCAAGCTGGTGAGACATGCCGCCGGTGCCCAGCACCACAACCTTGAGATCCTTGGGATAGGACTCGATGGCGCGACCGATCGCCTGCCCGAGCTTGAAGCAGCGGAGCGGCGAAGGCAGCGGGTGCTGCACCGTGTTGATGCACACCGGAATCGTCTTGATGCCGCCGTAGGAGTTGTTCGGCCAGAACAGCGACATGGGGACGGTGAAACCGTGGTCCACAAGCATCTCCTGGCACGAGACGACGTCGAATTCGTCGTGCACCAGGGACTCGATGATGTGCCAGGAAAGTTCCGGATCGCCCTCGAACGGCGGAGTCGTCGGAATCCCCCAGCCTTCGTCGGCGTTTTCGTACTTGGAGGCCGCCCCGACCGCGAAGGTGGGCATTGCGTCGAGGAAGAAGTTCAGGCCGTGGTCGTTGTAGATGACGACGGCCACGTCGGGCTTCACTTTTTGCAGCCATGCCCGCGCCGGCGGATAGGCGTCAAAGAACGGCTTCCAGTAAGGATCGTTGAGCAATTCCTTTTCCCTGGGTACCGCGTTGCCGATTGCCGGGATGTGCGATGTGGTGAGTCCACCAACGACGCGTGCCATGGCTATTCTCCTTGAGCCTTGAGCATCTTGTTGAATGCTTCGACGCTCATGCCGGTCTGTTGCGCGCCCACGTCCTGCACCGTCAGGTGGAAGATTCCGGCAAACTTCGCCAGGTAGTAGATGCATCCGCCGGCGTGGATCATGCTCAGGACGTTGCGGTCGCGGATGGCTTTGCGCTGTTCGTCGTTGAGGCCGTACTTGGTGCAGTAGGCGTCTTCGTCCTTGAGGAACTCCGCTCGGTTCTCGGCCTTGTTGAACGAGAAGCACATCTTGTTAAGGGCGTATCCCTTCATAGCCGCGTGTCCATCGAAAATGTAGGTGCCCGGGATTTGCGCTTCGATGTCCATTGTCGCTGTTGTTTGGCTCATACCGGCCCTCCTGCGATGCCTATGTTTGCGCTTCCGGGTCCTAGGGTGCACCGGGCATGCCTTGCCTACCGTGACGAGAGTCACTGGCGGATGTGACATGAGTCACAAGGGGCGGTCAGGAGACTATCAGGAAGGAGGGAGCGGGCGGGGGGTGATGCGGACGATGTCGTGCCGCACTTCGACGGTGCGGTCGGGGAATCGGCCGGCGACGCGAGATTGGAACTCGGCGACGGTGAGCGCGCCGTTCTGGCCGTTGAGCATGCGCGCATCGTCCATGAGGATGACGTGGGCCTTTACGGAGTGGCCGAGGATGGCTTCCACTTCGGCGGAGAGGCGCTCGGGGTCGCGCTTCAGGTGCTCCCAACCCCAGTAGCCCGCGTCGAGCCAAAAGAGCGCGGGCTCGGCGAGGAACTTCAAGAGTTCGGGAAGCACGATGGCGCTATCGCCTTCGAGAATGCGGACGCGCGGATCGCGTTCGAAGCGGCGCGTGGCTTGCCGGGCGAGCTCGGGGATACATTCGATCGAGTAGATGCGATCAAAGCGATCCTTCACGGTGGCGACCATTTCGCCGTAGTACGTGCCGGTCTCGACGAAAACGCGCAGGCCGAATTTCCTGGCGTATTCGAGCACCGTGCGCTGCTTCAGGAGATGAGGAGAGCGCACGGGATGAGGGCGAAGCTTCCAATACCAGTAGTCGGGATAGTGGCTGAGCGACTTGTACGCGGGGTAGAACGGCATGCGCCGCAGAAATCGCCGGAACGACTTCATCTCGCTGCGAGAGAGGAGCGGCCGGAGAAGCGCGCGGCGGAGCCGAGTTCTTCCTCGATGCGGAGGAGCTGGTTGTAT